>Ga0207639_10001904_pt1 | contig 13998 bp, 13 predicted proteins | sample KBSCornC32_FD_184299 | JGI IMG/M metagenome (GOLD analysis project Ga0207639, IMG submission 184299) | Corn rhizosphere microbial communities from Kellogg Biological Station, Michigan, USA - KBS Corn C3-2 (SPAdes) (version 2) | ecosystem: Host-associated > Plants > Roots > Rhizosphere > Soil ...
CATCAGCACGTCGAGCTTTGGATATTCAGTCTTCACGCGTGCCGCGAGGTTTGCGATCTGCGTGGGATCCGCGACATCACCCTGAAATGTGTGGAGCTTCGGGTACTTGGCTTTCACCTCGTCGAGCACCGTCTGCCGGCGGCCAGTCACGATGACCGTATTGCCGAGTTCGAGGAATTTGAGCGCGAAAGCAAGGCCGATGCCGGCGGAGCCTCCAGTGATGAGGATGGTGCGACCGGTAAGTTTCATAGAATTCCCTTCGTGAATACTGCCCACCATTTTGGGCGGCCCGGAAGACCTTTCAGGTCTTGCGAGGTCGGCTCTGATCTCGCATACTCTATAAGATTATGTATGTAATCCCATGGTCGCAGGTAAATCTTAGAAGCTGCGCAATAGGTAATCCTGCATATTTGCCAGGACTTTCTGCCTCTCGGCAGGCTCGGTGAAAAGGCGGGCAGTAGAAACGGCTCCTGCCATCGCGCTAAAGATGACAAAGAAGTTTCGCTCCCGCTCTGCTGCGGTCGCTCCCGGCATGAACCCTATCCACTGTTCCATCAGTCCCTTCACCTGGGCGGCAATTCGTTTCCTGATACTGAGTTTCGCGCGAGCAATGTCGGGCGCCAAACTCGCGACCGGGCAGCCTGTGTCGGGATGATTGCAGTGCTCGGGTGAGAGGTACCATCGGACGATTTCCTTCCACCAGTCCTGAGGCGCCACGTTCTTCAACAACAGATGGGCCTTCTCTTCAAACTCCGAGAAGCCCATCACGATCGCATCGGCCAGAAGCGCGTCTTTGCTCCGAAAGTGCTTGTAAAATCCACCCACGGTCAAGCCCGATGCTTTCATCACGCTGCCTACGCCAGGGCCACTCAACCCCTCTGCGCGGAGCTTGCGAGCTGCGTTCCGCACGATACGATCGCGAGTTTGCCTCTTGTGTTCCGGGTCGTAACGCATATCATGTAGCTATTAGATTATATGCATAATCCATGTTCTTTACGATTCGAATCTCCAGCTGACACATACAGGCGAATCGCTCAGCCAGAATCTCAAATACATGGAGTCGGGGATCTGTTTGCCTTCGTGAGTGTATCTTCGCCCACTCGGTATCTATCAATTTATTGTCGAGCACGATTCAGAAACTTGGCCATCTTCCCGCGATAGTCTTCCCCAAAAGCGAAAACGCCAGAAACCTTGCGGCCTCTGGCGTTCTCTAACGGTAATCCTGCAGCACTTTGGATCATGCATCGACCTGTCGTGCCTGCCGATCAAGTGCGGGTTGGCCGCGTTCCTTGATCTTCCCGCTCAACCTGGGTTTCGGTTCCGGGTTGCCCCTTCCCCGCTCCCGTTTTGTTGAGCCGGCGTCCGATTCCGATGGTTTGCGCCATCTTCCTCGTCCCTTCGGCTGTGCCGGCGATCTCCGCTCGGGTTTCCCCTTGCTTCCGATGCCTTCGGCGCTGCCGGTTTCCGCAGGGTTCCGAGTTGCCCCGGTGGCTCCTGCTTCCTCCTGCCTCGCCTGCGATACGAACCTCAGGTTGCCCCTCGTTTCGTACCTCCGGCTTTACCGGTGATCGATCGTCGAGTCGCCTCGATTCTCTCTCCTTCGGCGGTGCCGGTTGTGAAAGCTCCAGGTTGCCCCTTCGCTTTGCATCCCCGGTATCGCCGACGATCAGGTTCTGGGTTGCCCCAGAATCCTCATCCTCCGGTCCCGGCTGACTTCCGTTCCGAGTCGCCTCGGAGTTCCGTGCCATCCGGTCGCCCTCTTCGAATCTCCGGATCGCTCCGTCTATTCGCGTCGGGCTTCGTCGCTCGATCATTCCCCAAGTCGCCCTGGTTCCTTCTCGCTCAACGTCGCCGATTCTGTCCGCCTCGAGTCGCCCCGAAACTTCCTTCCTCGGCTGATCCGTATCTGCTTCCACAGGTTGCGCCTGCTTCCGCATCTACAGCCTGGTCGATGATTACTCCCTGGCTGAATCGAACTTTGCATCCTCAGCTTGCGCCGCGGATGAATCTTCGGTACCAATCAGGTACCAGCATTCCTGATCTGATTTCCAGCGCAATCTTAATCTCAATCCATTGTCCGCAATCGGCCGATCACGAACTCTAAACCAAAACCGCTGCTTGCGCCTTTCACCAGGCCGGAGCTGCTGTTCCAATCAGCTACAGAGTCACCAGCTAGTTAGAGACAGTAGGCCCGATCGATCTGTGGATGCAAGTGCAAAACCCTAGTAGATTCTGTGGATATCACCATTCATAGTGCATTCACATACGAATTGTGCGACGACTCACCCGTTCCACCACTTACTAACTTACAAACCTCAACTTACCCGCAACTTATTGCCAATAATTGCACCGGTAATTGTGCCCCTCGACGAATGATCAACTCGAGATGAACAGAGGCTGACTCTCCGGCTTATTAGAATCATGACAATGTTGGATCCGAGAGAGTTGTCGCGCCACGTTGAAGTTCACGGCTATGCACTTCAAGACGGGATCCTCTCCAACCTGGAAGCCGATGAGCTGATCAAGTCGATCGAGAACGAACAGGCAGGCCAAGGCGTGCATCGCAACGGCAAAATCTTTGCGATACGCAATCTGCTGGATTCTCCTACCATTCGCACTTTGGCTGGATCGGAGCAGATCCTCGCCTTCGCGCGGGCAATTCTTGGCGGCAAAGCATATCCGGTCCGGGGCATCCTTTTCGACAAAATACCGGAAGCAAATTGGAAGGTGCCGTGGCATCAGGACGTCACCATCGCGGTGCAGATGAAAGCAGAGGTCGAGGGATTTGGCCCTTGGTCAACGAAATCTGGCATCCTCCACGTGCAGCCCCCCGCATCAGTGCTTGAGAAGATGATTTCGATTCGCCTTCATCTCGATCCATGTGACGAATCCAATGGTGCTTTGAAAGTGATTCCCCGATCACATCGCTCCGGTCGTATCGCTGAAGCGGATATCCCAGCCGTCCTCGCCAATTCACAACCTCACGTCTGCGCTGTGGCTCGTGGCGGTGCGATGTTGATGCGACCACTCCTGCTCCACGCATCGTCGCCCTCTCAAGCACCCGCCCATCGCCGCGTCATTCATTTGGATTTCGCCTGTGAACCATTGCCCTCGCCGCTGAGATGGCTTTCAGAATGAGGAATCGCTGCGAAGTGCGATTCCTCTCCGCACGTTCCGCTCAGAAGCCATACCATCCGCGATGAAAACATGACAATCCAATGACACCCCTCCTCCCCTTCCGACCCCCTCCCTTCGTTATCCTTCCCTTTGAAACGCCCAACATGTCACAATCACTATCCAAAAGCCGGTTTCTAAACCGCATGCCGTAACCACCAAGAGAACGAGCAACTCCCCTCTTTCCCCAGCTCGAGAAACTCGCAACGGAGAATCAAAACTGATGCCGGACCCGAAGCTTCCAGGAATCAAGCAGCTTCAGCACGTCGTTGTGCTCATGATGGAGAACCGCTCCTTCGACCACATGCTGGGCGGCCTCAAGCGCCTCAACTCCGCCATCGACGGCCTCGACGGCACCGAGACCAACCCTGACTCCACCGGCGTCCCCGTCTCCGTCTCACCCACCGCCGAATACCAGAGCCAGCTCGACCCCGACCCCGACCACCATTTCCCAGCGGTCGATCTGCAGATCTTCGGCGGCGTCACCACCGGCCAGAATCCTAACCGCACCCCGAACATGCAGGGCTTCGTCAAGAGCTACTTCAATCAGCAGCGCAGCGTGAAGCACTCGCACCTGATCATGAACTACTTCCCGCCCGACAAGCTTCCCGTGCTCTCCAAGCTGGCAATGGAGTACGCCGTCTTCAATCGCTGGTTCTCCTCCATCCCTGGCCCCACGCTCTGCAACCGCGCCTTCGCCCACTACGGCACCTCCTTTGGCCAGGTCAGCATGGACGTCTTCTACTGGAACAAGCAGTTCAAGAGCATCTACGAGCGCCTCAACGAAGCCGGCCACTCCACCCGCCTCTACTACTTCGACGAAGCCAGCTCATCGCTCGAAGTCGTCAACCTGCTCAAGAATCAGCCATCGCTCTTCGGCACTTTCCAGGACTTCCTCGACGCCGCAAAGCGCAACGAACTCCCCGAGTACTCCTTCATCGAGCCCAACTATACCGACCACGATTCGCCGGACGGCATGGGCGAGCTCATCGCCAGCGACCAGCATCCCGATCATGACGTCCGCGCCGGCGAGCAGTTCATCGCAGAGGTCTACAACGCGATCCGCAACAACTCCAAGCTCTGGCCCAACACAGCCCTCCTCATCGTCTACGACGAGCACGGCGGCATCTACGATCACGTCCCGCCGCCCGCCTGCACGCCCGACGCTCCCTTCGTCGCGCAGCCCAGCGCCACCGGCACTCCCGATCCGTTTTACTTCGATCGCCTCGGCGTTCGCGTTCCCGCCGTCCTCGTCTCGCCCTGGGTTAAGCGCGGCTCCGTCATCAACGACGTCTTCGAGCACGCATCCATCCCCGCCACCATCACCGACTACTTCCTCGGCGACTACACCCAGCGCTCAAAACGCGAACTCGCTGCAAACACATTCCTCGGTTATCTCGACCAGCCCGCCGTCCGCCCCGACGATCAGTGCCCCAAGTTCAAGAACCTGAAGTGAGGAGGTAAACCCAAATGGAAATCATCCAAGTTCCCCCGCCATCGAAAGAAGCCTTCCACAAAGGTCGTCCCATGTCTGACCTGATCAAAGCTCAGGTCAAACACTTCAAGCACGTCGAAGAGAAGCTCTCTCCCCAGCACCGCGAAAAAATTCCGCAGCACCGCATCACCACCGAGAACGAAGCCGCACAGTACATCCACGCCATGACGCGCCTCCTCCGTTCCGGCGTAAGCGAGAAACCGGCGAAACCAAAGCTCGTCTCGATCGGTACAAAGAAAACATTGCCGCGCAGCTCGACCAGCGGACTCGCCATCGCCGCCAGTGAAGCTCCTGCCAGGCCGCGCAGAAAACCGAAAACCAAATCTTCGAAAAAGAAATAGCGAGAGACCATCTCCCATGGCCAGACTCACTCGACAAATCTGCTCTTCCTTCGCTCTTCTGCTCGCCGCCGCGCTTTGTAGCGCCCAGAACGAGTCCCGCTTCCAGGCCGATCTCCGTCGCGAAGGCATCGCTCTCAAAGCCTGCTCGCAAATCTCCAAGTTCGCCGATTGCGGCCAGACCCTCGTCCTGGGCCAGCCCTTCCACCTCGCCTTCGGCAGCCTCGCTCCCGACAACGGCATGGGTTTCGGCGTCGCATTCGTTGAGCACAAAAACTTCGCCAGCGAATGGCGCACCAACTTCAGCCTCGACGCCGTCGCCACCATGAACGGCTCATGGCGCGCCGGTGGCTACCTTAAGGCCTACAAACTCCCCGCCGGCAACAGCTACCACGTCGCCCCACTCTTTCATCTCTACTCGCAGAGCATCTCCCTCAACCGGGTCGACTACTTCGGTCTCGGACCCGCAACAACTCGGCTCTCGCAAACAACGTTCGGCTTCTCCGAAAACGTCACCGGCGCTGACATGGCCTTCCCTATCTCCATCTCAGGCAAATCGCCTGTCATCGCCATCGTTGCCGAGTTCAACGGCCGCTTTCCCTCACTGCGCTCAGGCCGCGAACACGACATCCCATCCATCGAGTCTCTCTTCAACGAAACCACCGCCCCCGGCCTCACTCACCAGCCCGCCTACTTCCAGCCATCAGAAGGCGTGCGCCTCGTCCCATCGCTCTTCGGCGGCAGAGTGAACCTCAACTACCTCCTCCAGTTCCAGCAGTTCTTCGCTCCCGGCGACAGCCGCTACTCCTTCCGTCGCCTCAACTTCGACTTCAATCACTCCATCCCTCTCTCCCATCTCTCCAAATCCATCGGGAAATATTACGGCAGCTCTGCGTCGGCCACACTCTCCCACAACACTCCCGACTACTGCGGAGGCGCCGGCCGGGAAGATCAGGCCATGCCCTGCCCGAAGGCCTCGCTCACGCGAAAGCTCGAAGGCTCCATCGATCTCCGCGCATTCATTTCCGAGTCTTTTGCAGGCCAGGGGAGCCAGGTTCCCTTCTACTTCATGCCCACCATCGGTGGCTCCAATCTCAACGGAACACCCATCCTGCCAAGCTACCCCGACTACCGCTTCCGCGGCCCTGACTTGCTCCTCTTCCGAGGCACCATCGAGCACTCTCTCGGCAAACTCCCCATCGGCGCGCTCCTCTCCGCCGACGAGGCAAAAATCGGACTCAGCCGCGGCGACATCAGCATCGATCACCTCCGCCACAGTTTCGGTGCCGGATTCACCGTCCACGCCGGAGGACTCCCCGTGCTCTCGTTCGTCTTCGCCTGGGGCGGCGGCGAAGGCACCCACTCCACCGCGAACGTAGATCCCTCGCTCCTCGGCAGCGCCTCTCGCCCGTCACTCTTTTAAATCTGGGTGCCCCAGGTCTCGATTTTGAGACCTGGGAGTTTGGGTGCATTTACATCGAGGAGACGATGTTTTTTCTGATCATGTCCACCGCCCCCCCGCACTCGGTGACCGGGGTCGTGAGATGCAGCGAGTCGCGGATCTTCGTCTCAGAATCCGCAACTCACGATCCGATTCAGTTCAGAAACACGCGTTGATTCGGGCTATCCAGCGAGAACGTCGGTATTTCGATATGGAAGCGCTCACCGCTTTCATTCTCCATTTCGTAAGCCCCGCCCATCATTCCCGTCGGCGTGTTGAGGGGCGCACCGCTCGTGTATTCAAAGCTCTCTCCCGGCTTCAGAATCGGTTGCTCCCCGACCACGCCCGGACCTTTCACTTCAGTCAATTCTCCCCGCGCATTCGTAATCATCCAGTGCCGGTTCAGCAGGTGCACCGTTTCCAAGCCCTGATTCTCGATGACTACTCGATAGGCCCAAAAATACTGCGAATTCTCTGGCGATGATCTCGCCTCAAGGTAAGTTGGCTCCACGCTCACAGCAATTCCTCGAGTAGTCGCCAGATACGGTGCTCGATTTCCCATACACAAAGTCTAGATCCACTTCCCAGGTCGCCACATGGCCGAAACCCCTTAGTCCCTAATTCCGCAGTCCCTTAGTCCCTGTTCCCTAAAAACCTACCCACCGCACCCGCAGCCTCGCGCCAGCACTTCCGCGAAGTGCACCGCCTCTTTGTGTCCCAGCTGCTCGATCTGCTCTCGACAACTGAATCCATCCGCTACCAGCACCGTCATCGGGCCCGCTTCCTCCACGGCCGGCATCAACCCATCCTGCGCAATCCTCTTTGACACTTCGTACTTCTCCGCCTCAAAACCGAACGGCCCCGCCATCCCGCAGCATCCCGCTTTGATCGCTTCCACGTTCGCGCCAGCCTTCTTTAGCAGCGCCAACTCGCTTGCCGGCCCGCCAAACACAGCCTTGTGATGGCAATGCCCATGCACCATCACATGCGCGCCCTCCAATCCCGACGGCCGCCACTCAGGTGCTTTCTCAGCCAGCCAATCCGCCAACAGCCATGTCTGCCGGCTCAACCTCTGCGCCCGCTCGCTCTTCGGAAAGAATTCCAACAGCTCATCCTTGAAGACGCTCGCGCAACTCGGCTCGAGAAAAATGAAGGGCATCCCCGCATCGATCTGCGGCCCCACCTTCTCCAGCACATGCTCCAGGTAGCCCCGCGCCTGGTCCAGAAATCCGAAATCGTACAGCGGCCTCCCGCAGCAAATATGCTCTCGCGGACACTCCACCTCAAACCCTGTAGCCTCGAGCACCGTCTCCGCCGCCGCCAGCGATCTTGGATGGTAGTAGTTGTTCCACGTATCCGGCCACAACAAAACCCGCCGCCCATACCCATTTTCTGCAACCGCAACCGAATGGTTGCCCTTCATCCTCGACTTCTGGAAAGACTCCCTCGCCAGCTGCGGCAGCTTTCTCTCCTTCGCCACTCCCGCAAGCCGTTTCACGAGTCCGCCCGTCAGCGATCCGGTCAGCACCGCATTGGTCAACCCCGGCGCAATCGACCCCAATCGCGCCAGCTTGTCCGCGAACCCGAATACATAATGCTGCAGCGGATGCATGCGCCCTTTGTAGTGCTGGGCCAGAAACTCCGCCTTGTAAGCCGCCATATCCACCTGCACCGGACACTCAGTCTTGCACGCCTTGCAGCTCAGGCACAGATCCAGCGCCTCATGCACCGCCTCGCTCTTGAACCCCTCCGGCCTCAGCGATCCCGCCAGCATCTCCCAAAGCAAATGTGCCCTTCCGCGCGTCGAGTGCTTCTCTTCTCTCGTCCCGCGATAACTGGGACACATCACTCCACTCTCGGTCTTCCTGCACGCACCCACACCCACGCACCGCTCTGTCGCGCGCTCCATTGACCCGCCATCCTTCGCGAATGCAAAATGCCTCTCGAACGCGTCCACGCCTTCACGCGGCCGCACCGGTGGCTCCGCAGAATTCCCGCTCGACTGTGACTGAATTCCGAGCCTCAAGTTCTGCACGGGGTCATACACCCGCACCGCATCCACCAGCTTCCCGGGATTCATCCGGTTATCGGGATCCCATAACCTCTTGAATTCCCGAAAAGCCTCCATCAGCTCCGGCCCAAACATCTTCGGCAGCAGCGCTGCCCGCGATTGCCCGTCTCCATGCTCGCCGCTCAGCGACCCGCCAAACTCCAGCACCACATCCGTCGCCCGCTCCATGAACTCACGAAACTTCCGCAGTCCTTCCACACTGCGATAGTCGAAGTTCACCCGCATGTGCACGCATCCCTGCCCGTAGTGCCCATACAGCGGAGTGCTGTACCCGTACTCGTCCATCAGTTTCTTGATCGCGCGAAGATAAGCGCCCAGCTTCTCCGGCGGCACGGCCGAGTCCTCCCACCCCTCATGCCTGTCCGGCTCGCCCGGCACAAATACCACCGCCCCCAGCGCCGACTCGCGCACATACCACACGCTCGCCGCCTCTTCCGCCGAACAGATATGCACAATCGGTCGCACCGGCCACTGTTGCGAAGCCTCCGCTATCTTGCGCGACTTCGCCTGCGCCTCATCTTCCGAATCTGCTCCCATCTCCACCAGCAGAAAATTCTGCCCCGGCGGCAGCTTCTGCAATTGAGCGGATGCCAAGCCCTTGCGCCGCATGAAGTCCACCAGCATCTGGTCGAACCCCTCGAGTCCGATCGGCTTGTGCTCGAGCGCAGCCGGCACAGCATCGGCCGCTGCAAACGCATCCGGAAACGCCAGCACCGTCAGCACCCGATGCTGCGGGCTTTGCGTCAAATTCAGCCGCGCCTCCAGCACCGTCACACACGTGCCCTCGGTACCCACCAGCGCCCGCGCCACATTGAATCCGTTCTCCGGCAGCAGTTCGTCCAGGTTGTATCCAGAAACTCTTCGCGGAATTCGCGGAAACCGCGCCCTCACCAGGTCCGCATACCGGTCGCGAATGCTCTTCAGCCCCGCATAGATCTCTCCGCGCCGGCCTCCCTCGCGAATGATCTTCCCCAGCTCCGCATCGCTCGTCTTGCCGACTGTCATTCGCGTGCCGTCGTAGAGCGCCACATCCAGGCTCTCCACGTTATCGACAACCTTGCCGCCCATCAGACCATGCACGCCGCAGCTGTTGTTCCCAATCATCCCGCCCAGCGTGCAACGCGAGTGCGTCGCGGGATCAGGCGCATACGTCAGCTCAAACTTCTCCGCCGCATCCCGAAGTCTGTCCAGCACAATCCCCGGCTGCACCACTGCAATCTTCGCCGCGGGATCAATCGACACCAACCCGTTCATGTAGCGCGAAAAATCAAACACCACGGCCACATTCGCGCACTGTCCCGCCAGGCTCGTTCCGCCCCCGCGTGGCAACACAGCCGCACCCAGCGCACGGCATTCCGCCAGCCCCATCTCCACATCCGCCGCATCCCGCGGCAGAATCACACCAACCGGCAGTTGCCTGTAATTCGAAGCATCCGTCGCATACAGCGCGCGCGACCCCGCATCAAACAGCACATCTCCGCGCAGCTTCGCCTTCAGCCGCGCCTCCAGCTCCCGATGCGCACTGAACTGCTCATGATCCAGACCAGGTTGATTCAGAATCTGAAAGACGTCCACGCAGTGATGTTAGCGCTTCGATCTACAAGATGTGCGTGCCCACTCTGGATTGGCACGAAACCAATTCGACCGGGATACGAACAGCACGTGCGCCAGAGACAGTCTGTGCCCCATTCATGTCGACAGCTTCATCGTCGACATGAATGGGAACGAGTCTACCGCCCCGGCCACTCCTGCACCACGATCCCCAGATCGTTCAACTGCTGTATCGCGCTTTCCACGTTCCGCCGCATCTTCGCGCGATCCTTCGCCGCTCCGCCTGGCATCTCCGCCACCGCCACCACGCGCCCATACTTCCACGCGCTCTGCGGAACCGCCACCATGGCCTCGGCCAGATCCGCCGGCTTGATCTGGATCTCCTGCCGCCGTGCCGCCTCCGGCCTGAGCATCGTCCCTTTGCCTACATCGCTGGTATTCGCATCCGCATTCACAATGCGCAGCGTGATCGTATCCGGCCCAATCGCCAGAAACGGATTCGCCCATGCCGAGGGATCGTGAATATCCACGTACATGCTCTTCGTCGGCAGCGAAATCTTCTGAAGCTCCGCCCGCTGCCCGTCCCGCTTCGTCGCCCGCGCCTCTGCCGAAGCCCTGGCCTGCTGCTCGGCCGTCATGGCACTCTTCGCCACGCCCACCACAGCCTGTTCCTGCTTATGACAGGCAACCAGCGCAGCCGCAACCACCCCCGCCGCCACCCAATACTGCAAACTTTTCTGAAGGAAATTCACCCTTCTAGGATACCGTCATCTCCCTTATTCGTTGCAGGTGGTGCCCCACGTCTCGCTTTTGAGACGTGGGAGTGATGGTCGCTAACACCACTAACCCCGTCTCCCCCACTCCGCCTTCCGTTTCTCCAGAAACGCCCTCGTCCCCTCCGCCTTATCCGCCGTGTCGCACAATTTCCCAAACGCCTCCGCCTCCAGCGCAAGCGCCTTCTCCAGCGGCACATCCAGCCCCTCATCCACTACCCGAATCACTTCCGCGACCGCCAGCGGAGCCTGCGCCGCGATCTCCCCGGCCAGCGCATCCGCCCGTGTCATCAACTCCGCCGCCGGAACCACCTCATCCACCAACCCGATCCGCAACGCCTCTTGCGCATCGACCACCGCCCCCGTCAGCAGCAGCTTCAGCGCCGCCCCGCGCCCCACCAGCCGAGGCAGCCGCTGCGATCCCCCGTACCCCGGAATCACTCCCAGTTTCACCTCCGGCTGCCCAAACTTCGCATCCTCAGCCGCCAGCCTCAGCGTGCACGCCATAGCCAGTTCGCACCCACCCCCCAGCGCAAATCCCCGCACACCGCAATCACCGGCTTGCCCAGCGTCTCAATCTTCCGGAACACCGCCTGCCCCCGAAGAGCAAACCCTTCTCCGTCACCCGTCCTCACCGCATCGAGTTCGCGAATGTCCGCGCCCGCTGCAAACGCCCGCTCTCCCGCGCCCGTCAACAGAATCACTCGCACATCCACGTCTGCGCTCAAATCCCCAAACGCCGCATCCAGTTCCGCAAACATCGCCGAATTCAGCGCGTTCAGCGCCTTGGCCCGATCCAGGAAGACGGTTGCAATCGCCCCCCGCTTCTCCACTCGAATGTTCTCGTAATTCATAACGACACGAGCCTAGCAGTTCCGTGCCGGCCAGCGAAACCGTCGCACGTTCACCTCATGCATCAGATAACGCATGCGATCTCGTAAACACGCGCAGACCAGCCCCTCCCCCGTACCCATCGCTCTCTTGCTCATCGACGTACTCACCACCTTTCAGTTCCCCGATGGCAACGAGATCCTACAGGGCGCTCTCAATATCCGCGACCCGCTCGTCAAACTCAAAGCGCGTGCGCGCCAGTTACGCATCCCCGTGCTATACGTAAACGACAATTTTGGCGATTGGCGCAGCGAAAAGGAAGTCCTCATGGGCCGCTGTCTCGAAGCTAAAGGCGCGCAGTTCGTGCGACCTCTCCTCCCCGACAGTGAAGACTACTTCGTCCTCAAGCCGATGCACTCTGCCTTCTACATGACCCCGCTTGAAGTCTTGCTCCGCCATCTGGAGGTGGAAACCCTCATCCTCACCGGGCTTACCTCCAACAGCTGCATCACCACCACCGCCCACGACGCCAATATGCGCGGCTTCGACATTTACATTCCGCCCGATTGCTCCTGCGCACGCAATGCAGCCGAACACTCCCAGGCTCTCGCACAGCTCAAAGACATGGCCGGAGCAGATATCAGGCCTTCCACTTCGCTCAAGCTGCCAACCCTTATCCGCGCCGTACAAAGATCGCAGCGCGGCGCTAACTAGATCCTGGGCAGACCCAATCAGAATCGAACTCGAGTCCTCATCGTCGCCCGCACAACAACACAAACTGTCATCTCGACCGGAGGTCTTCCACACAGTGGAAGGCCGCAGTGGAGAGACCCGCAGTTGTTTTCTTCGGTCGGCTCGCGCAGACCAGCCGCCCCTCACTCCACTCGCAGCGCCCTAACCGGATTCACCGCCGCCGCCCGCCGCGCTGGAACCACACTCGCCACCAGCGCACAAATCCCCAGCGCGAGCACTGCCGCGCCCAGCACCATCGGATCCCAACCCTTCACCTGGTACAGCTGCGCTGCAATCAGCCGCGCGCACCCGATCGAAGCCGGAACTCCGATCACCAGCCCAATCAGAATCTGCACAAATGCGCCCTTCAGCACCATCTCCACCACGCTTGCCCGATTCGCACCCAGCGCGATGCGCACGCCAATCTCCGCCGTCCGCCGCTCCACGCTGTACGCCGTAACACCATACAAGCCCACCGCCGCCAGCACCAGCGCCAGCAATCCAAACAGCCCCGTCAACTGCGCGACAGTTCTATCCTGATCCAGACGGTCCGCCACCTGCTGCTCCATCGGACGAATCCCCACCAGCGTTAGGTTCGGATCGACCTCCGAGAAAGCGCGCTTCACCTGCGCCTCCAGCCCCTCCATGCCGCCATTCACTTCCAGCACTGCAGCCTCCATGATGTGGCTGCGATCGTCGATCATCTGCACCATCTGCTTGTCGAACGTGCCATGCTGAGCCAGCGGCACAAAGAACAATGGCGGTCTCCAGTGCCCGCTCGGATCCGTATAGTTCGCCGTATGCAGCACTCCCACAATCTCGTACGTCTTCGAAAACCGCGGATCGTCAATCCCGAACACCTGCCCAATCGGATCCTCGCCTGGCTTGAAATATTTCTTCACCAGGGCCTCATCCACCACGGCTACATTTCGGGTTGCCGCCGTGTCCTGCTCCGTAATCGTTCGCCCGCGCACCAGTTTCTGTCCCATCGTCTCCAGATAACCAGGGCTCACGCGGTTCCACGAAACCATGACGCTCATCGGATCGTTGATATTCGGCGGCTCTGATCCCGGCCTGACAAAAAGCTCGCCCCAGTTATTTGTGAACGGCGTATACAGAGCCAGTGCCGCTGACTTCACTCCCGGGATCCGCTCCAACCGCTGCCGCAGGTTCTTGTACGTAACATCAAGCTTCTCCCGCGAATAGCCCGAGAATGGCGCATACATGCTGATGCTCACGCGGTGATCGACACTGAACCCGAAATCCTGCTGCTGCATCTTCTGCATGCTTCGCGTCAACAAACCCGCCCCACTCAGCAGCACCACCGAGAGAGTCGCCTGCACCACCACCAGCGCCTTCTGCCAGAAGCCGCTGCGATCCCGCGTAGTCCGGTTCGCCCCATGCAGCGCCGCCGCCGGATTCGCCTTCGTCGCGATCCAGGCCGGTGCAGTCCCGAACAACAGCCCCGTGAGCAATGCAACCCCAAACGCAAACCCCAGCACCGGCAGCGAAGGCAATGCGCTGATCGGCACATAGTGCGCATGACGAAACGCCAGCGCCAATATCACCTTCACGCCCGCAAACGCCACCAC
>Ga0207639_10001908_pt1 | contig 13993 bp, 8 predicted proteins | sample KBSCornC32_FD_184299 | JGI IMG/M metagenome (GOLD analysis project Ga0207639, IMG submission 184299) | Corn rhizosphere microbial communities from Kellogg Biological Station, Michigan, USA - KBS Corn C3-2 (SPAdes) (version 2) | ecosystem: Host-associated > Plants > Roots > Rhizosphere > Soil ...
ATCGCGGGGGGTGAGCCCCAGCCGAGCCAAACGCTGAACGAGGCAATCCAGGCTATGAGTTGGATAAGTGGCGTGATGTTTGACGGCCGAGAATCGCTCTTCCTCATCGTTCGACAGGAGCTCAATGCCGCTCCGGGCAGAGACTTTCAGCAGTGCCGCGCCACTGTTATGTCCGGCGACTCCCAGCCCGGCCAGGTAGACGTCTTCGCCGCGCGAGAGCCGATTTCGCAGGGTGGCCATGCGTTCCAGCGCGAACTGGCTGTCTGGATCGTAAATGTGCGCACGGGCATACTTGTGACGATACCAGGCGCGGCTCGCTCTGTAGATCAATTCCCCCAGCCGGGGATAAGCGGGGCCGATGCGGCCGTAAGTCGTGCTCATCGGCTGGCTTTCCGAACGGTGTGTCGTGTTGCAGTCGCCATAAAATCCGCTCCCTTTCCCAACCAATCGCCGGAGTGACCCACCGGCTGCCAGTCCGCGCTGATTGCGGCGGCCTGATGGGAGCGACAGTGATTGCACTTTGCGTGCCGCGAGAATCTGGGGTGAGTAGAGAGAGCTGAACGTCCCAAAAGCCGCGTCAGGTTGGCAGGGCAACGACCAGCCTGATCCGATCGGCAGCAATGGCTGGCCGGCGCAGCGGCGCTCAGTACCACGTTCCAAAGCTGGCGGCAAAGGGGAGTCGGCTCGACCCCACGCCGGTGCGCCCGGCGAGATCTGGTGTTTCGAACAGCGAATTGGATGTAGGGTGGGTCGAGTCTTTACGAGGCCCACCGACACCGCCATTCCGGTGGGCCTCGTAAAGACTCGACCCACCCTACCCGTCGTCGTCACGATCGTGCTTTTAACAATTCCGCCAGAAACCTGCCGGTGTGCGAAGATTTGCACTTTGCGATCTCTTCGGGAGTGCCGCAGGTGATCAGTTCGCCTCCTTTGTGGCCTCCCTCCGGGCCGAGGTCGATGACGTGATCGGCCGTCTTGATCACGTCCAGGTTATGCTCGATCACGACGACCGAATGCCCGTGATCGACCAGCCGGTTCAGGCTTTCCAGCAGCCGATCGATGTCGGCGAAGTGCAGACCGGTCGTCGGCTCGTCCAGAATGTACAGGTTGTGTCTGCCCCGTTTCAGTTTTCCCAGCTCGCCGGCGAGTTTGACGCGCTGGGCTTCGCCTCCCGAAAGAATCGTCGAAGGATGGCCCAGCTTGAGGTAACCCAGGCCCAGTTCATCCAGGACTTTGATCTTGCGGGCGATCGCCGGCTGATCGGCAAAAAACGCGACTCCTTCCTCAATCGACAGATCGAGAACTTCGGCGATGTTCTTCCCCTGGTATTTGACCTCCAGTGTGTCCTGGTTGTAACGCGCCCCCTTGCAGGTCGGACAAAGAACTTCCACGTCGGGCATGAACGAAAGCTGCGTCGTGATCGTCCCTTCGCCGGTGCATTCCTCGCAGCGGCCTCCTTTGACGTTGAAGCTGAAGGTCGATGCGGTGAAGCCACGCTGGCGGGCCTCGCTTGTCTCGGAGAACAGCGTGCGGATCGCGTCGTAGAAGCCAATGTACGTTGCCGGGTTCGAACGCGACGACCGGCCGATCGGCGATTGGTCGACATCGATCACGTCGCTGAGATGCTCAGCACCGGTGACGTCGTCGTGCTCTCCGGCGAAGACGCGGCTGTCGCACAGCAGCGAATAGAGCCGCTTGTACACGATGTCGTGGATCAGGGAACTTTTTCCGGACCCGGATGCGCCGGTGACGCATACGAACTGCTCCAGGGGAATCTCGACGTGAATGTTCTTGAGATTGTTCTGGCGTGCGCCGCGCACGACGATCGATTTACCGCCGGACGGCCGGCGGCGGCCGGGAATGCCAATCGCCTTCTTACCGCTCAGATACCTGCCGGTGAGCGATTTGGCGTCTTGCAGGATTTTTTTCAAGGGCCCTTCGGCCACGATCTTGCCGCCATGCACGCCCGGGCCGGGACCGATCTCGATCACGTGATCGGCAGCCCGAATTGTGTCGGCATCGTGCTCGACCACGATCACCGTATTGCCCAGATCGCGCAGCCGCTTCAGCGTCTCGATCATCTTGACGTTATCTTTGGGATGCAGCCCGATGCTGGGCTCGTCGAGCACATACAGCATTCCCATGAGGCCCGACCCAATCTGCGACGAGAGCCGAATTCGCTGCGATTCACCCCCCGACAGGGTCGACGAGCGGCGATTCAAGCTCAGGTAGTCGAGCCCGATCGCAATCAGCAACTCCAGCCGCGTGCTCACTTCACGCACGATCGTCTCGGCGATCGCCCGCTGCCGAGCTGTCGGTTTGATCGATTTGAGGAATTCGAGCAACTGCGCGAGGTGCATCTGGCCGACCTCGAACAGATTGTGCTCGCCGATCGTGACCAGGCGGCGAGCTCGTTTGAGGCGGGCGCCGCCGCATTCCGGGCAGTCGTATTCGACCATCACTTTCTTCAGATATTCGTCCATGCCGGCGTTCGACGTTCCCTGTTTGCGGTACTGTCGATAGTTATGCTCGAGTTGATTGACGATGCCGTTGAACTTGATCTTCTTGCCGGCGTGCTGCAGTCCGTGCTTGGCTCCCGGCGGGAGCCGGACCTCGAACTGTTCGCCCCGCGTTCCGTACAGCAGCACTTTCACGTGTTCCTCGGCCAGGTCCTGGAAGGGCGTGTCGAGGCTGAATCGGTAGTGTGCGGCCAGACTATGGAGGATCCGGCCTCCCCAGCTATCGGCGCTGTTGCTCATCGCGGCCGTGACAAACGCCCCCTCGCTCAGCGAGCGTTTCGGATCGGGCACCAGAAGCGACGGGTGCACCCGCATCGCCGTCCCGATGCCGGCACAAGTCGGGCAGGCGCCCGCGGGGTCGTTGAACGTGAATTGGGCCTGATGCATTTCTCCGGCGACGTGCCGATGCCGCGAGCAGCCGAATCCGTCGTAGAATTTCTTTGCTACATTGCCCGGCTGCTTTGGTTTCGTGATATGAAAGCTGAGCAGGCCGTCGCCCAGTTTGAGCCCGTGCTCGAGCGAAGTCACGACCTGCTGGTCGATTCCGGGGCCGATCACGAACGTGTCGATCACCGCCTCGACCGTATGCTCCTGGTCTTCGTCGAGCGGGATGTGTTCTCCCAGGTCGCGCGGTTTTCCGTCGACTCGCGCCTGCCGGTAGCCGTTGACGCGAATCTGCTCGAACAGATACTCGTAATCCTCGCCGTGAATCTTGTAAACCGGCGCCCGCACTTCGACTTGCGTGCCTTTGGGCAGTGACAGCAGATGCTCCAGCATCTGATGGGGCGTGCGGATCGCGAGCGCCTCGCCGCACTCCGGGCAATGCGGCGTACCCAGCGTGGCGAACAGCATCCGCAGGTAGTCCGAGATGTCGGTCATCGTGCCCACCGTCGAACGGGGATTGGAGCCGACCGTCTTTTGATCGATGGACACGACCGGAGAGAGGCCGTTGACGAAATCGACGTCCGGTTTCTTCAGTTGGCCGACGAATCGCTTGGCAAAGGTCGACATCGACGCCAACAGGCGCCGCTGGCCTTCGGCGTAGATCGTGTCGAAAGCGAGGGATGATTTACCCGACCCGCTCATGCCGGTGACGACGACCAGCCTGTCGCGCGGAATCTCGAGGTCGATGTTCTGGAGGTTGTTCTCGCGGGCCCCGCGAATCTGGATCGTCGTGCGCATCAGTCGTGGTCCGTCTCTTCAAAAATGTCAGGTGCTGGCGGTTGCAGTCGAATCGTTTAACCCCGAGCCTGCGGCGAGGCCGGCCACGCGTGGGTCGACCTGTATCATGGCGTCCGCTCGCGACGACAGACTGTGCAAAGCCTAGCCTCGCGAGCGGGAGCCGTCTCTAATCATTGCTTAGTCTGGCCGGCCTCGCCGCAGGCTCGGGGTTAAACAAATCGTATTAGACGCCGCTGCTCGCAGCTCAACTCTCGAAACCATACGCCGGTTCTTCGACCTGTTGCAGGCTGCGCTTCGTCAGTTTGAACGGGGCCGAGAGTTTTTGCAGCAGCCCCTTGCGCTCCAGCCACTCGCAAGCCGATTCCAGATGCCAGGGGTGCAATTGCGAGAAGGCGAAGTGATCGCTGATCTCGGACAGGGGCACGACCCGGTTCTGCTTTTTGAGATAGCCCAGGAGCGGCTTCAAGTGGGCCTGGTAATGCCGGTCGAGATATCCATCGATCGCGTCGAGCGCGGCAGAGAGCACGCGCCGGTTCTTGCGCTTGGAAAGCACATCGAGATAGATCGTCTGAAACAAAGCCGGGGCCCCTTCCAGCGCCTTGTAAATGACGTCCTGCTCCCAGACCTGCCCCTGACGGATGATTTCTGTGTGTGCGACGCTGTGCGCGGCCGACAATATTTCCTGAGCGGCCAGTTCCAGGTCGCTCTTGATATCCAGCCGCCGGCGGGCTTGGCGATGCGCGTGGATCGTCCACGTCGAGAACGTGAGCAGTTCCCGTTCCTGGTCTTTCGTCGCAACGGAATTGGCCTTCTTGAACCAGCTCTCGATCGACGGATCTTTGCTGTAAACGATCTGGCGATGAGCGAAGAAATTGCAGGAGAAGGCAGTCCGCGACGCCCCTTCGACCATCTGCTTGAATCGCGAGCGGGGAATCACTTCGGCGTGAATGTTGATCCCGTTTTCGACCAGGATGCGGAACACCCGTTCGTCGTTGCCGTCGCTGGGCAGGCGGCGGCTGACGCCATCCGCCTCGATGATCCACAATCCGAGCGTTTCACGCTTCCAGATCGTCTCGGTAGACAAACTGCCCACGAGCACGACGGCCAGCACGTAGCGATCCTCGGCGATCCGCTCGATCAACTGACCCAACGCGGCTTCGAATCGAGCGACCTTGGCCGCATCATCGTATTGCATCACACGCTCCTCCTCGGCTTTTGCGCACAAGTGCCAATGATATTGAAGAGTGAGATATGTCGTCTACTTGCCGAGAGTGATCGCCTGTTCCAGATCGCGATGCACGAAGGCAGATTCCATCCTGGCAATCATGCTGCGGCTCAGTCCCATTCGTGCAGCTTCTTTATCCCAACCAGACACGGCCCGCCCGACTTCGCCGGCTACCCGCTGGGCTTGCTGTTTAGTCAGCCCGAATTCTTCCGCAACTTCAAACGCCAGTTCCAGCGAGGCCGTCGCGTCGTCGAAAGTGATTGACGTAGTCAGAATTCGTGGCTTCACATCAACGGGGACCGGGTTCAGGTCATAAGCTGGCGACAGGCACCATCCCTGACTGCCCACGTAAAGAAAGCCATGATTTCGCAGGTGATCGTCGGTATTGGAAACCAGCACGTTGAACACGATGCGACGCCAAAGTTCCTGCGAGTCGCCGTCGGGCTGCGCCCCGAATTGACGCAGAGCATCGGCAATTTCCAGATAACTATGCGACTCGTGGTCTCGCGCGCCAAGCATGCTCATGGCGGAAAGGAATGGGATTCGACGCTGGCCTTCGCGGTCGAATCGACGAAGCAGCAGAATGGTCTTGTCGGCCACGCCTTCAATACGCCATTGCGGAACATTGATTCCCGCCTTTCTGGCCAGAGACAAGGTCACCGCTTCCCACAATTCGACATTATTGTCATCGTCCTTGTGAGGGAATTTCGCGACAGCGAGATGATTATTCCGATCACGCACAACGGCTTTCGGCCGTGCCCCGCCCAGCGATGAACCGGGCGCCAAAAGGAGACGCAGCTCGTCTTCTGTGTCAGTCTCGGAGACGAAGTGCTCAGTGGCCGATAAGAGACGAGGCAATTCCAGCAGAGGCGGAATTCGCGACCCGCCAGGCGTCGCCAGGAACGGGCCGCCGTCTTTCTCAGCGAAACGGAGAGCCCCTTGCCGGGCTTCGTCGTCGACCATCAAAAGGTAATCGAGCTCGCCTAACGTGCGTGGCTTCGTTCGATCTTTTTCAGCACGTCTCCGTTCGCCGTGTCGCATGAGTGCTCTGCCCCAGCGATCGGGCGCCGAATCTCCTAATGCGCCGAATAGTGTCTGATCGGCGGCGGTGTGCAGAGGCCCGCGCCCGAGCATCAGCGCTGGTTCTAACGCGAAACGCTGAGGATGATCCAGCCAGGCCCGGTCATATTCAAAGGTGGCGCTTTCGCGCTCGTTCCGGAATCGCGACCAGAGTCGGCCCGCCAGGAATGGCCCGCTTTCCAAGTCGACATAAACCAGAACAGTCCTGCTGGACATCACAGCACCACATTCGGCCGCTTCAGTCGGATCCGTTTTGGCAGTTGTTCCTCCTCAAGGGCCAGCCCCACGTCATCACGACGCGGACTTGCCAACTCGGCAACCCTCTCCGTGAGGCCGAGCACGAAGAGCATCGTTGCATAAATTCCCAGCGAGACACCTGCGTCTCCGCGTTCGGCCTTCGTCAAAGTTGTGCGGGTGATCCCCACTCGCTCAGCCATGAGTGCCATCGGAATCCGGCGGCGGCGGCGGGCATCGCGCAGATCACTGCCCAGCTTGCGTAAAGCTCGTTTTACCGCAATGGGGAGGATCCGCCGGGCTCTTCGTCCCATTTTTAGAGTCCATTACTACGATCTTTATATTGTGTAATGTACATTATAAAATACTTTAAGTCAATTGTCGTTTCTGTCATCGGGGGAACCAGACCATCGCGCGCGACATCGCCCGTATGGGCTTTCTCGGGCTTGTCAGGCCGCGGGGAAAGACGGTAATCGACGACCCCCAACGCCCGAACGCAATCGAAGCTACCGAGCCGTCTCGTCGAGAAAGTCTGGATTCACATGGACGGTGCTACGACATATTGATCTCGTACCCCTTGCGGTTTTCTCGCGCGAGGAACGAATTCGCCTGGGTGTCGCCGGTGATTTCCCGTTTGACCGGGTCCCAATTGAGCTCGCGCCCCAGACGCATCGCGATGTTCGAGAGGTGGCAGATTTCGAGCATGCGGTTGTGCGACCAGACGTCGGAGATCGGCTGCTTGCGGGCCTTCATGCCTTCGATGAAGTTGGCGGTGTGGTTCTCGCTGACCTTGCCGCCATAAACTTCTTCGATCGCCCCGTCGGGCAGAGGCTTTTCCTTCAGCTCTTCGACCGGCTTGCCGGTGATTTTGCCGCGGTTGACGAAGAACCGCCCCTCAGTCCCCTCGAACAGAATGCCGTTGTCGCCTTCGCTGGTGATGATCATCTCGACGTCGTTGGGCATGTCGACGCGGAGCGTGAATTTGGTCGCCGCGTTGTATTGATCGTCGACCACGGGGTATCCGTCCTTGTATTCGACCGGCAGCGTGTATTCGACGGGCGTGATTTTTTTGGGCCCCCCATCGCCTATGGCCAGCGCCCAGCAGGCGATGTCGACGTGATGTGCCCCCCAGTCGGTCAATTTTCCGCCCGAATACTCGTGCCAGTTGCGGAACGAGTAATGACAGTTGCTGAACAGCGGCACCCCGCCGCCGTAACCCTTTCGCAGCTCGGGGAGCGCCCGGTACGGGACCTGGGTGGCCGGCCCGAGCCAGAATTCCCAATTCAACCCCTCAGGCACGGGCGCCTCGGGAATGACCGGCGAGGCTTCCATGCCGTTGATGCCGCACGTCACTTTCTGAACCGTGCCGATGCGGCCATCTCTGATCAGGGCGATCGCCTGCAGGAAGCGCTTGTCCGACTCGGTGCGCTGCATCGTGCCCACTTGAAAAACCCGGCCAGTCTGCTTGACGACCTTTTCGATGAGCTTGCCTTCGTCGATCGTCAACGTGAGCGGCTTTTCGCAATAGACGTCTTTGCCCGCCAGCATCGCCTCGACCGCGATCTTCGTGTGCCAGTGGTCGGGCGTAGCGATCATGACCGCGTCGATGTCTTTTCGATCGAGGACCTTGCGGTAGTCGTCATAGGCATCGGGCTTTTTGCCCTGGGCTTTCTCGGCCTTCTCGATGTTGGCTCCCAGCACGTTCGCATCGATGTCGGCCAAGGCCGCGAAATCGGCAAAGCGAAATGACTTGTTGGTGATCTCCCAGCCTTGATTGCGCAGGCCGATCGTCGCAAACACCGGTCGGTCGTTGGGCGACTGGTAGCCCCAGGCCCGGCTGGCAGACGGCAGCAGAATACCGGCGACCCCTGCGGCAGCGACCCCTTGAAGAAACTGGCGGCGTGACGTCTGACGAGAAGCTGGCATCGGAAATGTCCTTGAGGAGAGAACTGCGATTTCAATAATCGCTGCTTTATCCACGATACCGATAACGGTCACCGCAACGCAAACCATCGGGGCTTTGCCTGGAAATAAACCGGCAGCCTCTCTAAAGTAATGATGGAGCATGAAAGCCCCCGAGCTGTGCGAAGATCGCACCGTCCACGGGGGTTTTATTTTTTTGATACAGGCTGAAAGACCCGGTCGCGATGGCGCCGAAGCAGATTGAACACTGGAATGAGTCACAGGCGGAACTGTTCCGCCTGCTCATCGAAACTGCTACCGACTATGCCATCTTTCTGCTCGATCCGCAGGGCCACGTCGCTTCCTGGAATCCGGGAGCCCAGCGGATTAAAGGCTATCGGGCCGATGAGATCATTGGCCGGCATTTCTCGGAGTTTTATCCGCAGGAGGCGATCGACCGCGGCTGGCCCGAACACGAGCTGAAGGTCGCGAGCGCCGAGGGGCGATTCGAAGACGAGGGCTGGCGAATCCGTAAAGACGGCTCACGGTTCTGGGCCAACGTCGTCATCACGGCGCTCAAGGATCAAGAAGGAAATCTGCGCGGGTTCTCGAAAATCACTCGGGATTTGACGCAGCGAAAAGAGGCCGAGGAAAACGCCCGCCGCCTGGTCGAAGAGACGACTGCCCGCCGCGTCGCGGAAGCCGACGCGCGCGTGATTCAGGAACAACGGGAACGGCTGCGGGTCACCCTCGAAAGCATTGGCGACGCGGTCATCACGACCGATGCCGAATGCCGCGTCGAATATCTGAACCCGGTCGCACAGCGTCTCCTGGGCTGGCAGAACGCTGAAGTGGCGCGGCGTGATTTGACCGAGGTATTTCGGATCATCAATGAAAAGACGAGACAACCGGTCGCAAACCCCGCGGTCCGAGCACTGGCAGAGGGGATCATTATCGGCCTGGCTAATCACACGGTGCTCATCTCGCGTGACGGAACGGAACGCTCCATCGACGACAGTGCCGCGCCGATTCGCGATGCCGACGGGCGTATCGTGGGCGCCGTGCTGGTCTTCCGCGACATCAGCGAGCGCAGGCGCAACGAGAATCTCTTGCGCGAGCAGCAGGAATGGTTGCGGGTCACGCTGGCCAGCATCGGCGATGCGGTCATTGCCACCGACCGCGACAGCCACGTCACGTTCCTCAATCCCGTCGCGCAGAGATTGACCGGCTGGACGCAGGCGGACGCACAGGGAAAGAAGCTTGAGGTCGTCTTTTCCATTTCGAACGAAAAAACCGGTCAGTCAGTCGCCAACCCCGTCGCCAGAGTGCTGCGGGATGGAACGATCGTCGGTCTGGCCAATCACACGATCCTCGAGGCCCGGGATGGCACGCGGCGCCCCATCGACGATTCGGCGGCGCCAATTCGCGATGCCGAAGGCAACCTGCTCGGTGTCGTGCTGACCTTTCGCGACGTCACCGAATCCCGGCAGGCCGAAACGGCGCTGCGGCAAAGCGAGCGGGAGCTGGCCGAGTTCTTCGAGAATGCGACCTTGGCGCTGCATTGGGTTGGCCCAGACGGGATCATCCTGCGGGCCAACCAAGCCGAGCTCGACTTGCTCGGTTACCGCCCGGACGAATACGTCGGTCGGCCGATTACCGATTTTCACGCCGACCAGGACGTGATTTGCGATATCCTCACGCGGCTGCGCGCCGGCGAGAGACTTGCCGATTATCCGGCTCGGCTCAAGTGTAAAGACGGCTCGATCAAAGACGTGCTGATCGATTCCAGCGTGCTGTGGCGAAACGGGAAATTCATTCACACCCGCTGCTTCACTCGGGACGTCACGCGTCAAAAACAGGCCGAGCAGGAGCTGCGCGACAATGACCGCCGCAAGGATGAGTTCCTCGCGACCCTGGCACATGAATTGCGAAATCCCCTGGCCCCGATTCGCAATTCGCTGCAGATCCTGAGGATGCCGCGGATCGATGCCGAAGTTGCTGAACAGTCCCGGGACGTGCTGGATCGGCAGGTCCAGCATCTGGTCCGGCTGGTGGACGATCTGCTCGACGTGTCGCGCGTCATGCGCGGCAAGATCGAGCTGCGCCGTGAGCACGTCGAGCTCTCCACCGTGATCGCTCGCGCCGTCGAGACGGCCAAGCCGCTCATCGAACTTCAGCGTCATGATCTCGAGATCATCGTCTCTCCGGAATCATTGCCTCTGGATGCCGACCCGGTGCGGCTGGCCCAGGTCGTCGGGAACCTGCTCACAAACGCGGCGAAATATACGGAGGCCAATGGCCGGATCTGGGTGACGGCGAGCCGCGAAGGCGATCTGGCCATCCTGTCGGTGCGGGACAACGGCATCGGCATCGCCCCGGACATGCTGCCCCACGTCTTTGACTTGTTTGTTCAGGCCGATCACACTTCCACGAAATCCCAAGGGGGGCTGGGAATTGGCCTCACGCTCGTGAAGAACCTGGTGGAAATGCACGGCGGCAGCGTGACCGCGCACAGCCGGGGCCTGGGCGAGGGGAGCGAGTTCATCGTTCAACTGCCGCTTGTTTCGCAGGACGGGCAGAAAGTCAATAATAGCACGATCCACGAGATGAATCCGGCCCCGACCAGTTCCGGCCTGCGGTTGCTCGTCGTCGACGACAATCGCGATGCCGCCAGCACTCTGGCCATGTTGCTGCGGCTCAAGGGGCACCAGGTTGAGGTCGCGAACGACGGTCCAACCGCATTGGCGATGGCAGAAGAACTGCGCCCGGATGTGATCTTCCTGGACATCGGCATGCCGCGGATGGATGGTTACGAAGTTGCTCGCCGCATTCGACAGCAACCTGAGTTGAATAACGTGGTGCTGGCGGCACTCACCGGTTGGGGCCAGCAGGAAGACCGGCGCCGGACAGCCGCGGCGGGGTTCAATCATCATCTGGTGAAACCACCGGAGCTCAAAATTGTCGATGCCCTGCTGGCCGGTCTGGTAGCGCGGGCAACGGCCGAAACTGACGAATGATGCCGGGTCGAGGAACAACTGAAGTACCCAGTACTGAGTACTCAGTACTGGGTACTTCAGTTCCGGTCGCCGTCCGCGAAGCGGTTTCATTTTGAGTCGGCGCTGCCTCTCGTTTCGCTTCTGGGGCTGGCAGACGGATGCCCCTTCTGGTTGGCCCGCGGTCAGAGCGCTCCAGAACAGGGCGGCGATATAGTCGGTAAGCCGCAGCATTTCAGCCCGGGATCGAACCGCCAAATTGAAGTACAGCCCGCGTCGGCACGCACTTTGCTTTACCCCGATGGCGGCAGCAAATTCACGAGCAGCCACGGCGTTCCTGCATTGCTGCGGCGCGCGCCGCTCGGGCTCGTCGAACGGTTGCCTGCCGACCTCATGCGTCAGACTCTGTGAGATGTTTTCAGCCGATGAACGAAATCTGCCTCATGACCGCGATGCTCTTCGGCGATCCCTGCTTCGGCAGCGAACCGACGCTGACACTGCGGCTGCATCTTGGCACCGATCGGCGGAGCAGGATACTGGCTCATGAAATGGCTTGCGACCATCCCTACTGGATCGCCGAGCGAAGTCGCATCGAGAGGCTGGTGCGGGTCAGAATCGACGACGAGGCCTTTGGGGAGCCGTTCTGGCAGATCGGCCGGAGTCGCCGCGAAAAATTTCCTGCCGGCGCTTTCACGGCGTCGGGTTCGGCGATCAGAACGGTGCGTTCCATCGTGGAGCTCGCCCGCTGGCAGGGCGAAAATCACCCAGCCGTGTGGCGCATGGATACGAGCACGGGACAGTACGTGAAAGCACCGCCTTGTGACAGGCCGGAAGTCTTCCCGCCGCAGCCAGTACCGGGCGAAGAACAAGTTTCAAGCGACGCAGAAGAGCAACGGTATTAAGAGCCTATCCGAATACTCCCTTCTCCCCTTGAGGGAGAGGGGTTGGGGGTGAGGGGACAGCTACCGCGAGAACGGGTGCTTGTAATGAATGCGATGGGGCCGGTCGGCTTCGGCCCCCAGCCGCTGGTGGTAATTGGCTTCGTAGACCTGGTAATTGCCTTCGCACCAGTAGACGCGGCTGTCCCCCTCGAACGCCAGAATGTGCGTCGCGAGGCGATCGAGGAACCACCGGTCGTGGCTGATTACCACCGCGCAACCGCCGAAGTTTTCCAGCCCCTCTTCGAGCGACCGCAAGGTCTCGACGTCCAGATCGTTGGTCGGCTCGTCGAGCAAGAGCACGTTGCCGCCGGTGCGCAGCATCCGGGCCAGGTGGACGCGGTTTCGCTCTCCGCCGGAGAGTTCGCCAACGAGTTTCTGCTGATCGGGGCCCTTGAAATTAAATCGCCCCACGTAGCTGCGCGCGTGAATGCGCGTTTTCCCCACGTCGAGAATGTCGAGCCCGCCTGAGATTTCCTGGTACACCGTCTTTTTCGGATCGAGCGCATCACGCGACTGGTCGACGTACGAGAGCATCACCGTCTCGCCGATGCGCAAAGTCCCGGAGTCGGGCTGTTCCTGCCCCATGATCATCCGAAACAAAGTCGTCTTTCCCGCGCCGTTGGGGCCGATGACCCCCACGATGCCGCCGCGCGGCAGATTGAACGTCATATTCTCGAAGAGGATGTTGTCGCCGTACGACTTCGACAGGTTCTCGGCCTTGACCACGACTTCGCCCAAGGGGGGACCGGAAGGAATCTGGATATCGGCGGCGTCTTCGCGGGCGTCGTACTGCTGCGCGACGAGCTGTTCGTAGCGTTCCATGCGGGCCTTGTTCTTGACGGCCCGGGCCTTGGGGGCCATGCGGACCCACTCCAATTCCTTCTTGAGCGTTTTCTGGCGTTTGGATTCCAGCTTTTCTTCGATCGCCAGACGCGCCTGCTTCTGCTCGAGCCAGCTCGAATAATTCCCCTCGAACGGCAGTCCCTTGCCGCGGTCGAGTTCCAGAATCCAGCCGGCGACGTTGTCGAGAAAATAGCGATCGTGCGTGACGGCCACGACAGTGCCGGCGAAATCGTGCAGGAACCGCTCAAGCCAGCCGACCGATTCGGCGTCGAGATGATTGGTGGGCTCGTCGAGCAGCAGCATGTCGGGCCGCTTGAGCAGCAACTGGCACAGCGCCACACGCCGCTTTTCACCGCCCGAGAGCGTGTCGACAACGGATTCGCCGGGCGGCAACCGCATGGCGTCCATGGCGATTTCCAGCTCTCGATCGAGCTCCCACAGGTTTTGAGCGTCGATCTTGTCCTGAACTTTGGCTTGTTCGTCGAGGACTTCTTCCATTTCTTCGGGCGACAGGTCTTCGCCCAGCTTCATGTTGAGCTCGTTGTAACGATTGAGGATGCCGCGGGACGGGGCCACCGCTTCTTCGATGCACTGTTCGACGGTGTGTTTGGGATCGAGCCGCGGCTCCTGCGGAAAGTAGCCGATCGTAATTCCTTTGGCCGGCAGCGCCGTACCCATGAAATCGCGATCTTCCCCCGCCATGATCCGCAGCAGCGTGCTTTTTCCCGACCCATTGGATCCCAGAACGCCGATCTTGGCGCCGGGATAAAACGACAACCAGATGTTCGAAAGAACTTCTTTCTGTTCGTAGAGGCGCGTGACCCCTTCCATCTGGAAAATATACTGCTGGCTCATGACGCAACTCGATCCTTAAACGATTAACGGAACAAAAAGGTGCTTGGGCGAAGTTAGCTGATGAGAACGCCGGAGTATAGTGTGGCCTTCGCAACGGGGCGATTTGTCGCGGTAGCCGGCACGGCGGCGGCTCAGGAGCACCTGCGCCCTCCCGAATGGTGAAGGTAGGGGGCGGGTCCGGTTGGCGGTAGCTTGCGGCGGAAGATGATTGCGCAGGGG
>Ga0207639_10001913_pt1 | contig 13980 bp, 16 predicted proteins | sample KBSCornC32_FD_184299 | JGI IMG/M metagenome (GOLD analysis project Ga0207639, IMG submission 184299) | Corn rhizosphere microbial communities from Kellogg Biological Station, Michigan, USA - KBS Corn C3-2 (SPAdes) (version 2) | ecosystem: Host-associated > Plants > Roots > Rhizosphere > Soil ...
CCGACCTCCTTCACCGCCGCGTCCCGGTCTACGACAAGGACCGCGAGGGGCATTACAATCTCATTTCCGCCCTTCACAAAACGATCCGCGGCTCAGACCCGCAGGCGGCGCTTTATTATCTCGCGAGGATGCTCGTCGCGGGAGAGGAGCCGCTATACGTCCTCCGCAGGCTGACGCGCGCCGCGGTCGAGGACATCGGGATGGCCGACCCGAACGCGCTGCTCCAATGCCTCGCGGCCAAGGAGATGTACGATTTCCTCGGCTCGCCCGAGGGCGAAATCGGGATCGTCCAGGCCTGCCTCTATCTCGCCACCGCGCCCAAATCGAATGCGACCTACGTCGCCCAGAAGAAGGCGTGGAGTTCGGCGAAAGAGACCGGCTCGCTGATGCCGCCGATGCACATCCTCAATGCGCCGACCAAGCTCATGAAGAACGTCGGCTACGGCAAAGGCTATGCCTATGATCATGATGCCGACGAGGGGTTTTCCGGCCAGGATTATTGGCCGGAGGAAATGGAGCGGCAGAGCTTCTACGACCCTACCGACCGCGGCTTTGAGGCCAAGGTGAAAGAGCGGCTGGATTATTGGGAGCAACAGCGCAAAGAGCTGCAACAAAGAACGACCGAAAAGGGTTGAGCCGCAACCGCTGAGCAGGGAGCAATGTGAGCATGTATCAGGTCGATTCGGGCGCCTATTGGCAGGCGCAGATGATGTACTGGGGACCCAAGGTCCTCATCGCCGTCCTCATCCTCATCGCAACGTGGATCGTCGCCCGGGCGGTCAAATGGGTGCTCCAGAAAGCGATCGACCGCTCCCCGGCCCTCAAGAAACATGTGACCGGCACGCCCGAGGAGACCGTCGGCCACCAGCTCGGGACCATCGCCAAACTGATCATCTGGCTGGTCGGCATCATGGCGGCTGTGAATTTCCTCGGATTTCCGCAGGTTCTTGCCCCAATCAACGAGCTTGTAACCGAGATCTTCGCCTTCCTCCCCAAGCTAATCGGCGCGGGACTGATCTTCTTTGTCGGCCTTATTCTGGCCCGCATCGTCAAACGGCTCGTCGAGACCGTGCTGATCGCCGCCAATGTCGACGCTCTGCTAGCGCGAATCGGAATTGGCTCGACGGAAGGCACGTTCAGAACCGCACCGGAGGCGGTCCCGCCAGGTGCTGCTCCCGGCGCTACTCGAGCTAGCGTCGCACGCGCTCTTGGAATCCTTGCTTATGCGCTAATCATCATCCCCATCGCCATCGGAGCAATCCAGGTGTTGGGCGTCGAAGCGATTTCGGCGCCCGCGACGGCGATGCTTGACCAAATTCTGACCGCTCTCCCGCACGTTCTCGCGGCAGGGGTCTGGCTCGGGGTCGCTTTTATCGCCGCACGCTTTCTCAAGACGATCATCGAGGCGGTGCTTCCGCCGACGGGCTTCGACGATGCAATCCGTTCGACGGGCGTGCTCCCGGCAAACGCTTCCCCGTCTCGGATCGTCGCCAACATCGCGATGATCGCAGTCATTCTGGCTGCGGCGATCGAGGCGGCGCGCCAGCTTGGCGGCGACGAAATCGCGATTTTCCTCGCCCAAGTCACGGCGCTCGGAGGCAAGGTAATCTTTGGCACTCTGATCATCGTCGTTGGAATCTTCCTCGCACGGATCGTCGCCAACCTCGTTGGCAGTGGCACCGGCGAGGGCAGCTTTGCCCAAACCATTGTTCGCTACGCGATCATCGCCTTGTTCACCGCGATTGGCCTGACTTTCATGGGTCTGGCCGACCAGATAGTCATGATGGCGTTTGGCCTGATCCTCGGCTCGGCCGCCATCGCCTGCGCAATCGCATTCGGGCTCGGCGGACGTGACGCCGCCGCGCGCGTCTTGGAACGGTGGACAGACCAAGTCGAGCCGCGGGCGCGTCCAGCTCCGCCGCGCCGCATTCGACAGACCCCGCCGGATGACGGGCAGCCGCCGCTGGTCTGATGACGTTCGACGAGGCGATCGCCTTCGCGCTGACTCTTCCCGACACCGAGCTCGGGAAGAGCTACGGCAAGCCGGCGGTGAAAGTTGTCTCCAACGGCCGCGCGTTCCTTTTCCCGAGCCATGAGCCGGACACGTCGTTCGGAGTCGCGATGGATCTCGACACGATCGAGATCCTCAAGGATACCGATCCCGCGACCTTCTGGCAGACGCCGCACTACGTCGGCTGGGAGGGCGTCCTGATCCGCTACGATAGCGAGGACGAGGACCGCGTCCGCGACGTCATCGGGCGGTCGAGGGATTTCGTTGCGGCGAAGGCGAGAGCGCGTCCGCGGAAGCGCAAGTGAAGCATTTCACCCGCACCGTCGCGATCGACTGGTCGGGCGCGAAAGGAAAACGCCACAAGGGCATCGCGATCGCTGAAGGGCGCGGAGAAGCCGCGCCGCGGTTAATCCGTCCGGGCCACATCTGGTCACGCGAGGAAGTGCTTCGCTGGTTGATCCGCGAATCGGCGCGCGAGCCTACGCTGTTCGGCTTCGACTTCAGCTTTGCTCCGCCGTTGATCGAGCGCGGCGAATATCTTCCGGGCGAGCCGGACATTCCCGCAACCGCTCGCGAATTTTGGGCCTATGTCGATGCGAAATGCGACGACGAAGATCTCGGCGCCACGAGCTTTCTCGAGGAGGCGCACCGCCGTCATTTCTACTTCGGCATCGCCGATGGCGTGAAGGCGGGGTTCATGCACTTCCGCCAATGCGATGCGCGCCTCAACGCGCAGGGTGGTCGCAAGACCGCAAGCGCCTATGACGCGATCGGCGCCGCGCAGGTCGCCAAGGCCAGCTTCTCAGGCATGCGCTTCCTCCATCATCTCGACGGCAAGGTAGCAATCTGGCCGATGGACCCCTTGCCCGAACACGGCAGCGCGGTGGTCGAGATATACACTCGAATCTACCTTCGTCGCGCCGGCATGACGGGCACGAAACTCCGTTCCCGCGCAGCGTTGAACCTTGCGCTGGAAGGACTCGGGAGCAAGCCGGTGCGGCTTCGCTTCGAGCCCAACGATCACCAAACCGACGCGCTGGTCACTGCAGCGGGCATGAGGCAGCTCGCAACGACGGAACCACGCGCTTTCGATCCCGAAGGCCTCACGCCCCAAATCGCCGAGAGCGAAGGCTGGACCTTCGGCGTGCTATAACTAGAGAGGGGCGCCACGCCGGATTAGCTCAGTTGGTAGAGCAGCGGTTTTGTAAACCGAAGGTCGCGGGTTCGAATCCTGCATCCGGCACCGCTCACACCTCCACTTCAACCCAAGTCGGCGCGTGGTCGCTGGTCTTCTCCCAGCCGCGCGGCGTGCGGTCGACGCCGGCGTTTTTGAGCTTCTTCGCCAGCGATTTGCCCAGCAGCAGGTGGTCGATCCGGATTCCGGCGTCGCGCTCGAACGAATTTCGCCAGTAATGCCAGAAAGTATAGATTCGTTCGTCCGGGTAGAGGTGACGGATCGCGTCGGTCCAGCCTTGCGCGACGAGCTTCCGATATTTCTCTCGTGCCTCCGGAGCGAACAACGCGTCCTTCAACCAGCGCTCGGGCTTATAGACATCGTGGTCGGTCGGGATCACGTTGAAATCGCCCATCAGAAGCGCCGGCGCGCCGCATTCCAATAAGTCCCGGGCGTGCGCATCGAGCGCGTCGAGCCAGGCAAGCTTGTAATCGAACTTCGGCCCCGGTTTGGGATTGCCGTTGGGCGCGTACATGTTGCCAATCAGTATCCCGCAGATCGCCGCCTCGATGTAGCGGCTTTGCTCGGGGTTCGGGTCGCCGGGGAGCGCACGCCGGGTTTCGACCGGCTCTCCGACCCGACTCAGCAACGCAACCCCGTTCCAGCTCTTCTGCCCGTGCCAGATCGCCGAATAGCCCAAGTCCTCGATCGCATCCGCCGGAAAGGCTTCGTCGGTGCACTTCAGCTCCTGAAGGCCAACCACATCCGGCTCGAACTCCTCGAGCCAGCGGGTGAGTATGCCCAGCCGGCCGTTGATGCCGTTGATGTTGTAGGTCGCGATTCGGAGGCGGCGCTTCTTACGCATCGCGGACAGGAACCAAGCTGCGGCGATTGAGTTCTATCCCCGTGCTCCGGGATTCACCGATTCGTGTCTCCGGCGCGGAACCCCGGCGAAAGCTGCGGGATCGGCACTGTCGATGACGCGAATCACTGAATGGGAGCATGGGAGCCCCGGCAAGCGAAAGCCTGTCGGGGCTCTTCTTTTGGGGCTTGGCTGCGAGTCGTTGGAGATTACGCACCGAGTCGTCCACTGAATCACCCACAGTTTTGTTTGAACGACCCAAAGATTCCGCTGGAACAACCGCTCGGCTGATGTATTGTTGTTTTGTGCTTAGGGAGTCGCAAGACAAACTAAGCATGGTGCCCCGGCAGGGTCAAACCTGCCGGGGCTACTCGTATGTGGGCTAGAGCGCCTCCGGCCTCGCCTCTTCCAGCTTCAATCGCTTCGACCGGTCCGCCAAAGGATATTTGTTGCCGTTCGCGCAGTTGAACAGCAGCACCCTTGCGTCGCGCGCCACCAACTCACGCTCAAGCGCGAGCCGCCACGCCGCAAGCACCGCTCCGCCTTCCGGACAGAGCAGGAACCCGTCGTCGCCCGCGGCGTCCTCGACCGCCTGAAGAATCGCCGCCTCGGGAACCGCGATCGCCGCCCCACCGCTTTCTCGGACCGCGCGCAGGATAAGGAAGTCGCCGACCGCCTTGGGCACCCGGATTCCGGTAGCGACTGTCGCCGCATTCTCCCACCGCTCCGCAAATTCGTCGCCGCGTTCGAATGCACGCACCATCGGAGCGCAGCCCTCCGCCTGGACCGCATACATTCGCGGCCGCTTCGACCCGATCAGCCCGACCGCCTCAAGCTCGTTGAATGCCTTCCACATGCCGATCAGGCCCGTGCCGCCGCCGGTCGGATAGAAGATCGCGTCGGGCACTTCCCAGCCGAGCTGCTCGGCCAGCTCGAAGCCCATCACCTTCTTGCCTTCGAGACGGTAGGGCTCCTTCAGCGTCGAGCAGTCGAACCACAGCCCTTCGGCCGCACCCTTCCCCACCAGCGCTCCGCATTCGTCAATCTGCCCGTCCGCAACATAGACCCGCGCACCATATGCCGCGGTCTCGGTGACGTTGATCTCGGGAGTCTCCGCTGGACAGATAACGATCGTCTCGATGCCCGCCCGCGCGCCATAGGCTGCGAGCGCGGCGCCCGCATTGCCATTGGTCGGCATGGCGATCCGCTCGATCTCGAACTGCTTCGCCATCGTGACCGCCATCGCCAGCCCACGCGCCTTGAACGAGCCAGTCGGAAGGCGCCCTTCGTCCTTCACCAGAAGCGTAGAAGCGCCCTCGCCCGAAGCGACGTTCGGAAGCGGCACGATGGGCGTCTCGATCTCCCCGAGACTCACCGGCTCGCCGTCGTTCGGCAGAAGCTCGCGCCACTTCCACATGCCAGGCTCTCGGCCCGCGATGCTCTCGCGCGTCAGCGTCCGCTTCGCGGCCTCCAGGTCGTAGCGCACCAGCAAAGGCTTGCCGGCGCGACTGAGGTTGTGCGGCCGGCCGGCCTCATAGCGCTCGCGGGCCAGCGAGCATTCCAAATGCGTCACATTCATGGATCAGCAGTCACTGTGGTGAGAGGGATGCTGGCTTTCGACCTGGATCGTGCAGTGCTCGATGTGGAAACGGTCGTGCAGCAAGGCCCGGGCATTTTCGAGAAGCACATCCGGATAATCCGCCTGCCCGGTCACGACATGCGCCGTCAGCGCGGTCTCGGTCGTGCTCAACGGCCAGATGTGGAGATCGTGAATCGCGTCGACCCCCTCCAGCGAAGCCAGCGCAAGCTCAACCTCGTCGACGTCGATACCCTTGGGAACGCCGGCGAGCGACATCCACACCGATTCCTTCAGCAGGCCGATGCTGCTCCACAGGATGACGACGGCGACGGCTAGGCTCATCGCCGGATCGACCCATTCTTGCCCGGTCCAGATGATGACCAGCCCGGCGATCACCACGGCGATCGAAACGAGCGCGTCCGCGAGCATGTGCAGATAGGCGCCGCGGACATTGAGATCGTGCTTCCGTCCCCGCGCGAACAGCAAGGCGGTCGCGCCGTTGATCAGGATCCCGGCGCCGGCGACGATCGTGACGGTCTCGCCGTGAGTGATGGCCGGATGGAAAAGCCGGCGAACCGCTTCCGCGCCAATCGCCCCAACGGCGACGAACAGCAGCAGCGAGTTGGCGAGCGCGGCCAGGATCGGCGCCTTCTTGAACCCGTAGGTGAATCGCGGCGAAGCGGCGCGCCGCGCCATCATCGCCGCCGCCCAGGCAAAGACCAGCCCGAGGACGTCCGACAGATTGTGCCCGGCATCGGCCAGCAGCGACATCGAGTTGGCGAGGAAGCCGAAGACGACCTCGACGACGACGAAGCCGACGTTGAGGGCGATTCCAATAGCGAAGGCGCTGCCGAAATCCGCAGGCGCGTGGTCGTGGCCGTGGCTGTGTCCCGCCATGCGCCACTGCCTAGCCAGCGATGCGCAAAAAGAAAGAGGCGGTCCGGAGGGGATCCCGACCGCCTCTCCTTGGGCACCATCAACGTCTGCTTCGATGGGCCTCTGCCTGGCGCGCCTGGGGAGCGAAGCGCGCTTCGGAATTTCAAACCCTAGAGATCGATCCCCGCGGCGATCGCCTCCAGCTTGCGGACCCTTTCGCGAAGGTCGGCCATCTCGATCCGGCCGCTTGCGGGGGGAAGTCCGCGGTCGGCCGTGATCTGGGTCAGCTCCATCTTCTTGAGCTCGAGCCAGCCGTTCCACGCCTTGAGCCCTGCGAGGCTTGCACCGGCGAGCCCCAGGATGACGCTCGCGCTCAGCACTGCAATCGTCAGCGGGTCCATCACTTCTCCTCCTTGCGCAGCGCTTCTATTTCGCGCGCGAGCTCTTCGTTCTGGCTGTTGATGTGATGATCGATCGCCATCAGCCGGCGGTCGGTCTCGTCGAGGTCGTTTCGCATCGCGTGGACGGTCGGCTTGCGCCTCGCGGCCAGGTCCATGCGGTCGAAATCGCTCATTCGCGTATCGCCGATCGCCGAGCGCCGCTTCTGCACCGCGAGGTAGACGCCAATCACAGCGTAAGCGAGCAGGGTCAGCTTGAAACTCAGGAAGATCGCGGCGGCGACGAAGCCGATGCGGATGAAGGTCGGATCGACTCCGCTGATCCCGCCCAGGGTCGAGCAGACGCCGGCAACCTTCGCGTCCTTACGATCGAGCGAGTATGGGTAAATCTTGCGGGCCATCGTCATAATCCCCTTTGTATCCTTCAGTACGCGCGCGCTTTGAGCGCGGCTTTCATGGCTTCCAGTTCGGCGTCGATCTTCTCGTCGGCGCGAAGCTGGTCGATTTCGTCCTCGAGGCTGGTGATTCCCAGCGCCTCGCAGCGCCCTTCGGCGAAGTCGGCGCGGCGCTCGAGGATCTCGAACTTGGCGAACGCATCCAGCGTCCGGCTGCCGTTCATCGCCTCGCGAGCCTTTGCCCGGGTGACCGCGCTCTCGAACCGTGCGGCGATCGCGTTCTGCCGGGCCCGCGCCTCGCGAAGCTTGGCCTGGAGCTTGGCGATATCCGCCTCGTAGCTGCGGAGCACCTGCTCCATCTGCTCGAGCTCGCCGCTGAGGCTCTCAACCATCTCGGCGGCCTTCTGCTTCTCGACCAGCGCCGCCTTCGCCAGGTCCTCGCGGCCCTTCGACAGCGCGAGCTCGGCCTTGGCGGTCCAGTCCGTCTGGAGCGCGTCGAGGCTGGTCACCGCGCGCCGCATCTCCTTGATGTCGGCGATGGCGCGGGCCGCCGTCGAGCGCACCTCGACCAGGGTCTCTTCCATCTCGAGGATGATCATCCGGATCATCCTGGCCGGGTCTTCGGCCCGGTCGAGAAGCTCGGTCATGTTCGCCGCGAAGATATCGCGAGCGCGGCTGAACACTGGCCCGTTCAACCAGCCGGCGACCGGGGCAAAGCGCCCGCTCTTCGGCTCGGTTTCCACCTCGATCAGTCGAGGCGTGCGGACCGGGACCTTGGCTTCAAGAATTTCGAGTTCAGGCATTGACGGAGACCTCTACGGGGTTGGCATTCGGCGCCGCGTTGGCTTGGGCCGGGCCGACGGCTGCACCGACGGCGACCGTGCTCATGACGAGCGCGCCGATCAGGGCGACCAGGGTCCGGGTGAATTGCGACTGCGACGACATTGAAATTCTCCTTTTCTCGCCCGCCTTTTTGCTTGCGGGCCGATGAACATTGCTAATCAAGGAGCGTGCCAATCCCGAAAAACTGCGGAAAATGTCGTCGCTGGGCAGCGGTTGGTGGATTTTCCCAACCAATAGTTGGTGGCAAATCCCAACGCGGCGCGTGGGAACATTCGCCACTTCCCCCGCGCTGAAGCACCGCAAGTCAGTGAGGGAGTTTGAGTATGATCGGGAAGCTGTTCGGCGCGTGGCTCGGAGACAAAGTCGCCGGCAAGAATGAAGGCGCGAAGGGCGCCATCCTCGGCTACGGCGCGGCGGCTTTAGCCAAGCGCAGCGTGCCGACACTCGCGGCGGTGGCGCTCGGCGGATGGGCGTTCAAGAAGTGGCGGGATCGCCGGCGTTCAGAGCCAGCTTATCCGTCCGACGCTTCACCTTCCTGAGCGTCCCCTTCGGGCGAGCGCTCATAATATGGCTCGACTGCGCCCTGGAGCTTGATTGTCATCGGCTGGCCGTAGCGGTCGCGGCTGCGCCCGGCCGCAATCCGGATCCAGCCTTCGGAAATCGAATATTCGATGACGTTGGTCTTTTCCTGGCCGTTGAACTTGATGCCGACACCGCGGCTCAGCAGGTCCTCGTTGAAAAAAGGGCTACGCGGATCGAGCGAGAGGCGGTCGGGCGGAGTGTCGGATGCTTGGTCGGCCATGGGTGCCGCCCTAGCCGCGCACGTCTTTCACCGTCAATGTAAAGCATCCTGGACATTATTCACTTAAGATACCAAACGACAAGCGGGGTTAGGCCGCTGATTTAGGTTTGGCTGCGGTCGCAGGCTTAGCGGTAGGGGCCTTTTTCGCTGGCCTCCTCGCAGGTCTCAGCACGATGTCGGCATGCTCGCGAAGTTCGCGCCTACCGCCCGCGCCCATGGGATCAAGGATGACTTTCACGCCTTCGCGGCGAACATATTTGAACGCAGGGACGAAGTCAGAGTCACCCGTCACTACAATCACCGCCCGTACTGTTTGGCGCAGGGCAAGCCGCGCCATATCCATGCCGATCCGCATATCCACGCCCTTCTGGCCGACGTCGAGATCGAAGTCGTCGTCGGTGAGCGCGCGCGGGGCCTGAATGAGTGCCGCTGCCACCTTGGCTTTAAGCCGCCAATGATGGAAGCCAAGCGCGACGCGCCCTAGCCTAAGAGCAATGTTCGGCTTGAGAACCAGGTTGTCCAACAAGCTCTGCGAGTTCTTGTATCGAGCCGTGTCTGCCAGGTTGAAAGGAGCGCCCGATACAGGTCTAGCGATCGCGTCAGCCAGCGGCTCTGCATCGTAATAATAGATGCGCATCAGCTCATAATCCTGAACTTCGGGGATCATTTGCAGGCGCGCACACTCTTTTGTGACGTCGTCGGCGGTGACGTTCCGTCCGAGCCGGTCGTGCAGCTTCTTGGTTAGATAGCCGCCGTCCAGCAGAATGGCATAAAGAGGCCTATGCAATACCGTGTCTCCCAATGGGTCAGCCGGAACCAGATATAAGCGAAAAAGTTAATCTGGATTGCTTGAATCGCGATTCAGCAGACTCTAACTACTAGCTAACGAATCGGCGTTAGGGGACGCGCGGTCACGAGATAGACGAGCGAGCCGGTCAATTCCGAAACTTCCAAAGCGTGATCCACGCTAGGTGTTGGCCGGCTCCAAACCTCTCCTTCGAGCGCCCGGTTGAAAATGGCGGCCAGACGTGCGATTTTTCCAGTGTAGCTAGTGAAATCGCGCGGCTCTAGCCGCCGGTTGAACGGGAGAGCCCGCCAGTTTGGTGGGCTCTTTTCGTATCGGCATCTCTCGGCGTGCCTCTCCGTGACCCTATCTCATAAGCAGCCCACCTTCCCGTGGTCGCGTTCGACTCAACGCCCGACCTCTTTAGCGAGGAATCCTGACCCCTACAAGCCATTTGAGCCATTAGAGCCGGATTTGTTGCAATCGAAGTGTTTAGAGCTTAAATAGCGGCCCGTAAGAATCCGGAGAACCGCTATGGGAAAGATGCGCAGCCCTTATTATCCAGCAATACCGCTAGGTCAGGCGATTGACCTCGTGGCTAAGATTCACCGAGAAGATCGCACAAACGCAATCGACAAGGAAGTCGCGGCTAAGCACATGGGATATGTCGGCCTGACAGGTCGCACATTGAAGCTTTTTGGTGCCCTGAGCCAGTTCGGGCTTCTGGAGAAGGCGGGCAAGGGTCAGGTTCGCGTCTCGAAGACAGCGGTTTCCATTCTCCACTGGAGCGATGAGGAGGAGAAACGCGAAGCCTTGTCGAAGGCAGGTTCGTCGCCCGCGCTCTTTCGGCGTATTCGCGCTACGTTTGATGAGCCGTCCGAGCGAACAATCTCTTCCTTCCTGGTCAAGGAGGGTTTCACGGACGTCGCTATTCCTGCGGTGCTCAAAAGTTACAAGGAAACAAACCGCTTCTTAGCCGACAACGGAGTTGCCGAAAGCTCTGTAAAGGGTCCGGCAAACGACGCAGATTCGCTCGACACTGAGGACGAGGACGCCGAGGAAATGAGCGAGACAATCATTGAGGAATCGGGAAAAGGGCAGGAAGGAAAGACCCCCAAAGGGCAAGGCATGGACTCGCTCTTCTGGAACAAGGGTCCGCTGGACTTCAACCTATCCTCGGCGGGGCTAATCCTCGTCGGAAAGACGAACTCCGCTAAGGAGCTAAACGCCTTCATCGAAAAGCTGAAAGCCCTTACTGTGCTGCTACCGGAAGAGGGGCATGACGACTCAAACTGAAGACGAGCGGGACGACAAGGAAACGGAGCGGCTGCGCGACGAGGTTGTGCGCCGGATGCTGAACACGCCTCCGAAGCCTCACCCTAAGCCGAAACCTGGACGAAGACCGGGGCGTCCGGTCGCCTCTTAGGTCTTCGACCTCCAGCGCGCCTTTCGACCCCTGCCGTAGGGCTTGCTACGCCCTTGCGAGATCAGGTCTAGCATACATGAGGCGACGCCCGACCGTGCCAGCAACGCAACGGCGGGCGCGCTCTGTATCGTCACAGCCGGTGGCGATGCGGTTCGTGTAGCGAAAATCAAATTCTTGCAGGTAACGGTGCAAATGCTGCTTGCCGCAGTGCTGATAAATTCCGCGCATTCCGCGTTTGAAAATGGCGAAGAACCCCTCGATTTGGTTAGTCGTGATCGAGCGATCGTCGCGGCGGACGTATTCGCCGTCAGTGTGATTGACGAAGCCGTGAGCGGCAAAGTCTTTTCCGGGCGCGCGGTAGTGGCGACCATCGTCAGTGATTAGGCGGGCTTCCTTGGCGATGTTCGCTTTAAGAACGGGCGCGATGTTCGCGGCTGACAAGGTGGCGTCGAAGACCATCGAAACCGACCGGCCCGTCGCGCGGTCAACCAGAGTGAGGATCTGATTCATATTGCGGATTGGCATCCGGTTCTTCGACACATCAGGATTGCGCCCGAAGTAGGTTTCGTCCGCGAACACATCGCCGCCGCCTTGCCCCATCGGCGTCGTGTCGCTGGACTTCATCGCTTCGCGAATACGGTGCGCCATGAACCAGGCAGTCCGATACGAGCCGAACTCAAGGTTGCGATGGAGCTGCATCGCGGAGATGCCCTTCTTGCTCGAAACCATTAGGTGCGTGGCGAGAAGCCATTTGTGCAGCGGGATGTGTGACCGCTCGTAGATCGTGCCCATCGTGGCGGTGAAGGGCTGGCGGCAATCCTTGCACTTGTAGAGGCCGGGGCGAGTGCTCTTGCCCTTCAAGAGCGTCGAGTTGCCAACGGTGCCGCAATGGAAGCAGGCCCGACCTTCCGGCCAGCGGATGCGCTCGAAATGGGCGCGGGCGGCGTCTTCGTCGTGGAAGATTTTGTCGGTTAGCTTCGTCATGCTCCTCAATTAGGAGCGTCACCGTGGTATGTCAAGTGAATAATGTCCAGCATCCTTGTCATCGCTAGTTGCCGCACCGATGAGTCAGGACTAAGCGGGCCGCCGGAGAGGATATGAGCGACAAGGACCCTAACATCAGGCCGAACGCGCCAAAGCTGGAATTGCACGTTCCGGAGCCGCCGTTTCGGCCCGGAGATACGCCTGATTTCTCATCCCTCCAGGTTTCGGCCGCCGGCTCCGCGCCGCGTCCGGACACGAACGTCGCTGCGGCCGAGACCCATCCGCTGACGACTGCGCTCGTTCGCGTGCTCGGCGATGATAACAAGGCGGTCGGTCCGTGGGACCCGAAGCTCGACGCCGACACGCTGCGCAAGATGCTTCGCGACATGGTCACGGTGCGGATCTTCGACGACCGCATGTACCGTTCGCAGCGCCAGGGTAAGACCAGCTTCTACATGAAATGCACCGGCGAGGAGGCGATAGCGGTCGCCGCTCAGACCGCGCTCGACCGCGACGACATGCACTTCCCGACCTACCGCCAGCAGGGCCTACTCATTTCTCGCGGCTATCCGCTGACGGAGATGATGAACCAGATTTATTCCAATCCCGGCGACAAGCTGAAGGGCCGCCAGCTGCCGATCATGTATTCGGACAAGGCCTACGGCTTCTTTTCGATCTCGGGCAATCTCGCGACGCAGTTCCCGCAAGCGGTCGGCTGGGCGATGGGCGCCGCGATCAAGGGCGACAGCCGGATCTGCATGGGCTGGGTCGGCGACGGCGCGACGGCGGAGGGGGACTTCCATTCGGCGATGACCTTTGCCGCCGTTTACAACGTGCCGGTGGTGCTCGCGGTGGTGAACAACCAATGGGCGATCTCCAGCTTCTCTGGGATCGCCGGCGCCGAGCGCGCCACCTTCGCTCAGCGGGCGGTCGGCTATGGAGTCGCTGGCCTCAGGGTCGACGGCAACGACGCGCTCGCGGTTTATGCGGCGGTGAAATGGGCGGCGGAGCGGGCACGCTCGAACGGTGGACCGACCCTCATCGAGTTCTTCACCTATCGCGCCGAGGGCCATTCCACCTCCGACGACCCGTCCGGCTATCGCCCAACGAACGAAGCGAAGCTGTGGCCGCTCGGCGATCCGATCGAACGGTTGAAGGCGCATCTTCTCGCGATTGGCGAGTGGGACGAGGAACGGCACGCCACCATGACCGCGGAATGCGATGCCGAAGTGCGCGCCGCGCAGAAGGAATCCGAGAAGGTCGGAATCCTCCCTCAGCAGGGCAAAGAGAATATCGAGACGATGTTCGACGACGTCTACGCCGAGGTGCCGTGGCATCTGGCCGAGCAGCGCGACGCAGCGCTGAGCGAAAGCCGCGACTGATGCCGACCATGAACATGATCCAGGCGCTGAATGACGCGCACAAGGTGATGATGGCGCGCGACGACGACGTCGTCGTGTTCGGTGAGGACGCCGGCTATTTCGGCGGCGTCTTCCGGGTGACCGAAGGCCTGCAGAAACAGTTCGGCAAGACGCGCGTGTTCGACGCGCCGATCAGCGAGGGCGGAATCGTCGCGACCGCGGTCGGGATGGCGACCTACGGCCTCAAGCCGGTGATCGAAATCCAGTTCGCCGACTACATCTACCCCGGCTACGACCAGATCGTCAGCGAGGTCGCCAAGATTCGCTACCGGACCGCCGCCGAATGGACGATGCCGATGGTCATCCGCACGCCCTATGGCGGCGGTATCTTCGGCGGGCAGACGCACAGCCAGTCGCCGGAATCGCTCTTCACTCACATCGCCGGCCTGAAGGTCGTGATTCCCGCGACGCCTTATGACGCGAAG
>Ga0207639_10001914_pt1 | contig 13978 bp, 9 predicted proteins | sample KBSCornC32_FD_184299 | JGI IMG/M metagenome (GOLD analysis project Ga0207639, IMG submission 184299) | Corn rhizosphere microbial communities from Kellogg Biological Station, Michigan, USA - KBS Corn C3-2 (SPAdes) (version 2) | ecosystem: Host-associated > Plants > Roots > Rhizosphere > Soil ...
TCAACTTATAAATTGGCGGTTAATGGTAGCGCAATTGCCACCTCGATGGTAGTAAAACTTCAGGCAAACTGGCCAGATTACGTTTTTAGGAGCGATTACCGCCTCCCTTCTCTAGCGGAAGTGAAAGCTTATGTAGATCAAAACCATCATCTGCCGGATATGCCGTCAGAGCAGGAGGTCGCCGACAATGGATTAAATCTTGGCGAAATAAATAAACAGCTGACAAAAAAGGTAGAAGAACTCACCCTATACCTGATAGAACAAAATAAACAGCTGGCGGAGCAAAAAAAAGTAAATCAGTCTTTGCAGGAGCAGATCGATAAATTGTCGGATGCCATCAAAAATCAATCATCGAAATAATCTAATGTCATCATTTTGACCATATCATGAAAAAAGCATTATTAACTCTCATTTTATCTGCCATTGTCTCGGCAACGTTTGCGCAATGGACTACATCATCGCCAAACATATATTACAACACAGGCAGTGTAGGTATTGGGACAACGACCCCTTTAAGTCTGCTCCATATTACCGGCAACGTCGGTGCAGCAGATATATTACGTCTAGGCAATGTTGATGCAACTGACGGAAGGACAACCATTCTGTTTACAAGTAGTAAAGGGCCGCAGAGCTGGCAATTTGGTGAAAATCCGGGCGGGGGAGCCGGTCTGTTCGGATTGCGGGATATGACGACCAGCGGTCTTCCAATCCGTTTTGTAGTTAATACATCAGGTTATTTCGGTATAGGAACAGTAGCTCCGGTGTCTTTACTTAACGTCAGTGGTTCCGGGAGCAATGCCAACGCTATATTGGATATCCAGTCTTCAGATGCAGGTGCCAGGGGAACTTTAATACGTACCGGATTTTATGGATATACCAGCCAGGATAATAGCGGCAATTATTTCCAGTCATGGGGCATGCGTTTAAATGGTGCAGATAACCTTTGGTACCGTGCCTATACGGCCGCTAATAATTATCTACCCTATACCGAACTCACCACTGGCGGAACTATCGTCTTTGGTGGTGCTGTGAGTAACCTGACGACAGACGCCAACCCGACACTCAATCCTGTAATGACAGTTAATGTTGGAGCAACGCCAAGTGTAGCGATAGGGACAACCGACCCTAAAACTTATATGCTGGCAGTAAACGGCAGCGCAATTGCCACCTCAATGACTGTGAAGCTGAATGCGAACTGGCCGGACTACGTTTTCAAGAACGATTACCGCCTTCCTGCTTTATCGGAAGTGAAAGCCTATATAGATCAGAACCATCACTTGCCGGATATGCCATCAGAGCAGGAGGTTGCCGATAAAGGATTAAATCTGGGTGAGATAAATAAACAGTTGACTAAAAAAGTGGAAGAGCTGACCCTTTATTTGATTGAAAAAGAAGATCGTGAGAGTGACCAGAACGAAAAAATCAAACAGCTATCAGAGCAATTACAATCCGAAAAGACGCAGCTGCAAATCTTGGAAGCACGGATGGAAAAGTTGGAAAGTAATAGAAAATAGTTCTTTTACTTACGAAGATATTATTATAAGAATAACCTATTTATAAATGAAAAAACATTTATTCTTATTAAGCAGCGTAGCCCTGCTTATATGTGGCCTTCCGGCTGTCGCGCAGCGCATTGCGGTCAATGTAAATAAAGTTACGGGAACAGCCGTCGTTGCGATTCCTATTGTCAATATCGCTAACGGAGGCGCTTCCGTTCCGATCAGTGTGGTTTATGGATCCAATGGGTCAAGGCTTAGAGACGGAGAAGGCACAGCCGGTTTAGGGTTTAACTTGAGCGCTGGCGGGCAGATATCCCGTTCGGTACGGGGGCTGCCGGATGATGTGAAAGCGGGGATAACAGGTGTGACAAAAACGGGCTGGCTTTATAATACGAATCTTGCAGCGATCAGCAATTTTAGTATTGCCAATAACACTAACCCGGTAAATTGCACCAATGCGCAGACCGATCTTAACTATATCAGCAGTAATTGGGGCACATATAATAACGATACTGAACCGGACCTGTTTCAAATAAGCGCTCCAGGACTATCCTGCCAATTCGTGTTTGATAACAACCACTTGATCCGAACCATTCCTTACCAGGACCTAAAAATAACCTATACCAATAATAGCACCACGGGCAATATCACTAGCTTCACGGTTACCAATAGCAATGGCATTACTTATACTTTTTCAACACCAACCACAGCTACCAGGCAAACGACTACACAATCCAATCCGGGGGCCTTTTCGTGGCCCGAAGCCAATGTCATCTATTCCAAGACACTTTATTATCAATACAAATACGGTATACAATTTTATGATTCCTGGCTGCTGACAGCTATCACCGATGCCTCGGGAAATGCCGTGAGTTTGGGTTATACTGATATGGGCGTGTCTACCCGCAGGACTCAAATAGGTTATTATATCGGTGGAGCCGCCAGGCAGCCTTTATACGTAATCAATGAAACGAGTGACGTTCAATGCGTGACGTCAATTACCGGCGCTGAAGGCTCGGCTTCTTTGAGTTATGGCGTTTATAATAATAATGTAAGCCAGGGCACCCTAATCAGCAAGATAACTTTTAAGGGTGTTAATTATTTGTTTAACTACGCTAATGTTATCTTTAATAAAAACGTTACGTCCTTTCGCAATAATTGTCTGCGTAGCATGACCACTGACCAGTGTAATTCGCCTTTTACTTACTTTTTTGATTATGACGGTGAGTCAGGAAGTTTGGGCACTTCCCAATATACAGATAGGGATTCCAGCTATCAGTACACAGATACATGGGGCTATTATACTGGCATAAAATCAAATACAATAGCCACGGTTAATTCAACCAATGTAACAGCAGGAACACTGAGTCATATCAAATATTATGATGGCGGCAGCACGACGTTGCAATATGAATCCAATGATTTTTATAATCCGGTGGTGGGCAGCTTAGTCTATGGAGGCGGGGCACGTATTAAAACCATCACTGACTATGATGGTATCAGTACGGCAAACAATATGGTGCGCAGTTATAGTTACCTTAATTCCTCCGGAAGTTCCAGCGGAATCCCGCTGTCATTACCGCAGACTACCTTTTTAAGGCCCGTAGCCTCATCACCCACCACCTCGAATTCAACGGTAGCGGCAGATAACGACATTTCTGAAAACGATCACACCGTGATGTATACCAATGTCAAAGAAAGTCGCGTGGGTAAAGGGAGTACGATAAGTGAATACACTGTACCTGCGGGTACCTGGGATACCACAACGCCTTTAGGCGACTGGACACCTACGGCTGTTCATGCCGGTGTGCAGGGTTGCAGCCCGGCGATGGGGCTGCTAAATAATAGTACCGTTACCTATCCGTTTGCACCCAATACCAATTATGATTTTGAAAGAGGCCTGATAAACAAGGAAACAATCTATGATGACGGAGGTAATAAGGTTGCCCAATCAACTTATAGCTACCAGCGATCATTTACGCCGATTGTGGTCAATGCGTTCAGATTCGATGATGCCGACTATGCAAGGGTTTATTCTGCGTACTCGATTTACACTACTAGCAGTGAGCTGGTCACCGAAATAGATAAAATAGTATATGACCCGTTATTGACAACGGGACAACTAAGCACTGTCAAATATGCCTACGGGGCTACTAATCATAAACAGGTTACCCAGCAGGAAATAACGAACAGCGACGGCTCGATAACGCGCTCCTATATCACCTACAGTAAAGATTATAGCGGAGGAACAGCATCTGCCTATTCCACAGCGTTGGTCAACCTAAACATAAATGTACCCTTAGAAACCTATACAGCAGTTGAACAAGCGGGTAGCAGCACTTTTAAAGTTACCGGCGGCCAATTAGTCAAATACGCCTCTTACCCGGCTATATCGCCTTTGCCGAACAACTGGCTTCCATCCGCTGTTTATAAGTTCGTATCTGTTAGCGGACTTACTGATTTTGTGCCTACTGCAACCACAAATGCAGCAACTCCTGATTCGCGTTATGTACTGACTAGCAGCTTAACTGATTATGACCTATATGGCATGCTGAAGAGTTGGGTCGGCATGGACAAGCGCCCGCAAACACGAATCAGCGATCCGGTTACGCATTCGCCGCTTGTGGAGTTCAATAATTCAGCTCCTTCAGGGATCGGTTACGGCATGAAGGGAGCACCGGACGGTTTTACACTGTCAAACAGTGTTGGAATTCCCAGCACTGGCCGTTTAGGTTTAATTGGTACTGCGCTTACATTTTCCAGCAATTGTACCTTGTCAAGAAGCGTTACGATGAGCCCGATTGTAAAGAATTATATTTTCTCGGCATGGATTAACTCATCTAACGTCGGTTCATTGAGTATAACAGCCCTTTCCTCAACAGGTGCTTCGCAAACTGTTCCATTAAATTACAAAGGAGGCTCTGTTTGGACATACTACCAGGTATCGATTCCAGTTGGTAGTTTTACTTCCCCTGTTTTTACGGTAAGCTTTACGGCAGGCAACGGAATTAGTATTGACAATGAACTGTTGCTTTATCCGGGAACTTCTCAGGTAGCTACCAACGGATATGATGGAAATAATTACAATATTGCGACAACCAACACGAATGGCCTGTCTACCTATAACAGCAGGGACGCATTAGGACGAGTTATCCTAACCTATGATCAGGATAGGCAGATTACGAGCCGAAAGACCTATGTATATTCCTCATCGAGCATCATTCCGGACCCACTTTTTTATATCAATGTTCCTGTTGGAAGTGCTAATATTTATCCCGGAACCTATTCCTTCCTTTTGTATAACTCATTTTCAAACTGTTTGTTGCCGGGTGCTACCTTTAGCTGGAACTATGGCGATGGCTCGCCAGCTACCAGCGTTAACAGTCATAATTTTGCCACAGCAGGTACTTATAATGTAACACTTACTGTCACCATACCCGGAGTGGGCAGTAACAGTTACACTACACCAATTGTTGTGGTAAATCAACCGCCACCACCACTAACCTTGTCTGAAATAAATGGCACCAATATGATAGATCATATCCTGTTTTACCAGGGTGGCGTGCTCATGGGTACGGTGTATGGCACGGATATAAATACCACGATACCCCCAGGCACCTATTCGGTAAGCGTGTATGCAAACAGTTCGTTCACGGCTGGCAGCCTAACCCTGGAACCGGATAGTAATTCGTGGGTCTGTCTAAATTACAGTACCAGGCCCATCTATATGTTTACAATAACTGCTACCCAATATCTTTCATTCTATTTTAAACCTACCGCTTGTGATTAAGCTGCTACATGCCCGCGTTGGTACATCAAGGATGTACAGTGGATGGATCATATTGATCCTGTTAGCATTGGGCCAGCATGCGACTGGACAAAGCCGCAGTTATATTCAAACGGAGGTGGTCACCGTTTCGGGGATTACTACTTCAGATCAAGTCGATACACTGAGCCAGGGTAGAAAACAAACTTCCCGCACCTATCTGGACGGGCAGGGTCGTCCTATTCAGCAGATAGCCGTACAGGCCAGTCCGCTTCAAAAAGATATAGTGCAACCGGTAGTGTACAATACCTTTGGCCAACAGGTAATAAATTACTTGCCCTATGTGTCCGGGGCAACCGATGGGGCTTACCGGACAAGTGCACTCAGCGAACAAAATACGTTTTATCAGATAACGACCGATAAAATTGCCGTCGATGCGGCGGCCTATAGTCAGCAGATATTTGAAAATAGCCCCTTATCACGCTTATTAAAGCAAGGGATGGCGGGTACAGGATATCAGCCACTTTCCGGGGCACATTACAAAACCATAAGCTATCGAAGTAATACGACCGGCGACAACGTACTAGTATGGAAGAATGACGGAACAACTGCCCCGGGTTATTTTGCCGCTAATGAATTGTCTGTTACCGATGCAGTAGACGAACAAAATGTCGAGACCCTGGCTTTTACCGATATCAGCGGCCATACTGTGTTGAAAAGACAAGTAAATGGCAGCACCCTCATCGATACTTATTATATTTACAACATAGCAGGTATGATCAGTTATGTGGTACCACCCAAAGCTGTAGATATGATGCAGACAGCAGGGAATTATGATTTAACGCAAACCGGGGTTAATAAACTACTGTTTAGCTACTTATACGATGCGCTGGGAAGACTGGTGGAGAAAACCGTACCTGCTGCTGCTACTATATATATTGTATACGATGCGCTGAACCGGCCAGTATTGGTGCAAGATGGCAATTTGCGGGTCACTAACCAATGGGACTATATTAAATACGATTTACAAGGCCGCCCCATATCGCAGGGAATCTATACTGATGCTGCTAATACTACCCGCACGGCTATGCAGACTTATGTAAACGGACTGAATTACACCACCACCTGGGCCGAACAGCGCAATGGCGCAGCGGCAACAGGATATTACACCAATTCTGTATTTCCCACGGTCAATATTACACCTTTGGCTTACGCTTATTTTGATGATTACGACCTGGATGGCAATGGCACACCCGATTATTCCTATCAGCCCCAGGCGCTGCCTTGTGATGCAACGCTTACTACGGTAACCACTGGGCTGCCTACGGTTATACGTACACGCACAATTGGCGCGGGGTTGGCCAACATCTGGCTTACCAAAGCAACCTTTTACGATACACGCCAACGCCCTATCCAAACCATAGGTAATAATCACATGAACGCTACCATAGCCGACGTTGCAACTACAGTACTTAACTTTGTAAATAAGCCAACCCTTACTAAAGTGACTAAAGTAACCGCAACTACCACAACGGTGTTAACTGCGTTCAGCTATGATGCCGGGTATCGACTGGCCGCTCTGGATCAAACCTATAACAGCAATCCGGCCATCCGGATAGCTAGTTATGAATACAACGAGATCGGCCAGCTTGTAAAAAGAAATCTGCATTCGTTAGGCACTGGCAATATACCTGCAAACATCACACTAGGGTCGGCAGAATCTGTAGCTAGCGGGCAAACCAGGGCTACGGTCGCCTCTAATTCTATCACCTTGTCCCCCGGCTTTTCAGCGGCTTCTGGTTCTATCTTCTCAGCCACGATCAGTCCTTACCTGCAATCGGTTGATTACCGTTACAATATCCGCGGACAAATGCTGAGCATCAATAACAGCACGCTGACCAACGATGGTGGCATCACCAATAACGATAATAATGATGTGTTCGGTATGGAACTGAGCTATGACCATACGGTATCTGGCTTAGGTAATACAGCGAGTTATAACGGGCAGCTTACCGCAGTTAGGTGGGTGAGCCTGGATGGCAGCGGAAATAAGAGCGCAAAACGCAGTTACAAGTATAACTATGATCAGCTGAACCGGCAGATAAGCGCGCTTTACCAGGACAGTGTTGCCGGGACCTGGAACAATAGCGGTGCATTTGACGAAAAGGGTATTAGCTATGATAAAGGCGGCAACATCATTGCGCTGCAGCGTAATGCGCTTATTAGTGGCACAGTCAGTCCCGTAGATAACCTGACCTATACGTATGATAGCACCAACCCCAACCAATTAAAGACTATGACGGATGGCACCGGGGGCAATTACGCCGCATATGGGTTTAAAAATCTGACCGGCACCACGACGGCTAATTATAGCTACGATGCTAATGGCAACCTGAATGCAGACCCTTATAAAGGACTGAGCCTGCAATATAATACGTTGAATAAGACCCAGCAGATCACTATTACTACCGCTACCGGCAGGTATATTAATTATACCTACGATGCCAGTGGTACTCTGCTGCGCAAGCAGCAGTATAATGGTGGTACATTACAAAACACAACCGATTACAGCGATGGATTTGTTTATCTGAATGGTACATTGGACTATTTTGGTACGCCTGAGGGCCGGGTGCGGAATGCTGCCGGTACATTAGTATCTGAATACACCATTACAGATCAGCAGGGCAATGCCAGGGTCAGCTTCATAAGTAACGGCGGCGTGGCGCAGGTGATACAAGAGAACAGCTATTACGGATTTGGCCTGGTAATGCCCGGTAGCGCGGTGCCTACGCCAGGCACGCCAAATAAGGAACTGTATAACGGCGGCAGTGAATGGCAGAATGATTATGGCGATCTGCCAGATTACTACCAAACTTCCTACCGCAACTACGACGCGGCTTTGGGCAGGTTTATCAGTGTTGATCCGGAACCGGAAAGTGCGGAATCATTAACCACTTATAATTATTCAGGCAATAACCCTGTTATGTTTAATGACCCGATGGGGAATTTTGCGGTGCCAAAACAAGCACCATATGTTAATTACGTTGTTAACAGTTCCTGGGGGCTCGGCGGGTTTGGTGGCAACGGTGGAGGGGGGGGCAGTAACAATGCCGGTCTTTACTACACAGATCCTGCAGCATTTTGGGATTTATATTATCAAACGAACGGGACCTTTGGAGGGGCGAGTATTTATCAAGCTGGTGATGGTACCAGCAGCAATCCTGCAAGCGGCATGAATTATGCACAATTGAGCTATTTAATAAGAGGGCAGGCGGACAATGCATTTGTGATGGCTCATTACAGCGGACATGTCTTGAATTTTTCGACGGATGGAAAACTTACACATGACAGCGATAATGATCCATATGCTGAAAATGGCGTGATTGCCTATCAAGGCGGGTTTGTTATTGGTGCTTCACAGGTGGTAAATAATTTGCTTGATGAGCCTATTGTTGCCAATCAGGGGGGATATTGGAGTAGTTTAGATTTGAAGGGGATTGGAGATGCTACTATTGGTATGCTTGGGGGCGCAAGTGAAATCGCAACTGCCTCAGCCGCGGAGGTAGGTTCAGAAGGATTAAGTACAGCAATAAGCGTTCCTTTAGCAATAGATGGTTGGGGCCGTGTTGGTACCAATTTCAACCGTTTAGTTGCTTATTTTGGAGGAAATAAAGCGCTTGGTGATGCACTTCCAAGTAACATCGGAGGTTACGTTGGAAAAACTGTTGATATATTTTCAGGAGTAGATCTTTACAGCACGGGAAAAGGCCAAGCAATATTAGGAGGAACCAACGATTTACTTTTGATGATTTCGCCGTGGGGGAATGCTGGCGCTTGGAAATCTGTTTTAGAAACGCCTAGCTTATGGAATGGCGTTAGTCTTGGAGTTTCTTATTATGGCGGTATAATAGGATTTAAAAATGATGTTCAAAGCTTACAAAAATGATAATGAATAAAAATGAAGAATTTATTTTAATAAAATTCTGGGCAAAAAAATTGAAAGATGATCTAAGGTCATTTTATAGAACGGTTTACTTTGGTCCACCTGTATTTATGGTGCTTAATATAATGTTTTGCTTTGCTCTTCAAAGGGGCACTAATATTGGCTTTTGGACATTATATATACCAATCACAATACTTTCGACCATTTATTGCATATTACTACCGTGGAAAGCAATCAGGCGTTATCGCAATGTAGTAGAGAGTTTTGAATTTAAAATTGCAACTGAATTAAGAGTAACTCTTATTGACGGAAGAACATTAATTATTTCAAAGCCTGAATTCAAAGACGATTTTTTTAAAGTTGGCAATGCTGAGAAAGCTTGTAAATCACTTATCAGTAATTCTGATGAGTGTAATTACACCATAATTCCTGAGTTTTTTACTCAAATACCAGTTTTTCAACCGTCATAAGAATACCATTATCAATGTGATAGTGAAATTATTTTATCCGCTAATATGAGCTTGCTTTTAGAAAATGGGAGTAGGCTATAAAACTGCCAATCTGAGGGAATCTGAACCATGGATGAAGCAGGGTAATGATTTAATAGGTAGTTTAGGAATAGGTTGGGAGCGAAAGAAAATTTATTAGATTAAGTAGCAAAGATTTCGCCAGAGGCTGAAGAATTAGGGACTTTAAGTCAGTATGGTAATTACTTTTCTTGTGGGAAGTATTTGTTATTCTTTATATCCATGCCAATTTTATTTTCTATTGGCAAAAGTGTAATCAAAATTCAGCCCGGCCCACGCGCCGGGCTGTTCTATTTATAATGCAGCCACATTATTATTAAAGAAATCCTTAAACTTCTTCTTGGTGAGCATCGTATCGATGATCTTAAAAACCATGGTGCGGTCTTCTTCGCGCTCAACATCCGGATTATGGAGTTTTGAATGCAATAACCCGAGTGCTGCCATTAGTCCTGTTTTATTATCAAAGTTAAAGATATGAGTATGAAGAGCAGGGTTATGCGCAAAGGCTACTCGTGACTTCTCTGAGCTCAATTCACGACGAGACAGTTTTTGAACATGAACACCCCACCGCATCCTACTGCAAACTATTGCTCATCTGGAACAATGGCAGATACATCGATATCAAAATAACCCCCACTATCAGCCCCAGGAAAATGATGATGAGTGGTTCCATCATGCTGCTTAGGGTGGAGGTTTTGTATTCCACTTCTTCAATATACTGGTCGGATATGCGGCCGAAAAAGTAATCGAGCTGGTTGGTTTCTTCGCCTACCTTAATGAGCTGTATTAACTTGGAAGGATACACTTTAAATTGTTCCAGGCTTTGGTGCAACGGCTTGCCCCGCATGATATCGTTTTCTACCACGGCCAGCGATGATTCGATAGGATAGTAGCTGATCATCTGCCTGCTTAAAGCAATGGCCCTCAACAGCGGTAACTTAGCATTGATCAGCAAACGCATCGAGTTACAAAAACGCGCCAGGTAGATCTTTTGTACCAAATTACCCACCACTGGTATCCTGAGCACAAACTTTGAGACAAGTTGCCTGAAGCGCTCCTTCTTACGGCTGGCATAAACAGATACCACTATTGTAAGCAGGATAATAAAGCCTTTCCAAAAATTATCCTCCATGGCTTTTGAGATGCTGATGATCTTTTCGGTTATCCATGGCAAATGTCCCCCAAACCGTTTGAATACATCGCCAAACATCGGAACGATAAATTTCAGCATGAAAAACACTGCGCCCAGTGAAGTGGATAATACGACGCATGGGTAGGTTAGTGATGAGACGATCTTCCGGCGTTGTTTGATCTTATTCTGGTAGAACCGTGCCAGGTCCTCCAGTACCTCCGTCAGCTTGCCTGTCTCCTCACCGATCTGCAAACTATACATTTCATATAAAGTGAATTTTCCCGATTGCCCTATTGCCGCGGAAAATGAACTCCCGTTTAAAACATCGTTCTGTATTTGTTTAAACAGATTCCGGTCTTTCTCTTTTTCCTGGTCGGCAGTAACCAGCTCCATGCTGCTTTTCAGGTTGATGCCCGCTTGCAGCAGTGAGCTAAGTTCGAGGTAAAAGGCTTCCTTTTTCTTGTCGTTCAGTGAGTTCCCCCCAAAACTGATGTCACGATTCAAGAGTGCCACCAGGCCACCTTCTTCCTCCCCGGAAACCGGCTTTGCTTTCTTTTTGTTTTCGTACCTGCTCAGATCAATTCCCGGCATCGGCTTTTCGGTTAATAAGGTTTACGGAACTATATATTTTATGGTAATAGTACGGAATTTTTTCTTTTTGCAGGCTAACCAGTATGGCCAATTCATCCACCCGGTTGTCTTCTTCTATGTCCTTGAGGTTATCCAGCACTTTGCTCTCGAACGACATGGTAATAGAATCGGTTTTTACCCGGAACGTATCGACTGTAATCCCTCTTCTTAAAACATAATCCGGATAAAAACCATATTTAATTACCCGGTTGCTATTCTTCAAGGCTATGCCGCCTGTGTCTTTTAGAATCACCTCCGCACGACCGAAATCCATTTGTAATAGCTCGTCCAGCCGAAGTACGGTTGCCATCTCCTGGTGCTTAAGCTGGTAGGTACGATAAGAACGGGTCACCAGGCTAAACACAGTGTAGCTGATCCCGATCACGAGTGCTGAAAGCAGCATGGCGATCGTTACTTCCATGATCGTAAATCCCGGTATCTTTTTACTGATCATGATCCGCCAAAATAAGTTCGTTCAGCTCAGCCAGAATATGGTGGTTTTCATCATACGCTTTCAGCTCCACCTGGAGGATTTTGTCATTTTCTGCATAGGTTTTTACTGACCTTTCTATAGTAAACCCTGCGATAACGTTTTCTGTGTTAGCTACCGGCTCTGCACCTTGCATTCCCCTCATCACCTCAGCCAAAACAGCCTCTGCTCTGATTTTTTGACCGGATAAAGACATGTGAGTTACGTTACTATATATCATCATGGCAATGCCGAAAACAACGATAATAATTACCATAGAAATAACCACCTCTAATACGGTAGACGCTCTTGCCCGCCTGGTTATAGTTAATTTCCTTCCAGCCATTGCAATATTTTTTTCTTATTCGAGACAGCCGGCAGCAATCCGCTGCCCAGGTAGTAGGGCGATAATTCACGGGAGTTGATCTCCGCATTGATCAGGTAGTTCTCGTAAAGGGTAAATGCGTTTTGGTAAAGAAAACGAGTAGTGAACAGGCTGCCATAGATTACGCAACCGTCTTTAAGCGCCATAGCATCCTGTGAATAAACTTGCCCGCTGATTGTATCTTTTTTACCGAGACGTATTAAAGGCTTGATCTGCCCTGGATTCTTTTCCCATGTGAAGACAGTCCCCCTTATTGTACTCGTCTCCCCAACTGTTATTTTAGCCTGAACGGAGAATTTGCCGGTATTTGACCGGATGATCCCCAGGCAGGAAGGGTAACCAAAGTGGCAGTTTTTACCTATAGCGATCGAATCCGAGGCAAACAGCTGGCAGGTTCCTTTGAATCCTTCATTCACAATAATTATCCTGGCAAAGACCAGGACATTATCCAGCTTCACGTTGCTATCAATCGTTAACGTCGTATCCGAACGCAGTATTATATTTCCTTTAAGGGTAATTTTGCTGAGTGTGTAAGCCTGGTTGTTGAAATCTATCGTTTTGGTCGGCTTTAAAAATGACCGGCTTATGGAATCACCTGCGGCAAACTGATCGCCTTTTTCAAAAAAATAGCCAGCCAACCGCCGAAGCCTGACGCTGTCCAGCAAAGGAAGCTTTTTTTCACTCGTTCGTTTCTGGCCTATCACCAGCCGCTTATCTCCTTCATAGGCTTTATTGTCTACGTAAGCCGTCTGTATTCCAGCCTTGGGCAAATATGCATTACCCTCAATTCGTGTTTTACCGCTGACTGAAAGCGGGCGGTCATCATCTGCTATGTAAATCGCAGCCCATTTACCTGAATCTACCGGATCTGCTATAGTGAAAGTCTTATAAGTTGTATCTCCCTGTGCAAATGCACGGACCGCACCCACCTCCAGGACACCCCATGGTTCTTTTTGCAATAGAATAGAATCGCTAACGCTGCTGAAAAGTCCGAGTCTTGTGGGTCCCTTATACACGGAGTCTGGGGCCGCGAGTAAAAGGTTGATCCCCGAGAGAAGGTTATGATTTAGCCTGTCATGCCTGAATTTTTTTTGGTACTCCGCCCGGTAAAAATACGCCACAGCAACCAGCGAAGAGCAGATAAGCCCGATGACCAGCGCGATGACAATCACCAGGTACAGCGCAGATGCTCTGAGCATATTGCCTCCAGTTTATTGTTTAACCTCTTTAGATTTATTTAAGGAGTCAGCAGTCTTCACCTTCTTATGAAGCAATGGCAATCTTTTCCATATCGAAGGCTTTTTTCCTTTGATTTCCACACCGCGTTCCCATGTAGAGGTTGCCAATAAAGTACCATCTTCTTTCCATGTTTTCCAGATGCCATCTTTTAAACCTTTTTTAAAATTACCCTGTTCTTTCAGATTTTTGTTCAGATAGAAGACCGAGTATAGCCCGTTTAACAGTCGCCCGCTATAACCGCCCTGCGTTTCGTGAATCATATTAGCACTGTACCAGTAATACTGCAGGTTAGTCTTAACTGAAATCGCAGAAGATTCATGATCGAGTTCGGCCACGATATTTTGATCAGATTGTGCAATTCTTACTTTGTCCAAACCGTAGGCAGGCA
>Ga0207639_10001915_pt1 | contig 13977 bp, 12 predicted proteins | sample KBSCornC32_FD_184299 | JGI IMG/M metagenome (GOLD analysis project Ga0207639, IMG submission 184299) | Corn rhizosphere microbial communities from Kellogg Biological Station, Michigan, USA - KBS Corn C3-2 (SPAdes) (version 2) | ecosystem: Host-associated > Plants > Roots > Rhizosphere > Soil ...
CTGCGTCTCGGTGTCGCTGGAGCTGGTGTAGCCCATCAGCGGCTCGATCTCCCGCGCGCTGGCTGGCTCGTTGACCAGCATCCAGCGCTTCGAATTGCCATCCCCGGACTGCATGGCGTTGGGCGCCGGCCGGAAAATGCGTGCGGTCATCGAGTCCCTCTCGTTCATCGCTCGGCGCCGGGAAAGGGCGCTTCTGAAGCATGGTCGGGGTAGCGTGATTCGAACACGCGGCCCCCGGTTCCCAAAACCGGTGCTCTACCAGGCTGAGCTATACCCCGAAAATGCTGCTTCGTTACTAGAGCCTCGGCGCGCAAAGGGGAAGCTACTTTTCCGGCGGAGCGGAGTTGACCGGCGGCCCGAAATCGCCTGATCTCCCGCCGTGGTCGACCTATCGCATCCGTGGCCCTTCGGGCTCAACCGCCGCACCTGGCCCGCGTTCGCCGCCGGACTCGTATTGGCTCTCGTGCTGCTGGGCTTCTTCGATCATTTTCTCTCGGCCACGGCGCACGACCAGAGCACCGACGTCATCAACCTCTTCGCCGAGATAACGCGCTGGGGCGAATCCGACTGGCTGCTCTATCCTTCCTTCGCGCTGCTCGTCCTGTTCGCCCTGTTGGGTCGGTTGCTGCCGGACCGCGTGCTGCGCCTCGCTTTCCTCGAGCTCGTGAGTCTCTGCGGACTGATCTTTGTCGGGGTCGGCCTGCCGAGCCTCGTGGCCAATCTGGTCAAGCGGCTCGTCGGACGCGGGCGGCCGGAGCTCTTCGATAGCGTCGGGCCTCTGGCGTTTCACCCGCTGGCCAACGCCTACGTGTATGAGAGCTTCCCTTCGGGCCACACGACGACGGCTTTCGCGGCCGCGATGGTCCTCGGCTTCCTCGCCCCGCGCTATTTCGGGCTCGGCCTTCTCTATGCCGTTGCGATCGGGCTGTCCCGCCTCGTGGTCGGAGCGCACTACCCCACCGACGTGCTGGCCGGCGCCGTTCTGGGTACGCTCGGCGCCTACGCGGTGCGCAACTACTTCGCCTTCCGCCGCTGGGGTTTTGAGCGATTGCCGGATGGCCGCATTGTCGCACGGCCGCCGTCTGCCGCCCGCCGGTTGATGCGGCGGCGTCAGGGCAGGGCGGCGAGGTAGCGCTTGATGCCGGCGCCGAGGTCGGCCTTGAGGTCGTCGAAGCCCTCGAAGCCGACATGCACGCGCAGCAATTGCCCATCCGCCGACCACGGTACCGCCGTGCGCACGCGCGACGGATTGACCGGCACGCAGAGGCTCTCGTAGCCGCCCCAGGAATAGCCCATTGCGAAGAGCTGCAGGCCGTCCATCATCGCCGCGAGGGCCGTGCGGGGGCCCGGCTTCAGCCGCAGGCCGAAGAGGCTGCCCGAACCGGTGAAATCGCGCTCGAAAATTGCATGGTCGGGGCGGCCGGGCAGGGCGGGATGCAGCACCTCAAGCACCCCATCCACCCCCTGGAGCCACCGGGCCATCTCGATCGATCGCGCCGAGTGCTCCTTCATGCGAACGGCGAGGGTGCGTAGCCCCCGTGCCGTGAGGAAAGCATCGTCGCCCGAGACGTTCATGCCCAATACCTTGCGGGTCGCGATGACGTCCGGCCATGCCTCGGCAGTCGCCGAGATCGTGCCGATCAGCACGTCCGAATGCCCGACGAACATCTTGGTGCCGGCGTGGATCACCACGTCCGCGCCGAGCGCCAGCGGCCGGTAATAGAGCGGCGTCGCCCAGCTGTTGTCGACCATCACCCGGACGCCCCGCGGCTTGGCGGCGGCGACGATCGCCGGCAGGTCCTGCACCTCGAAGGTCAGCGATCCCGGGCTTTCGACCCAGATTGCCTTCGTCCGATCGGTGATGAGTCCGGCAATGTCAGCCCCGATCCGCGGATCGTAGTAGCGGACGACGACACCCATCGGTTCGAGGAATTTGTCGCAGAAGGTGCGACCCGGCTCGTACACACTATCGGTGACGAGGATTTCGTCGCCCGCCTTCACGGCGCTCAGCATCGCGACGGTGATTGCCGCCAGACCCGAAGGCACGAGTGTGGTTGCGTGGGCCCCTTCGAGCTCGGTGATAATGTCCTCGACACCGGTTGTCGTGGGGTTGCCGGCCCGGCCATAGGTAAAAGGCTGGGTCGGCCGGTCGTGGTCGGCGAGCGTCTTGAACAGCACCGTCGAGCCGCGGAACACCGGCGTATTGACGAAGCCGAACTGATCATCCGGCTGGCGCCCGCCATGCGTGAGGATGGTTTCCACCGAAGGCGGCGTGCCCTCCGGATCCTTCTTGTCGTTCATGGAGAGAAATCCCGAGCTCGTCTGGTCGGCCGTCTTCGGTTGTTCGGGGACGGCCAAGCGCTTGACCGGCTTGCCAATCGCCGTTTCCATGCTTAGCAGCATCCCGCACGCCTATCAAAGCCAGCGGATGCGTCGCTTTGCGCCCAGCCAGCGGACGGGGAATGTCGGCCAAAGTCTGGATATTGATGCTCTTGGCCCTTTTGCTGCCGCCGGCGGCCGCCGCTCGGGCCGATACGCTCGCCAGCGTCAAGCAGCGAGGCGTCGTGACCTGCGGGGTCTCTGAGCAGTCGGCGGGTTTCGCAGCGCTCGGCTCGAACGGCCAGTGGAGCGGTCTTGGCATCGACTACTGCCGCGCCCTCGCGGCGGTCGTGTTCAACGATCCAACCAAGATCTCGGTAGACATCTTGACACCGGACATCCGGATCGGCGCGCTCACTAACGATCGGGTGGATGTTCTCGCCGATCTCATGCCGTGGACGCTCAGCAACGACACCGAGCATGGCGTCAAGTTTGTCGGCACGCTGTTCTACGATGGAGAGGGGTTTCTCGTCGGCAAGGCGGCGGCCCTGAGGTCTGCCCGTGACCTCTCGGACAAGCAGGTCTGCGTCTCGACCGACAGCACGGCACAGGCCGACGCCGCCGAGTATTTCGACGCTAACAACATCAAGGCACATCTGCTGCCGTTTCCAACCCAGGCGGCGACGCTCGGCGCCTACGTGGCCGGCAACTGCATCGCCCTGACCGCCGACCTTTCGGCCCTGGTCGGCCTCCGCGCGACGCTGCCCACCCCCAACGATCATGTGCTGCTGCCCGACGTCATCACCAAGCAGCCGCGCGGCATCGTGGTGCGGCAGGGCGACGACCGCTGGTTCGACGTGACCCGCTGGACGCTCTACGGCCTGCTCGATGCCGAGGAGCTCGGTGTGACACAGAGCAACGTCGACGAGATGCTGGGTTCGGACAACATCTCCGTCCGCCGCCTGCTCGGCGTCGAGGGCGATTTTGGGGCGGCGATCGGGCTCAACAAGGATTGGGCCTATCAACTCATTAAGGGCGTCGGGAACTATGCCGACCTCTTCGACCGCGACCTCGGCGAGCAGTCGCCGCTCAAGCTGCCGCGCGGCCTCAATGCCCTCTGGAGCCGCGGCGGCATCCAGTACTCGCCACCGGTGCGCTGATGCGGAAGATGGCGCTTCTCCGCTGGCTCGTTGCAGCGGCAGCCCTGCTGCTGATGCTGAACTCGGCGTTTGCCGCCTCGACGCTCGAGACGGTGCGCGCCCGCGGCAAGCTGCTCTGCGGCGCCGCCGATCCGCTCCCGGGCTTCGCGCAGGAGAACAAGGACGGCCGCTGGTCGGGCTTTGACGTCGATTTCTGCCGCGCCGTGGCCGCCGCGGTGTTCGGCAGTGCTGACAAGGTCGATTTCCTGCCGCTGAGCGGCAATTCGCGCTTCGCCCTGCTGCAGACGGGCGCCGTTGATCTCTTGGCCCGCGATGCCCCCTGGACCATGCGGCGCGACAGCGGGTACGGGGCGAGCTATGTCGGCACCTCGTTCTTCGACGGGCAGGGTTTTCTCGTCCACCAGTCGCTCAACGTCGTCTCGGCCTATGAGCTCAACAAGCTCCGCGTCTGTGTGCTTGATGGCGGCGACGAGGTACTGAACGTCCGCGACTTCTTCTTCCAGAACCAGGCGGCATATTCCGAAGTCCTCTACGAGGATCGCGAGGACCTGACCGTCGCCTATCAGGCCGGGCTCTGCGACGCCGTGTCAGCGAGCGTGAGCTGGCTCTACGCCATGAAGCGGGCGCTGCCCGATGCGGCCCAGCACGTCATCCTGCCCGAACGCATCTCCAAGGACTCCTTCGGGCCGATGGTGCGCGACGGCGACGACCAGTGGTTCAACATCGTCAAATGGACGCTGTTCACCCTGATCGACGCCGAGGAAGTCGGGGTCACGGCCGACAACATCGATTCCCTCGCCGCCGCCAAGACCCCGGCCATCCGTCGCCTGCTCGGTCTCGAGGGCACCTTCGGCGCCGCGATGGGCCTATCGCCCGATTTCATGAAGAACATCATCAAGGCCGTCGGCAACTACGGCGAAATCTTCGACCGAAATTTCGGCGCCAACACCGGCGTGCCGCTGCTCCGCGGCCAGAACGCCCTCTGGACGCGCGGCGGGCTCCTGTTCGCGCCGCCGGTCGAATAGGCTCAGGCGAAGAACAGGCTGACGCGTCGGTTTTGCGCGCCCTTCTTCTCGATCTTGCCGAGCTTGAGCGGGCCGATCTCGCCGGTGCGCGCCACATGCGTGCCGCCGCACGGCTGAAGGTCGATGTCGCCGATACGGATCAGCCGCACGCGGCCCTGGCCCATCGGCGGCTTGACGTTCATCGTCTTGATGAGCTCGGGCTGCGCCGCCATCTGCTCGTCCGTGATCCACTCTGACGTCACGGGATGATCCGCCTCGACCATCGCGTTGAGGCTTGCCTCGATCGCGGCGAGGTCCGCCGGCACCTCCGGCATGTCGAAATCGAGCCGGCCCTTGTCCTCGCCCACCGAGCCGCCCGTCACCGGAAACGGGAACACCACCGAGAGGAGGTGCAGCGCCGTGTGCATGCGCATAGACCGGTAGCGGCGATCCCAGTCGATCGTGGCCGTGACGCTGTCGCCCGGCGAGATGGCGGGTTGGTCAGGCGCAGGTACATGCACGATCCGGGTCTTGTCGCCATCGGGATGAACCGCGGTGGCGATAACGATGGACCGCCCGTCACCTGTCATCAGCACGCCAGCATCGCCCGGCTGCCCGCCCGACGCCGCGTAGAACACGGTGCGATCAAGGACGATGCCGCCCTCCACGGTGAGTTCGACGACCTGTGCCGAGGTCGATTTGAGGTAGCTGTCGTCGCGGAACAGGAACTCGGTCATTGCTTGGCCCTAGAGCACCGGCGACAGCAGCTTGGCGGCCTGGCCGATGAATCGCTCGTAGAGCGGAATCTTGGCCACGTCGTCCATTGTCGTCTGCCGGGCGTTGGTGAAGTCGATGGTCAGCATGGCCTCGACGTCGGCGATCATCTGGGCCGCTGTGAACCAGAGCGTCAATTCGAAGTTGATGGCGAACGACCGGTTGTCGAAGTTGACGGTGCCCACGCCCGCGATGAGGTCATCGATGAGGATCACCTTCTCGTGGAGGAAACCGTCAGTGTAGCGATAGACCTCGACGTCGTGCTGCACCATGGCGTTGGTGTGGGCGTTGCTGGCGAGCCAAACGAGCTTGTGATCCGGCTTCTCCGGCAGCAGCACGCGCACCTCTACGCCGCGAAGAACGGCAGCATAGAGGGCCGTTCGCACATCGAGATCGGGCACGAAATAGGGGCTCACGATCCAGATACGCTTCCTTGCCCTCGAGATGACGTCGGTAAAGGCGATCGCACAGTCTTCGAGACGGTCGGCGGGACCGGTCGGCATGGCGAGGACCGGCTGATCGCCGGGCGTCGGCACGACATCCGGCAGGTTTGCCGGCAACTCCTCGCCCGTGGCCCACTGCCAATCTTCGCGGAAGACCAGGGCGCAGGCGAGCGCCGCGGGCCCGCGAACATGCACCTGGGTGTCGCGCCAGCGGCCGAATCTGGCGTCCTGCCCGAGGTATTCGACACCTACATTGTGGCCACCCACCCAAGCCTGCTCGCCATCCGCGACGACGATCTTGCGGTGGTTGCGGTAGTTGATGCGGGTCGGGCCGTAAAACCGGAGGAACGGGTGGCGACGGTTGAAGGCCGAGACCTTCACGCCGCCCGCGGTCAGCCGGTCCACATAGGCTTTCGGCAGCCCGTAGCTGCCGATGTCGTCGTAGAGCAGGCGCACCGATATGCCGTCTTTGGCCCGGGCGATGAGCTTGTCGGCGAGCACTTTGCCCAGGGCGTCGTCCCGCACAATGTAGAACTGCACCAGAAGGTAGGACTTGGCGTTGTCGATGCCGTCGAAGATCGAGTCGAACGTTGCCTGTCCGTCGATCAGCAGCGATGCCTCATTGCCGCGCAGAAACGGCAGCTGCGCGATCTGGGTCTGCACTGGCCAGTCGGAGTTCGAGGTTTCGTCGATCAGCGGCATGCCCCGGCTGCGCTGCGCCCGGGTGAGCCGGCTGCCGCGCGTCTGCGCCAACCCATAGTCGTCAAAATGCTTCCAGCCGACGAGGAAGTAGATGAGGACGGTCGGGAAGGGCAGGAGGGCGAGCGAAAGAAGCCAGGCGATCGAGCCCTGCGAGGTACGCGAAACCATGACCTCGCGTACCGCGCAGATCGCGGCGAGCACGTAGAAAAGGAAGGTGAGCCCGGAGAAGATGACGGAGTTGGAGGCGAAGTAGGCCAGCCACGCCGTCATGTCAGGCCGGTTCGGCTTCGGTCACGGTGCCGATATCGACCGTCGGCTGCTTCCCGTCGAGCCATTGCGGCACCGGCAGGTTGCGGGCGCGCAAAAACTCGGGGTTGAAGAGCTTTGACGCGTAGCGGTTGCCGTAGTCGCAAAGCACCGTCACGATCGTCTTCCCCGGGCCGAGCTCACGCGCCAGGCGCACCGCACCGGCGATATTGATGGCGCTCGAGCCGCCGAGGCAAAGCCCCTCGTGTTCGAGCAAGTCGAAGATATAGGGCAAGGCTTCGGCGTCGGAAATCCGGTACGCGTGGTCGACCGTCAAATCCTTGAGGTTCGCGGTGATCCGGCCTTGGCCGATACCTTCGGTGATGGAGTTGCCAGGCGATTTGAGCTCGCCGGTCGTGTAATAGCTGAAGAGGGCCGCGCCTTCCGGATCGGCGAGTCCGATCTTGGTCGCGGGGTTCTTTTCCTTGAGCGCCATCGCGACGCCGCCAAGCGTACCGCCCGAGCCCACCGAACAGATGAATCCGTCGAGCTTGCCGCCGGTGTCGGCGAGGATTTCCGGACCGGTTGTTTCGTAGTGCGCCTGCCGGTTGGCGACGTTGTCGAACTGGTTGGCCCAGATCGCCCCGTTCGGCAGCTCCTTCGCCAGCCGCTCTGCAAGACGGCCCGAGAGCTTCACGTAGTTGTTGGGGTTCTTGTAGGGTTTGGCCGGCACCTCGATGAGCTCGGCGCCATAGAGCCGAAGCGCATCCTTCTTCTCCTGGCTCTGCGTCTCGGGGATCACGATGACGGTCTTGAAACCCATCGCGTTGGCGACGAGGGCAAGCCCGATGCCGGTGTTGCCGGCCGTGCCCTCGACGATAGTGCCGCCCTTGCCGATGAGCCCGCGCTTCACCGCATCCTGCACGATGAACAGCGCTGCACGGTCCTTCACCGATTGGCCGGGATTGAGGAATTCGGCCTTGCCCCAGATTTCACAGCCGGTCAGCTCTGAGACACGGTTGAGACGGATCAGGGGCGTGTGGCCGATGGCGGCCAGCGTGTCGGGATATCGGGGCATCGGGGCTCGGGCGAAGGTGTGCCCAAAACTGTATGTAGCGCGCTGCGGCGCCACAAGCCGCAACACCCGAAAAGAACATGGCTTTTTCCGCGGAGCGTAAACAAAGCAACGATCCGCTCGGCGAAGCCGCCGGCAGTAAGACGGCTTGCCTCAGCGGAGCGCCGAGGCAAAGAGCGCGATGGCCTGCTTGCGGGTCTCTGCGGCAGCGGCAGCATTGGCGGACACCTGCTGCCGCTCGCGTCCGGGATCGTCGAAATCGTGCGTCGCGCCCTCGAAAATGGTGAGGGCGAGGTCGCCGCCCGCCGCCTTGGTCGCCGCGGTGAGCTTTTCGCAGGCCGTCGTCGAGACCTCGTCGTCGCGTGTACCGATGAAAATGTGCACCGGTGCGTAGGGGGCGTAGCCGTCCTTGAAATGGCCCTGGAGACCACAACCGGGATAGAGGGCGATGGCAGAGCGGAATCCCTTGCCCGCCTTGGCCTCCTCGATGTCGAGTGTCTCATGCGCCATGCTGGCCAGCGTCGCGCTGCCGCCGTTCGACCAGCCAAAGAGCGCAATCCTGTCGGGCTTCACGCGCGCCGATGTTCTGAGGTACCGGAGCGCCCCATAGGCATCGAGCGGCCGCATCGTGATCTCGTTGACAGCAGCGGGACGGCTGCTGTCGGTGCCGGCGGGGAAACCGGCCGGGTAGCCGCGCGGCCCAAAACTGTCGACAACGAGGGCCCAATAGCCCTGCGCGGCCCAAATCTCCGCCCAGTTGCGGATACGCTTTTCGATGGTCACCGCCGAATAGTCGCCCCGCGCCAGCGACGAATAGGCGCCGCTCCGGCCGTGCATCAGCACTACCGCGGGAGCAGCCTTCGGCCGGCCGGCCGGCGCAAAGAGATACCCCACGAGGTTCGTCTTGCCGTCGGCGCTCGGAAAATTGACGGTCCGCGGCTGGCTGCTCTGCGCCCACGCCGGCGCGGAGCTCAACAATGCCGCGAGAAGGCATGCCGCAATAACCAGCAGGCGCACCCCAAAAGCCCCGCCGCGGCCAGCTGTCCGGGCGGCCAATTGGGTTCGCATCGACATGCGGTTCGTCCTCCGGCCGCGTGGCGGCCTGCCTGCTGCTACCTGATGTCCTTAAGTTTGCCCGTTTCCGACGGCTGGCAGAAGGACGCTGATTGTCGCGGCGTTAACGACGCGAGAGCTGAAATAGTTTTGCGCGATGGCGGCAGGCCGGCAACGAGCGGGGCTTCCCGCAGCGGCCTCGCGGAGATGGTCGCACTCCACATCCGATACACCGCGCAACATTTGGCGGTCGTTCACTTTTCCGCCGATTTGCAGGTCTTGTCGCAAACCCGTCATGGGCGTATTTGCACGCAACCTTTGTCCCGGTGCCGCCTTCATGCCGCAGCTGTCTCACCTCAAATCCCTCGAATCCGAGAGTATCGAGATCTTCCGCGAGGTAGCGGCCTCGTTCGAGCGGCCGGTGCTGATGTACTCCATCGGCAAGGACTCGTCGGTCCTTCTCCACCTCGCGCGCAAAGCCTTCTATCCAAGCCGCGTGCCGTTCCGCGTCCTCCATATCGATACGACGTGGAAGTTCCGGGAAATGATCGCCTTCCGCGATCGCATGGCCCGCGAGCATGGTCTCGACCTCGTGGTTCACACCAACCAGGAGGGGCTGAAGGCAGGGATCAACCCGTTCGACCACGGTTCGGCCCGCCACACCGACATTATGAAGACGCAGGCGTTGCGGCAGGCCCTCAATGCCGGCCGCTATGATGTCGCCATCGGCGGTGCGCGGCGCGATGAGGAGAAATCGCGGGCCAAAGAGCGCATCTTCTCGCATCGCAACGCCCAGCACGCCTGGGATCCGAAGAACCAGCGGCCGGAGCTCTGGCGCATCTTCAACACGCGGCTCGCGCCCGGTGAGAGCATGCGGGTCTTCCCGATCTCCAATTGGACCGAGCTCGACGTCTGGACCTACATCTATGCCGAGCAGATTGAGATTCCCTCGCTCTACTTCGCGAGGAAGCGTCCGGTGGTCGACCGCGCCGGCACGCTGATCATGATCGACGACGACCGCTTCCGCTTCGAGCCCGGCGAGAAGCCGCGCGAGGAAATGGTCCGCTTCCGCACCCTGGGCGACTATCCGCTGACGGGCGGCATCCGCTCCGACGCCGCCGATCTGCCCTCGATCATCATGGAAATGCAGGCCTCCCGCACGTCCGAGCGCGAAGGCCGCCTCATCGATTCCGACCAGGCTGGATCGATGGAGAAGAAGAAGCAGGAAGGGTATTTCTGAGTGAGCAGCGCCGCCTCAGCACTCGCCACCCCCGACACCGACCTCAATCTCTGGCTCGACCAACAGACGAGCAAGGGCCTGCTGCGCTTCATGACCTGCGGCTCGGTCGATGACGGCAAGTCGACCCTGATCGGCCGTCTCCTCTATGACAGCCAGCTCATCCTCGATGATCAGCTCGCGAGCCTTCGCAACGAGAGCCGCAACCGCATGGTCGGCGAAGAGGGCATCGATTTTTCGCTGCTGGTCGACGGCCTTACTGCCGAGCGGGAGCAGGGCATCACCATCGACGTCGCCTACCGGTTCTTCTCGACCGACAAGCGCAAGTTCATCGTCGCCGATACGCCGGGCCATGAGCAGTACACCCGCAACATGGCGACCGGCGCCTCGAACGCCGACCTCGCGCTGGTGCTGGTCGATGCGCGCAAGGGCCTGCTGACACAGACCCGCCGGCACAGTTTCATTCTCTCGCTGATCGGCGTGAAGCACGTAGTGCTGGTAGTCAACAAGATCGACCTCGTCGACTACAGCGAAGAGGTCTTCGCCCAGATTTCCGAGGCCTACCGCGCCTTCTGCGAGCCGCTCGGCTTCAAGACGCTGGAAGCGATTCCGGTCTCGGCGCTGCGCGGCGACAATATCCTTCGTCCGAGCGCCAACACGCCCTGGTATCAGGGAGCGCAGCTCGTTCCCTATCTCGAGACGATCGACGTCGACGAAGACCGCTCCGACCGCCTGCTGCGCTTTCCCGTGCAGTGGGTCAATCGGCCCAATCTCGATTTCCGCGGCTTCTCCGGCACCGTCGCCTCGGGCGCGGTGAAGCGCGGTGACGACCTGCTGGTTGCGGCATCGCGCAAACCAGCCAAGGTCGCCCGCATCGTCACCATGGACGGCGACCTCGAGGAAGCCGTGGCCGGGCAGGCGGTGACGCTGGTGATCGATCGCGAGGTCGATATATCGCGCGGCGACGTGCTCGTTCATCCCGGCCAAACGCCTGAATACTCAAATCAATTCCAGGCCAAGCTGGTCTGGATGCACGAGGAATCCGCCTTTCCGGGGCGCTCCTATCTGCTCAAGCTCGGCACCCAGCAGGTGCCGGCGTCGATCACCGACCTGAAGTTCCGCACCAACGTCAACACGCTGGAAAAGAGCCCGGCCAAGAGCCTCGAGCTCAACGAGGTGGGCACCGTCACGATCGCGACCGACAAGCCGATCGCCTTCGATTCCTTCGTTACCGGCGGCCAAACCGGCGCCTTCATCCTGATCGACCGGCTGAGCAATGCGACGGTGGGGGCAGGGGTCATCGAATTCGGCCTGCGCCGCGCGCAGAACCTCTCCTACCAGAGCTTCGACGTGAACCGGCAGGTCCGCGCCGACCTCAAGGGGCAACTGCCCCAGATCATCTGGTTCACCGGGCTGTCGGGCTCGGGCAAATCGAGCGTCGCCAACCTCATCGAGAAGCGCCTCACCGTCGAAGGGCGGCACGCATACATCCTCGATGGCGACAACGTCCGCCACGGCCTCAATAAGGACCTCGGCTTCACCGAGGCCGACCGGGTGGAAAACATCCGCAGGGTCAGCGAAGTGGCGCGCCTCATGGCCGACGCCGGGCTCATCGTCCTCGTCTCCTTTATCTCGCCCTTCCGCAACGAACGGCGACTGGCGCGCGAGATCGCCGGCGACGTCCGCTTCACCGAAGTCTACGTCGACACGCCCCTCGAGGTGTGCGAGGCGCGCGACCCCAAGGGGCTCTATGCCCGCGCCCGCCGCGGCGAGATCAAGAACTTCACCGGCATCGACAGCCCGTTCGAGGCACCCGAGAGCCCGGATGTGGTGCTGCACGGCGCTGAGAAGGAGCCGGCGGCGCTCGCCGACGATCTCTACCGCTTCCTCTTCGAGCAGGACGGCAACTACTCGATCTGAGTGCACGCGGACGGCCAAGCGCCGTCCGCCCCTCACGACATCGGTGATCCAGCGCGGGCATGCTCCACGCGATCGGGGTATGGCCGGGGCGGCGCCTGATCGCCGTGACCTCGATTCTCTAGCGCCTCTGCGACGGCAAGAATCCGTCAACGAACAGGGCCTCGGGCGGGCGCAAATATGGCCCTCGGATGGCGCCTTTCGGGCCGTTGTGTAGCCTTTGAAACAAACCGGTGCAGATGTGCAACGCACCTCCCAAAACCACGCCCCGCTTACGCTTTTTGCCGTCGTTGCCTTGGACCAAACAGGTCGGTGGGGCATTTACACCGGCGTCATCCATCTAGGAGGTTTTTGAGATGAACATGACAGGCAAGCTCTTGCTGGCCGCAGCGGCGGTGGCGGGTTTTTCGGGTACCGCTATGGCGGCGGATCTTTACGTGCCGCCGGCGCAGCCTGCGCCCGCGGCCCAGGCGCCTGCCCAGACCGATTGGGATGGCCCGTATATCGGCGCGAGCGTCGGCTATGGCTGGGGCACGGCGACGGACTCGACCTTGACCGACTCGACCGGCCTCACCGGCTGGCTCGTCGGCGGGCAGGTCGGTTACAACTTCCACCTGACCGACAACCTGGTCGCGGGCGTTGAAGGCGACATCAACTGGACCAACGAGTCCGGCACCTTTACCGGCACAGCTGCGCCCGACAACTTCGCCATCAACTGGGACGGGTCGATCCGTGGGCGCCTGGGCGTCGATCTCGACGGCATCCTGCCCTACGCCGAAGCCGGCGTGGCCTTCGCCAACGCAACCGACACGATCGGCGGCACCAGCTACTCGGGCACGCACACCGGCTGGGTGGCCGGCGCCGGCGTCGAGTTCGAGGTCGCCGACCCGCTCTCGGTCAATGTCGAGTACCGCTACACCAACTACGGCAGCCAGACCTACAACGGGGACACCGTTGGGTTGACCGACAACAGCGTGCGCGTCGGCGTCAACTACCACTTCTGATCTCGGGCCAAACGCCCGGCATACAAAGGGCCGGCCTTCGGGTCGGCCCTTTTCTTTTGCCTCTCGGCCAATTGCGACAAAATTGGCACAATTGCGGCCATATCGAGTCACTTAGGCGGCTTAGGTCAGCATTGCTGCTGGATTCTGAAAGTCTGGGGCCGGATTTTGAAAGTACTCTGCCTAGGAGAAAATTTATGCGAGTACTTTCGAAAATGCTCCTCGCTACGGTTGCTTTGGCAGCCGGCGCGGGGACTGCCGCAGCGGCCGATCTTTACGTGCCACCGCCGTCGGCCCCGATCATGGCGCCCGCAGCGAGCAATTGGGATGGTCCCTACATTGGCGCCAACATCGGTTATAGCTGGGGCAAGGCGGACCACACGTCCGGACCCGGTACTAACGACATCACGCTGTCGGGCTTCATGATTGGCGCCCAGCTCGGCTACAACTTCCATGTCAGCGACAATATTGTCCTCGGCATCGAAGGCTCGGCCGACTGGAGCAACGAGACTGGGTCGATCCCGGCCTTTGGTACAACCACCCACACCATCAACTACGATGGCATGCTGGTTGGCCGGCTCGGGGTCGATATGGGCAACTTCATGCCTTACGTCGACGCGGGCGTGGCCTTCGCCAATGCGACCCGCGCTAACGGCGGCCCGGTGAGCACCACCAATACCCAGACCGGCTGGACTGTCGGCGCGGGCGTCGAGGTGATGCTGGCCGACCACCTGTCGGCGTTCGTTTCGTACAACTACGCCGACTACGGTTCGGCTGTTTACGACACGGGCGGCATCCCGCCGACCATCCATCTGACCGACAACATCTTCAAGGCCGGTCTCAACTACCACTTCTAGACGGATCGTCGCGGCCGGCTCCCCCTGGGAGCCGGCTTTTTTCGCGCCATCGTTCGCATTTGTTTAAATTTGCACTTTCGTAGGCATACCGGGAGGTAGCGCTAGTAACCACGAGCCTCTGGGGGTAGGCAGGACCTACCCGAGTGGCATGTCGCCGTCTCGGCGATTGGCACGTTCTCCGAATCGTTG
>Ga0207639_10001916_pt1 | contig 13965 bp, 12 predicted proteins | sample KBSCornC32_FD_184299 | JGI IMG/M metagenome (GOLD analysis project Ga0207639, IMG submission 184299) | Corn rhizosphere microbial communities from Kellogg Biological Station, Michigan, USA - KBS Corn C3-2 (SPAdes) (version 2) | ecosystem: Host-associated > Plants > Roots > Rhizosphere > Soil ...
TCGCCGATCGATGGTTCGATCTATGCCGAGCGGCCTTATGTGACGCCGGCGGCGATCGAGGCGGCTGTGGTCAAGGCCAGGCAGGCCCGCCATGCCTGGAGCGAAGTGACGGTTGCCGAGCGCGCAAAATTCCTCACGCACTTCGTCGACCACCTCGTCGCCAAGAACGACGAGATCGTGCCCGAGCTCGCCTGGCAGATGGGGCGCCCGGTGCGGTTCGGCGGCGAGAAGCGCGGCGTCGAGGAACGGTCGCGGCACATGATCGCCATCGCCGCGGAGGCGCTGAAGCCATCCGACCGGCCGGAGAAAGATGGGTTCGTTCGGCGCATCACCCGCGAACCGCTCGGCACAGTGCTGGTGATTGCGCCGTGGAACTATCCGTTCCTCACGGCGGTGAACTCCATCGTGCCGGCGCTGATGGCCGGGAACGCGGTGATCCTCAAGCATGCGCCGCAGACACTCCTCGCCGGCGAGCGGATCGCGGAAGCCATGGCGGCGACCGGGATGCCGGATGGGCTGTTCCAGAATCTCGTGATGACGCACGAGGACACCGACAAGCTCATCGCCTCGGGCGCCGTCGACCACATCAGCTTTACAGGATCGGTGCGCGGCGGCCGCGAAGTCGAGAAGGCGGCTGCAGGCACATTCGCCTCGCTGGCGCTCGAGCTCGGCGGCAAGGACGCGGCTTACGTGCGGGCTGATGCCAATCTCGCGCATGCGGCGGAAAACCTGGTCGACGGATCGTTCTTCAACTCGGGGCAGAGCTGCTGCGGGGTCGAGCGCATCTACGTGCACCAATCGGTTTATGACCCGTTCGTCGAGCAGTTCATCGCGCAGGCGAAAGGCTGGACCTTGGGCAATCCGCTCGATGCGGCGACAGTGGTCGGCCCGATGGCGCATGCACGGTTTGCCGATTTGGTGCGCGAGCACAAAACGGAGGCGCTGCGGAAAGGCGCGAGCGCGCATCTCAACTGGAACGACAATCGCGATAAGGCCGGCTCGCCCTATGTCGCACCGGAAGTGCTGACTGGCGTCAACCACCAGATGGCGGTGATGCGCGAGGAAACCTTCGGGCCGATCGTCGGCATCATGAAAGTCGCCGACGACGCCGAGGCGCTGACGCTGATGAACGACAGCCCCTACGGCCTTACTGCCTCGATCTGGACCGCCGACCTCGACGCCGCCGAAAAGCTCGGCGCGAAAGTGGAGGCAGGCACGATCTTCGCTAACCGCTGCGACTATCTCGATCCGGAGCTGGTCTGGACCGGCGTGAAAGACTCGGGCCGTGGTGGCGCACTCAGCGAAATAGGGTATGCCAGCCTTACGCAGCCCAAATCCTTCCACCTCCGGCAGGTCTGAGACAGCATGCCCATCAAAGCCAATTGGAACTATCCCACCGCGATCCGCTTCGGTGCCGGTCGGATCACGGAACTGCCTGACGCGCTGAGGGCCGCCGGGATCACCAGGCCGCTGTTCGTCACCGACCAGGGCCTCGCCAACCTGCCGATCACACAGGAGACGCTGTCGATTCTGCGTCAACATGGCTTTGAGGTTTCTGTCTTCACCGAGGTGAAGCCCAACCCGATCGCGGCCAACGTCAATGCCGGGGTCGAGACGCTGCGCAACGCAGGGAGCGACGGCGTCATCGCGTTCGGCGGCGGTTCGGGGCTCGATGTGGCCAAGGTCATTGCCTTCATGGCGGGACAGACCCGGCCCATGTGGGATTTCGAGGACATCGGGGACTGGTGGACGCGTGCCGACCCGAAAGGCATTCTGCCGATTGTGGCGGTGCCGACGACCGCAGGCACGGGATCGGAGGTCGGCCGCGCCGGCGTCATCACCGACGAGACCACGCACACCAAGAAGGTGATCTTCCATCCGCTGATGATGCCAAAGGTCGTGATCCTCGATCCCGAGCTCACGGTCGGCATGCCGCGCTTCATCACGGTCGGGACCGGCTTTGACGCACTGGCGCATTGCCTCGAAGCCTATTGCGGACCCGGTTATCACCCGCTCGCCGACGGCATCGCTGTCGAGGGGGTTCGGCTGGCGCTCGAAAATCTGCCGAAAGTCGTCGCCAATCCGCATGACATCGAGGCGCGCGGGCACATGATGAGCGCAGCCGCGATGGGCGCGACCTCGTTCCAGAAGGCGCTCGGCGCGATCCACGCGCTGTCTCATCCGGTTGGCGCGCTCTATGACACGCACCACGGTATGACCAACGCAGTGTTCATGCCGTACGTGCTGCTGCTCAACCGTTCCGCGATCGAAGACAAGATCAAGCGGCTTGCGGCCTATTGCGGCATGAAGCCGGATTTCGATGTCTTCCTGAAAACCGTGCTCGATCTTCGCAAGGAGCTCGGCGTGCCGCATACGCTGCCCGAGTTCAAAGTCGATGCCAGCAAGCGCGAGCTCATCGGCGACATGGCGATTGTCGATCCCACGGCGGGCGGCAATCCCATCGAGCTCACCCGCCAGCGGGCACTCGAGGTGTTCGACCGGGCAATGGAGGGGCGGCTCTAGCCGTTCCTAGCCGAGGGCGCGGACGACGTTCGCGACCGTTTCGGCGCTGCCGCGCTCGATCAGCGAACGGAGATGCATGGTGACGCTCTCGCGGAACACCTCGTTCTGCGGGAGATCGGTGCCGAAGACTTCGCGCAGCGTCATCAACGCCACCGTCATGCGGATCGGCTCGCCCTTGGCGCGCTCGGCAATCGATTTGAGACGCGCTGCCATCGGGTCGCGGACATCGATCGGCTGGCCCTTCTCGTCGGTGCCCATGGCATAGCGCATCCAGGCGGCGACCCCGAGCGACAACCGGACGAACGACTGGCCGTTCCCGAGGCGGTCGCGGATGGTGTTGAGCAGCCGCTGCGGCAGCTTCTGCGTACCATCCATGGCGATCTGCCACGTGCGGTGCTGCAACGCCGGATTGGAGAACCGTGCCAGCAGGTCATCGCGATATTTGAGGAGGTCCACCCCCGGCATGTGCAAGGTCGGGATCACTTCTTCGGTCATCATGCCTTTGACCAGCGGCCCGAAACCCGGCGCGCCCATTACATCGGCGACGTATTCGTGACCCGCGAGGTAGCCGAGATAGGCCAGGGTCGAGTGACTGCCGTTGAGCATCCTCAGCTTCATGTGCTCGTAGGGCTCGACGTCGGCGACCATCTGCGCGCCGACATCTTCGAAACGCGGGCGGCCAGAGGGGAAATTGTCCTCGATGACCCACTGGGTGAAAGGCTCGGTGACGATCGGCCACGCGTCATCGACGCCGATGACCTGGCTGATGCCATGGCGATCGGCGTCGGTCGTCGCCGGCACGATGCGATCGACCATGGTCGAGGGGAATGCGACGTTGCCGCGAATGTATTCGGCGAGCTCGGCGGAGCGCATCTGTGCGAGCCGCGTGATGATGCGGGCAGCCGTCCGGCCGTTCGAGGGAAGGTTGTCGCAGCTCATCACGGCGAACGGCGGCACGCCGGCGCGGCGGCGGCGCTCGATGGCGGCAACGATCATGCCGGGGGCGCTGTTCGGGCTCTCAGGGTCTTCGAGGTCGTGCACGATGTCGGGGTGCCGCTCATCGAGATTTCCCGTCGCCGGATCGTGGCAATAGCCCTTCTCCGTGATGGTGAGCGAAACGATGTTGATGACCGGATGCGACATGAGATCGAGCAGGCGTGCCCGCTCGGTGCGCCCGTCGAGAATGCCGATGATCGAGCCCACGACCTCGCACTTTGTTCCCGAGGCATCGCGCACGGCCACGGTGTAGAGCCCGTCCTGCGGCGTCAGCGCCTGCTTCACGTCGGGATGCCGAAGGCTGGCGCCCACGATCGCCCATTGCGGGGAGCGCGGCAACAGACGCTCGACGTAGACGGCCATATGGGCGCGATGGAAGGCGCCGAGGCCGAGATGCACGATGCCCGGCCGAATGTTCGCACGGTCATAGGCGGGCTGTGCGATGCCCCGCGAAAGCAGATTGAGGTTGGCCGTGCAAAGACGCTGCATTGAGCAATTCCGTAAAGTCCGCCGGGACCATAATCAAGGAGACGTTCGGCGGCTAGAGGCCGGTTGCCTCTCGACAATATCCCCGGCATAACGGCGCCGGACCGCGAGGTGGAGGCCAATGGCAAAGCGCATCGTAAGCGTCGGCGAGTGCATGATCGAGCTCTCGGGCGGCGAGGGCGGGCAATACCGCATGGGCTTTGCCGGCGACACGCTGAACTGCATCTGGTACGCCCGCGCCCGGCTGCCCGCCGATTGGACCACTGACTACGTGACGGCGCTCGGCGATGACGCCTATTCGGCGGAGATGCGGGACTTCCTCAGTCGGCACGGGATCGGTACGGGCCATATCCAGACAATCCCCGGCCGGCGGCCCGGTCTCTACATGATCCGGCAGAAGGACGGCGACCGGCATTTCACCTACTGGCGCGAGACCTCCGCTGCCCGGATGATCGCCGAGGACCGCGACGCGCTCGACGCTGCGCTCGCGGGCGCCGATCTCATCTATTTCTCCGGCATTTCGCTGGCGATCTTGCTGCCCCGCGCGCGTGGCCGATTGCTCAAAGCGATCATCAAAGCGCGAGATGCCGGGGCACTCGTGGCCTTCGACCCCAACGCCCGGCCGACACTCTGGAAATCGGTACCGATCATGGGGGCGGTGCATACGGTTGCCGCCAGCATCAGCGACATCGTGCTGCCGACCTTTCCCGATGAGAAGGCGACGTTTGGCGACGTGTCAGCCGACGCGACGGCGGCGCGCTATCTCGCTCTCGGCGTGCGCGAAGTGGCGGTGAAGGACGGCGGGGCGCCCGCCATCGTCGGCACGACTGAGCGACGAGAGCTCGTTCCGCCTCCGGCCGAGAGGCAGGTGGTCGATGCCACCGGCGCAGGAGATTCGTTCAATGGCGCCTACCTCGCGGCGCGGCTGCAAGGGGCCGACCCGGTCGAAGCGGCGCGGGGGGCGCACGGCGTGGCCGGCATCGTCATCGGCCATCGCGGCGCACTGGTCGATCCCCAGCTCGTCGCCTGAACCTCAGTCGGGCCCGGGACGCTGCTCCTCTTCGCGATAGACCTGCCGGCTGCCGGCGGCATTGAGCCGCCGTTCGGCGGGCGTTCGCCGCGAACTCCAGCTCATGCCGATGGCGATGCCGATACCGAGCACGATAAAGCCGAGGACAGCGATAAGCCACGGCCAAGCTGCGTTGCCCATGATCCCACCTCCTCAGCGGAGAACGGACCTTGGCGCGCATGGTTGCGACGGCCTCAGAACATGCGATCGCCGATCTCGGCGAGATAGGCCAGTTCCTGCGGCGTCGAGGCGCGGCCAAGGATCGCGTTGCGCTTGGGGTAGCGTCCGAAACGGCGCAGCACGCCGAGGTGGTCGTTGGCGGATTCAGCAAAACTCTCGCCCAGCGCCGCAAACAGCGGGGCGGTGGCTTCATGGACGACCAGCGACTCCGAATGCATGAAAGGCATGTACAGGAAGCCGCGCTGTGTTGGCGGCAGGGTCTCATCGTGATGGCCGGCAACGGCCTCCTGCGCAAGGACGAGCGCCATGCCGTCCTGCGCAAACGCTCGCGAGTCGCCGCGGAAGAGCTGGCGTGAGAACTGGTCGAGGACGATCACCTCGGCAAGGCGGCCGGCCGCAGCATCCCGCCAGGCGAACCCCTCGCCCCGCGCCAACGCCGCGTGCGTTGCCGCGAAGCGATCGGCAATCTCGCGGTCGAACGCGGCATTGGCGCTCCACCAATCGTCCTGGCCGTGCTCTTCAAACCAGAAGCGGATGATGGTTTCGGGCGTTTCCACTGGCTTCCCTCGTTCGGTCAAAAGGCACCCTGCCCGTTGAGCCCTTGTTTGCCAATGCCGGCCATACTGGCCCCGGTAAACCCAGAGGATGCCGTGCGACTGGTCAAGCTTACGGGCGAGGATGGCCCGATCTACATCAACCCCGACCACGTCATAGCGGTCCGCAAGGGCATGCGCGACACGCGTCTCGACGCGGTTGGCGGGCAGTACACGGTGAAGGAAGACGTGCCGGTCGTCGTGCGCCTGCTGGGCGCAGAAGAACTGGCCATCGACATTACGCCCGCGCTGGTCGACCTCTCCGACAACTGATCGCCTAGACGGTGATGATCGCCTTGATGAGGCCGCCCCGTTCGTGTGTCCAGACGGGCATGTCGACGGGAACGCGATCGAGGCTCGTGGCGTGCGTGGCCAACTTGTCGGTCGGCACCAGGCCTCGCCGCATCGAATCCATCACGTGCTCGAAGTCGGCCTTGAGCGCGTTGCGCGAGGCGCGGATGGTCAGCTCGCGCCGATGCACTTCGGAATCGGGCCAGACGAGGTCGCCGTTGATGACACCGACGAGCGTGTAAGACCCGCCGTTTCGGACGTGGAACAATGACTGGTTCATGGCGCGGATCGAGCCTGTGGCATCGAGCACCGCATCAAACCCGCTGCCTTTGCGCGCCTTGAATGCCTCGCTTTCCAGTTCATCGATGCCTGCGGCGGCAAAGCCGAAGGCCCGCGCTGCCTCCAGCTTGTCGGGCGCGGCGTCGAGGAGCGTGACGTCGCCACCGGCAATCCGGGCGAAGAAGGCGACGCCGAGTCCGATCGGGCCACCGCCGACCACAAGAACACGCGATCCGCGCCCTAGCTCCGTCGCGCGGCGAACGGCATGGGCGCCGATGGCGAGAAACTCCACCATCGCCGCGTCGCGCAGCGACAGGTCGCCCGCCGGGTAAAGATTGGCGGCCGGAATGACGATCTCATCCGCCATCCCGCCGTCGGTGTGGACGCCGAGGACTTTCAGCGTCTCACAGCAATTGGTCTTGCCCTCGAGGCATGCGGGGCAATGATAGCAGGGCAGATAAGGATTGATCACCACGGGATCGCCGGCCTGCAGCGCTGCGCTGCCATTGGAGTCAAGGACAACCCCGGAGAGCTCATGGCCCATGATCCGCGGGTACTGGAGGAACGGATGGGTGCCCTCGAAGATGTGATAGTCGGTGCCGCAAATGCCGATATGGCGGATCGCAACGCGCACCCAGCCGGGCTGCAGCTCTGGCTTCGCAATATCGATCAGCGCCAACTGGCCTGGCGCGGCGCAGGAAACGGCTCGCATGGGAGTCTCCGGAGTTTTCGGCGCTGCACTATAGGGAGAGCGACAATCAGCCTCATGGTCCATTTCTGACCAGAGGATCAAAAAATCGGATTGCGTCTCATGTCTTTTATCCATAAGAACATGGAACGCTTGGCGGCAAGAGAAGGCAAAACCGTCCGCTCCGCCGCGGCGTTGAAAGGGAGAGAAATCATGACGTCGACTAAGTTCGGCCGTGGGGCCGCGCTTGCTGTTTCCGCCGCGGCGCTCGCCGTGGGCATGCTGGCCATCGCCGCCCCTGCCCGTGCCGACACCACCATTCCGGTGATCGTGAAGGATACGACCTCACCCTATTGGCAGATCGTGCTCGCGGGCGCCTGCCAGGCCGGCAAGGATCTCAAGATCAACGTGCCGCAGCTCGGCGCGCAGTCGGAATCCGACATCAACGGCCAGATCTCGATCCTCGAGAACGCCGTCGCCGGGAAGCCCGCCGCCGTCGTGATCTCGCCGACCGAGTTCAAGGCGCTCGGCGCCCCGATCGACACGGCCGCCAAGTCGGTTCCGATCATCGGCATCGACTCCTCGGCCGACTCGAAGGCGTTCAGCTCGTTCCTGACCACCAACAACGAGACGGGTGGCCAGGTCGCCGCCGACGGCCTCGCTGCCGCGATCAAGGCCAAGACCGGGGCGATCAAGGGCGATGTCGCCCTGATCAACTCACTGCCGGGCGTTGGCTCGCTCACCGCCCGCGACAAGGGCTTCACCGAGCAACTCGCCGCCAAGTATCCCGACCTCAAGCTCGTCGCCACCAAGGTCGCCGACGGTCAGGCCACGACGGGCCTCAACATCACCACCGACTTGCTGACGGCCAACCCGAACCTCGTCGGTATCTTCGCCGACAACCTGATCATGGGTGAAGGCGCCGGCCAGGCGATCGCCGAGAACAAGGTCGCCGACAAGGTAGCGCTGGTCAACTTCGACAGCGACGACAAGACCCTGGGCTTCCTCAAGGACGGCACCACGGCCGCCCTCGTCGTCCAGGACCCCTATCGCATGGGCTATGACGGCGTGAAGACCGCTCTCGCCGTGTCGCAGGGCCAGAAGGTCGAGGCGAACGTCGACACCGGCGCCAACCTCGTCACCAAGGACAACATGTCCGACCCGAAGATCTCGGCGCTGATCAATCCGAAGCTCGACTGCAAGTAAGCTGCACACGCTTGCCCCCTGTCAGTTTGACAGGGGGCAACGCCCGTGTCTGCATGTGCTCGGGGCGGAGGCACACGATGAGCAATCTGGACGTCACGCCGGGTCGGACGGCTGGGGGCGAAAATCGCCAAACCGGCCCGATCCTCGAGCTGCGCGGTCTCGAGAAGCACTATGGGCCGGTGCTCGCCCTCAAGCCGGCGACCCTTGCTTTCAACTACGATGAAATCCACGCCATCGTCGGCGAAAACGGCGCCGGCAAGTCGACGCTGATCAAGCTGCTGACCGGGGTCATCCGCCGAACCGGTGGCGAAGTCCTCTGGAATGGCACGCCGGTTGCCCTCGATACGCCTCAGGAAGCCATCGAGCGCGGCATCAACGCCGTGCACCAGGAGGTGGTGCTCTGCCGGCACCTATCGGTCGCCGCAAATATCTTCCTCGGCGACGAGAAGGTGAAATGGGGCCTCATGCAGCGGGGCGAGATGACCCGCGCGGCGCAGGCGCTGCTCGACGACATGGGCTTCAACCTGCCCGCCGGCGAGATTCTCGGAAATCTCACCATCGGCCAGCAGCAGCTCGTCGCCACCGCCCGCGCGGCGCTCCGCGGCACCAAATTCCTGATCTTCGATGAGCCGACCGCCTATCTGACGCGGCAGGAAGCGGCGCAGCTTTTTGCGCTGATCCGTCGCCTGCGCGACCAGGGCGTCACCATCGTCTACATCAGCCACCGGCTCGAGGAAGTGTTCGAGCTGGCCGACCGCGTCTCGGTGCTTCGCGACGGCACGCTCGTCGGCACCCGCAACATCAAGGACACCAACGAGAACGAGCTCGTTGCCCTGATGATCAATCGCTCGATCGAGCAGATCTACCACAAGGAGCAGGTGCCGATCGGCGAGGTGCTACTCGAAACGAAGCATCTCTCGGGCAAGGGTTTCGAGGACATCTCGATTGCCGTCCGGCGCGGCGAGATTGTCGGTCTCTATGGGCTCATCGGGGCCGGCCGGAGTGAATTCGCAATGAGCGTCTTCGGCCGCAATCCGAAGAGCGGCGGCGAAGTGTTTTGGAAGGGCCAGCCCGTCGATATCCGCCACGAACGACAGGCGATCGCGCTCGGCATCGCCATGGCCCCGGAAAGCCGGCGCGACCAGGGCCTCAACCTCAACCTGCCGATCGGCCTCAACATCAATTTGCCGATCTACGACCGGCTGACGCATGGCCTGACCATTTCCGGCCGCGAAGAGGCCGAGCATGCCGATCGGCAGATCCGGGATCTCGCGATCAAGACCCCAAGCCGCCGCTCACTTGCCTCATCGATGTCGGGCGGCAATCAGCAGAAGATCGTCATCGGCAAGTGGCTGAACCACGGCGCCGATCTTTTCATCTTCGACGAGCCGACGGTCGGGGTCGATGTCGGCACCAAGGCCGAAATCTACCGCCTCCTGGCAGAGCTGCTGAAGAACGGCGCCGGGATCATCCTCATCTCGTCCTACCTGCCGGAAGTCTATGAGCTCGCGGATACGCTCCACGTCTTCCGCGACGGCCGGCTCACCGGCAGCAACGCCTTTCACCAGGTCAGTCACGAAGAAGTCCTCGCCGAAGCAATCGGCGTCTGAAAAAGCACATCGGGGGAACTCATGGCCACCACGACGGAAGCGGCATCACGGGAAGCACGGCGGGCACGGCGCAACTATGGGTTCCTCTTTGCACTGACGTTGGTCGGCATCCTGCTGCTGCTCTGGGTTATCCTGACCCTTGCCACGCCCAACTTCCTGACCGAGCGCAACATTCCCAACCTGCTCCGGCAGGGGTCGATGATCGCAATCCTGGCGCTCGGCGAGACCTTCACCATCATCACCGCCGGCATCGACCTCAGCGTCGGTGCCGTGGCGGGCTTCACCACGGTCGTCATCGCCATGCTGATCCAGGCCGGCGTCCCGGTCTGGCTCTCGATCGTCATTACGCTGCTGGTCGGGCTGGTGATCGGCATCTTCCACGCCTTCGGCATCACCAAGATGGGACTGCCGCCCTTCATCATCACCCTGGCAACGCTCACGTCCCTGCGCGGCATCGGCCTGTTGATGACCAATGGCGCAACCATCAGCATCACCGACAAGGGCTTCACCGATTTCGCGACGCTCGACTGGCTGGGCATTCCGAGCCTCTTCTGGATGGTCATCCTCGTCGGCGTCCCCTCCTACATCTTCCTCAACCACACGCGCTGGGGCCGCTACATCTTTGCCGTCGGCTCAAACCCGGAATCGGCGCGGCTCTCCGGCGTGCGGGTGCAGTTCATCATCTACATCGCCTATTCGCTGTCAGCCGTGTTCGCGGCCTTTGTGGGCATCCTGCTCGCGACGCGCATCGGCATCGGCAACGCCACACAGGCGAATGGCTGGGAACTGCAGGCCATCGCCTCCTCGGTGATCGGCGGCACATCCCTCTTCGGGGCGATCGGCTCGGTGCATGGGCCGCTGATCGGCGCCTTCATCCTCGCCACCATCAATAACGGCGCGAACCTCCTCAACGTCAACTCGTTCTGGCAGCAGATCATCACCGGCGGGCTGATCATCCTCATCGTCTTCTTCGACCAGTTGCGGCGGCGAGGCCGCTGAGGCGGTGAAGAGCGACACGGTCTACAAGCGGGCGTTCAACCAGGTACTCGAGATCGTCTCGGCGGTGCCGGCCGGCTCGCCCATGCCGTCGGAGAACGATCTTTCTTCCCGGATCGCGGTGAGCCGCACGACTGTGCGAAAGGTTTTGCGTCGGCTCGAGGAGCGCCGGATCGTCGAGAGCCAGGGCGCCGCGAGGGTGGTGCTGCGCGAACCCACCGAGCGCGACCCGTTCCCTGACGCCGAGACCGTTTCGGCATCGACCCGCGTCGAAAGCCGCTTCATGGAGTGGATGCTGCGCGGTGACCTCGCGCCGGGCGCCGCGATCAACGCGCTCGACCTCGCCCGCCAGTTCGGCGTTTCGACCACCGGCGTCCGCGAGTTCCTCAACCGCTTTGCCCGTTTCGGGCTGATCGAGCGGCGGCCGAATGCCCGGTGGGTGTTCAAGGGCTTTACCGACGACTTTGCTTTGGAGCTGTTCGACATCCGCGAGCTCTTCGAGCTCCGGTCGGCGCTGGCCTTCATCCAACTGCCGGCGGATTCGCCGCTCTGGGTTCGCCTCGCCGCGATCCGGCGCGAACATGAGGATCTGCTTGCCGACATCGACCGTCGTTTTCGCGACTTTTCCGATCTCGACAATCGGTTTCACCGGCTGGTGCACGACGCCTCGTACAACCGGTTCATCGAGGATTTTTACGACATCATCGCCCTCATCTTTCACTACCACTACCAATGGAACAAGACGCTCGAGAAGCAGCGCAATCGCGTCGCCATCGTCGAGCACCTCGACTATATCGACGCGCTGCTGAGCCGGGATCGGGCACGCGTCGAAGCAGCCTGCCGGCGCCACCTCGCTTCGGCGCGCCAGACGCTGCTTTCCTCGATCGGCGCGGAGGCGCAAAGGCCCGTGGCGAGGGCGCGGCAGACTGCCAATTGACAGCGGCCGGTCGATGGACCACATAGCCGCCATGACCGATTGGCTCGACACGATCCGACGTTTCGCCCCGGGGCTCCGGCGGCCACGATGACGCGCGACTGAACACGCGTTCGTTGGCCGCGCTGTCGCGCGGCTTTTTTATTGTCACCGATTTCCTGTAGTCTCCTCCAATCCCACAGCGGGAGAGGTTCATGACCGCCATCTCGAAAATCGCTGCAGCGTCGAAAACCATCTTCATCGACGGCGAATCCGGCACGACCGGCCTCGATATCGTCCGGCGCCTTGCCGACGTTCCGGCGGCAACGCTCAAGAGCTTGCCCGCGGAGCACCGCAAGGACCCGGCCGCGAAGGCCGCGCTCCTGGCGGAGGTCGATCTCGTCATCCTCTGCCTGCCCGACGCCGCCGCCAAGGAGACGGTCGCGCTCGTCGATGGGCTCAGCGGCCATAAGCCCAAGATCATCGACGCCTCGACCGCGCACCGCGTCGCCGAGGGCTGGGTCTATGGCTTTGCAGAGATGGCCAGGGACCATGCCGAGGCGATCGCCAAGGCCGACCGCGTGGCCAATCCCGGCTGCTACCCGACGGGCGGCATCAGCCTGTTGCGGCCGCTGGTCGAGGCAGGGATCATTCCGGCCGACTACCCGGTGACCGTCAACGCCGTCTCGGGCTATTCCGGCGGCGGCAAGGCGATGATCGCTGATTTCGAGGGCGGCACGGGGCCGTCCTTCGAGCTCTACGGCCTTGGCCTCGAGCACAAGCACGTGCCGGAGCTGCAAAAATACGCGATGCTGTCGCGGCGGCCAATTTTCGTGCCCTCCGTCGGCAACTACTACAAGGGCATGCTGGTCTCGGTGCCACTGCATCTCGATACGCTCAACGGCAAGCCGAAGGCGGCCGATCTTCACGATGCGCTCGCGAGCTACTACGACGACGGCCTCGTCAGCGTTGTGCCAATGGCGGCTGACGCCGACAAAGGCGGGCGCCTCGAGCCCGAAGCGCTCAACGACACCGACCGTATGGAACTCAGGGTCTACGCCAACGAGGCGCACCGGCAGGCAGTTCTCGTCGCCCGGCTCGACAACCTCGGCAAGGGCGCGGCCGGTGCCGCCGTGCAGAACCTCAAACTGATGCTGGGGCTCTGAGCGGCGCCTATGAACTTTGCCAGCGACAATTGGGCGGGCGCCACGCCCGAGGTGACGGCTGCGCTCGCACGCCACAATGACGGGTTCTCGCCCGCCTATGGCGGCGATCCCCTCACCGCGTCGGTCAAGCAACGCTTTGCCGACGTATTCGAGCAGCCCGTCGACGTGTTCTTCGTGGCGACCGGGACGGCCTGCAACGCGCTTTCCATGGCCGCAGTCGCAGAGCCGGGCGGCCTGATCTTCTGCAGCGCCGATGCGCATCTGCGGAATGACGAATACGGGGCGTCGGAGTTCTTCACGCAGGGCATGAAGGTGATCTCGGTGCCCTGCCGCCTCGGCAAGATGTCGGCGGCCGATCTCGAAGCCACGCTCGCGCGCTATCCGGAGGGCAACCGCACTGGACGGCCAGTGGTGCTGAGCATCACGAACGCCACGGAAGCGGGCACCCTCTATTCGGTCGCCGAGGTGACGGCTTTGGCGAAGATTGCCAAGCGGCACGGCATGAAGGTGCATGTCGACGGCGCACGCTTTGCCAACGCGGTCGCTGGGCTCGGCAAGGCGCCGGCCGAGCTCACCTGGAAGGCGGGCATCGATCTCATGTCGTTCGGCGGCACCAAGAACGGCTGCTGGGCGGCCGAGGCGATCATCGTGTTCCAGCCCGGTGCGCTGGCGAATCTCGAGGTGCTGAAATCCCGGGCTGGCCACACTTTCTCCAAGGCCCGGTTCGTCTCGGCGCAGTACGAAGGCTATTTCGCGGACGACGGCTGGCTCAAGAGCGCAGGCCACGCCAATCGGATGGCCAAGCGGCTCGGGGACGATATCGCGCATACCGGCCGGGCGCGCCTCGCGTGGAAGACGCAGGGCAACGCGGTGTTCCCCGTCCTGCCCAAGGCGACAAGCCTCAAGCTGCGCAAGGCGGGGGCGATGTTCCACCTCTGGCCGGGCGACGAGGTCAAGGTCGGCCCGGAC
>Ga0207639_10001918_pt1 | contig 13965 bp, 11 predicted proteins | sample KBSCornC32_FD_184299 | JGI IMG/M metagenome (GOLD analysis project Ga0207639, IMG submission 184299) | Corn rhizosphere microbial communities from Kellogg Biological Station, Michigan, USA - KBS Corn C3-2 (SPAdes) (version 2) | ecosystem: Host-associated > Plants > Roots > Rhizosphere > Soil ...
AGGACCGGATCGCCGCGCCGAAATCATCGCCCGCCGCCGGCCGGGTCCAGTCCAGAAATCCGGCGCTGCGTCCAGGCGCCGACGCGCCCGGAAGGGTGCGAACCTCGCACCCCAGCAAAGAAAGTTCGATGGCCAGGCGCATGTCCCGCGCGCTGTCCAGATGGATCGTGCACGGCCCGAGTTTCTGCACGATGGCGTTGGCTGTCTGTATGGTCATAGGCGTCCCCGCGATGCGTCCCCCCTCATCTGGCGAAGGGGTCCGATCACATCGTCGGGACTAGGTCCAAATGGTTGAGGGCAGGTTAACCATATGCGGTTACGCCTTGGTTATCCGGCGCGCCATGAAATGGCGGCGGCACAGCGCGACATAGCGTTCATTGCCGCCGATCGCGGTCTGCTTGCCCTCGCCGACCGCATGACCCGCCGCGTCGATGCGCAGGTTCATCGTCGCCTTCGCCCCGCATTCGCAGACCGCCTTGATCTCCGTAAGCTCATCTGCGATGCCGAGGAGCATCGCCGACCCCTCGAACAATTCGCCGCGAAAGTCCGTGCGCAGGCCGTAGCACAGCACCGGCACGCCCAGTTCGTCGCACACCCGGGCGAGATCCAGCACCTGCGCACGGGTCAGGAACTGCGCCTCGTCGACCAGCGCGCAGGCGACGGGGCCAGCGTCGATCCGCGCCGCGACAGCATCGAACAGCCGCGTCTCCCGGTCATAGACGTTCGCCTCGGTGGCGAGGCCGATGCGCGAGGCGATACAGCCCGCCCCGTCCCGGTCGTGCAGCGCCGATGTCCACAGCATGGTCGCCATGCCCCGCTCGCGATAGTTGAAGTCCGCCTGCAACAGCAGCGTCGATTTGCCCGCGTTCATCGAGGCATAATAGAAATAGAGCTTGGCCATGGCACGGGAGTAGCGGGTCGCGGGGCCGCGCGGCAACGGGGTCCATACCGTCCGGGAAAACGCGCGGTGACGGACGTCACATCGCCGCGCTTTGTCGTCCGGCATATCCGCCCTATGACCCGATATCCGTTCGGGGGAGCGATGTCGTGACGAGTGTCTCTATCCTTGCGCAGATCGGCCTGGCGCTGGGCGTTCCGGCGCTGATCGGATTGTTCGCGCCGAGGCGGTGGCGAGTCCTCCTGCTGATCCTGTGGATTTTGGCGCCGCTGTTCGTCCTGCTGGCGATGGCGGGGGTGGAGGCGGTGCAGCGCCCCGCCGAAGCCGATGCGGGAAAGCTGTTCTTCGGGCTGATGCTGATCGGCTCGCTGCTCGCGCTGCCCTGGCTGCTGGCCTGCCTCGCCGGCTTCGGTGTCGGGGTGATGCTGCGCGGACGCAGACCGAAGGAGGAGGTGGTCGCGCCGCCTGCCACCCCTTCCGTGACGCCCGCACGACCGCCTTCCACGCCCGCGCCGGCGCGAATCCCGTTCAATGCGATGCTCCAGCCGCCCTCCGGCTGGCGAGCGGCGCACATCGGGTTCGAACGGGACGGGTTGCTGATCGACGGGCTGGATGTCTGGGCCTTGCCGTGGCGACCCGAGGGGGACAGGCGCGTCTCGCTGGCGCATCCCGCCTACCCCGCACAGATGCACGACTTCACCATCTATGCGGTCGATGACGGCAAGACGGCGACGCGCTTTGCCGTCGCCGAACTGTCCAACGGGGTCTGGGGCTTCTATCGCTGGGCCGTGCCGGCCGACGCCGCCGAGGGCCTGTCCGCTGACGGCTCGCTCCGCTACACCCATGGCCATGGCGAATTGGTCAATGGCCGATATGACGCGGTCGCGCCGACGGCAACCCTGTCGGACGCGGCGACGGGCGCGCCGCTGTTCGACGGCAGGGACTGGGCGTCCAGCCGCGTCGTACCGCAGGAGGATGGTGCGTTGCTGTTGGTCCTGGACCAGAAGAGCCGCCAGACGCTGTTTCGCATCGATCCGGCGCGTAGGCAGTTTCGCGACCTCGCCCGGCCCGGTCCGGAGCGCCCGCTGGCGGAGCTTGCCGAGGCGGCAGCGGCCGAGCTTCGCGACGCCCTCGACGAGGCCAATCAATATCATAGTCGCCGCGTCGCGCCCGATGGATCGCTGCTGGTCGAACTGGAGGCGGTCGAATGGTTCAACAGCCACTGGGTCCAGACGCCGCGCGTGGCGGAGATCGCGACGGGCCGCGTCCTGCTCGACCTGTGGGGCAGCGACTGGGATGCGATCGCCGATTTTCCGCGCGCGCATGTCGTCCGGCTCGCCCTTGAATCCTATCGGAGCAGGGCCTGTTTCACCGTGGAGATCGACCTTGCGACGGGGATGTATACGGTCGAGGGGTCTCCCCACTCCGGCCCGGTGCAGGCGCTTCCCGCCTTCCTCGAACGGGAATCCGAGGCCGCCTACGCCGTGCGCGTGCCCTCAACGCCGGGCATCGCCCGATCGACCCCGCGCTCCTACGGCGTGGCGGCGCTCATCCTGATCGGCACGCTGGCGGCCATTGCCGTCGCCAGCTATCTGACGATCCGCCTGACGCCCGCGCCACCGCCACAAAAGCTTGATAGCGTTCCCGCCATGCCGCGTTTCGACAAAGGGGAGTATCCGCGATGAATCGTCTGCCCAGCCTGCTGTTGTTGCTCGTCCTTGGCCTTTGCTGGCAGGCTCCTGCACGGGCGAGCGGGGATTTCGAATGCGCGCCCTCGTGGAAGCTCTCGCATCCGACGTTGAGCGATTGCGACAATATGGCGATCATCGGACCGGGCAACGACAGCCGGGTCAACTTGATGCTGCTGCTCGCCGACAGGCAGCAGGCGCCGATGCTGGCGACGGGCAAGCCGTCGCTATTCTTCGACCTTGGGACGGCGCAGGATCTGGTGGCGCCGCGCCCTAAAGAGGAAGCCGAGCAGAGCCGCTTTTCGGAGGGCGAAGGGTCACGCTGTCGGAGCAATGAGGCGGGCACCGCCAGCTTCGCGGCGGCCATCGGGCGCAATCGCGGCATCCCCGACAAGGAGCGCATGCTGATGATCGAGGCACGCAAGGCCTTGCAGCCGGATTGCGCCGCCGAAGGCAAGGTTGCGGCCGCGCTGACCGATGCCCTGAAAGGCGTAACCTCCCCGGCGGGCAAGGAGTTCGCCGCGTATCTGGAAGGAGCGGCCGCCTTTTACGTCGCCGATTTCGACCTTGCCGCCGCCCGCTTTTCCGCGCTGCGATCCGCCCGGGATGGCTGGGTGCGCGAAACCGCGCTCTACATGGCGAGCCGGGTCGAGGTGAACCGGGCGCAGCTTGGCTATTATGACGAATATGGTTCGCCCAGGGAAGGGATGAAGATCGACCCGAGGGTCATCGCCGCCGCCGATACCGGGCTGCGCGTCTATATAAAGGCCTATCCCGGCGGCCAGTATTTCGGATCGGCGCGCGGGTTGCTGCGGCGCGTCTACTGGCTGGCGGGGGATATGAAGCGGCTGGAGGCGGAATATGTCGCGCTGATGGCGGTCCCGCCCGCCACGCGCGGAATGGACGATGCGGCTCTGACGCAGGAGATCGACGCCAAGCTGCTCGCCACCGCAAAGCCCGAGCAGTTGAGCGACCCGCTGCTGCTCGCCGCGCTCGACCTGATGCGAATGCGCGTCGAGCGGAACGCGGATGGCAGCACCTGCTGCGGCGAGCCGTTGAGCAGGCAGGCGCTGGAGGCGCAGCGGGCGACATTCGCGAAGATGCCCGCGCTGTTCGGCCTGCTGCTCGCCGCCCACGCGACCTATGTCGAAGGCAGGTCGGCGGGGGTGCTGGCGCTGGTCCCCGACGCTTCGCATCAGAAAAATTTTTCCTATCTGGAGTATAGCCGGCAGATGCTGCGCGGCATGGCGCTGGAGGCGAAGCGGGACGTCAATGCGCGGGGCTTCTGGATCGACCTGTTGCCTGGATCGCTCCGGGCCTGGCAGCGGCCGGCGGTGGAACTGGCGATCGCGCTGCATGACGAGCGGGCCAAGGCGCTGGCCGGGCTGTTCGCGCCGGGATCGCCGATCCGTACACCGGCGATCCGCGAGATCTTGCTCATCAACGTCGCCGGCCCCGAGCTGCTGCGCCAGCAGGCAACGGGCGCTGGCGTGCCGCAGCATGAGCGGGACGTCGCGCTGTTCGTCCTGCTCTACAAGGGCGCGACGCGAGGGCGGCACGCGGACTTCGTGCGCGACGTGGCGTTGGTGCCACGCGATGCGCCGCGCGACATCGGCTATTATGATCTGGTGGACGGGGAGCGGGCGCCGACCGGCGTCTTCACCCAGACCGAATCGCTCGGCGACTATGGCTGCCCCGCATTGCGTGAGACGCAGGGCCGTCTCGCCGCCAATCCCGCCGATCCGAAAGCCATATTATGTCTGGGCGACTTCATGCGCGCGACCGGCTTCGACGACAGCGAACTCGACAGTCAGCCGCCCGCAGACGAACTGGGCGGGACGCCGACGCTCTTTCCCGGCAAGCCCTATTCGCGGCTCGATGCCTATAAGGGGGTGATCGCCTCGCCGCGCACGCCGGCCGAGGACAAGGCCTATGCGCTATACCGCGCGATCCGTTGCTACGCGCCCTCCCGCAACAATAGTTGCGGCGGCGAAGGGGTCGATGTCGGGCAGCGCAAGGCATGGTTCCAGCAGATCAAGCGCGACTATCCGCAAAGCCGCTGGGCGAAGGATCTGCAATATTATTGGTGAGCGGCGCGTTCGCTACCTGATGCTCGCGGCGCTGCTGGCATCGGGTGCGCCCGCTGGCGCAGGGACGGTCGATGCGGCCCGCTATGACGCCTTCTGGCTGTGGGCGGGGGTGAAGCCACAGCCGGTGCTGGCGCGGGCGGCTCAGGTCTATCTGCTGCATGGCGCGGTGGTCGGGGGCGAGCAGGCCCGCCTCGTCGCCCAGCGGCCCGCGACGCCGCATGTCCGCCATGCCCGGCTCTGGCTGGTGCTCCGCGTCGAGACGCTGGACTGGACCCCGCGCATTCACGCCCAGTTGCTAGACGCCGTCGAGCGGTGGCGGGCGGCGGGAAACCGGCTGGAAGGCGTGCAGATCGACTTCGACGCCCGCACCCGGCATTTGGAGACCTATGCCGCCTTTCTGAAAGGGCTGCGCGGCCGGCTGCCTGCGCGGTACAAACTCGGCATCACCGGCCTGCTCGACTGGAGCGCCAATGGCGACCCCGCGGGACTGGACGCGCTGGCGGGCGTGGTCGATGAGGTGGTGCTGCAAATCTATCAGGGGCGACGGGTGATACCCGGCTATGGCGGCTATTTGCGCAATCTCGGCCGGCTGAAGGTGCCGTTCCGGATCGGGCTGTTGCAGGGCGGGGAATGGGACGCGCCGGCGGGACTGGGGGAGAATCCTAATTTCCGGGGCTATGTGGTGTTCCTGCTGAACCGCTAGATGCTGTCTCGAAATGCGCGAAAAGCGCATTTCGGTTGCCGCACCAGCACGATCAACAGGCAGCGTGCAATCCGCCTACTCTTCGTCGGCCAGGTCCCGCGCCACCTTTGGGTCGCGCAGCAGCTTGTCGATATGTGTGCCCTCGTCGAAGCTTTCGTCGCCGAGGAATTTGAGCTTGGGCGCGAATTTCAGCTTCACATGGCTCGCCACCTCGCGCTGGAGATAGGCCGTGTTGGTCCGCAGAGCCTTGAGCACCACTTCTTCGTCGCGGCCGAGCAGCGGCTTTACGAAGATGGTCGCGTGGCGCAGGTCCGGCGACATGCGTACCTCGGTCACGCTCACCACATGGCTGTCGAGCACATCGTCATGCACCGCGCCACGCTGGAGAATATCCGCCAGCACGTGGCGCACCTGCTCGCCCACACGCAGGGAGCGGACAGAGGTGGAATCTCCTTCAGGTCGTGCCATCATCGCCTTCATCCCCCGCCATGGGGGCAATTTCCGTGAAAAAGGTCAGCCGGTTTCCCGAGGGGTCGGTGATCGTGATCTGGCGAGTGCCCCACGGCATCTCCTCCGGTTCGCCGGGACGGCAATTGCCATGCTGTTTGGCGCGCAGGGATGCCGCGAAGGCCGACACATCATCGACCGGGATCATGAGTGCCGACCCCGGCGTCCCTCCGCCATAATGCTCCGACAAATGCAGCGCGCAACCACCCTTCATGACCCCCATGTACAGCGGCAGGTCTTCGCCATCACGATGCTCGAAGATCAGGTCGAAACCAAGGAAATCAATATAGAAATCCTTGGTTCGCGCTTCGTCGAAACTGCGCAGGATGGGCGTCGCGGCACCGAACATCGTCATCTCCCTATGCGGTCACCCGATGCCGTTACCCGACGCGGATCACAGCACCCGCGCGCGTTCCTCGACCTCGAACAGTTCCAGCGTGTCGCCCGCCTTGATGTCGTTGGTGTCCTGGAGCAGCGCGCCGCACTCGATGCCCGCGCGCACTTCCGCCACATCGTCCTTGAAGCGGCGGAGCGACGAGATGGTCGTCTTCGACACGATGACGTCGTCGCGGGTGAGGCGTGCGTTGAGCCCCTTGCGGATGACGCCGTCGAGGACGAGCAGACCGGCCGCCTTGTCCTTCTTGCCGGCCGGGAAGACCTGAAGCACCTCGGCGCGTCCGACGACCGTTTCGATCCGCTCGGGGCCAAGCTGGCCGGCCATTTCGTTGCGGACTTCCTCGATCAGGTCGTAGATCACGTCATAGTAACGCAACGAAACCTTGTCGCGCGTCGCCAGCGCCTTCGCCTTCGTGTTGGGGCGCACGTTGAAGCCGATCAGGGGCGCCCGGCTGGCTGCGGCCAGATTGACGTCCGACTCGGTGATCGCGCCGACACCGCTGTGCAGCACCCGGACCTTGATGTCCTCCGTAGAGATGCGGTTGAGCGAATTGACGATCGCCTCGACCGAACCCTGCACGTCGGCCTTCACCACGACGGCATATTCCATCTGGGTCGTGGTGAGCGCCGAGAACATATTCTCGAAATTGGTTGGCGCCACCGTGGTCCGCTTCCGCGTCGATTGTTCCAGGCGGTATGCAGCGACCTCACGGGCGCGCGCCTCGTTCTCGACCACGGAAAGCTGGTCGCCCGCCCTGGGCACGCCGGTGAGGCCGAGCACCTCGATCGGCATGGACGGCCCGGCCACCTTCACCTGCTGGCCCTTGTCGTTGACCATGGCGCGGACCTTGCCGCTTTCCTGCCCGACGACGAAGATGTCGCCGACCTTGAGCGTTCCCCGGTTGACGAGGATCGTCGCGACGGGGCCGCGACCCTTGTCGAGTTGCGCCTCGATCACGGTGCCTTCGGCGGCCCGCTCCGGGTTGGCGCGCAGATCGAGCAACTCGGCCTGCAACAGGATTTTCTCGATCAGCTCGTCGAGGCCGATCTTCTTGAGCGCGGAGACTTCCACGTCCTGCGTCTCGCCGCCCATTTCCTCGACCTGGATGTCATGCTCCAGCAGGCGTTCGCGGACGCGCTGCGGATTGGCCTCATGCTTGTCGACCTTGTTGATCGCCACGATCATCGGCACGCCGGCCGCCTTGGTATGGTTGATCGCCTCGATCGTCTGCGGCATCAGTCCGTCGTCGGCGGCGACGACCAGAATGACGATGTCCGTCACATTGGCGCCGCGCATCCGCATTTCGGTAAACGCCTCATGGCCGGGCGTATCGAGGAAGGTGATGATCTCGCCGCCCTTGGTCTTCACCTGATAGGCGCCGATATGCTGGGTGATGCCGCCGGCCTCGCCACGCACGACATCGGTCCCGCGCAGCGCGTCGAGCAGCGAGGTCTTGCCATGGTCGACATGGCCCATGATCGTGACCACGGGCGCACGCGGCAGCAGCGTGTCGTCGGCATCGACGTCACCCAGCGTATCGATCTCGACATCCGAATCCGACACGCGCTGGATGCGGTGGCCGAATTCCTCGACCAGCAGTTCCGCCGTGTCCTGATCGATAAAGTCCGTCTGGGTGACGGGCGTACCCATCCTGAACAGCGCCTTGACCAGGTCGCCGCCCTTTTCGGCCATGCGGTTCGCGAGTTCGGCGACGGTGATCGCCTCCGGCACCACCACATCGCGCACCTGCTTCTCGCGGTTGACGGGACCGCCGGTGTGGGTGCGGCGATATTCCTTCTCGCGCGCCCGCTTGAGCGCGGCGAGGCTGCGCGCACGGGCGCTGTCGTCCTCGTTCAGGGCCTTGGTGACGGTCAGCTTGCCGGACTGGCGGCGGTCATCGCCCGCGCCGGCCGGGCCGCGCTTGGGGCGCTCAACCTTCGGCTCGGGGCGTTTGACGGTCGGAACCGGGGTGAAACGACGCGGCGCGGGACGCTCCACCTCGGTGGAGGTCGTCGCCGCGACCTCGCCCTCCGGCTTGGCCTCAGCGGCTTGCGGCGCAGCGGCGACAGGGGTTTCGGCGGATGCTTCCGGCGTCGGCGCAGCAGTCTCCGCAAGCGGAGCAGCCTCGACCGGTGGCGCGGCAGGGGCGGAGGCTTCGGCCTCGCGACGGGCTTCGGCCTGCTCGGCGCGGCGCTTCTCATCCTCGGTCGCGGCGATTCGTTCGGCATCCTGGCGGCGGCGGGCGTCTTCCAGTGCCGCCATGCGGGCCTCCTCGGCCTCGCGCAGCAGCTTGGTCTGGCGCTCCTGCCGGGTCAGCAGGCTGTCAGCGGGCGCGGCAGGGGCCGGCCGGGGCACGGGGCGATCGGCGACCGGCTGCGGGGGCGGTGGGGCGACCACCGGCGTGGCGACGACCGGCGCTGCCTCGACGGCGACGCTTTCCGTCTCGCCGGGCTTGCCGATCATGCGGCGGCGCTTGACCTCCACCACGACCGTATTCTTGCGGCCATGGCTGAAGCTCTGCTGCACCTGGCCAGCCTCGACGGTCCGCTTGAGGCCAAGCGGCTTGCGTCCCAGGACCGGCTTATCTCCGTTATTATCGCTCATCGACCGAAATTGACCCTTCACAAATCCAATTGCCCTGCCCGACGTCACTCCGCCGGACAGGCACCCTGCCCCGAATTCTCTTCCACCTGCGCCCCGGTTTCCACAACCATGCCCGCCGGCCCTTCGACCGGCGCTGCGTTAGCGCACCCCAAATAGCTTTGCCAGCGATCGAGCAGGGAACGCACACGTTCCCCGGCCCGCGCGTCGATCATCGCGATATGGACGACATTATCCTTGCCCAATGCCATAGATAGGGCCTGCCGGTCCACAGGCAAGCGCAATCCGGCAAGATCGCTGCCTTCGCGATCCTCGCCCACGCGCCACGCCTGATCGAGTTTGCGCATGCCGTCGCTCTTCGCGTCGGCGGCGTGGAGCAGCAGCTTCACGGTCCCCTTGCGCGCCGCCGTGTCGATCTTGTCGGAACCGGTGATGAGCGTGGAGGCGCGCGCCTCCAGCCCCAGCCGGTCGAGCAGATCGCGCGACAGCGCCTCGTCGATGCGCGCCGCCAGATCATCGGGGATGCTCAGCGCCTCCCCCTTGAAAGCGCGGGCGAGCGCGCCTTTCAGCTTGCCCTTGGCCTGCGCGGTTTCAAGTTCGCCGCGCGATACGCCCAGCCAGGCGCCCCGACCGGGCGCCTTGGCGCGCACGTCCGGCAGCACCTGCCCGTCCGGGCCGATGGCGAGGCGGATCAGGGTCGCCGGCGACGCGCGCTCGCCGGACAGGATGCAGCGGCGTTCGGGTTCAGCGGCCACGGCGCACCTCCCGCAATCCGCAATCCGGCCGCGATCCCCGTCCCGTTCCGGCTGAGCTAAGTCGAAGCCTACTGCCGAGCGGAGCGAGGCAATCACCTTCGACTTCACTCAGGCGCGTCCTTCGACTTCGCTCAGGACGAACGGGTCTAGTGCTGTTGGTAGCCCTTAGCGCTTCATTGCGAGGTTTCCGCAGCATCTGCGTCCTCCTCGGCTGCATCTTCGTCGGCGAACCAGTGGGCGCGCGCGGCCATGATGATTTCGTTGCCCTGCTCGTCGCTGAGGCCATATTCGGCGAGTACGCCGCCCTTGTCCTCGGTCGTCTCCTTGCGGCGGCGCGGATCGACGCGCTTTTTCTGCACCAGCTCGTCGGTCGCGAGATCGGCGAGGTCGTCGAGCGTCTTGATGCCCGCCTTGCCCAGCGTGACCAGCATCGCCTCGGTCAGATGCGGAATTTCGGCCAGCGCATCCTCGACGCCCATCTCGCGGCGGGTCTCGCGGGCAGCCGCCTCGCGGCGCTCCAGGGCTTCGAGAGCGCGGTTCTGCAACTCTTCGGCCAGCTCCTCGTCAAAGCCTTCGATGCCGGCCAGTTCCTCGATGGAGACATAGGCGACTTCCTCCATCTCGGTGAAGCCCTCGGCGACCAGCAACTGCGACAGCGTCTCGTCCACGTCCAGTTCGGTCTGGAACATCTCGGACCGTTCCAGGAACTCGCGCTGGCGCTTCTCGCTCGCGTCGGCCTCGGTCATGATGTCGATCGCCTTGCCGGTCAACTGGCTGGCGAGGCGGACATTCTGGCCACGACGACCGATTGCGAGGCTCAACTGATCCTCCGGCACAACCACCTCGATGCGGCCTTCATCCTCGTCGATGACGACGCGGCTGACGGTGGCGGGCTGGAGCGCGTTGACGACGAAGGTCGCCGTATCCTCGGACCAGGGGATGATGTCGATCTTCTCGCCCTGCATTTCCTGCACGACGGCCTGCACGCGGCTGCCCTTCATGCCGACGCAGGCGCCGACCGGGTCGATGCTCGAGTCGCGGCTGATGACGCCGATCTTGGCGCGGCTGCCGGGATCACGCGCCGCAGCCTTGATCTCGATAATGCCATCGTAGATTTCGGGCACTTCCTGCGCGAACAGCTTCTTCATGAAGTCGGGATGGGCGCGCGACAGGAATATCTGCGGGCCACGATTCTCGCGACGGACGTTCAGGATGATCGCGCGGACGCGGTCGTTGACGCGCACGACTTCGCGCGGGATCTGCTGGTCGCGGCGAATCACGCCCTCGGCCCGACCCAGGTTGACGACGACATGGCCGAACTCGACCGACTTGACGACGCCGGTGATGATCTCACCCACGCGGTCCTTGAATTCCTCATGCTGGCGCTCGCGCTCGGCGTCGCGGACCTTCTGGAAGATGACCTGCTTGGCCGACTGGGCGTCGATGCGGCCGAGGTCGATGGCGGGCAGCGGATCGACGATGAAGTCGCCGACAACCGCGCCCTTCTGAAGCTTTTGCGCGGCCTTCAGGTCGACCTGCTTGAAATAATCCTCGACCGTCTCAACCACTTCCACGACACGCCACAAGCGAAGATCGCCGGTTTCCGCATCCAGTTTCGCGCGGATGTCGTTCTCCGCGCCATAACGGGCACGGGCGGCGCGCTGGATCGCGTCCTCCATCGCCTCGATGACGATCGCCTTGTCGATCATCTTTTCCGATGCGACGCTGCTCGCGATGGCGATCAGTTCTGCCCGGTTGGCGGAAATGGCGTTGGCCATGGTCAGTCTCTCTGTTCTTCGGTTTGAATGTCGTCGGCCTGCAACTCGTCCGCACCCTCGGCGGAAAGCGGCACGGTAGCAGAAATAAGGCGATCGGTCAGCAGCAGCTTGGCATTGGCGATATCCGCGAAGGGAATCGCGATGCGCCCCTCCCTGGGATCGTCCAGCAATACCGAATCGCCCTCCACCCCGGCAAGATCGGACTTATATTGCTTGCGCCCCTTGGCGTCCGCCTCGACCAGGTTCACGCGCGCCTCATGCCCCGCCCAGTCGGCATAGTCGCGGAGCCGCGTGAGCGGGCGGTCGATGCCGGGCGAGCTGACCTCCAGCCGATAGGCCTCGTCGATCGGGTCGCGGCCCGCCGCTTCCAGTTCGTCGATACGGTCCGACACGCGGCGCGACAGGCTGGCGCAATCGTCGATGGTGAGCTGGCGCGTTGCAGGGCGCTCCGCCATGATCTGCAACGTGCGGTCGCCATCGCCGCCGAACCAGGCCACGCGCACGAGATCGAAGCCGAGCGCGCGCGCTTCAGGCTCGATGATCTCGGTCAGGACGGTAAGGTCGGGCAATAGTCTCTCCGGCGTAAATGCCAAGCGTCCGGGCCACCGGAGCCTTTCGGTTCCGGCCCTGCCATTTTCAACGATGTCAGGAGGACATTGGCCCTATATGTGTGTGTTACTTCACATGCAACCCAATTTGCATGGCCCGCGTTGCTGCCCATGATCGCAGGAGAGTCGAACGATGCGTAAACCCACACTGGCCGCCCTCGCCCTGACGCTCGCGGCCTGTGGCGGCGCGGGGAATGCACCGGCGGGGGCACAGACCGAAGCGGGCGAAGCCGAAGCGGGAGCGTCCTTCGTAAAAACGCAGGTCGCCGATTTCGACGCACCCTGGGCTATGGCCGCCCTGCCGTCCGGCGAATTGCTGGTCACGGAAAAGGCGGGCGCGCTCAAATTATTGTCGGCGGACGGCAAGACGGTGACGGCCGTCGCAGGCGCACCGACCGTCGACAGCGCCGGTCAGGGCGCGCTGATGGACGTGGTCCTCGCACCCGATTTCGCGACGTCGAAGCGCCTCTATCTCAGCTGGTCGGCCACTGGCGATGGCGGCAAGGGCGTGGTGCTGGGCAGCGCCACGCTCGAACAGGGCAGCGAGCCGCGCATCATGGGCCTCAAGACCTTGTTCCGCGCATCCCCCCTCATGAAGGGCGACGGCCATTATTCGGGCCGCATCGCCTTTTCTCCCGACGGCAAATATCTGTTCTTCACGGCTGGCGAGCGGCAGGAATTCACCCCCGCGCAGGATCCGAAGGCGACGCTGGGCAAAGTGCTGCGCCTCAACCTCGACGGCAGCGCGGCGGCGGGCAATCCGCTGGCCGCCAAAGGCTTTCATCCGGCGGTCTGGTCCTATGGCCACCGCAACCTGCTCGGCATTGCCTTCGACGACAAGGGGCGGCTGTGGGAACAGGAAATGGGTCCGAAGGGCGGCGATGAGATCAACCTGATCGTGGCCGGCCGCAACTATGGCTGGCCCAATGTCTCCAACGGCAGCCATTATGACGGGCGGGACATTCCCGACCATGCGCCCGGCGACGGCTATGAAGCCCCCAGGGTCTGGTGGAACCCGTCCATATCGCCGGGCGGCCTCCTCTATTATACCGGCGCGATGTTCCCGGCGTGGAAGGGGTCGCTGTTCCTGGGCGGACTGTCGGGCAAGGCGCTGATCCGCGTCGCTCTGGACGGCGAAACCGCGCGCAAGGCGGATCAATGGGACATGGGCACGCGCATCCGCGACGTGGAACAGGCGCCGGACGGGGCTCTCTGGGTGCTGGAGGACGGCGGACGCGGCGCCGAAGGCCGGCTGTGGCGGCTGACCCCGCCGAAGGGGTGAGGCCCTAGCCCCGTGATATGGTCGCCCACGACTGCGACGTAACCGGGTAGCCAAGATGATCCGGTATGCACAGGTGCCGCTCGCCGTCGCGAACATCGAACCAGGGCGTCACCATCTCCGGCGGATGCGCCATCGCATGGGCGACCACGGCGGCATAGCTCCCGCCGAGCGCCAGCCGTTCGAGATTGCGCAGGGTCGGGAAGATGGCGACCTCCAGCCCCGCTTCGCAATCGGCCAGGACCTGGGCCGCGCTGGCCCAGCGCAGGCGCGTATTTTCAGTGGCGTCGACGGTCGCGAGATGTCCGTCCTCCGGGGCGCGCGCGACATAAAAGCGCGTATCGAAGGTGCGGGATACGTGGGCGCGTTCGCCCCGACCCGGACACCAGCGGGCGAAGGGCGTCAACGCACCGAAATCGACCGACAGCCGCTCGGCCGCCAGCACCTCCTCGAACAGCGCGCCATCATGCAGCGCCCGCCGCATCGCGGCAATGACGCTGGCGGACGGAACGGCGTTCAGGCCCACCGCGATTCCCGCTTCCTCTATCGTCTCGCGAATGGCGGCGATGCGCGAGGCGGCATCCTCCGGCGCGAGGTTGTGCGCGAGCGTGGCGGCAAGATCATGATCGCCCGCATCCACGCGACCACCGGGAAAGACGAT
>Ga0207639_10001919_pt1 | contig 13963 bp, 11 predicted proteins | sample KBSCornC32_FD_184299 | JGI IMG/M metagenome (GOLD analysis project Ga0207639, IMG submission 184299) | Corn rhizosphere microbial communities from Kellogg Biological Station, Michigan, USA - KBS Corn C3-2 (SPAdes) (version 2) | ecosystem: Host-associated > Plants > Roots > Rhizosphere > Soil ...
CGGGCAGGGCAAGGCCAATCCGCTGGCGATGATCCTGTCCGTCGCCATGATGCTGCGCTTCTCGCTGGGGCTGCCCGCCGAAGCGGACCGGATCGAGACGGCGGTGGCCAAGGCGCTGGCTGGCGGCGCGCGCAGCGGCGACATCGGCGGGCGAATGTCGACGCGCGAAATGGGCGATGCGGTGCTGGCGGCGCTGTGATTAGAGCGTTTTCCAAGCAGGTGGAATCACCTGCTGACTCGGAAAACGCGGTAAAACAAAAATCTGGAGCAGCCGGTCCGATGCAATCGGATCGGGATTTGCTCTAAATTCCCTCACAGGGACTGACGACATGAAGAAGACCACAGGACTGGACCGCTCGATCACGAGCAAATGGAAACCCGCGACGCAGGCCATTCGCGGCGGCACCTGGCGCAGCGAGCATGGCGAGACGTCGGAGGCGCTCTTCCTGACCTCCGGCTATTGTTATGATGATGCCGAGACGGTCGCGGCGCGCTTTGCGGGGGACGCAGAGGGCATGACCTATTCGCGCCTGCAAAACCCCACCGTCGCGATGCTGGAGGAGCGCATCGCCCTCCTAGAGGGCGCGGAAGCATGCCGCGCGCAGGCCACCGGCATGGCGGCAATGACCACGGCGCTGCTGTGCCAGTTGAAGGTTGGCGATCATGTCGTCGCGGCCAGGGCGGCGTTCGGTTCGTGCCGCTGGCTGTGCGACAATCTCCTCCCGAAATTCGGCATCGAGACGACGACCATCGACGCGCGCGACAATGCGGCGTGGGAAGCGGCGATCCGTCCGAACACCAAAGTGTTCTTCTTCGAGACGCCGGCCAATCCGACGATGGACATCGTCGACCTGGCCTATGTCTGCGGGCTGGCGAAGGCGCATGGCATCACGACGGTTGTGGACAATGCCTTTGCTACCTCCGCGCTCCAGCGGCCGATGGATTTCGGCGCGGATGTCGTCGCCTACAGCGCGACCAAGCTGATGGACGGGCAGGGCCGCGTGCTGGCCGGCGCGGTGTGCGGGTCGCAGCAGTGGATCGACGAGGTGCTGCTGCCCTTCCAGCGCAACACCGGTCCCAATTGCGCGCCGTTCAACGCCTGGGTCGTGCTCAAGGGGCTGGAGACGCTGGACCTGCGCGCGCTGAAGCAGTCCGAGAATGCGCTCACCGTCGGGAAATTTGTGGAGGGCCGCGTTCCGCATATCCTCCACCCCGGCCTGCCCAGCCACCCGCAGCATGACCTCGCGGCGAAGCAGATGAAGGCGTTCGGCCCGATCTTCTCCTTCATCCTCGACGGCGGCCGGGCGCAGGCGATGGCGTTCCTCAACGCGCTGGAACTGGCCGATATTTCGAATAATATCGGCGACAGCCGCACGCTCATCACCCACCCCGCCTCGACCACCCATCATGGCGTGGGCGCGGAGACACGGGAGGACATGGGGGTGGTCGAGGGCATGCTGCGCATCAACGTGGGACTGGAAGATCCGGAGGACATCATCGCTGATCTGGATCAGGCATTGACCTCGGTCGGTCTTTAGGGGATTTTCCTTGAAGGAGACTGGGGCCGGAGACATTGTGAACAAGACCATGCTTGCCCTTTTCCCCCATGCGGCGACGACGCGGGACATCACCGTCCGCGTTTCTGTCGCGTTCCTGGCCGAGCAATCGGAGCCGGACAGGGGCCGCTGGTTCTGGGCCTATCATATCCGCGTCGAAAACGGGCGGGATACTCCCGTGCAACTGCTCACGCGCCGCTGGCAGATCACCGATGGCCGGGGTTCGGTCCATGTGGTGGAGGGGGAGGGCGTCGTCGGCGTACAGCCGGTGATTCAGCCCGGCGCCTCCTATGATTATGTGTCGGGCTGTCCGCTCGCCACGCCCACGGGGGCGATGGTGGGCAGTTTCCAGATGCTGGGCAGCGACGGAGGCCTGTTCGACGTGCAGGTTCCGCGTTTTGGGCTCATTGCGCCGGCCGTCTCGGGATGAAGCGCACCCATTTGCCGCTCAACGGCCTGCGCGTGTTCGATGCGGCTGCGCGGCATCTCTCCTTTACGCGCGCCGCGGACGAGCTGGCGGTGACTCCCGCCGCCGTGGGGCAACAGATTCGCGCGCTGGAGGATATGCTCGGCGTCGTCCTGTTCCGCCGTACGCCCAAGGGGCTGGAACTGACCCCGGAGGCGGAGGCCGGCCTGCCCGCGCTGCGCTCCGGCTTCCTGGAGTTCGAGGAATCTGTGCGCGCGATGCAGGTGGGGCAATCGTCCCAGCATCTCACCATCGCGGCGCCACGCGATTTCATCCAGAAGTGGCTGGGATCGCGGCTCGCCGGCTATATGGCCGCCCATCCCGATCTGTCCGTGGTGCTGATCGCGGCGGAAGGTGTGCCGGACTTCACCGAATCCAACCTCGACCTCGCCATCGCGCTGGCCGATGGGCCGGGGGGACATGAGGGGGTGGCGCTGGGCTCGCCGCAGTTCGTGCGCGTGGGTGCGCCGGGGAATAATGCGCCCCAGGGCGCGATCCACTGGCCCGGTTCGCCGCATCCGGCCGAAGCGGGCGTCATCCGCGTACCCGATGCGGGCCTCGCGATCGAGGCGGCGATGAGCGGCCTCGGCATCGCATCCGTGCCGGCCCTGCTCGCGGAAGGCGACATCGCCTCGGGGCGCGTGGCGGCAATGGGCGCGGGCGAGGCGGCGACGCAGGGCTATTGGCTGATCGCCCCCCTGCCGCAATGGCGTCAGAAGAAAGTGCGGGCGCTCGTGGAGATGCTGAGCGCGCCCTGACCGGTCGTCAATCCACCCAGTCCAGCCCGATGTCCTTGAAGACATGCCGGTCCTCGTCCCAATTCTCCTTCACCTTCACATGAAGGTAGAGATGGACCTTGACCCCCATCAGCGTGCTGAGTTCCGCGCGCGCCCTCGATCCGATTTCCTTCAGCCGCTGGCCGCCCTTGCCCAGCACGATGGCGCGCTGGGTCGGGCGGGCGACGAGGATCTGCTGGTGGATTTCCACGGAGCCATCGGCGCGCTCCGTATATTTCTCCGTCTCGACCGCGCTCTGGTAGGGCAGTTCCTCGTGGAGCTGGTGATAGAGTTGTTCGCGGGTGATCTCGGTCGCCAGCAGGCGTTCGGACGCGTCGGACACCTGGTCCGCCGGGAAATGCCAGGCGCTTTCCGGCATCGCAGCCGCCATCGCGGCCTTTAGTTCCGGCAGGCCGTCGCCCGTCGCCGCGCTGACGAAGAAGGTTTCCACGGGTGCGACCACCTCGTTCAGCCGCTGCGCGAGGGTCAGCAGCTTGCCCTTGTCCGCGATATCGACCTTGTTGAGGATCAGCCACTTGGGTTCGCGGCGCTTGGCCAGACCTTCGAGGATGGGCTCCATCTTGGGGCCGCCGCCGCCCCGCGAATCCACGATGAAGGCGATCAGGTCCGCATCCTGCGTTCCGCCCCACGCCGCCGCGACCATCGCCCGATCGAGCCGCCGCTCGGGCGCGAAGATGCCGGGGGTGTCGACGAGCACCAGTTGCGCCTCGCCCTCCAGCGCGACGCCCATCACGCGCGTGCGGGTGGTTTGCGCCTTCGGGCTGGTGATCGCGACCTTCTGGCCGACCAGTGCGTTGACGAGGGTGGATTTGCCCGCATTGGGCGCGCCGACCACGGCGATGACGCCGCACCGCTCCGGCTTGGCATGGGTCATGGGCTCGTCGGTCATCGCAATGTCTCCAGGAGGCGCGTGGCGGCCTCGGTCTCGGCTTCCTGCTTGGATGCCCCCTCCGCCTCCGCTTCGCCCACGCCGTTGATCGTGACGCTGACCCGGAAGCGCAGGGCATGGTGCGGGCCGGTGCGGCCGAGCAGGGCGTAGACGGGCGGCTTGCGCTGGTGGGCGGCGGCCCATTCCTGCAATGCGGACTTGGGGTGCTTTGGCGCGGCGGCGGTGCCGGTGATGCGGCTGTTCCAGAGCCGGTGGATGAGGGTGCGGGCGGCCTCCATCCCCTTGTCGATGTAGAGCGCGCCGATTACCGCCTCCATGACGTCGCCCAGCACATTGTCGCTGTCGATCGCGCCATCGTCGCGCGCCTGCTTGCCCAGCACGATATGCGATGGCACGCCGATCTCCCGCGCGATTTCGGCGCAGATCGACCCCGTCACCAGCGTGTTGAGCCGGCGCGACAACTGCCCCTCCTTTTCGGTCGGGAACAGCCGGAACAGCCATTCCGACACGATCATGCCGAGCACGCGGTCGCCGAGAAATTCCAGCCGCTCATAATTGTCCGCGCTCGCGCTGCCATGGGTCAGCGCGCGGGTGTAGAGGGCCGCATTGCCGGGCGCATCCTTCAGGAGCGCCTCAAGCCAGGCGGCGGTTGCGGTTGTCGTCAAAATCCCTGGCCTATCCGGTCGAACCGCGCCGCCGTGAACCAGGTCCAGGGCAGGAACCAGCTGGCCGAGCCGTCCGTCGCGAAGATGGAGACGAGCGCCCGGCCGACGAGATTTTTCGCGGGCAGGAAGCCGACGCCGCCGCGCTCCACCTCGACCCGGCTGTCCGCGCTGCGGTCGCGATTGTCGCCCATGACGAACAGATGGTCCTGCGGCACGATCATGACCGGCGTATTGTCCTCCGGTCCGTCCATCAGGTCGAGCACATTATAGCTGCGGCCGTTGGGCAGCGTCTCGCGAAACTGCGGATAGCGGCATTTCAGCGTTCCATCGGGCGCGTGCAGCTCATATTCGGCGCGGAAACAGGGGGAGCTATTGCCTTCGCGCCGCGTGGCCTCCTCCATGTTCGGCGTTGCCGGGATGACGAGATCGCCGATGCGCTTCTTGGGAACAGCCTTGCCGTTGAGATACAGGGTGCCGCCGCGCACCTGCACCATGTCACCGGGCAGCGCGACGACGCGCTTGATCCAGTCTTCCTTGATGTTCGCCGGCGCCTTGAACACCACCACGTCGCCCGGCACGGGATCATGCGCGAACAGACGGCCGGGGATCAGCGGCACGCTCATCGGCAGGCTGTAGCGTGAATAGCCATAGGGCCATTTCGCGACGAGCAGATAATCCCCGATCAGCAGGCGCGGCTGCATGGATTCGGAGGGGATGTTGAACGGCGCGACGATGAAACTCCTCAGCGCAAACACGATCAATGCGAGCTTGACCGTGAAGAGGAGAAAGTCCCTGGTCTCGGATGGTTTGCTGGGTTCCGCCATGCAGCCGTCTTTGCGGTGACAGCGGGGCCGCGTCAAGCAAGGGTGCAGGACTGCGCCGTCCATTGTGCGGGTGCAATAGTCGCGGATATTGGTTAAGGCCTGCCCGCTCGACGGCGATAGGGAGAATGGCGTGATGGCGGACGATTCGCGGATTGCAGCGATCTGGAGCAAGCTGGCTGCTTCCCCGATCCCCGAATTGCGGTCGATCTTCACCGCCGATCCCGACCGGCTGACCAAGCATGTGCTGGAGGTCGGCGGCATCCGCTTCGATTTCGCCAAAACGCATCTGGTGGACGCGACGCTGGCCGATTTCGTCGATCTGGCGGACGCGGCCGATTTTACCGCCGCCCGCGCCGCGATGTTCGCGGGCGAGGCGATCAACAATAGCGAGGGCCGCGCGGTCGAGCATGGCGCGTTGCGCGGCGAGGGCCGGCCGGAGACGGTGGCGGAGGCAAAGGGCCTGCGCGACCGGATGCGCACCCTGATCGACGCGATCGAGGCCGATGCGCTGGGCGAGGTTCGCCATGTTCTCCACATCGGCATCGGCGGCTCGGCGCTTGGTCCCGACCTGCTGGTCGATGCGCTGGCACGGCACAGCGGACGCTATGACGTCGCGGTGGTCAGCAATGTGGATGGCGCCGCGCTGGAGGAGGCGGTCAAGGGGTTCGACCCGCACACGACGCTGATCGCGGTCGCCTCCAAGACCTTTACAACCAGCGAAACCCTGCTCAACGCCTCCAGCGCGCTCCAGTGGATGATCGACGCGGGTGTCGATGACCCCTACGGCCGCGTCATCGCGCTGACCGCCGCGCCGGACAAGGCGATGGAGTGGGGCGTCGACGAAACGCGCATCCTGCCTTTCCCGGAAAGCATCGGCGGGCGCTATTCGCTCTGGTCCTCGATCGGCTTTCCGGCGGCGGTCGCGCTCGGCTGGGCGGGCTTCGAGGATCTGCTGGAGGGCGCCGCCGCGATGGACCGGCACTTCCGCACCGCCGCGCCGATGGACAATGCCCCGCTGCGCGCGGCGTTCGTCGATCGCTATTATGCGCGGGTGATGGCCTGTCAGACCCGCGCGGTCTTCGCCTATGACGAGCGGCTGCGGCTGCTGCCCAGCTATCTTCAGCAACTGGAGATGGAGAGCAACGGCAAGTCGGTGAAGCGCGACGGATCGCCCGTCGACGGGCCGACCGCGCCGGTTACCTGGGGCGGCGTCGGCACGGACGCGCAACATGCGGTGTTCCAGTTGCTGCACCAGGGCACGCACATCATCCCGGTCGAGTTCATTGCCGTGACGGAGGCGGGCGATCCCTTCGATCCGGCGCATCACGATACGCTGCTGGTCAACTGCTTCGCGCAGGGCGCGGCGCTGATGCGAGGCAAGGACAGCGACGATCCGGCGCGCAGCTATCCCGGCAACCGGCCATCCTCGACCATCCTGCTCGATACGCTGAGCCCCTTTGCGCTGGGGGCGCTGATCGCCTTCTACGAGCATCGCACCTTTGCGAACGGCGTGTTGATGGGGATCAACAGCTTCGATCAGTTTGGCGTCGAACTGGGCAAGGAGATCGCCAAGAGCATTGAGCGCGAGGGGGCGACGGGCTTCGATCCGTCCACCATGGCGCTGATCGAGCGGGCGCTGAGCTAGGCTTTTCTTCCCCCTCGGTTGCGGCGCTCCCGTCGATCACTCTCAGCGGTAAAAGCCGGTTGCGCGGCTTGGTACCCAACGCCCATATGCGCTCCAGCAGCAGCATTTGAGGATCGGCCATGAGCGACGATTTCGACTTCGACCTTTTCGTTATCGGCGCGGGGTCCGGCGGCGTGCGGGCTTCCCGCGTGTCCGCTTCCCATGGCGCGCGGGTCGCGGTCGCGGAGGAATATCGGGTCGGCGGCACCTGCGTCATTCGGGGGTGCGTGCCCAAGAAGCTGCTCGTCTATGGCGCGCATTTCGCGGAGGATCTGCACGATGCCCGCCGGTTCGGCTGGAACGTGCCCGAATGCTCGTTCGATTGGCCGCGCCTGCGCGACAATGTGCTCGGCGAAGTCGATCGGCTGAACGGCCTCTACACGGAGACGCTCGACAAGAACAACGTCACCATCTTCCACGAGCGCGCGACGGTGGAGGGGCCGAATGCCGTGCGCCTGGCCAGCGGCAAGGTGGTGACGGCGGGCAAGATATTGATCGCGACCGGCGCCTGGCCGGTTATTCCCGACATCGAAGGCAAGGAGCATGGCATCACCTCCAACGAGGTATTCCATCTCGACAGCCTGCCGGGGCGCATCGTGATTGCGGGCGGCGGCTATATCGCCAATGAGTTCGCCGGCATCTTTCATGAATTCGGCAGCAAGGTGACGCTGGTCAATCGGTCCGACGCGATCCTGCGCGGTTATGACCAGCAACTGCGCGACCGCCTGCTCCAGATCTCCATGATCAAAGGCATCACCTTCCGCTTCAACGCGCCGTTCGAGCGGATCGAGAAGCTGGAGGATGGATCGTTGCGCGCGCATCTGGGCGGCGGCGATCCGGTCGATTGCGATGCGATCCTGTTCGCCATGGGACGCGTGCCCCATGTCGTTGGCCTGGGCCTCGAAAATGCCGGGGTGGAGCTGAACGAGAAGGGCGCGATCCGTGTCGACGAACAGAACCGGACCAGTTGCGAGAGCATCTACGCGGTCGGCGACGTGACCGACCGCATCCAACTCACCCCGGTAGCGATTCGCGAGGGGCAGGCTTTTGCGGACACGGTGTTCGGCAACAGTCCGCACACGGTCGACTACAGCTGCGTGCCGAGCGCGGTCTTCTCGCAGCCGCCGATCGCATCGGTCGGCATGACCGAGGCGCAGGCGCGCAATTCGCTCGGCTCGATCAAGGTCTATTCGTCGGACTTCCGCGCGATGAAGAATGTGCTGGCCGGTCGCAACGAGCGCAGCCTGTACAAGCTGGTGTGCGACGCCACCTCGGGCAGGATCGTCGGCATCCACATGATCGGCCCCGACGCACCCGAAATCCTGCAAGCCGCCGCGATCGCGGTCAAGGCGGGGCTTACGAAGGCGGATTTCGACGCAACCGTCGCCCTGCATCCGAGCATGGCGGAGGAACTGGTGCTGATGCGGTGAGGCGCGTCAGCCAGCTATCGCGTCGGTCTTGACGAAATCAAGCAGATCGTTGAGCCGCACCCCCGGACCGCGCAGGCGGGGATCCTGCATGGCCTCCACGAACGACGCATATTCGGGGTGCGAGGGCATGAACACGGCCGCGCGGGCATATTGTTCGTTGGTGAAGGTGCCCCAATTGGTCATGCGCAGGAAATCGACCGAATCCGCGCCATAGCTGTGGCCCAGTTCGACCGCGTCGCCCATCTCGCGATAATTGTCGACCTGGACCGTGAAGGTGATGGTCAGATGGCCGATCTCGCCGGCCTGGCGCAGGTCGCGGATGAAGGCGAGATTGCTCTCCATCACTGGCCAGCGCGCGCCACGCCGCAGCAGTTCGTGGGTCGGGCCAGTCGCCGCGTCGAGGCTGACGCGCATGAATGCGACACGACCGCCATGCAAGGCAGGAAACTTCTCCCACTCGCGCGGGGTCAGCAGCATGCCGTTGGTCATCACGAGGAAACCGAGATCGGGATAGTCCTCCGCCGTCAGCTTTTCCATGAGCCGGCGGAAGTTCTTGCTGGCGAAAGGGTCGCCCGATCCGGTGATGTCGACCAGTTTGGCGTTGCGCAGCATCGGCAGGATGGCGTTTTCCTGAAGCTTGTCGAACCGGTCGCGCGTTGCGCTGTCGGCGGCGATCTTTTCGGTGCGGCAGCTGGGGCAGGAGAGGTTGCATGTCTTGTCATAAGCGAGCGTGACGCGCTCCGGTCCCTCGACGATCTCGGTGCGGTCATTCTCGATGATGTCGCGCATCTTGTCTGACAAAGCGGCGGCGCTCGTCTTGGTAGGCAGCGCGTTGGAGCTGATGTGTGGGCACGCCGTCTTGTTGCAATAGCGATAGGAGCCGTCGAGTATGCTCGCGCGAATATCCTGCGCGGTGGGTGAGTTCCACACGTCCTGCCAATGATCGGCTGCCGCCAGATTGCCGGCGGATTCCCGGATCCAGCTCGCGCAGCACTGATGGGTGGTCCCGTCGAGCACGTCGAACTTGGCGAAGGGGGTGGCGCAGAACCGGTCGCTCAGGTCGTATTTCGGGTTACCCGGATCGAGCAGGCCCTGCACATGGAACAGCGCCCCCTGCACGACGGGAACGAGGCTGTTGTTGACCGCGATCGGCTCCAGCATGTGCAGCGCGCGCCGGGGGTCGCCGGCAACGGCGATGGCGACGCAATGGAGCACCGTCATTTCGCCGACCCGGCCGATACCGCGCACGATGCGGCTCCCCAGTTCGCCAACGAAATTCGGAAAGTGCGCGATGAAGGCGGGCAGGTCGGCCCAGAGCTCGGGATGGTCGAGGCCGTCGGACAGGCGCTCGGTCATGAGTTCGATGACATCGTCAATGCTGAGGATGGCCTCGGATGCCTCCTGTTCGGCAGCCGTGAAATCCGGTTCGATCGACATGGGATCCCTTCCCCAAGGAAAATTCGCTATGGATGTCCGGCCTAGAGCGGCATGGTTAATATCGCGTAACCATAGGGCTTTACCAATCGCACTGCAGGAAGGGCTGTCTACTCCACCAAATACGGCACGACATGGCGATGGTCCGGGTCCACCCGGATCGGCCGGTCGATCGGCGGAAAGGCGCGCTGGTCGCAGCCCTGGCGCGGGCACAGGCGGCAAGACGTGCCGATCGGCGTCGCCGCCGCTTCGTCATGGAGGCGCAGGCCATCCGCGTAGATGAAGTTGGCGGCATGCTCGATCTCGCAGCCCAGTGCGACGGCGTAGCGACGTGGGGAGCGGGCATAGCTGCCGGAGGGTTTGACGAGCCCGCGCGCCATGGAGACGTAGCGGACCCCGTCGGGCGTCTCGCCCAGTTGTACCTGGATACGGTCGGGGATCGCCACCGCCTCATGTACGACCCACAGCGGACAGGCGCCGCCGAAGCGGGCGAACTGCAGGCGGGTGGCGCTGTGCCGCTTGGTGACATTGCCGGCCATGTCGACGCGGCAGAAGAAGAAAGGAATGCCACGCGCGCCAGGTCTTTGCAGCGTGGAGAGGCGGTGGCAGGCCTGCTCGAAACTGACGCCAAAGGACCGCGAGAGCGGGTCGATGTCGTGGCGCAGCGCGCGCGCCCGATCACGAAACCGGCGATAGGGCATCAGCAGCGCTCCCGCGCCATAATTGGCGAGGCCGATGTGGAGGAGCGAGTCCGTGCCGGGACCGCCGATGCGCGCGTCCGCAACCAGGCCGGTCAGCATGTCCCGCGCCTCCATTCGCATCAGTTGCACCGCCAGCAGAAAGGCGCGCGTCGCGGCGGGTTGCGCCGCGTTGATCTGCACGCTCATCGTTCGCGGGTCGAAGGCGCGTTGCATATCGCCGGGGGCATCGACGAACAGCGTCTCGCAGCCATGCCGGTCGCGCAACGCCGCGATGAGCAGGGCTTCCACGTCACCGCCGCCGATGCCCAGTTCCTCGGCCAGATCCTCCGCCCGGCAATCGAGCGCGTGGATATAGTTGCCCGCCTCGTGAAACCAGTCGCGCACCAATTCCCACGGCATGCGCGCGGCCGGGGCGGCGTCGCTGGCGAGCGCCTCCTCCATCATCGCGATCCGGTCCTGCGCCTGCCTCCAGGCATGGTGGAGGTCGACGTAGCGCGCGGCGAAATCTGGATAATGGAGCAACAGCCGCTCGGTCCGTTCCGGATCGGCCGGGGGCGATCCCACCGCCGGGCTGGCCATCGCCCAGTTGAATGCGCCCAGCAGTTGCTCCTCCTGCCGCTCGTCGAAGCTGGACCAATCGAGCGGGAAAGCGCGGGCGAGGGCGGCCTTCACCTTGGCGGTCAACGGCCGGTCGTCATTTTCGAGCTGCGACAGATAGCTGACTGAAATACCCAGCAATCTTGCCATGCCCGCCTGGTCCAGCCGTTGTTCCAGGCGAAGCTGGCGGACCTTGGGGCCGACGAAGAGACGAACGCCGCGTGTCATGGTGCTTCCTATTTTCCTATTGGTCGGGCCTAGATTGCAAATTTGCAATTTGCAAATCCGCAAATTCACATTTGCGCTTGGGCGCAAAGCCTGAAAGAGCGCCTCATCCGGGGCTATTCACCACAGGAACGATAATCCGCATGTCGAAGCTCGCCATTATCGAGAAGCTTGAAGAGAAGCGCAGTGCCGCCCGCATGGGCGGTGGCCAGCGGCGCATCGACAACCAGCATGGCAAAGGCCGCCTGACCGCGCGTGAGCGGATCGAGGTTCTGCTCGACGCAGACAGCTTCGAAGAGGTCGACATGTATGTCGAGCATAACTGCATCGACTTCGGCATGGACGAACAGCATATCCCCGGCGACGGCGTGGTGACGGGGTCGGGCACGATCAACGGCCGCCTCGTCTTCCTGTTCAGCCAGGACTTCACCGTTTTCGGCGGCGCGGTGTCCGAGCGGCATGCGATGAAAATCTGCAAGGTGATGGACATGGCGATGAAGGTCGGTGCGCCCTTCATCGGGCTGAACGACTCCGGTGGCGCGCGCATCCAGGAGGGCGTCGCATCGCTGGCCGGCTATGCGGAAATCTTCCAGCGCAACGTCATGGCGTCGGGCGTGATCCCGCAGATCAGCGTCATCATGGGGCCGTGCGCGGGCGGAGCGGTCTATTCTCCCGCCATGACCGATTTCATCTTCATGGTGAAGGATTCCAGCTTTATGTTCGTGACCGGCCCCGACGTGGTCAAGACGGTGACGAATGAGATCGTCACGCAGGAGGAACTGGGCGGCGCGGTCACGCATACCACCAAATCCGGCGTCGCCGACATCGCCTTCGAGAATGATCTTGAGGCGCTGCTGTCGGTGCGTGACTTTGTGGATTTCCTTCCGGCATCCAACCGCGAGCCGGTGCCGTCGCGCCCGACCGTGGACGCCTGGGACCGGGTCGAGGAAAGCCTCGACTTCGTCATTCCCGCCAACGCAAACCAGCCCTATGACATGCATGAAGTCATTCACAAGGTGCTGGACGAAGGCGACTTTTTCGAAGTGCAGCCGGCGCATGCGGCCAACATCATCTGCGGTTTCGGCCGGGTCGAGGGGCGGACCGTCGGCGTCGTCGCCAATCAGCCGATGGCGCTGGCGGGTGTGCTCGACATCAATTCGTCCAAGAAGGCGGGCCGGTTCGTGCGCTTCTGCGATGCGTTCGATATCCCCATCATCACCTTCGTCGACGTGCCGGGCTTTCTGCCGGGCGTGGGTCAGGAGCATAGCGGCATCATCAAGCATGGCGCCAAACTTCTGTTCGCCTATGCCGAGGCCACCGTGCCCAAGATCACGATCATCACGCGCAAGGCCTATGGCGGCGCCTATGACGTGATGGCGTCCAAGCATCTGCGCGGCGACCTCAACTTCGCCTGGCCGACCGCTGAGATCGCGGTGATGGGGGCCAAGGGCGCGGTCGAGATCATATTTCGCGGCAAGACCCCGGAAGAAATCGCGGAAAAGACCAGGGAATATGAGGACCGCTTCGCCAATCCGTTCGTGGCGGCATCGAAGGGCTTTATCGACGAGGTGATCCAGCCGCACTCGACCCGAAAGCGGATCGCGCTCGGCCTGCGCAAATTGCGTAACAAGAGTCTCGAGAACCCGTGGAAGAAGCACGATAATATACCGCTGTAATGCGCAAGAGGATAACCCCAATGTCTGAACTACAGGATGTCTACATCGTAAGCGGCGCGCGTACCGCGATCGGCGATTTCGGGGGCGCTCTCAAGGGCTTCATGCCCAGCGACCTCGGCGCCCGGGTGGTGGCGGAGGCGCTGGATCGCGCCGGCGTGCCCGCTGCCGATGTCGGCCATGTCGTCATCGGCCAGGTCATGCAGACAAGCGCGCGCGACTTTAGTTTGAGCCGGGTTGTCGCGCTGAACGCCGGCATTCCTTCGGAAGTCCCCGCACTGACGCTCAACCGGCTCTGTGGTTCAGGCGTGCAGGCGATCATCTCCTCCGCCCAGATGATGAAACTGGGCGAGGCCTCCATCACGGTTGCGGGTGGTGCGGAAAGCATGTCGAACGTGCCGTATCACGACCATTCGGCCCGATGGGGCCAAAAGATGGGCGACGTGAAACTGGAAGACGCGCTGACCCAAGGCCTGTCGGACGCGATCGGCGGCTATCACATGGGCATCACGGCGGAAAATGTCGCAGAGCGCCATCAGGTGACCCGCGCCGATATGGATGGTCTTGCGGTCACCAGCCACCAGCGCGCCGCCCAGGCCATCGCCGAGGGGCGATTCAAGGAGCAGATCCTCCCCATCGAGATCAAGACACGCAAGGGCGTGACCGTTTTCGACACGGACGAGCATGTGCGCGCGGACACGACCGTCGAGACGCTGGGCGCGATGCGGCCTGCGTTCAGGAAGGGCGGCTCGGTCACCGCCGGCAATGCGTCGGGGATCAACGATGGCGCCGCCGCTGTCGTGCTGGCGACGGGCGAGGAGGTCGCGAAGCGCGGCCTGAAACCGCTCGCCAAGATCGTCGCCTGGGGCCATGCCGGTGTCGAGCCGGACTATATGGGCGAGGGCCCGATCAAGGCGGTGCCGATCGCTTTGAAGCGCGCCGGCCTGTCGCTCGACGAGATCGACGTGATCGAATCCAACGAAGCATTCGCCGCACAGGCCGCCGCCGTCGCGAAGGTTCTG
>Ga0207639_10001922_pt1 | contig 13958 bp, 8 predicted proteins | sample KBSCornC32_FD_184299 | JGI IMG/M metagenome (GOLD analysis project Ga0207639, IMG submission 184299) | Corn rhizosphere microbial communities from Kellogg Biological Station, Michigan, USA - KBS Corn C3-2 (SPAdes) (version 2) | ecosystem: Host-associated > Plants > Roots > Rhizosphere > Soil ...
CACCTTCGTCTCGATGGTCTGGCGCGCGGCGCGGTTGAGCCATGGCGTGAGCAGGCCGTCGAAGGCCTGCGGGTCCACGCGGTGCAGCGGCTCGGACACGTCCTTGCTGGCCAGCACCTTGCGCACGTCGCGAATCGGCTGCTCCATGTGCGAGAACAGCAGCACCTTGTCGATGTGGCTCGACAGCGTGCGCAGGTCCAGCAGCAGCGGCTTGTTGTACTCGACGCGAGCCTTGGTGAATCCCCTGCTGGTGCTGGGGAAGGCATAGGCCAGGGTCTGGTTTTCGTCTTCCTGGAGTGAGCGGGTGGCCTGGTCCTTCACGACCTCGGAATCCATCATCGCCGGCACGTAGCCGCCGCGGTAGGTGCCGAACTCGTTGGAGAACTCGGTGGCCGTCACCTCGTCGAAGTACCGGCCGAACACGTCGCGGTGCGCCTTCTGCGCCAGCGCCTTCGTGCTCTCCAGCAGATCCCAAACGCCCTGGGCGAAATCGAAGTCGGCCTTGGTCAGCACCTTCTCTGCGATCATTCGGGCGACGAAGGCGTCCCAGCGCGAGGTGTCGAGCTCGTGCGTGTTCTCGTTCTCGGTCGCCCAGCCGCGGCCGAGCAGCAGCTTGCGCTTGTTGCTCTCGTTGCCGGTGTGCAGGATCGCGTGCAGGATCTCCTGCTTGCCGCTGCCGCCGCGCGAGAACCCGAAGGTGTAGCCCAGCTCCGGCGCGGCGATGCGAGACTTGCCGAGGTCGACGGTTTCGAGCAGCTGCTTGTACTGCTTGATGTACTTGGCCTTGTCGGCGCGGTAGGCGTCGGCCGCCTCCTTGACCGGCTGCCAGATGTAGCGGCGGAACGGGCCCATGGCCTGGGCGCCGTCCTTCACCCCCACCCACGACTCCACGCGACGCAGTGCGGCCTGCAGGGTCTGAAGGCGGGTCAGGTTGCGCTCGGCGTTCGTCACAGCCTGGCCTTCGCCGGGAACGCGCGTGGGCACGCCTATCTCGTGCAGGCGCGTCACCAGATCGTTCTGGATGGCCGAGCGCTCCAGCAGCTGGCCGTCGATCTCGACCTGGCGCGATCGCTTCGCCATGTACCACAGGCCCTGAATCTCCTCGACCAGCCCGCGGAACTCTTCCACGGTCATCTCGCCAGCCGGCTTGGCGTTGGCGGTCAGGGCCTCAATCTTGTCGCGCAGCACGGCGTGCATGCCAGGATCATCCTGCGCCACGGCGTCTAGGTACTTCAGGGCCGACTCGCCCTTCGTGCCGATGCTGTATTCCGCCAGGATGGCGCGCGCCGCCTGCACCATGCCGAAGTCGCGGGTCTTGCTGACCTTCTCGCCCGTGCCCTTCATCACCTTCTTGAAGAACTCGTTCGCCTGGGTGATCTCGGCCTGAGCCTCGAAGGCGGCCTTGGCGGCGAAGTTGTTCACCAGCTGGTTGCGCTTGTGCATTGCGGCTTCGGCGGTGTTGCCCAGCGACTCGACAGCGAGCTTGGCGCTGCGCGCCTCGGCGGCGGTGTACTGGGCCGGGCGCAGATCCTTGAGCTTCTGGCGCGCCACCACCTGGGCGGCGTACTCGCGCGCCGCACGCGCCATCACGTCCACGGTGCCGCCGGTGTAGAGGCTGTCGCTCGACTCGCGCACGCTCGTGGCCTTGGCCAGCGCCTTGAGCTCGGTGGCGATCACCCGGGCGCGGACCTCGTTGTGGATGGCCTCCTCGGCCGCGCGCTCCAGCGCCTGCCGGCTGGAGATGTCGCCATGCTGTTCAAGCATGCGCTGGTCGGTTATGGTGTCGATCTCGACGTTCGGGCTCTCGGCGGCGGCCAGGGCGGCGATCAGCTCCTGCCCCGAGGGGTAGCCGAACAGCTCGGCCACGATGTCGGGATGCATGCCGTCCTTCTCGCTCAGCATGCGGCGCTGCTTCAGCGTCTCGGCGGAGAACTCGTCCATCTCCTTCACCAGCGACGTGCGCAGCCGGCCGGACTCCTGCACGGTGTCGACGTTCTCGGTCGCCACGGTGCCCGGCGCGATCTTGCCCTCCTTGCCGGTCAGGAACTGCCATGCCTGATAGACGGGCTGGGCCATGACCTCGCGCGCCACCTGGTTGCGGATTTCGAGGCGGATCGCGGCCACTTCCTTCTGGCGGGCCTTCAGCGCGCGATCGCGCGCGCCGCTCATCCACTTCATGTCCTTCAGCAGGCGCTGGCTCAGCTCGGCGTCTGCGGTGTCGGTGGCGCGCTGCCCGAGCGCTTGGTATTCGGCGTACTCCTCGGGCGTCATGCCGGCGCGCTCGGCCGATTCGAACAGCGGCCCCATGTTGCGCGCGTCCTGCGCCTGCTGGATGGCCTCGTCGGTCGCCAGCATGCGGTTCATCACGGCGCGCACGTCGTCGGTCAACTTCACATTCAGGCTGGCCAGCGTCTTGTAGACCGACACCAGCCACGCGCGGAAGCGCTGGAACACCTGGGCGAGCGCCTGGCTGGGTGCCTTGCCCTCCATGGCGTACTGCTCAAAGCTGCGCGCGAAGGTTTCGTGGTGCTCGCGCTTTTCCTCCAGCGTCATGTTCTGCCACTGGGCCAGCGGGGTTTCGGTGGGCGAGCCCTCGATGCCGAACGACTTGAGCACCGTGTTCATGTCGTCGACGATCTGACGCTCGCCGGCGGTCACGGTGTCGCCGTCTGCGATCTTGCCTTGGATGCGCGCGGCAAGGTCTGCCTGCACCTCGAGGAAGAAGTGGCCGCTTTCATGGAGGAAGGTAGAGAGGTCCGCGCCTTCCAGAAGCGCGATGACACTTGGCGCCTGGGCGATGTCCTTGCCGAAAGACAGGGTGCCGCGGGCCTGCTGGTTCAGCACGTTCTGGCCCACCGGTGCCGCAGTGAGTTCGCCGGCCCCAATGAGTCCGCGCTTCTGGAGCGCCTGCACCATGCCCATTCCCTGCTCGGTCTGGAATCGGCCTGGCTTGATCTTGTAGCCGGCATCGGCCGCTGCCTGGTACATGGCCGCTGCGATGCCCTTGCCGCGGTATGGGCCCGCCACGATGGTGTTTTCGGCCTTGAGGCTGCCATCCTCATCCACGCCAAAGTCGATCAGCCCGCGGCGCAGGCCCTGCGCGTCGCGCGCCTCAACCAGAATCTGCTGCGCGTCGCGATTGATCCCGACCAGTTGCTTGGTCACCTTGATGGCGTATGGGTTGCCGTCCTTGTCCTGCGCCGTCGTCTCGACGATGGGCTCTACGGCGCCCTGCTCCAGCGTCTGGCCGCGTGCAGGCGTCTTGCCGGTCACCTGCAGCTGGTACTTCTGCATGAACTCGGGCAGTGCCATGCCCGCGCGCTGAGCCTGGGTGGCGTAGAAATTGCCCAGCAGCTGGGCATAGGCCTCATTCACCTCGGGGCGGAAGCGGCCGGCAAGATCGAGCTCGGCCTTGAAGTGGTCGCGCGCCTGATTCACGCTGGCCTGGAATGCATCGCGCTCCTCGCGCTTCGACAGTGCAGCCTCCACCTCCGTGCGGATCACCTCGCCTTGGGCTTTCAGGAATTCGCCCGCTTCCGCGCGGCTCATGGCTTCTGGGCCGGCGCGCAGGTGGTCAACGAGGGTCGCCGAGATCTCGCTCGGCGCGGCCAGTAGCTCCGACACTGGGATGCGCAGGTCTGCCCCCGGAACGAAGTTCTCAGCCTGCATCTGCGTCGCCACGCTCGGAGCGATGGCCTGCAGTTCGGCCATGGTGATGCCCGACTGATTGAGCGTATTCGCCAGCGTCTCGGCGTTGATGTACAGCTCGCTCGGCGTCTCGCCTCCCTCGGCCACCTGGTCAACGAAGGCCTTGAACGTTTCGGGGTCGCGCTCGCGCAGTTTGCTGGCTTCCACCAGCTTCGTCAGCGTCTCGACGCGCGCGGCGGCGGCCTCAGCGGCGCGACCTTCGGCGATGCGCTCGCGCACCTGGGTGGTGGCGATGCTGGCAATCTCGGCCGGCGCAGTGAAGGCTTCGCCCACGAACTCGGCCAGGATGTTGCCAGGGTCGAGCTTCTGGCCAGCGGCGATCTCGCCACCAGCCTCGCCAGCGGCGCCGAGCGCGCCCTGAATGGGCACCTGGGCTGCGACATTGGCCACCTCGCGCGTCACTGGCTTCAGCGCCAGCCTCGTAGCCACGCCCTTCGGCAGCGCCAGTTTCGAGGCGACACCGCCGCTCATCGCATCGAATGACCCGACGACGGCCGCATGCGCGATGGCCTGCGAAAACACACTGCGCATGAGAACAGGATCTGCAACCGCAGACCGCAACTGCGTTTCATTGCTGACATCAACGCCAGCCTTCGTCAGCGCTTCGACAATGGTGCTGCCGTAGTCGCTCATGAACGACCCAGTCCCCAATGCAGCCGCAGCAGCAGGAGGGCCTCCGACCATGCCAGCGGGTATTGCGGCGATGAGTCCCGGAGCATTGGAAACCATCGACTCCGGACCAATGCTGGCGATGAACTTTACCGGGTCGGTCATGAAGGCGCTGAACGCCTCATTGAAAGTTTCGGCCTTCATCACCTTGTCCACCACCGCCGGCGACGGGATGGATTGGCGCTCCTTCTGCTTTGCCGACATGCTGATGAGGCTGTCGGCAAACTGAGAATCAATGCTGGCACGGAACTTGGTGCGCTGCTCTGGCGTCATGAAGGCGACGCCCATCGGGTCATCGGCTGCGCGGATGCTGGTGGGCTTTTCTCCAGCGTCGATGCGGGCAGCGATGGCGTCGAATTGCTCCAGCGCCCGAAAGTTTGACCTCATGGATGTGGCGCTCATCCACTGCTGCAGTCCCGGGAACCCACGGCGGAAGCTGTTCGCCATCGTCTCGATGAGCCCCATGTTCTCGGTGTCGTCGTGCGCGATGGCCGCGTTCGTCGGGTCCGTGAGGAACGAGGTCGTCACCGGGTTCATGGCGGCCAGTGCGCTCGTGTCAATGCCGGCCAGCGCCTTCTGCTGCTTCGACCAGTCGGGCAGCGCCTGCGCGGTGTCGATTGGAACTCCGATGGTCGCGGCGGTGCGGCGCCAGTCTGCGGCCTGGTCCGGGTTCTGCCCCACGGCATCCTGCAGGCTCGCACGCAGCGTAGTCTCCGGCGTGGGCGCCGTGCCGCTCAAGTACCGGTCTACCGCTGCCGCGGCGTCGAAGTCATCAGCCATCAGAACGATCCTTGTGCACCGCCCTTGGCGCTGGCGTGCGAGGCGAAATAGGCGCCGAGGATGTCGGCGTCGGTCGGGTTGTCATTGCCGCGCGCCTTGAACGCCTTCTTGATCGCGTCCACCTGGTCGCTCGGGATGTCGCCCGGCTTCATGGCCAGCATCTGCTGCCCGCTGGTGCCAGTGCCGAAGCCGAGGAAGGTCTTGCGGAAGGTCACGTTCTTGGCGAACAGGCCGTCGATGTGGGCCTGCGTCTCGGCGTCGTTGAACTTCTTGCCGGCCGCGCGCTGCGCGTCGATCAGGCTCGAGTCGATGAATCGGCGAATCGCCCCCACACGCTGGGCTTCCGGCGTGTTGTCCTTGGGTGTCGGGTCGATCCCGATCCCTGCCAGCCGCTGGTTCGCCACGCGGTTGATGGCGCTGTCGTTGAGTTCGCCAGGGCTCTGGCTGGTCTTTCCGCTGATCAGGTCGGCGCGCTTCTGAGCGAAGTGGTCGAAGTCGGATTTGGACAGTCCGTTGCGCAACTGGAAGAACTGGGCGTCCGTCATCTTGGCCAGAACCTGCGGATTCGTGGTGAGCCGCAGATACAGGCGGTCGTCGGTGGTGTCGTCGCCCAGGGCCATCTTCTTGCCGAAGCTCATCACGTCATCGAGCTTGTCCGGCGCATAGCGGGTCAGTGCGGCGCGCGTGCTGGCGGAAAGTTCGCTGTATCGTCCGCCGTTCTTCGCCAGTTCCTGCATGGCCGAGGTGACAACCTCATCCTTGCGCTGGGCCAGCGCCTTGGACTGGTCCTCGAACTGCTGCGTCACCTGGTCGATGGCAGTCTTGACCGCCAGCGGGCTCGCATTCGGGCCCAGGCGCTCGCGCGCGGCCTGGTGCAGCTGGTCGAGCGTCGGGCGCGGCGGCACGCCACCATCCGGCGCACTCATCTGCCGCAGCACGCTGGCCACGTAGTTGCGCGTCTCGGTTGGCGCGCTGGCGAGCCATGCATCAGGCGCGACGCGCTCGCCCCTGCCAGCGTTCGCCTCGGCGGCCTTCACCGCCTTGTCGACGTTGCCCTCACCCCAGTTGTAGGCGGCGCTGGCCTTGGCGATGTCGCCGTCATACAGCTTCACGAGAGCCGCCAGCTTCTGCTGACCCACGCGGCGCAACTCGGCCGCCTGCTGCTCAGGGGTGCCGCTCATGTCGGCCGGCTTGATGCCGTAGCCAGGATCGCGCGCCGTCGACGGCATCACCTGCATATCGCCCTGGGCGCGCTCGCCCGATCGGGTCATGGGGCCCTGCAGCAGTCGGCCATCGACGCCGAATGCGCGGCCGCGGCTCTCGATTCCCTGGATGATGTTCGTCAGGCGGTCGAAGCTGGTGGGGTCCACCGTCGAGCGCGTGCCCGTCACGATCTGGCTGGCCACCGCAGCCCCGACGCGGGTGTCGTAATCGCGCTGCAGCGTGCCGTCGATTTGGATCATGTCCGAGGCCGTCATCTGCGAGCCGTAGCGCTTGCGGTAGGCCATCGCCGCATTGACATCGCCCTTATCCAAGGCCAGCTTGATGGCGCCGAGGTGGGCGCCGCTGATAGCCTCATCGGCTTTTTCGGTTGCCCAGGTCGCAGACTTCCCGGCCAGTTGCGCCGATCCTTGGATGAAGGTGTCGGTGTCCGGGTCTTTCGCGCCCATGATCGCGCCACGGATGCGGTCGACCTGCTGCTGCACGTTCTCCGGATCGGTGTAGTTCAGCATGAGCGCGTTGGCCGCGTTTTTCACGGTCCCGTCGCGCACGCTGATCGTGTAGTCGCTCTGCTCTTTGCTCTGATACTGCAAGGCCGAGCCGAGGAACTGGGTGCGGATGTTGTTCGCCCGCATGTTGAACATCCGACGCTGGGCGTCGTTGCCGAGCGTGCCGGCGATGTTGCTGATCTCGGCATCCAGCTTGCCCGTGTACTCGTCGGCCAGCGGCATCCCGCTCTCTCGGCTCAGGGCCGCGTAGCCCTTCTGGCTGGTGAATCCGTCGTTCGGATCGTGCTGCAGCCGCAACGCGCGCTCGGTGGCCTGGTTGAGCGCATCGTCCACGCGCACCGCGTTGGCCTGGTCGAGCGCCTGCTTGCGGATTGCGTCATACACACCGCCGGCGGAGACGAGAGCATCCCCGGCCTGCTGCACTTGGCGGGCGCCGATGTTGAGCAGGTCGGCACTGACGTTGTTCTGCTCGCGGAAATCCGGAGCGGCCGAGGGGGAGACGCTGGGCGCGGTGAGGCGGGGTACTGTAGCCATGGATCAAGCTCCCCGAACGCTGCTCTGATACCAGCGGCTGGCGACGTTGGTCGCGCTGGTCAGCAGCGACGTGCCGGCCGACAGCCATGGACTGATCGAGCCGGAGGCACTCCGCGCATTCATGCTCTTGTCGAGATACTGCCTCGCCTGCTGCCGGTAGCCCCACGCCTCGCGCGCTGCGTTGTCGCGCAGCTGGGCGACATCCACCGCCGTGATGTAGTCGGTGTCGTTCAACACCGCTTGCGCGGAGCCGCCCTCCAGCGCTACCCCGTTGGCCGCCAAGGTGGCGCGCGCGCTTCCCTTGACCTGCGCGCCCTTCAACAAGGCCGTATTCGCTGCCGTCTCGCCCCTGGCTATCGCGTCGTCAGCCTGCCAGCCGGCGAGGGTCGCATTGTTCTGCTGCACTTGGGCTTCGGCCTGTAGTGCTGCCTGCTGGTTCTTGGCCTGGGTGTAGGCAGCGGTTGCTGACATGCCAGCACCGAAAGACGACAGCAGGCCGCCGAAGTTGGAACCGAACAATCCCCCGAAGCTGAACCCGGTCGATGGGCCTGCAGCCCCGGAGAAGTTGTCGTTCAGCGCAAGAAACGCATCGAGACTATCGGCCATTTGCTTTCACCTTGTTCATGAGCCGGTTGCCACTTCGAGGGCAATTCCAAGCACTGTCATGGAAACTGGCTGCGCCTGCTGAATGCAGATCGCGCCATTGCGCTGCCAAGACGGGTCCAGCACGATTGGCACCTCGTTCGTCACCAGCGCCGGCGGCGATCCCAGTGCTTCGTTGAACCGGGTCTGATATGGGCGCAGCTTGTCGAACGACGGTCCGGCCTCGAAGCCGTTCGACTCCAGAACCCTCAGGTGCACCTTGTTCACGTTCTTCACCGCGCCCTGCCCAAAGGCCTGTGTCTGGATAGACAGTGGGAGGGTCATGATCCGGGCCAGGTAAGGCAGTCCGATGGTGACCTTGCTCGCTGGCGCATCAATGGTCACGGACCCATTTGATACGACTTGAGGCGGGGACACGCCGCCGTCTGCGAGGATGGCAACCTCTTTGCCCTCAAGGTGCCACAGACCGCCAAATGTGCTTGTCGGCGAGCCGCTGTAGCTGACGCCCGAATCCACAAAGAACTGGTCGGCCGGGGTGTCGAATCGCCGTGTATGCCGGCGCTCGATGTAGCGCACGGTGCGGCCATTGACGACCCGACGAACCACCGCATACTGCACGTCGGAATCGCCCTCGGCCACCGAGCACACGGATTCGAAAACCCCATCTGTTGTGTGCTGGTGCCACGCCCTGATCTCGTGCTCCGGCACGTAGGTCATGCCGAGCAGCACACCGTCGTTTCGCACCACCCACAGCGACGATAGGGGCGAACGAACAAAGGCCAGCTGCACCACCGTGTGGTAGTCGAAAAGATGGGGCGCCAGGATGGACACATTCTGCGTCTGGTAGCCCTGCTGCTGCCACGAGAACTCCAGCTCGCGCACGGAGCCTCCGCGATCCTGCGCGAACAGGATGGTGCGATTCGTCACCACGGGCTGGACGTTCGACGCGCCGGTGTAGCCCTGCGGCTTCACGCTCACATTCGAGGGAGTCAGCGCCCCCGTGTCAGACGCCGAGCACTTCCACTCACCACCAGACGTGAGCAGGATCAGGTCATCCATGGGCACGAGGTGCCGGATCGTGTTCGCTTCGCGCGAGACCACCCGCAAGGTGATGCCGTCGTCATCGCGGCTGGGGAAGCTGTAGCCCAGGTTCTTTTCGGTCCCCGAGCGCGTCATCCATAGGTTCTGCGGCTGGTTGTTGGTGCCGCCGAACACCCGACGCTGCTGGTGATAGCTCACCGCGCGCGGGTAGTTCCCATCTCCCTGAAATGGATTGATCTGGAGCGGCGGCGTGGTCGATGTGTCGGGAGAGATGTTCCGGTCAACAAACGTGCAGTCGGTGTTCGCGCGGCCGATGAAACCGAAGATACCGTTGACCGACCGGTAGACGTTGTACAGACCCACGCCGGGCACGGCTGGCCACTTCACGGTGTTGAAATTCCCAACCGTGCCAAGGTCGTTGACCACCGTGACCGAGCCCGAAGCGATCGATTCCTCGCTGGCGTCGGCGTTGAGCGAGGTGACGCAGTATGTGTAGCTGACTGTGCCGCCACCGGTGGGCGTGACAGATACCCCCGTCGTTGCTGGAGCGACTGGGGTGGCTGAGGCTGTGGTGGATGCACCGGTGCCGGAAAAGAACGGCACCGAGGAGTTCGGCGTGATGCTCGAGTCGTCGATGATCGACGGCGCGCTGACCGAGATGCCAATGAAGGCGGGGTTGCCGCCGATGATCTTGTAGACGTAGTACTGCACTGCGCCCGAAACGCTGGTCCAGCCCACCACGTTGAAGTAGCCCGGGATCGTCAGGTCGTTGTTGCACGACACAATCGCAGACGGGACGCCTGGGCCACTGCTGAAAATCGGCACCACCCGATAGGAGTGAGAGATCGCCGATGGCACCGCGCCATTCGACTGCGGCGGGGACAAGGCGCTGGCGAACTGGATGAGGTTCAGCGACCAGTCCGTCGCGCCGTTGCGGCGCAGCTCGCGCGGCGCATAGGACTCATGCGTGATGGTCAGAACATCCGCCGACTGCACGAAGTGCAGGTTGAACAGATCCGCCGCCGCGTAGGGGGTTGTGACCTGGTAGACCCGCGAGGAGTAGCCCCCGCCACCGTAGGCCGGCATTGCGAGCGTACTGATCAGCGTGCCGGCCAGATCGGATGCGCTGTACGTCGTCGCATTCGGCACGCTCGCGATCTTCACCCAGCGCCCGTTAAGCGCAGTCATCCCGAGAATGCCCGTCAACTGCACCCACTGCCCGACGCTGTAGCCGTGGGCGAGTGAGGTGCTGAAGACGGCGCTCGCGCTGGTCGTGATGTTGTTGATGGGCACGGGCGCTTCAAGCAGCGTCCCTCCATTTGTGTGGAACCGAACGTAGAAATTGCCGAACTCAAGCGCGAAGGTCTGCTGCGTGCTGTACGAGAACGGAAGCAGCGCAACCGGGTTGGTGCTGTCGCCAGCTTCCAGGATGTACTGATAGCCCGGCCGGCTCTGCACCGGGCCCTGTGGCGTCGTTTCACAGTTCAGGCACAGCGCGAGGCCCGTCTGGAACTTGTCAAGGTCGAGTCGCGAGAACAGCTGCGGCGAGATCTCGCCAGCAGCGAACGATCGGTTGAGCGTCTTGACGGTCACGAGCGCGGCCCCGAACGCCACCAGTCGCACCACGGGCCGCCGCGTGCAATCTCGGTGCTGGATCGGCGGTCGCGGTAGTTGCTGCGCTGCTCAGCATTCGAGTCCTGCACCTTGGCATTGGCGAGCTCTATCGCGAACACCTTGAGTTGCGCCTGGGCCACCTGAACGCCCGTCGTCCCTTTGATGATGGGCCCGGCGAGATAGCTGGCCAGGAGCCGGCCCAGGGCATTGGTGAAGCCGGGCGTGAACTTGGTCGTGTCCTCCACCAGGCGCACGTAGCGCAGCGTCGCGCTCTCCACGTTCGTGAAGATGATCTTCGTCCCGTCCTCTGCGGACTCGATGATGTAGTCCTCGCCGCGGGAATCCTCAAGCGCATCAGGCCTCAGCACCTGCAGCACCTTGACGCACTTCACGGGCACCGCATAGGCAAAGGCCCACTCAGTGAGCTCTGCGCCGTCGACGACCGCCAGCGCAACCCTCGTCGTTGCGAACGTCCATGGATGCATCTCGAGCAGCGCGTTGCGCGCTATCGGATAGAACCGGCCGCACTGCGCTGCCTGTGATGTGCCATCCGGCGGCGCGATGGCTACCACCTCGGCCTCTTCGCCAAGGTGTGATAGCGCGAGATTGCAGATATCAACGTCGCCAGCCATGGCGCTTACAGCTGGAAGCCTTGGACGGAAACCTGCTGCGTCGCGCTACCAGCGCCGAACGCTGAGGCGGCAACGGAGATCGCCGTGTTGACGGCGCTGGCAGGGATCGGCGGATTGAAGGCAATGACGAGCGGTGCGGTGTTCAGCGGCTGAGCTTGGCCAGTGAAGAACACGGGGTGCGGGCCGCCAATAACGCCGCTGAGCGTGGCCGAGATCAGGGATGCTGCAGTCGGCGATCCGCCGCTGACCTGGTAGCCCGTGATGTACGTGGTCTTGCCGACAGCGGCTGGCAACGTCGCTGTGATCGTGGCGTTCGTACCGTTCGCCGTCGCCGCCACAGGCGTGGCGCCAGTCGGATAGCCGGCAGCGCCAGCCGCACCTGCAGCCACTGACACGACCTCGGCGAATGTGCCGTCTGCCATGTCGCGGAATCGACGAATCGCGCCGGTGTCATCCTGGGAGGGAACGAGTTTGTCTGCCATGTCGGCTCCTTATGGAAAAACGGGCGCCGTAGCGCCCATCTCTATTGCTCCGCAGCGCGAGGGTCAGTCCTCGACGGCCTCGATGTTCGAGGACTCGTCCTCGGGGTAAGTAGGAAGGTCGAGCGTGTTTTCGAACACCTCGCCCTCCTCGCGCATCTGGCCGTAGTACACACGCGTGCGGGCTTTCACCTTGCTCGCGTACTTGCGGTTTTCCTCCGGCACCACCGTGAGCGGCGGAACTGCATTGCCCGGCACAACATCCTTCTGCTTGGTGGCCATGGCGGCTCCTTACTGCACGGTGAAGCCGGACGGTGCGTACTGCTGCGCCTGCACGTCCTTGACGATGTACGCCGAAACCGAGCCCGCCGTGGTGGTTCCCACCGAGCGGTATGCCAGGCGCAGGTAGCGGCGCAGGCCCACCGGGATGCGCATGCGGCAGAGCTCGGCGTTGGCGCTCGCGGAAGCAACCGGGATCGCCTTGGCCGACTGCACATCGGCGAACGACGAGTTGTCGGCCGAGTCCTGCAGCACCACCTGGATCGACGTGCCGCCCGAGAAGGCGGTGTTGACCTTGGCGTAGATGAAGAAGGGCTCGCCAGCGCCCACGTCGGCCGCGGCGCCGGTGTCGTAGACGTTGGTCGAGACGACATCGGTGCCCGCGCTGAAAGCGTTCTGCGCGGCCGAAAAGGTTTCCTGGGTATCGAGGATCATGGTGTGTTCTCCTGAAGTTCGGGGGTCAGACCACGCGGGCCTCGGCTTCGATGATCCGATCCACGGTGCGGACCGGAACACCCAGGAAGGTGGTCGTGCCGTTTCCGACCCAACCCGGCTTGACGTCGCCGAACTGCTGCAGCGCGGGCTGGATGGCCAGAGCGGTGTTCGACTTGTCGAGTGCGGCGATGGACAGGAACTCCTTCACCGTGCGGTTCGCGTAGAACACCGGACGGCCCATGCCCATGAACGGGATGCGGGCCATGGCGCGCACCATCAGCTTGGTGATGGCGGTGGCAGCGGTGAGCGCCTGTGTGCCGGTCTGGCCGACGAGGTCGGACACGTCGACGTTCGCGATGCGCACGACATAGCGCCAGTCCTTGACGTGCACGCCGCCCTTCCATTGCCAGCGATCGGCGTAGGCGCGATAGCGGTTGTTGCTCGCGTCGAAGGCGTCCAGGATGCCGAGGTCTTCGTGCACCAGGCCGGCCTTCGAGCCCTTCGGGAAGATGCCCGTGATCGTCTGCGGGCCCCACACCACCAGCCAGATGGAGGTGTTGTCGGTGCTCGACCCGCCCGCGTCGATGATGTTCTTGCCGTTGCCGGCCGACAGACTGGAGTAGCGCGGAGCCAGGCCGGTGAAGCGCTCGGGATTCACGGTCTGGTCGCCGTAGATCAGCGTGTCGGCGAAGGTCTGGTTAAGGCTCTCCACGAAGGCAGTGGCCTCCGAAAGCCGGAACGACTCGAGGTTGCCATTCAGGTTGGCTGCGTCCACGTCCACTTCGGAGCGCGTTTCGAGCATGCCCACGGTGTCGTCGACCTGCGCGCGGGTCGACTTGCTGGCCGGCACGCCACCGTACAGCTGGCGCCACGTGGCAGTCGGCAGGCCCGTGCGGATGCTGGCGCGGTGGCCAGTGGGCAGGTTGCCTTCGATCCACTGCATGTCGAGCAGGATCTCGTTCGACTGCGAAAGCAGTTCTGCTACCTTGGCGGTCTTGCCGTCCGGGTCGATGGAGTTGGCGAAGTCGACGAGCGTGACGGCGCCGGGCTTGCTGGGAAGGGTTGCCATGATGTGTGGTCCTTATTTGGTCGTTCCGTAGAGAGTGCTGGCCGTGTCCTTGGCAGCGCTCGACGCGCGACCCGAGACGAAGCCGTCCTGGCTGATTGCTTTGCCCGCCTTGAACAGCATCCGGATCACTTCCGGGTGCGAGCCCAGACGCGATTCCTTGAGCAGGTTCTTCAGTTCGGGCGTGCCGAAGGCATCGAGCGCTTGCTTCGCGATTGCGACGTTCTCGGAGAACTTCTCGCCGCCGTACTCGGGGTCTGCCTTGGCGGTGGCTTCCCACTCCTTGGCCGTCCGATCGACATGCGACTGCAGTTCGGTGCTGAACCGTTGCGCAGTTGCAGCGCCCTCCCTCGTCTGGAGGTCGACCAGCTTCTGCGCCTGCTCTTGC
>Ga0207639_10001927_pt1 | contig 13943 bp, 13 predicted proteins | sample KBSCornC32_FD_184299 | JGI IMG/M metagenome (GOLD analysis project Ga0207639, IMG submission 184299) | Corn rhizosphere microbial communities from Kellogg Biological Station, Michigan, USA - KBS Corn C3-2 (SPAdes) (version 2) | ecosystem: Host-associated > Plants > Roots > Rhizosphere > Soil ...
CAACTTGCACGGCGCATGCTCCCATTTCGGCACGCATCTCAGCCGAGTTGATCGGTGACGGACATTCTTCGATCACCTTTTGATGTCGCCGCTGGATCGAGCATTCGCGTTCGCCCAGGTGCACATGATTTCCGTGCGTATCCGAAAAAACCTGTATCTCGATATGACGTGGACGCATGATAGCTTTTTCGATATAAACGGCGTCGTCGCCAAAGCTCGCCAACGCCTCAGACTGTGCGGTTTCAAGAGCCGATTTCAGCTCGTTTTCTGATTCAACCAACCGCATTCCCTTTCCGCCGCCGCCCGCCGACGCTTTTAACATTACGGGATAGCCAAAACTGGCTGCGGTTTCCTTTGCATCTTCGTAGGATTTCAGCGGTTCAGTCGTGCCGGGAACGACCGGAACGCCCGCTTCAATGGCGATCTTCCTCGCCGATATCTTTCCGCCCATCGCCTCCATCGCCGCAGGCGGAGGCCCGATAAAAACGATTCCCGCCTCCGCGGTTTGCCTAACAAATTCGGCATTCTCGGACAAAAATCCGTAGCCTGGGTGTATCGCTTCGGCGCCGCAGCGCTTTGCCACCTCGATTATCTTTTCGCCGCGCAGATAACTTTCGGCCGATGCTGCCGGGCCGATATGAAATGCTTCGTCGGCCATTCTAACGTGCAATGCGTCCTTATCCGCGTCGGAATACACAGCAACCGTGCCTATCTTCATCTCGCGACACGCGCGGATCACTCGGCACGCGATCTCGCCACGGTTTGCAATAAGAATTTTCTTAAACATAACGGTAAATGCGGAGAGGAACCAAACGAAATTTTTGTCGCAATGAGAAAATCATATCGAAACCACAAGACTTTTAGTGTTGATTGTATTGATTCGTGGCTTCGGTCCGAATAGTCACAAAACAACACGAAAAAAACACGAACAAAATCAAAACTGAAATAAAGTTTATAATTATCAGTCCTAGACCGTTGCTACACAAGCATCGAATTCCCCTGATTTCTCGGATCATACCGTATCGCGACCTTTGCACCGGGAGCGTATTTTAGCAGCTGGCGGCGCTGCTCATCGTTCAGCAGTTCGGACGACTCAAAATCCACACCGTTCAGCGTGTAAACATAGAATGCAATTTCGTCACCGTTCGCTTTCGATTCGGTGTCGATGATGACGCCGTCGGTTATGCGGCCATGCGCCATCAAAAATGCCTCGCGTTCGGCCTCGGTAAGTTTTGATTTGCGCTTAAATCTGCTGAAAAGTCCCATGTCTAATCAACTTCAAGAGGTGGTTTGCTGTAATGTGCCCGCAGCTTATTGATCGCGTGAAGGACCGCGGGACGCCGTATGATCTTTGCCTCGATGGGACGCAGCCCGGGTATATCGAGCATGATAACACCGAGCAAAATCGTCAGTATTCCCTGCCCCGGAACACCCGGAAGCGAAAGTACTATCCCCAACAGTATTAGAAAAACGCCGAGAACGTTTTTCAAGATAACCGCTCCCCAACGCACGAGCCACGGGCTGTTGGGCAAAAAATCCCGTTCGTAATGCGAGCTGAAATAATTCGGCGGAATTTTTACCATCACCAGCGCGATCGCACCAAAGCTAAGCGCAAGCGAAACAATAAACATTCCGATGCCGAGTAAAATATTGCCGGGAGTAAGGGATTCCCAAAATCCGGTCAGCGACACCATAAACAAAAATACAAACCGCGTAATACAAGGTACGCGCAACCGGGCAAACGCCTAATTTGCCGCCTCCATTTTTCGAAACTCAACCCATATGAAATACATTCGGTGGATCATCGTCCAAAGCGAACCGACCGCCAGCACCCATAAAACCTCGGGCATACGGTTGGCAAAATAACTTGGCGAGTTCCAATCCCACGTCGAAAGAGCGCCGATTATCAACAATACGACACGTTCAGGCCGCTGCAAAAATCCGACATTTGCCTTCACACCCAACCCTTCGGACCGTGCAGTCGTGTAGCTGACCATAACGGAGCTTATCATCGCGACGCCCGCAAGCGTCACATTCAGCAGCGAATGCTGTGGTGAATTTCCCGCATAAAAAACTATAATGCCGAGAAAAACGACCATGTCCGACAACCGGTCGAGCGACGAATCAAGAAAGCTGCCAAACTTAGTAACGTTTCCCGTAAGTCGCGCGACGTTGCCGTCGAGCATATCAAACAAATTGGCCACGATCAGCACAACGCCTGCCCAGAAAAAAAAGCCAAAACCGAACAGCACGCCGCAGCCGACGTTTATACAAACGCCGATAGTGGTCAGAATGTTCGGATGAACTCCAAGCGATGCAAGGCCGCGCACCATCGCGTTGATGATGCGCATCGCGCCCCGTCCTATGCTTGCTCCAAACATAACCAGTATCCAGCGGTAGTCCGCAGTTTGCAGGATTGGCGATCTACCGCCAACCGCCACTGCCTAGTGCCGCTGTTTTATTCCTGTTCGTGAATTGTCTTCAGCCGGCTGATCTCAAAATTTCGCCAGCCGTTGGGGGTTTTGACCTTTGCCTGATCGCCTTCTTCTTTGCCCATCAACGCCTGACCGATCGGCGAAACCGTCGAGATCAGCCCTTTTTCCGGATCGCTTTCTTCCGATGAGACAAGGCGATAGGTGACCTTTTCGTCGCGGTCGAGGTCGTAAAGAACGACGCTCGAACCGTAGGCCACACGGTCAGTCGGTAATTTTGACAGATCGATGGATTTTACTTCGCTGATGCGTTCGTGTATTTGGCGAATGCGCGCCTGGACGATCGACTGCCGCTCCAACGCTGCCTTGTATTCCGCATTTTCACGCAGATCGCCGAATTCCCGTGCCTTTTGGATCTCCTTAGGAAGCTTGAAATGCAGTTCCTCTTCCAAAAGGTTCAATTCATCCTGTAGCTTTTTTCTGACTTCTTCCATAAATTAGGCTTATAATTTGGTTATGGTAAATTTGTTTTTTCCTGTTGTTTCGTGGTTACTTACTCTTAGACTTGGAGAACTGAAACCACGAAATTACACAAAGAAACACGAAATAAATCAAACTTGAAATACGTTATGAATCAACATCTCAAACCGACCGGCTGCTTTATAACTTCGTCTCCTTAGGAGCAGCGAACGAAATGCCGATATCGCGGGCGGTCCGCACAAGTTGGCCATCGATCGGCACGGTCTTAATATTAGCGCAGGCTTCGGAAAGTGGTGCGGTCACTATCGTTCCCGCTTGCAGGGCGACCATTTTACCCGTCTGTCCGTTCGCAAGAGCACGAACCGCGCATGCGCCGAAATTTGTGCCAAGCATTCGGTCAAAAGCGTTCGGGCTGCCGCCGCGCTGCAGATGGCCGAGAACAACGCAACGGGATTCTTTACCCGTTAGCTCCTCAACCCGCCGCCGCACAAAATCCCCGACACCGCCAAGCCGCAATTCGCCTGCGTCCGCGTAAAACTCCGATTTTCCTACTTCGGTAGCACCTTCGGCAACCACGATATTTGTAAATTTTGAACCGCTTTTTTCCCGCGACAAAACCTTTTTAGTAAGCGACTCGAACGAAAAAGGGATCTCCGGGATCAATATAATATCAGCACTTCCGGCTAGCCCTGCGTGCAGTGCGATCCAGCCCGTGTTGCGTCCCATCACCTCGAGGATCATCACGCGATCGTGCGACGCCGCCGTTGTGTGAAGCCGGTCGAGCGCTTCGGTCGCAATGTCGATGGCCGTCATAAAACCGAACGTCAACTCAGTCGCGGCCAGATCGTTGTCGATCGTTTTCGGCACTCCGATAACGGGAAACCCGCGTTTGTGAAATTGTTCGGCAATGGCAAGCGTTCCTTCACCCCCGAGTACGATCAATGCTTCGATCTCTAGGCTTTTCAGATTCTCAAGCGCCTCGTCGATCGGCATATCCGGAAAAAACGGCTTGTTATCGATCATTTTAACAAAGCTGCCCCGATTTCGAGTGCCGAGTATCGTCCCGCCGCGCGGCAAAATTCCGCTTACGCTTTTTGTGGTCAGCTTCATCGTCTGGGTTTCGCCCAGTATGCCCTCAAAGCTGTCCTCGATGCCGACGCATTTCATTCCAAACTCGCCGATCGCGGTGCGCACGACAGCCCGAATTACCGCATTCAGTCCCGGAGCGTCGCCGCCGCCTGTTAAAATTCCGATCTGCTTATACATACAAAAAATGAGTCCGAAGGTAAAAAATACATTTTACCTAAAGAACTCATAAATTACTAAACTCGTTATAAACCGGACTCCTAATTGCGCTTGTACGCAATATTGTCCGACATCCGCTTAGCCTGGGGCATCGACTCGACGGCTTTTGCAAGCTGCGGGTCGGCTTCGAGCAATACCTGAACGCCGGCCTCATTCGAATATGTGGCCGTCACAAGCTCTTCGCGAAGCCTCATTTTTGTATAATCAACCTGTCCGGAAAGGTTCTCTGCCGTCAGTCCGTTATCCTTGTTCGTACCGATCCAATTCTTTAACGCCTCGTACAGTTTGTCGCTTATCTGAAGATCGGTCGGCTGAACGACCGTCTTGTAGTTCTGCTTATCGACCTTGAGATTTTCAAAACCAGCGATCTTTCCGGCAACAAGCTGACGGGTAAAGTAAAACGCCGCTTCGTTGATGCGCGCACGCAGCGTAGAAAATTCAGGCGCCGGTGCCTTCACATCCGGCTCGATTCCGCGGCCGCCGTACAGCACGCGTCCATTTGCTGTAGTTACCGGGCTGCCGGCAGGTTTAGGTTTCGCGTCCGAATCGTCCGAGCCGTCCGAATGCGTGTAATATTCATAGATCGATCCGTTCGAATAATCGCGTTGCAGCGAACGCCCGAACGGCGTGTAATAACGCGCTGTCGTTAGCGTCAGGCCCGTTCCGTACGGCAGTGGGAACACCCGCTGAACCAAACCTTTGCCAAAGCTGTCCGTTCCGACGATCAATCCGCGTCCGTAATCCTGTATCGCACCGGCGACGATCTCCGACGCCGAAGCCGAATTGCCATTGATCATTACGACCAGCGGGAAATCCTGATTTTCGCCACTCGTCGCACGCAGGTCCTGCGACTGCGCGTACCGGGCGCGTCCCTTTACGGAAACGACCGTCTGCCCGCCGGGCACAAAGCGGCTGACGACCTCGATGGCCTGCGGGAGCAGACCGCCCGGGTTTCCACGCAGGTCGAGAACGAGGCTTTTCATCCCCTGTTTTCTCAGATCCGCGATCGCGGCATCAAGCTCTTCGGCCGTAGTCTCCTGAAAACCTCCACTGAGGCCAACGTAGCCGATGCCGTTCGACAGCATAAAATAATTTCGGATCGACGGCAGCGGAACGCCTCCGCGGACAATGTCAAAGTCAAGCGGCTGTGCGGCTCCTGCGCGTCCAACCCTTATCTTTACGGTTGTTCCTTTTTCACCGCGAACGTTTTTCGAAACGTCAGCGCTTGTCCAGTCCGTTGCGTCCTTTCCGTCCACCTGTAAAAACCTGTCGCCGTAGCGAAGTCCCGCTTTATCCGCAGGCGTGTTCGGTATCACCGACTGAACATAAACTCCGTCACGATGCTGTAATATAGAAACGCCGATGCCGTAAAATTCGGACGACTGCTCCTCGTAAAGCTTTTTGAATTCGTCGCGGGTAAAAAATGAAGAGTGCGGGTCAAGCGTCCAAAGCATTCCCTGAACCGAGCTGTCCGTGATCTTTTCATGATCGACGTTTCCGACATAATTTTTGTCAATAACGTCCAAAGCTTCAGTATAATCAGCGATTACGCGCTCCGGCGTAATGCTCGTGTCAGCCGAAGTTCGCAGCGGCATCCTGCCGAACAAACCGCCAATGACGGCTCCGGTAACCACGAAGATCAACGCAATAATCCACAGCTTTCTGCTCATTTTCATAACCCCGCGTGCTCTTAAACTATATCATAAGTTAGTTGTCAAAAAGCGTTAAGCGGTTGTAGATAATTTGAACCCTATACGAGCATCATTCGTTTGCACTTTGGGCGGTACGTTTTCAGTTATCAGTTTTCACCTTTAAGTTTTTTCGGAGGGTCATCGATGTGTAATTTACAACTACAACAGATTTGATGCTGTCCGAATTTACATTTTGCCCGCAACTATTTAAGATTACCTATTTGCGCGATGAAACCAGAGATTTCCATTGTTATTCCGGCATTTGAGGAAGAAGAGCGGCTCGGCCAGTCTCTAAAAACGATTTTCTCTTATATTTCGACCGAAAAGCTCGCAGCCGAGCTTATCCTGGTCGATGACGGTTCGGCTGATTCAACCGCACGTACCGCAGAATCGATCTTTGCTGAGCATCGCCTGATTCCCTCACAGGTCATCCGCTACGAGAAAAATCGCGGCAAAGGCTACGCCGTCAGAACCGGATTAAAAGCCGCACAGGCGGACATTGCACTCTTTTCCGACGCCGACCTTTCTACGCCGATCAGTGAATTGCCAAAACTTGTTGAACCGATCCGGAACGGTAATTACGACGTCACTTTTGGTTCGCGCGCGCTTGACCGTACGCTTATCGGAACGCATCAGCCCTGGCGGCGTGAGCAGGGCGGACGCGTGATAAACCTTATAATAAAAACGATGTCTGGACTTCCCTTCTTCGACACCCAGTGCGGCTTTAAGGCATTCAATATGACGAAATTTCGGCCGCTCCTGGACATAATGACGATCGACCGATTTGGATTTGATGTTGAATTCTTATATGTTGCGAACTACCACAAGCTGACGTTGAAGGAAGTCCCTGTTCGTTGGAATAACGTAGAGGGTTCAAAAGTCAGCGTATTTCGCGATACTCGACGGATGTTCAGTGAACTTAATCAGATCCGCCGGAACGCCAGCAATGGCATTTATGATAATTTGGAGATGCAGGAATCGGCAGAAGCTGTAAGTAAATAATTCCTGCCTACTTCCGCTCCTACTGAAGCTTATGCCCGCAAAACTCAACGTAAACGTCGACCACGTTGCCACGATCCGCGAGGCCCGCAAGACCATCGAGCCCAGCGTCGTCGCCGCAGCCGTAACCTGCGAACAGGCCGGAGCCAACGGCATTACGGTCCACATTCGTCAGGATCGCCGTCATATCCAGGACCGCGACATCGAACTGTTGCGCGATGTTGTCACGACCTATCTGAACGTCGAAATGGCAGCGACCGACGAGATGGTCGCAATAGCCGTGCGGACAAAGCCAGATGCTGTTTCGCTTGTGCCCGAAAACCCGAACGAGATCACTACCGAAGGCGGTTTGAATGTCGTCGATAACCTCGAACAGGTCAAAAATGCGGTTGAAAAACTCAAAGAGGCCGGAATTTTTGTAAGCATTTTTATCGACCCCAATAACAAGCAGATCGAGGCCGCAAAAAACGCCGGAGCCCAACAGGTCGAACTCTGCACCGCCGAATACGCCGAACTCACGCTCAGTGCCCGTGCCGCTCATGGCGAAGGCGAAGAACGTGCTGCCACCGAACTGGAACGGGTAACGAACGCCGCAAAATTCGCCAAATCTCTCGGCCTCATCGTCGCTGCCGGTCACGGATTGACGTACAGAAATGTCGGCCCGCTCGCCGCCATCCCCGAGATCACAGAATTCAACATCGGCCACAACATCATCTCCCGTTCCGTTTTTGTAGGCTTGGATCAAGCCGTAAAAGAAATGATCACTGCAATTTCCTAACACCTAGACCGTTCTGATATTTAACGAGTCCGTGCAACCTTTTTGGTGTGACGATTCTCTGTTAAGTAAAACCATTTATCGGGGAGGACTGGTCGGATGTTTGCGAAATTGTTCGGTTGTTTTATCCTGCTTTCACTGCTTTCGATTTCCATTCCTGCGCAAGAGCCTGACAAAAAGGAATCTGAAAATGCGCAGCGTCAACGTTTCATCACCTCCCAGATCATTGCGGACGTCCCAAACCTCAGATTAGGCGAAAATCGTGCTTTTGTTTATGCCAAACTCGGCACCCTTGCGTGCAAAAGCGTTCCGAAGGACGTTCAGCCGCTGTTCCAAAGAGCCGTTAACGAGCTTATAGGTGCTCAGGAGCAAACCGAATCGAGTCCGAAACGCCCCAGCTTACAAAACGAGCTTGGGTTGATCCAGAATTCCCGAACTCAGATATTGAACCTCATTGCTTCGTGCGACGCCGGCTTCGCTTTGGACGCTTTGTATCGGACCCGTTCGGCTGCCATCACGAAAGCGATAGCTGTTTCTGCAGCCAACAACCCACGAACCGGCAACGACGGTGCGGCCCAGAACGAATTGAACCTAGAGCAGACGCTGATGCGTCAGGCTGCGGCTCAGGACCCCGAACGGGCCGTCAAGCTGTTGAACGACGCACTAAAGAAAGGAATATCGTCAGAAACGCTGGAACTCTTGACGCAACTAAGCCAAAAGGACGCTGCGGCCGCACAGGCAGCGGCTTCGGATGTGATGGATAAGCTTGTCCGGTCAAAATTTCTGCTCGAAAACCAGCCCAACTACCAGCAGATCGGAACGGCGACAAATTTCCTTAACACCTACATAAACAGCGATTCGTCCAACCAAACGCTGAAATTCGACGACTCGCAAATTCGGCAATTGGCCAACAACCTCGTCTCGTTCTATTTGCAGCAATCAGAACGTTACGGCACTTATATCGTAAACCCGACCACCATCGTTCAGATCGCCGAAAAGCTGGTTCCGGCAAGCGTTGACGCGCTAAAACAGAAACAACGGACCAACACGCGTAACGGCGACGGTTTCAGCGTCGAATACAACAAGCTGATCAGCACTCCTGACACCACGCCTGAAATGCTGGTCACCGGAGCAAAGCGTCTGCCGTCCAATTACCGAAACGCCGTTTATCAAAACGCAGCGGTCAGATATGCACAACGGGGCGAGATCGACCGCGGCATGGCGCTGCTCAGCGAAAATCTGTCGGACGACGCGTTGGATCAGGCGATGCAGTCGCTGAAAATGCAGTACGCAAATACGCTGATGTACACGGGAAAATATGCCGAAGCCGAGGCATTGATCGATCAACTGCCCGAATACAACCGTTCATCGAGCCTATTAAACCTCGCTAATGCGATCTACCAAAACGACCCGGAAAAGAATAAGAGCTACGCCCTGTCGGTGCTTGGAAAGGCCCGTTCCGTTATATCGGACCGGCCCGAAAACTCGACCGAATTTTCAAACCTTATGCAGATCATCGCCGCATACGGCAACATCGCTCCCGACGAAGCCTTTCGCTCGTTCGAATCGCTCATCCCGCAAATGAACGAGCTTGCCGACGCATATGCGATCGTCAACCAATTCCAGGGCGGCGGAAATATGCGCCAGGGCGAGTATATGTTATCTCAGGGGACGTCGTTCGGATACTATTACGACCCGTCCATCTTCCGCGTTTTCGCAAAGAACGATTTCGACCGTACAATGAAACTGATGGACGCATTTTCACGCCGCGAGATCCGCCTCGCCCTGCTGCTTTATTTGGCCGAGAACGGTAATAACTAAAAATTTACAAAGAGTATCGCAGGTTACGAAAGCTACTTTTCGTTCTCGTAAATCTCAAACGGGATCCGCGAACGGAACAGGCGCTGGCTGATGGTTAATCCGGACCATATTAAAAGCGCGACGGCCGCTACTGCCCAGCCGATGTCCATTATCAATTTGTCCTCAAATAACGCGCCGATAATTATCGTTGGCAAGCCCAGTGATGCGATCTTTAAAGATGTTGCGGACGAGTGTTCCAGTGTTTCGAGCAGGTTAACGCGGGCGATCTCGAGGTCCATATATTCGTCGTCGTCATTTAGACGCGAAAAATAATCGGCCTCGGCGCGGCTCCAACGTCTGAGCGCCGTCGTTCCGGCGACGCGGTTCGCAGACGAAAAATGATGAATGACGTGCGCGATCTTCCCTTCGCGAAGCGCAATCTCGGCCAGGCCGCGCAGCGCTCGGAAATTGTCGCCCATCCCTTCGGTAACTCGTCTGAAAACGCTTTCCGCACGCCGCCACTCGTCGAGCTGAAAATATGCCTCGCCAAGCCGTGTTAACAGGTCAGGATCTCCATTGGCATGGCGTTCTGCGAGACAAAGCGCAGCAACGGATCGACGGTGGAGCTTTTCACTTTTCTGCGTTACTGAAATAGATTGCAAACAGCGGCCAAAATCGAGCAGTAGTTCCCCGTCGTGCGGGCTGAAAAGGAGCGCGCGTCGAAACGCCTCAAATGATTGCAGTAAAAATCCGGCAGTCCGCAATTCATTACCGAGATCATGCAGATCAGCGACTTTTTCGGGCGCATCCGCAATCGCTCCATTCTCGCGACGGTTCGCACCGCTTTTTCGGCCCTTGCGAAATCTCGCAAACGAATCTTCCAGCACATCTGCAGACGGTATTTTCGAAAACACAGCCTTTCTGATCGCCGCTTTCGGGTCGATCAGATGGTCCCGGATCTCAACAGACCGGGTATCGAGAACGTTCTCCGACACGCGAGTAAAAACCTCAGCAACCATCGAACGATAGTCCTCGCTGCCTGAAACGAATGAAAATTCCAGACCTCGCCCGCGAATAGTGGTCTTGTAGCGATAACGGACGTTCGATCCGCGTTTTATTGACCGCAACGGATACGTGTCGATAAACTCGATGTCTCTTATCTTGAGACGGTTCAACGATCTGTCGATGAACGACCATATAAAGGCCCCAATTCCCGAGCGGTAGATCCGCTTACCGTCAAAGTTGATGCGGTCGGTGAACGCAACAGGCGGAATAATAAATATTGCGGCAGCCGCGATCATGGCAGACGCAATATAGTATTCCAGATAGTAGGAATATGCCGCGAAGAACATCGTCACGGCAAACGCAGCTAAATAGCCGACGCGCGGTGAGCGGACGGATATTAAGGGTGCGTGTTTTTGCGATTGAGCCTGCAAACGTGTGTTGTTCAAAATAAAGATTCCGCAACGACCGGTATTTAGATAGTACAAATACCTAATCGCGCGGAATTTTTCAAATTCTCTGCCTATTTAACCGCCGAATGGCGATTGAATTTCAGGCTCGGGAATCTCCTTAGCCTTTGCGGGATCGAGTTCTGTAACCTTGTCTTTGGCGTCGCGCGCCGTCTGGGTCATGGTTAACGGCTTTCCCTCCGCGTCTTTTGCTTCGGCTGCGGTCTTTGCAATGTTGAAATACAGGTCGAGAGCTTCCTGCTTTTTGCCTTGTTTCTCGTAAAGCTTTGCGAGTTCGAAATTGACCGTTTCCTTCGAAATTATTGGGTCGTCCATTGCGGCGAGTTCCTGGTACAAGGCAATGGCTTCGTCGGTTTTGCCATCCTCGGCGTCGGCTTGGGCGAGCGCAAACTTTGCTAATTTCGAAACCGGGTCCTTCGAACCTGCAAGAGCCGTCAATTCCTGAATAGCCGTCGGCCTATCGACCGTAAGCTTTTCGACAGCAGCAAAATATTTCGCCTTTTCGCCGACGCTGCCCCCGAATTTATCGGCAACGGCTTGAAATTCCGCGATCGCTGCATCGGCACGCTCTTTCTCGGTTTTGAACGATTTGACCGTCGCCCCGGCAGGCAACGGCGAAGCGGAAACTATTGCCTGCGACGTTTCTATTGCTTTACCTAGCGCGGTCTGAGCGGCGGCATCCGAACGCTTGTTCCACGCGTAGAAAATGCCCAGCAATATTGCCAGAACAACGACAGCAGCCAGTCCGTACAGGATGTTTCTTCCCTGTCCCTCAAAAATTCGGCCTGCGCTCTCGAGCCGCTGACCGACCCCACGTTGGAATGGGTCCTTATAATCTTCTACCTTCGTTTTGGGCTGCGAGGCTGCCGCCTCGAGCTGTTCAAATCTTCGTTTTTTTCGTGCCATTTGGATAAAAAAAATGCAATTCTTTTACGGCCGACCGTTATATAATTGCGTATGCCGTTTTGCGTCAAAAGAGTTAATTTACCGTAAAATGGCTGTAAGAGCAACCTATGGCTCTTTAGGGGCAAACTGAAGTTTGTCTGACTAACATTATTTTTTTATGAAACCCGGGAACAATTTTCAAAAATCGGTGTCTAATGTAACAATCCGCATAAAACGCGGACGAGCAATTTGAAAATTTCCTTTAAGGGGAACAGGCAAGGCGGGCGATGTTCTTCAGCAGATCGATAACGTTTGGCGATGAAGACCTAAATGCTGTTGCGGCGCGGCCCGCCGGTGAGCGCCTTCGATCGGACGCCGCGTTTGTGGAACGGCTGAAAAACGGCGACTCGCTTGCGTACGACATTCTGGTTACCCGCTACTCCGGCCAAATTTACGGACTGTTGTTCAGATTAACGCAGGACGCAGAAGAGGCAGCCGATCTGACACAGGACACTTTTTTGCAGGTCTTGCGGTCGATCAGGAAGTTTCGCGGCGATTCGGAGTTGAAAACGTGGCTGTTTCGCATCGCGATCAACGAATCGCGAAACCGGTTCCGCTGGTGGAAACGCCGCAAGCGTGAATCAACTGTTTCCCTTGACGCCCAGCCCGCTCACGACGGACTGCCGCTGAACGAAACTCTGGCCGACAATTCGGAAGACCCTGAACGGGCTCTGATACGACGGCAGGAACGCGAGCGGATTGCGCGACGCGTCCATGCGACGGTCCTGGTCGGTGCGGATTGGCAGGAACGCGAGCGGATCGAACGGGCGTTGAACGATCTGCCGCTGCCGTTTCGTGAGGCTGTCGTGCTGTGTGACGTTGAGGGCCAAAGCTATCAGGAGATAGCAACGATCCTCGGCATCAACATCGGCACAGTCAAATCGCGAATAGCACGCGGACGCGAGGAAATGAGAAAAAAGCTCAGTGATTCTTGAAAATTAGCGAATGATCGACTCGCCCCGGTTTTATCTTTGAAGACAAACGCTCCGGTGCCAAACACGAGGTCGAAGAAAAACGAAAGTGAGGTTCGGTTCGTAAGATATGAAACAAATGCGGTTATTTGAGTTGACCAGCAATCACGAGAGTGCCGCAATGCGTTTCGTCCTGACGCACCGACCGATCTATGCGTTGCCTTCTCAGCAGAGAAGGCAGCCGGGGTCAGCCGGTCATTCGCTGATTGGATCGATAAAATGAATTGCAGCGATCTAAAATTTGAGCTTTCACCTTATCTCGACGGCCTGTCGGGCGCGGAACAATCTGTTGCGGTCGAAACGCATCTTGAGCATTGCCCGCTGTGCCGGCAAACCGCGGACGACTTTCGTTCGCTCCGAACCGGATTGCATGGGCTTGAGCATCCCGTAATTCCAGAGCGTGTTGTCGACTCGATCCGCGAAGCGGTTGCTTACCGCGTCGCATCCGGCGCGCCGAACCACCAACTCCCTTTCATCCCCGATTGGCTGTCCGATCCGCGTCGTATCTGGCTGATGTCATACAGCGTCGGTGCCGTGGCGTCACTCGTGTTGGGATTCACGGTTTTGTGGATGATCCTGCTCCCGGCAAACATTTCGCGTTATCCGACGCTGGCATTGAATGGTGGCCCGTCCGGTTCAGGCGGTATTACGGCCGGCAACTCTCCATCCGGCGAACCGTCGCCCGCGGCTTACGCAAAAACACGCCGTGATGTATCGTCGGAATCACCGAGCATTAATCCAGACGGCGCTCTTATCGAACTGACAAAACTGCTGGTTCAGGGTCAGATGAAGGACGATGAGGTGGTTGTGGTTGCAGACGTTTACAGCAATGGTTCGGCCCAGATCGCGCAGGTTGTCGAGCCTTCGCACAATCGCGATGCGGTCGTCGAACTCGCAAAAGCGCTGGATAACAGCCCGGAATCGGCTCCGTTCGTGCCTGCGGCTTATGACAAGCGTTCGGATTCCGTGCGGGTGATATTCAAGATACAAACGGTTTACGTTAGCACACAGGAAAAGCCGCGCAAACGCACGGCTTTGTAAAACAGGCTGTTCGGATAACTAAAAAGTGCTTT
>Ga0207639_10001929_pt1 | contig 13925 bp, 10 predicted proteins | sample KBSCornC32_FD_184299 | JGI IMG/M metagenome (GOLD analysis project Ga0207639, IMG submission 184299) | Corn rhizosphere microbial communities from Kellogg Biological Station, Michigan, USA - KBS Corn C3-2 (SPAdes) (version 2) | ecosystem: Host-associated > Plants > Roots > Rhizosphere > Soil ...
TCGTGCCCACGACCAGCGCCGCGCCCGCGGCGGCCACCGCGGCGGCGTGGCGGGTGGTGGCCTCCGGCGAAGAGAAGTCGATCCACACCGCGGCCACTCCGGGGGCGGGAACGCCGGGAGCGATCTTGACGCCGCCGCCCGCCGCCGCGCCGGCGACCTGAGCGACCTGGGCCGCGTCCTGCCCGAGCTTGTCGCTCTTGTCGTGCTCGAGGGCGGCGGTCAGCTTCAGGTCGGGGAGCTCGCTCACCACGCGGATGATGGCGGTCCCCATGCGTCCCGCCGCGCCCAGGACCGCGACGCTCCCGGCCGGAGCCGTGGCCGCCATCAGAGGAGGCCGACCTGGGTCAGATAACCACGGACCTTCTCGCGGTTCGCGCCCGTCATCGGATACAGCGGCGGACGCAGCTCGTCCGCGATGCGGCCCATCATGGCCAGCGCCGACTTCACCGGCACCGGGTTGGCCTCGATGAAGAGCCCCTCCGACAGCGGAAGCAGCTTGTAGTGCAGCTCGCGCGCGCGATCCCAGCGGCCCGCGGCGGCGGCATCCCACATGGCGGCCATGTCGGCCGGCGCGACGTTGCTGACCACCGAGATGACCCCCTTGCCGCCCAGCGCGAACATCGGGAACGCCGTGGCGTCGTCGCCCGAGAGCACGACGAAGTTGCTGGGGACGCGCGCCAGGACCTGGGTCGCGCGCAGGGCCGAGCCGGTCGCCTCTTTGACGCCGACGATGTTGGGGACCTGCGCCAGCTGCGCGATGGTCTCGGGGAGCAGGTCGCAGCCCGTCCGTCCGGGGACGTTGTACAGGATCGTCGGCAGCGGGCAGGCCTCCACCACCGCCTTGAAGTGGCGGATGAGGTTGTCCTGCGAGGGCTTGTTGTAATACGGCGTCACCTGCAGCATCCCGTCGGCTCCCAGCTTCTTGGCGGCGAGCGACAGCTCGATGGCCTCGCTGGTGGCGTTGGCGCCGGTCCCCGCGATCACGGGGATCCGCTTGGCGACCGCCTTCACGACGATCTCGATGACGCGGACGTGCTCCTCGAAGGTCAGCGTGGGGGACTCGCCGGTGGTTCCCACCGGAACGATCCCGTCCACGCCATTGGCGATCTGATCCTCGACGAGGTTGCGGAGCGCGTCCTCGTCGACGGCGCCGCGGCGAAACGGCGTGACGATGGCAGTGATGACACCCGTGAACATGATGGGCGGTGAACCTACCACATCGCGCGCGCGGGAGGGGCAGGCCCCTCCCGCGGGCCCGTCGATCGAAATGGGAACCCTGAGAGGGTTCCCAAACCCTCCGACCAGCGCGCTCCGGCGGGCAAAGCCCGCCTCCGCGCTGCCGTTGGAGGGCAACCTGCGATCGAGCCAAGACGTCCGAGGCTCCTTGGGAAACTTATCTTGTTCCTGAAGAATCCGATCGGGTAAGGCGTCTCGTGCGGGTCAATTGCCGGCGGCGATCTTCTCGGCTTCCTGCAACGTGGACAGATCGTTCGACAGCTTCACCCAGCCGGCGGTGTGCTCCGTCCGGCCGTACAGGTCGGCGGGCTTTGCCGGGCTCGGGGTGGAAGAGAGGGGCGTCTGATCGGGCGCATCCACTTTGCCGATCTCGATCCAGCCGATGGTCTTGCCTCGATCGGCGTATTCGACGCGAACGGCGACCTTCGGCTCGCCGCCCGGCGGCAGCTCTCCCTTGCCGAGGATCTCGGTCGGGAACAGGCGCCAGATCTTGTCGTGCCAGTTGCGCGCCATCTCGTCGGGCTTCTCCGGCGTAGCGGAGGAGGCCAGCTTGTACGTCGTCTGGTCGCGCCCGTTGGTCACCACCAGCTCGCGGGTCTTGCCGCTCGCTTTTACCGTCACACCGTTGAAATCCGGGATCTTGAACGTGTGGAGGCGCCGATCGACCAGGCGGTGGCTGGCGCTCTGAAGGTCGCTGGCCAGGGTGCGCGACATCAGGTACACGCGGCCGTCCTTGGTGTCTCGCAGGTACGTCTCACCGCCGAGCGCGGCCGGCTGCCCGATGACGAACTCGCGCGTCTCGCCGCGCGCGGTCACCGTCAGCTTCTTCTTGCTGTCGCCGAGGCCGAGCTCCTTCGTCTTGGCCGCGTCGAGGACGCCGAAGGCCCGCGGCGACCGGAACGGGGCGAACTGGGCCAGGAACTTCTCGGCCGGCTCCTCCCCACGCAGCTCGCGCGGCGGGTGCGGCTTGGGCGCCGGGGGCGGCGGCTGGCCTGGCTTGGCGGCCGGGGCCACCGGGGTCCTGTCCTCGATGCGGAGCCAGACGCTCTTCTCGCCGCCGTCGTCCTTGCGCCGGACGTCGACGACGGTGTTGTCGTCCTCGTAGTGCACGTTGCCGAGCTCGGCCTTCGTGCTGTCGACGACGACCACCTCGCCGGCGGCGCGCTCGGGCTCGCGCTGCCAGGTCGTGTACGCCACCAGGAGCCCGGCGAGAGCCAGCCCCCCCTGGACGGCCAGCGCCCGCCCGGTCATGGAGCACCTCCGGCCGTCGTGGTGCCGGAAGGAGTCACCTTGCCGGGGCTGGCGCCCGTGCGACCCTTGCGGCGCCGCCGGGTGACCAGGAAGCCTGTACCCAGGACGAGCCCGGGCACCAGGAAGATCGTCGAGTAGAACCAGGCCACGTCTTGCTTGCGGGTGTGGGTGATCGGGACATCCGCCTCGCTCGTGATCATTCCGGCGAACGACTCCTCTCCGATCAGCCAGCGGACGGGATCGAGGACCAGCAACCCGTTGCCCAGCAGGCGAATCAGGGGATCGGTCAGGAAGTCGGAGTCGCCGATCACGAACATGCGCGCCTCGTCGGGGCCCGCCTTGGGTGCCTCGGCGGCCTTCTTGGTCGTGTCCTTGGTCGCGTCCTTGGTCGCGTCCTTGGCGTCCTTACTGTCCTTCTCTTTGGCAGGATCCTTGGCGCCGCTGGCGGCCGGCGGCGCGATCTTGCGGGAGACGGCCGCCGCCAGCTCCCAGCTCTTGCGCGCCTCGCCCTCGTCGGGACGGAAGTTTCCGTTCTTATCGGCGAAGGTCGACGCGTGGGCGTGCAGCGCGAAGTCGACGGCGTACTCCTTGTGCGCGTCGCGATTCGAGAGCTCGATGGCCGCCGCGCCCGGCAGCACCACCGGCGCGTTCCGGCTCTCGCGCGAAAGCGTGCTGACCGACGGATGCGACGAGTAGTAAGCCGTCACCAGGTTCGCGCGATCGATGTCCTGGTGCGTCCGCCGGCCATAGACCTGATCATTGGCCAGCGTGCTCAGGTTCACCTTGAGCCCGGCCGGGCCGAGCAGCTCGTGCAGGTCGACCCCGCCGTCCGGATCGAGCGCCACGAAGAGGCGTCCGCCTCGGTCCAGGTAGCGCTGAAGCGCGGCGAGCTCCTCCGGCAAGAACGGCTTGGTCGGGCCGATGATCATGACCAGGCTCGCCTCCTTGGGCACATCGGTGGCGAGCCCGTCGGCCGGGCCCAGATCCCGCACTTCGTGCCCCTGGTCGACCAGCGCCGCCCGCAGATCCCGGATGCCCGGCCGCTTGTCGGCGTCGCCGACGGGGTTGGCCGTCCGCTCGCCGTGGCCGACGGTGAAGTAAGTGATCCGGTTTGGCTTCGCGACCTGGAGGAGCCGCTGCTGGACCTCACGATCCAGGTTCCTCAGCGAGGAGCGGGCGCTCTCCATCGTCGTTTGCAGCGAAAGGACCTCCTTGCGCCCACCCCGGACGAACACCACCACCCCGTTGGCGGAGGCGCCCAGCTCCTTGGCCTTCGCCGGGTCGATGTCCCGATCGTAGTGCTCGAGCTTCAGCTGCCCGGATTCGCGGGCCAGATCGGTGAAGTAATTGTCCACCTCTTCCCGCACCTCGTTGCCGTTGGGGAAGAAGATCGCGGCGGTGATCGGCTGGTCCAGGCTCTTCACGATGTTGCGCGTCGATTCGCCCGGGCGGGTGGTCCGGAAGTAGGCGAGGTCGACCTTCTGGTCGCGCTCGGAGGCCGCGTAGCTCAGCGAGAACGCGAACGTCAGCATGAACGCCAGGCCCATCCCGGAGAACTGAGCGGCGCGCACGCGCAGCTGTTCGATGCGGCTGGCCCGCTCCATGGGGGCGTAGGCCAGCTCCATCGGGACGATGGCGAACACCGCCGCGGCCCAGACGGCCGGCCACACCGCGGCCAGGATCGTCGCCAGCTTGGGCCACTTCGCCTCGAGGGCGCTGCCACCAGCCAGCGCGGGCACGTCCGACTGGACGAAATACAGAACCAGGGCGAGGAGCCCGAGCCCGTACATGGCGGTGAAGCGCCGCTCGACGGCGGCGCGGTCGGGCGTCGCGCGCGATCCGCGCACGACCCGGGCGATGAGGGCGGTCAAGAGCGCGACCACGCCGAGCCCCGTCGCCACACCTCGGGCCGTTCCCGTGCCGATCACGCGCTCCCCCACGAACACCACCAGCATCCCCACGCCATAGATGCCGGACCACAGCCCGCTCGGCCCCAGGCTGACGCCCTTCGACGTCCCCGGCCGCGCCCCGGGCGCCCCTGCCTGGGTCGCTAGCGCCATCGCCGCGCCTCCATGACCCGGATCGCCGCGAACAGGCCGACCACCGTCACCATCAGGTAGTAGACGACGTCGCGCAGGTGAATCGTGCCTTGCTGGAACGGCTGGAAGTGCTTGTTGTGCAGGGCCAGGCTCGCGAACAGGTCGTTGAGCGGCCGCTCCGTCACGTGGACCAGCATCCAGCACAGGACCATGGCCGTGACCATGCAGCCCGAGAAGATGGCGGCCAGCACCTGCGTCCGGCCCAGCGTCGATCCCAGGGTGCCGATGGCCATCGAGGCCGATCCGAGCAGCAGGAGGCCCAGGTACCCGGCGCCGAGATGACCGAGAGAGACCTTCCCGTTCACGCGGATGAGGAGGGGCATGAAGATGGTCAGCGCTAGGACCATCGCCAGGAAGGCCAGCCCCGACAGGAACTTGCCGATGATGATCTGACCGTCTTTCACGGGGGACGACGTCAGGAGCACCAGCGTCCCGGTCTGGCGCTCCTCGGCGACGAGCCGCATGGAGATGAAGACGCTGGAGATCATGGTGAGGCCGCTCGTATAGAGGAAGAAGTTGGCCAGGACGGCCGCCGAGAGCTTGTCGTCCCCGCCGAGCGCCAGCGCGTTGAAGAGCAGCCCGTCGACCAGCAGCAGGATCGCCGCGATCACGTAGCCGGTCATCGACCGCAGATAGGTGCCGAGCTCGCGCTGGGCGATGAGCAACGTCGCGTTCATGACGGCATCTCCTTGCTCTCGGTGAGCTGGAGGAAGATGGCCTCCAGCCGGCCCTGGCCGCGGTCGATGCGGACCAGATCGATGCCGCCGGTGACCAGCGCGCGCGCGATCTGCGCCCGCACGTCGGTGGCCGCCTCCACGCGGAGCGAGGTGAGGCCGGGCGCCTGCTTCATCACCACGGCACGGGCCACGCCCGGCAGCTTGGTCACGACGGCCAGCGCCGCGTCGGGGTCGCTCGCCACGTCGACCTCGATGGTGACGGCCGCGCTGCGCTGGTTCCGGCGAGCGATCTCGTCTTCCGTTCCCTGATCGACGATCTCGCCGTCCTGGATGATGAGCAGCCGATCGCAGGTCTGGCTGATCTCGGAGAGGATGTGGCTGGACAGAAGGACCGTGTGCTCTCCGCGCAGATCGCGGATCATGGATCGCATCTCCACGATCTGGCGGGGATCGAGGCCGCTCGTGGGCTCGTCCAGAATGAGGAGCTTCGGGCGGTGGACCAGGGCCTGCGCCACGCCGACGCGCTGGCGATAGCCGTGCGACAGGCTGCCGATAGGGTCGTCGTGCACCCCCCGGGTGGCGGTCCTCTCCTCGGCCTCGGCCACGCGCTTCGCCACGTCGCCCGCCGAGACGCCGCGCAGACGCGCGACGAAGGTCAGGTAGCGCCCGACCGTCATCTCGGGATAGAGCGGCGGCTGATCGGGCAAGAAGCCGATGCGCCGGCGGACCTCGTGGGGGTTACGCGCGATGTCGAGCCCGTCCACCGTGACGTCGCCGGTGGTCGGGAGCAACACGCAGCCCAGGATCTTGAGGGTGGTGGATTTGCCGGCGCCGTTCAGACCCAGGAACCCGATGACCTCGCCCTTGTCGATGGCGAAGCTCAGGTCACGGATCGCGGGACGCTCGCCGTAGTACTTGGTCAGCCCTTTGACTTCGATCATGCGCGTGAGCGGAGGTGAGGGAGTTGGCAGGAGTGAGAGGGGAGGATTCCGCGGGGCATTATGCACAAAACGGCGCCGATGTTAATTGGACCGCGCGCGCCGATATTCCCGCCGTGCCCCAGGTTCTTCACGAGCCCTCGTCGCGTTCCTGTCTAGTTCTTGGCAACGCCCGTCGGATGCCGGCGAAATTCGACGTCGGTCGGTCATCGAGCGTGCTAGCTTTGCGAGCCATGTGCGGAGTCGTTGGCATTCACGGTCATCCCGAGGCCGCGAACCTCGCATACCTGGGACTGTATGCCCTCCAGCACCGCGGCCAGGAATCGGCGGGGATCGTGTCGGCCGACGGCGAGCGCCTCCGCTTCGTGCGCGAGATGGGTCACGTGGGTGACATCTTCACCGCCGATCGCCTGGCGCACCTGCGCGGGTTCGCGGCCATCGGCCACGTCCGCTACTCGACGGCCGGAGAGTCGACCCTCAAGAACGCGCAGCCCATCGCGGTCGACTACTCGGGCGGCTCGGTGGCGGTCGGTCACAACGGCAACCTGGTCAACGCCGACGAGCTGCGGGAGCGGCTCGAGGCCGAGGGGTCGATCTTCCAGAGCAGCTCCGACACCGAGGTCATCGTCCACCTCATCGCGCGGTCGCGCGAGCGGGAGCTGGTCGATCGCATCGCGGACGCTCTGCGCCAGGTGAAGGGCGCCTATTCGCTGGTGTTCATCTCCGAGGATCAGGTCATCGCGGTGCGGGATCCAATGGGGTTTCGGCCCATGTCGCTGGGAAAGATCGCGCCGGCGGCACCGGGCGGCAACGGCACGGTCGGGCCGGGGGCGGGCAAGGACGTCCACGTCGTGTCGTCGGAGACCTGCGCGTTCGAGCTGCTCGGGGCCACCTTCGTGCGTCACATCGAGCCGGGCGAGATGGTGGTGATCGACCGGGCCGGCATGCGGTCGCTGCGACCGTTCGCGGCGGCGGGGACGCGGCACTGTCTGTTCGAGTGGGTCTACTTCGCGCGGCCCGACTCGAATCTGGAGGGGCGATCGGTCTACCGGGCGCGCGAGCGCATGGGACGGCGCCTGTCCGTCGAGCACGGCGTGCCGGCGGACGTCGTCATCGCGGTGCCCGACTCGGGCGTGGCGGCGGCCATCGGCTACGCGCGCGAGAGCGGCATCCCCTTCGACCAGGGGCTGATGCGGTCGCACTACGTGGGTCGCACCTTCATCGAGCCGTCGCAGCACATCCGACACTTCGGGGTCAAGCTGAAGCTGTCCCCGGTGCACGAGGTGCTGAGGGACAAGCGCGTGGTGGTGGTGGACGATTCGCTCGTGCGCGGGACGACCTCGCGCAAGATCGTCACGATGATCCGGAACGCGGGCGCCCGCGAGGTGCACCTGCGCATCAGCTCGCCTCCCACGGTGGGGCCGTGCCGGTACGGCATCGACACGCCGACGCGCGAGGAGCTGATCGCGGCGAACCACACCGTGCCCGAGATCCGGGACTTCGTGGGGGCCGACAGCCTGGGTTACCTGTCGCTCGAGGGCCTGTATGCGGCGGTGCAGGAGCAGGGAGCGGAGGAGGCGGCCGCCAGCAGGGCGGGGGAAGCCCGGGACGCAACGATGCCAGCCGGAAGTGGAGCGAGCGCGGGCGCGCCTGGCGGTGGTGGGCAGGGCTCCGGGGTCGGGCCCCTGGGCGTGGGACCAACGGGTTTCTGTGACGCCTGCTTCTCGAATCGATATCCGGTTCCCATCGACAACCAGACCCGGCCGCGCCAGCTCCGGCTCCTGCCGGCGTAGCTGAAGAAGACGGCGGAGGTCCGGGAACGCCAGGCGCGCGACCCTCGGTCACATGGCGACGCTCACCACCTCGGTCACGGTCGTGGACGGCCCGCATCCCGAGGCGGCGCTTCTGGACGCGCGCGTCGCGGCGCTGCGTGCGCAGTTTCCGCGGGCCATCATCGACCGGTACCTCGACCGTGTGCCGCGGGTCGGGCGCGACGTGCTGGTGGCGTCCGGCGCGGCTCTGGCCGGCGAGGTGGATCTGGGGGACGACGTCTCGATCTGGTATGCGGCGGTGCTGCGCGGCGATCTGGCGCCGGTGACGATCGGCGCGGGCTCGAACGTCCAGGACGGCGCCGTCCTGCACGTCGGCGATCGATCACCGTGTACGGTCGGTCGGGACGTGGTGGTCGGCCACCGCGCGATCCTGCACGGCTGCCGCGTCGAGGACGGGTGTCTCATCGGTATGCAGGCGACGGTGCTCGACGACGCCGTGATCGGGCAGGGCTCGGTGGTGGGCGCCTGCGCGCTGGTCACCCAGCGTACGGTGATCCCGCCGCGCAGCCTGGTCCTGGGGGCCCCCGCCAAGGTGGTCCGGACCCTGACCGAGGAGGACGAAGCCTTCCACCGGGCGCTGGCCGCCAAGTACGTTCGGCTGAAAGAAAACTACCGCCGCGACAGCCTCGCCGGGCCTCCCTGATTCGTCCTCGTCTGGCTGGCCACCGCCCGGTGTGGAGTGCCGAGGCCACGCCAACGTTCGGCGACGAGCACGGGTACGGGTAAAGAGAGCGCTGCCCTTTGTCGCCGGTTGGTTTTTATCGTGTACACTGTGCCGCCATGGAAATCGGCCCCCTGAGAGAACGCGTGTCCAAGCTGCAGAGCCGGCTGACCGTTCTCCGGGGGCATCTTTGACGTCGACGGCAAGCGGCGGCGCATCGAGGAGCTAGAGGCTCTCTCCGCGCTGCCGGACTTCTGGAACAACGCCGAGAAGGCGCAGGCCACCATGCGCGACCAGGCGCAGCTCAAGGCCACGGTCGAGGTGCATGATACGCACCTGAAGGCGCTCGAGGACGCGGGTGTGCTGCTCGATCTCGCGGACGAGGCCAAGGACGACGCGACCGCCGCCGAGGCGGCGGGCTTGCTGGACGCCGCCGACGCGGCCATCAGCAAGCTCGAGTTCGCGCGCATGCTGTCGGGGCCCTACGACCGCAACGGGGCGCTCCTCACCATCAACGCCGGCGCCGGCGGCACCGAGTCTCAGGACTGGGCTCAGATGCTGTTGCGCATGTACACGCGCTGGGCCCAGCGCAAGGGCTTCGGCACCGAGACGCTGGACCTTCAGGCCGGCGACGAGGCCGGCATCAAGAACGCCACCATCAGCATCGAGGGCGAGTGGGCTTACGGCTGGCTGCGCGCCGAGGCCGGCGTGCACCGGCTGGTGCGCATCTCGCCGTACGACGCGAACGCGCGCCGCCACACCTCGTTCGCGAGCGTGTTCGTCTATCCGGACATCGACGAGACGATCAAGATCGAGATCGACGAGAAGGACCTGCGCATCGACGTCATGCGATCGGGCGGGGCGGGCGGCCAGCACGTCAACAAGACCGAGTCGGCGGTGCGCATCACGCACCTCCCCACGGGCATCGCCGTCCACAGCGACGGCGAGCGCTCGCAGCACAAGAACCGCTCGACCGCCATGCGCATCCTGCGCTCCAAGCTCTTCGAGCTGGAGGAGAAGAAGCGCGAAGAGAAGATGGGCAACATCAACGCCCAGAAGAAGGCCATCGAGTGGGGCAGCCAGATCCGCTCGTACGTGCTGGCGCCCTACCAGCTGGTCTCGGATCACCGCACCGAGAAGAAGCAGAGCAACGTCAACGACGTGCTCGACGGCGATCTGGACGCCTTCATGATCGCCCACCTGCTGCAGCTGGCGGGCGACGATTCGGCCGTCGCCAACAACGTGACCCCCACCGCCCCCAAGCCGGACGAATTCTAGACGTCCCGCCCACCGCCGCAGAGCCCCGAGGATCCATGGCCGACGAGAGCGAGCTGATCGCCGAGCGCGAGAAGAAGGTTGCCGAGCTGCGCGCGCTCGGCCGGAACCCGTACGCCAACGGGTTCGTGGCGAAGCACACCGCGGGCGAGATCGTCGAGCGCTTCGCCGGCGTGAAGCCGGCCGTGCCCGATCCCTCCGCGCCGCCGCCCGCCAAGGGGACCCCGCCTGCGCCACCGCAGTTGCTGGCCGAGGACCGCTTCTCGGTCGCTGGGCGCATCGTCGCGTACCGTGGCTTCGGCGGGGCCACCTTCGTGAAGATCCTCGACCGCTCCGGCGAGATCCAGGTGTGGATCAAGAAGGACGTGGTCGGCGCGGACGTCTTCGAGGTCTGGAAGCACATGGAGCGCGGCGACTTCATCGGCGCCGTCGGACCGGCGCTTCACACCAAGACCGGGGAGCTGACGATCCTGGCCGAGCAGGTCGTGCCCCTCACCAAGGCGACGCGACCGCTGCCCGAGAAGTTTCACGGCCTCTCGGACCAGGAGATCCGGTACCGCCAGCGCTACGTCGACCTGGTCGTGAACCCCGATGTCCGCGAGGTCTTCCGCAAGCGTACGGCTATCGTGCGCCACATCCGGCAGTTCCTGGATGCCCGCGGCTTCCTCGAGGTCGAGACGCCGCTCTTGCAGCCCATCCTCGGCGGCGCCGCCGCTCGCCCGTTCACGACCCATCACAATGCCCTGGACCTGGACCTGTTCATGCGCATCGCGCCCGAGCTGTACCTCAAGCGCCTGGTCGTCGGCAGCTTCGAGCGGGTCTACGAGATAGGGCGAAATTTCCGCAACGAGGGCCTCTCGCCCCGGCACAACCCCGAGTTCACGATGCTCGAGTTCTATCAGGCCTACGCGACCCACGAGGACCTGATGGCGCTGACCGAGGAGCTGATTCGCGAGCTCGCGCGCGAGGTGGTGCCGGACTTCGCGCGGACCGAGACCCTCACCTATCAGGGGCAGGCCGTCAGCCTGGCCGCGCCCTGGCCCCGCATCCCCATGAAGGACGCCATCGTGACGGCCTCGCGCGCGGGCATTCTCCCCGCCGGGCTGGAGCGGGCCGCCCTCGACGACGACGCCGCCCTGTCGGCCTGGATCGAGAACGTAGGCCTCGCCGCCCGAAAGGACGAGCTCGGCGCCGTCCTCCGCAAGTCCGACAGCCACGGCGAGCGGGTGGGCGCGCTGTTCGACTACGGCGGCGAGAAGGCCCTGCCCGCCGATCGCCCGGCCTTCGTGACCGAGTACCCGGCCGAGACCTCGCCGCTGTCCCGGCGCAACGATGCCGACCCCAGCAAGGTCGACCGCTTCGAGATCTTCATCGTGGGACGCGAGCACGGCAACGCCTTCTCCGAGCTGAACGATCCCGCCGACCAGCGGGCGCGTTTCCAGCGGCAGGTCGAGGCCAAGACGAAGGGGGCCGAGGAGACCATGGACTACGACGAGGACTACTGCCGCGCCCTCGAGTACGGCCTGCCCCCGACAGCAGGGGAGGGGATCGGCATCGACCGTCTGGTCATGCTGCTGACCGATCAGCCTTCCATTCGCGACGTGATCCTCTTCCCGCTGCTGCGCCCGGAGCGCTGATGCTGGGCGGCGGTCGCGGCTTCGAGTGGTTCGTGGCGTGGCGCCACCTCCGCGACGCGGAGGGGCGCACCCACCGGACGCTCGTGGTCGGGCTGCTCATCTTGCTCCTGGGCGCCGCCGGGTTCGTGCTCGAGCACCTGACGCTCCGGCACCGGCCCATGTGGCTGATTCACGCCGCCTTGATCTTCGACAACCTGAAGCTGGTCAGCGTCAGCCTGATCGCGGTCGGCACGCTGGTGGCCACCCTGGGGACGCTGTTCGCGTTCTTCACCGTGTTCACCGCGTTCTCGATGTTCGGGGTCTTTCTGGGCACCGGGTTCCCCATCCTGGCCCTGTCGGTCATGTCCGGCTTCGAGGTCGACTTGAAGTCGAAGATCCGCGCCACCAAGGCCGACGTGGTCATCGATCGCGTCGACGAGCAGCCCTTCACCGACTGGAAAGAGGTGAAGGCCAAGATCGCCGACGTCCCCGGCGTCGTGGAGTCGATGGCGTACGTCGAGTCGGAGGTCATCGTCAAGCAGGTCTCGAACCCGGCCGGCATGGGCATCCTCGTGCGCGGGGTGGAGGTCGATCGGGCGGCGCGCGTCCTCGATCTGCCCCGGACCCTCAAGGAGGGCGGGCTCGATCTGCTGGCGCACCCGGAGAGGATTCCTTCCGATTTCCTGTCGAGCGGGCGTGCCCTTCCCATCGGACCGGGGGGCCCGCCGGGGGACGACCTGGCGCCGCCGTCCCATCCCGCCTCCCCGACGGATCCGGCGGATCCCTCCGAAGCCGCGGCCCCTCCGGCGCGGCGCGAGCTCCCCGGCATCCTGCTGGGCGAGGAGCTGTTCGCCCACTCGCTGCGCGTGTACATGGGCAGCGAGGTCGACGTGGCCTGCCCGATGTGCGGCGTGGGTCCCACCGGCCCCATCCCGCGGCTGAAGTCGTTCCGCGTCGCCGGCCACTTCTACACCGGGATGTACGAGTTCGACTCGAAGCTGGCCTACGTCTCCTTGGAGGAGGCGCAGAAGTTTCTCGGCGTCCGGGGCGAGGTCACCGGCATCGAGGTGCGCACGACCGACGCGGACGCCGCCAACGAGGTGGCCGAGCGGATCGCCAAGCGGCTGGGGCCGGGCCTGGAGGCGCGCTCCTGGCAGGAGCTGAACCGCAACCTGTTCGCCGCGCTGTGGGTCGAGAAGCTGGGCATGTTCATCTTCTTGACCTTCATCGTCCTGGTCGCGTCCTTCTCGATCGTCTCGAACCTGATCATGCTGGTGACGGAGAAGGGGCGCGAGGTGGCGATCCTCAAGTCGATGGGCGCCTCGGACGGCGGGATCCTGCGCGTCTTCTTCGCGGAGGGCCTGTACATCGGGATCGTGGGGCTGGGGCTGGGCCTGGTGATGGGCATCGGCTCGTGCCTCCTCATCTACAAGTTCGGCCTGCCCCTGGATCCCGACGTCTACTACATCCACAAGCTGCCCATCGTCATGCGCCCCAGCGAGATCGCGTCGGTGGCGGCGGCGGCCCTCGGGTTGTGCTGCCTGGCCACGCTCTATCCGGCTTACCTGGCCTCGCGCCTGCGCCCGGTCGAAGGGCTGCGTTATGAGTGAGCGACCGAGCCCGAACCGCAAAACTCGGGGAGTGGGGACCAGGGCGCGGGCAACCGCCGCTAACGACGCGGAGTCTCAGGGCTTGTGCAGCCCCATCGCGCGTTGACACCCAACGGGGCGACGACTACGGTTTCCGCGCCCATGAACCCGTCCGTCCCGTCGCCCGCGCCTTTTGGCGGAGCGTCCCGATCTCCGTCGGGCGCCCCCGCCGGAGCGCACGTGGTCGTGCGGGGGCTCGGCAAGGAGTTCCTTCACGGCGGCCGCCGGCTGACCGTCTTGAACGGCATCGACTTCGAGATCCGCCCGGGCGAGATCGTCTCCGTCATCGGGGCCTCGGGCGCCGGGAAGTCGACCCTGCTCCACATGCTCGGCACCATCGACCTGCCCACCTCGGGCACGATCCTGTTCGACGGCGTGGACGTGACCCGCATGGCGCCGGCCCAGCTGGCCGAATTCCGCAACCGCCAGATCGGGTTCGTGTTCCAGTTCCACCATCTCTTGCCCGAGTTCACCGCCCTCGAGAACGTGATGATGCCGGGCCTGATCCTGCGCATGCCGCGCGCCGTCTGCGCGGCCGAGTCGAAGGCCATGCTCATCCGCCTGGGGCTGGGCGAGCGGGTCACCCACCGGCCCGGAGAGCTGTCGGGCGGTGAGCAGCAAAGGGTGGCCCTGGCGCGGGCGCTGCTGCTGAAGCTGCGCCTCTTGCTGGCCGACGAGCCGACCGGCAACC
>Ga0207639_10001933_pt1 | contig 13918 bp, 16 predicted proteins | sample KBSCornC32_FD_184299 | JGI IMG/M metagenome (GOLD analysis project Ga0207639, IMG submission 184299) | Corn rhizosphere microbial communities from Kellogg Biological Station, Michigan, USA - KBS Corn C3-2 (SPAdes) (version 2) | ecosystem: Host-associated > Plants > Roots > Rhizosphere > Soil ...
CACGGCGGCCGCCCATGGCCTGGAATTTTCGCCAGAGCCGGTGCTGGGCGTGGTGCAGGCGATCGTGTGCCGGGTCGAACCGGTCGTCGAAATGATGATGCACGTCACATCTCCGATATATCTTACGATAGCACGAAGATGATCGCCGTCGTCGCGCGCGTCAAGATAGGACGAAAGATATATCTTAGCCAGCTGCAATCGCTGCGTGCTTCAGCTTCCAGATCTCGAGCGTACTCAAGCTGTCGCCCGCCCCCGCGAGGACAAACTGATAGATGTCCCAGGCCGATATTCTGGTGCCATAATATCCCTGTCCGCGCTCGCGCGCCTCGGATTTGAGGCGAAGGATCAGGTCGCGGTCCGTGGCGAGCAGGTCTGTGCGGAACGCGAAGTCACGGGCCTGCCGCGCGGCGTAGTCGAAGGGCTCGAAGGCCCAGAGGTCGACCGTCCAGCCGCGACTGGTCGCGTCGGTGAAGTCGAGCCGCCAGGAGAAGGCCTGCCCGACCGGGTGGGGCTCGAGATAGGCATTGAGGAAGCTCGCGCGCGGCAGGGTGCATTTCGCTTCGGTGAAGAGCGTGACGAGCTCATGGATGAAGCCCGCGAATTCGCTGGCCCGTTCCGGCTCGAAGGGCATCCAGATATCGACCTGCCGGTAGACCATCAGATCATAGCCGGCGCTGCCCGCGACCATCGGGCCGCCAAACGCCCGCTCGAGCAGGGCAAAGAGCCCCGTGTCGATCAGCATCTTGTGGGTCGCGTCCTGGAGCACGCGCGCCGTCATGGCCCTGGTCTGTGGCGTCGTGGCCAATGCGATCCCCGAAAACAAAACCCGGCCGCAACGGGCCGGGTTCGATTGAAGCGCAGATAGCGGCGAAGGTCTATTCGGCCTTGGCGCCTTCGGCGGCATCCTTTTCGGCCAGCTCCTTCGCCAGCTGCTCGGCGGCGGCGACCTTTTCGGCCTCGCGGGCATTCTTCGCCTCGAGGGCGGCATCGCGCTCGCTGGCCTCGATCTTCTTGGTGCGGGCATTGGTCGATTCGAAGATACGGGCCGACTTGCCGCGCCGATCGCGCAGATAATAGAGCTTGGCGCGCCGCACCTTGCCGCGCTTGATCACTTCGATGCGGTCGATATTGGGGCTCAGCACCGGGAAGACGCGCTCGACGCCCTCGCCGTACGAAATCTTGCGAACCGTGAAGCTCTCGTTGAGGCCGTGGCCGAGGCGGGCGATCACCACGCCTTCATAAGCCTGCAGACGCTCTTTTTCGCCTTCACGGACCTTCACCCACACTTTGACGGTGTCGCCATGGGTAAAGTCGGGGTGGTTGGAGCGCTTGGCCAGCGCGTCGTGCTGCTCTTTATCGAGCTCGGCAATGATATTGGGCATCTCTGATCCGTTCTGATCTTTTCAATGGGGCGTTTTGCCGAGGATTTTGTCTCAGCCGCCCGGTCTTGTTTGCACGGAGTTGTGTGACGTTATTGGCCCGCCAAAGGCAGGCCGCGCGCGTATAGAGGAGAACGAGGGGAGAGTCCACTCCTCTCTCCCCGTCATGGCCGGGCTTGACCCGGCCACCCACACGAACCTTGTGCGTTGCTGAGGCTCCCGCTGGGTCCCCCGGGTCAAGCCCGGGGATGACGACTGAGGATTTGGAGTAGCTGACTACAGCCAGCCGGCCAAGACGCCGATCCCGCCAACGGCAAAAGCCACACCGGCAATCCGGGCAAGCGGCCGGCCGTAACGTCCCGCGAGCTTCGCCACGCCCACAGCGCCGGCGATCCCCGCCACATGCAGCAGCGCCGTCGCCGTCATGAACCCAAGGGCGAATTGCAGGCCGCCGGCATTGGCGGGCATCTCGGCGCCGTGGGCATGGCCGTGGAAGATTGCGAAGGCGCCGACCAGCGCCATGGCTGCGGAGATAGGCATCGGCTTGCCCCAGGCGGCCACCGCACCGATCACCACCGAGCTCAGCCCGATCGCGAGCTCGACGAAGGGCAGGGTGACGCCATTGGCGCCCAGCAGGAAACCGACGGCCATCATCCCCACAAAGCTGAGCGGAACCAACCAAAGCGCCCGGCCGCCGAGGACCGCGGCGAACACGCCGACGGCCACCATGCAAAGGATGTGGTCGATGCCGGACATTGGATGGAGGAAGCCGGCGATCAGTCCGATTTCCGGGCCGTGGCCGGGATGGGCAAAAGCGGCGGTCGGAACCAGAACAGCCAAAGCGACGAGCAGCGAAACAATCGCGCGCATGAAAATTCCCCTGGGCTTCCCGGCCCGCAAAACCTGGACAAGTGATCGCAGGACTCGCGGCGAGGATCAAGTTCGCCGGGCGCATTTACCGCATGTGGCAGGCGGAGCGATCGGGCTAGAAAGCGGTATGTCCCTGCCTCGTTTCGCCATCGCCGCCGTCGCGATCCTCTTTTCACCGACTTTCGCCATAGCCGATTCCGGCGTATCAACCGGCTGCGCCACCGGCCAGACATTCAGCGCCGGATCGATCACCGTCACCGGGGCATTCATTCCGGCGCCGCCCAAGGGCGCGGCGACCGCTGCGGCCTATATGAGCATCGCCAATTCGGGCGATGCCGACACGCTCACCGGCGCGACGAGCCCGGTCGGCGCGCTCGGCCTGCACCAGATGACGCAGAAGGGCTCGGTCATGGAGATGACCCCTGTCGAGGGCGGGCTGCGCATCCCCGCGCACGGATCGGTCAGCCTCAATCCGATGAGCTATCACCTGATGATGACCGGCATGAGCCAGCGGTTCAGCCAGGGCCAGTGCGTGAGCATGATTCTGCATTTTGCGAAGGCAGGCGATCTCGCGATCGAGCTCAATGTCGGCGCGCTCGGGTCGAAGACCGCGCCCGGCGCGGCGGATGCAAGCCAGCCGATGGAGATGAGTGGCATGGGCTCCATGCCGGGCATGTAGGGCCAGTCTCGAGGTCTGTGGGTCAACCCCCACCTATCCTCCCCCTTTCTGGGGGAGGGACCCCGACCGAGGTATCCGTTCCTGCGCCCCCTCCCCCGGAAAGGGGGGCCGGGGTGGGGGTTGACGCTCCGCTGCCGGCTACTTCAACAGATCTGGACGCCGCGTTCGTGTGAGCGCCAGTGCCTGCTCGCGCCGCCACCGCTCGACCTTACCGTGGTCGCCGCTGGTCAGCACGGCAGGAATGTCGCGGCCCTCGAAACTCTGCGGCCGGGTGAACTGCGGATATTCCAGAACGCCGTTCTCGAAACTCTCATCGGCGTTCGACTCGTCCTTGCCGAGCACGCCCGGGATGAGCCGAACCACCGCTTCGAGCAGCACCATTGCGGCGACTTCGCCCCCGGCGATCACATAGTCGCCGATCGAGATCTCCTCGAGATTGCGCGCCTCGATGACGCGCTCGTCGATGCCTTCGAAGCGCCCGCACACAACCACCACGCCGGGTCCCGCCGCGAGCGCTCGGGCGCGAGCCTGAGTCAGCGGCGCACCGCGCGGACTCATCAAGAGGCGCGGGCGCGGATCGTTCTGGTGCGAGACGGAATCGATCGCGGCCGCCAGCACGTCGGGCTTCAGCACCAGCCCCGGCCCGCCACCGGCGGGTGTGTCGTCGACAGAGCGATATTTGTCGGTGGCGAAATCTCTGAGCTGCGTGAGTTTCAGCCACCAGCGGCCCTCTGCCGCGCCGCGGCCGATCACGCTCGCGCCGAGCGGGCCCGGAAAGAGCTCAGGAAACAGCGTGATGATGTCGGCGTCAAAGCTCAATCCGGCTCTTCCTCACCCGGGTCGGCCTCCGTCGGCACCTCGATCACGAGATACCCCTCGGCGATATGCACCTCGGGTACCACCACTTTGGTGAAGGGATAGAGGAAGGTGTCGCCGCTATTTGGGTCGCGCACTTCGAGCAGGTCCGACGCGCCGAAATTGGGGATCGCGGTGACCTTGCCGAGCACGGTGCCGTCGGCGCGCCGCGCGTCGAGTCCGATCAGGTCCGCGTGGTAGAAATCATCGTCGTCCGCCGGGGGCAGCATGTCGCGGTCGACATAGAGCTCGACGCCGTTGAGTTTTTCGGCCGCGGTGCGATCGGTCACGCCCTTCAAGCGTGCCACCAGCATATTGGTGGTGGCGCGCGCGTGCTCGATCTCGACCGTGAGGCCGGCCTTGTCGGTGCTCAGCGGCCCATAGGTCGCGAGCGCCAGCGGTTCGTCGGTAAACGACTGGATGCGCACCTCGCCCTTGATGCCGTGGGCCGCACCGATGCGGCCCATCAGCAATCGCTTGGACGAGGTGTCGCCCATCTTACTCCGCCGCCGGAGCGGCGGCGGGTTCGGCGGCGGCCTTGGCCTTCGCCTCGGCGCGTTCGGTCGCCTTCTTGCCCGGCTTGGCGCGCTCGGGGTTGTTGCGCGGCTCGCGCTTGAGGAGCCCCGCCTTGTCGAGGAAGCGCAGCACGCGATCGGTCGGCTGGGCGCCGACGCCCAGCCAATGCTGGATGCGCTCGGTGACCAGCGTCACGCGCTTGCTGTCATCGGCGAGCTTGGGATCATAGGTGCCGACCTTCTCGATGAAGCGGCCGTCGCGGGGCGAGCGGGCGTCGGCCACGACCACGTGATAGAAGGGGCGCTTGGTGGTGCCCGCACGGGCAAGGCGAAGTTTCAGAGCCATTCAGTTCATTCCTGTTTTAGAGCAATGTTCCAGAGTTACTTCTTCTTCGGCACGAAGCCGCCGCCGAGGCCGGGAAGGCCAGGAAAGCGTCCTGCGCCGCCAAGGCCCGGCAGACCGGACCCCGATTTTAGGAGCTGGCCCACATCATTGGGCAGCTTGTCGCTGAGCTGTGGTTGAGCGGGAGCACCCGCCGCCTGCTGCAGGGCTGCGGGGTCGATCCCCATCTGGCGTGCCATCGCTTCGAGCTGGGCCGGGTCCATCTTGGAGGGATCCATCCCGCCAAGGCCCGGCATCATCTGTCCCATCTTGCCGCCGAACATGCCCGAGAGCGCGCCCATCCCGCCCTTGCCGACCTTCTTCATCATGTCGGCCATCTGGCGGTGCTGCTTCATCAGCTTGTTGACGTCTTCGACCTTGGTGCCCGAGCCCTTGGCAATGCGGATGCGGCGCTTGGCGTTGAGCAGATCGGGCTCGGCGCGCTCGGCCTTGGTCATCGAGTTGATGATGGCGATCTGCCGGTCGAACACCTTGTCGTCGAGATTGGCACCGGCCATCTGCTTTTTGAGCTGGCCCATGCCGGGGATCATGCCTATCAGCGCACCCATGCCGCCCATCTTCTTCATCTGGGTCAGCTGGCCGCGCAGATCATCGAGATCGAAGGTGCCCTTCTTGAACTTCTTGGCCATCTTGGCCGCGTCTTCGGCCTTGATGGTCTCGGCGGCCTTTTCGACGAGGCCGACAATGTCGCCCATGCCGAGGATGCGATCGGCGACGCGGGAGGGCGCGAACTCTTCGAGCGCGTCCATCTTTTCGCCGACACCGAGGAGCTTGATCGGCTTGCCGGTCGCGGCGCGCATCGAGAGCGCCGCACCGCCGCGGCCATCGCCGTCGACGCGGGTCAGCACGATGCCGGTGATGTCGATCCGCTGGTCGAACGAGCGCGCAAGGTTCACCGCGTCCTGGCCGGTGAGCGCATCGGCCACCAGCAGGATTTCGTGCGGGTTGGCCGCAGCCTTCACCGCTTCCGTCTCCGCCATCAGCTCGTCGTCGATATGCGTGCGGCCGGCGGTGTCGAGGATCACCACATCGAAGCCACCGAGCTTGCCCTCGCGCATGGCACGCTTGGCGATGTCGACCGGCTTTTCGTTTTGCTGGATCGGCAGCGTTGCAACGCCGATCTGCTCGCCGAGCACGCGCAGCTGCTCCTTGGCGGCTGGACGGCGATCGTCGAGCGAGGCCATCAGCACTTTCTTGCCCTGCCGCTCGGTCATGCGCTTGGCAAGCTTGGCCGAGAGCGTGGTCTTGCCGGCGCCCTGCAGGCCCACCATCAGCATCGCCATCGGCGGTGTGGTGGCAAAGTCGATCGGCACCTGCGTCTGCCCGAGCACGCGCACCAGCTCGTCATGGACGATCTTGATGACCTGCTGGCCGGGTTTCACCGAGCGGATCACCGCGTCGCCCACGGCGCGGACGCGCACCTGCTCGATGAAGGCCTTCACCACCTCGAGCGAAACGTCGGCCTCGAGCAGCGCGCGGCGAACCTCGCGCAGCGCCGCATCGACGTCCGCCTCGCTCAGCGCGCCGCGGCCCGTCAGGCCATCGAAGATTTTCCCAAGCCGGTCGCTAAGGCTTTCGAACATAGTCAAATCCCGTCCTGCTGGTGGTCGGCAGGATATGGTGGCGCTCTTCTTGTTTGTCGCGCTCGCGAACCGAAAAACCGGAAACCCACTTTTTCTGCTCGCGCGACGGGCCAAACGCCAAACCCACCCCGGGGCGCATCGCGCTGCGGGATGTTTGCCTCCGGGATCTCTTTAGACCTTTGCGGGTCCCGGGTAGCGGTTCAGGTCAGGCCTGAGCGAAGTGGCGGCGGTGTAGGGGTTTGGGCCGGCGAAGTCAACGCGCACTGGCATTTTGCCGGCCATTCCGCCATATACGGCGCGCAACCGCCCGCAAGGCCAGACCCATGCCCAACGCGCCCTTCCTCAAGATGAACGGGCTCGGCAACGAGATCATCGTCGCCGACATGCGCGGGCGTGCGGGCCGGGTGAAGCCGGCGGCGGCGGTCAAGATCAATGCCGATGCCGCGACCCGCTACGACCAGATCATGGCGATCCACGATCCGCGGACGCCGGGCACGGTCAATTATATCGAGATCATCAATTCCGACGGGTCGCTGGCCGAGGCCTGCGGCAATGGCATGCGCTGCGTGGTGCAGGCGCTCAGCGCCCAGACGGGCCAGAAGAGCTTCGTGTTCGAGACTTTGGCCGGCATCCTGACTGGTGAAGAGCACGCCGACGGCTCGATCACCGTCGATATGGGCAAGCCCCGCACGCGCTGGGACGAGATCCCGCTGACTGAGGAGTTTTACGACACCACCGGCATCGAGCTCCAGATCGGGCCGATCGATGCGCCGGTGCTCCACACGCCCTCGGCGGTCTCGATGGGCAATCCGCATGTGACGTTTTGGGTCGAGGACGATGTCTGGGGCTATGCGCTCGATCGCTTCGGCCCGCTACTCGAGAACCACCCGCTGTTCCCGGAGCGCTGCAACATCTCGATCTGCCAGGTCGCCGGCCCCGAGCATCTGATCGTCCGCACCTGGGAGCGGGGCGCCGGCCTCACCAAGGCCTGCGGCACCGCCGCCTGCGCGGCTCTGGTCAATGCCATCCGGACCAAGCGCATTCCGGGCCGCAAGGCGGTCGTCACCGTTCCGGGCGGCGACCTTGTGATCGAATGGCGCGCCGATGACCATGTTATGTTGACCGGCCCTGCCGAGTTCGAGTTCTCCGGCGAACTCGATCCCGAGACGGGCGCCTGGACGCGCGACAAGGCCGTCGCCTGAGATGGCCGTCGAGACCCTGACGTTTGGCTGCCGGCTCAACGCCTATGAATCCGAGGTCGCGCGGACCGAAGCCGAAAAGGCCGGATTGTCCAGCGCGCTGATCGTCAACACCTGCGCGGTGACGGCGGAGGCGGTGCGGCAGGCCAAGCAGGCCATCCGCAAGGCGCGGCGCGACGAGCCGGACCGGCCGATCATCGTCACGGGGTGTGCGGCGCAGACCTCGCCTCGCGATTTTGCCGACATGGGTGAGGTCGATCTGGTCATCGGCAATGCCGACAAGCTCAAATCAGCTTCCTATGCGCCCATGGCGTTCAGCGTGCCGCTCAACGACAAGGTCCAGGTCGACGACATCATGGCTGTGCGCGAGCAGGCCGGGCATCTGATCGACGGGCTCGACGGCCGCACCCGCGCCTTCGTCCACGTGCAGAATGGCTGCGACCATCGCTGCACCTTCTGCATCATCCCCTATGGCCGGGGGCCGTCCCGCTCGGTCCCGATGGGCGCGGTGGTCGAGCAGATCAGGCAATTGGTCGGCAACGGCTATCGCGAACTGGTCCTGACGGGCGTTGATATAACATCTTATGGTGGCGACCTGCCAGGGCGGCCGAGCCTTGGCAAGCTGGTGCAGGCGATCCTCCGGCATGTGTCCGACCTGCCGCGCTTGAGAATCTCCTCGATCGACTCGATCGAGGCGGATGGGGCGCTGTATGACGCCATAGCATCGGATCCCCGCGTAATGCCGCATTTGCATCTGAGCCTGCAATCGGGCGACGACCTCATCCTCAAGCGCATGAAGCGCCGGCATCTGCGAGCCGATACGCTGGAGTTCGTGGCCAGGGTTCGAGGGGTGCGGCCGGAAATTGTGTTCGGTGCCGACCTCATCGCCGGTTTTCCCACCGAAACCGAAGAAATGTTCGAAAACACCCTCGGGATCGTCGAGGAGGCCGGCCTCACCTACCTCCACGTCTTTCCCTTCTCGCCCCGCGAGGGGACGCCCGCGGCGCGGATGCCCCAGGTGCCCAGACAGGTGGCCAAGGCGCGCGCCGCTCGGCTGCGATCGCTCGGGGAGGTCCAGTATAACAAGTTCTGCCAATCGCGGATCGGCGCGGTCGAATCCGTGCTGGTCGAGCGCAACGGCCTCGGCCGGACCGAACAGTTCGTGCCGATCGCCGTGCCCGGCCACGCCGCTGGCGAGATCGTGCCGGTGCGGGTCACCGGGATTTCGGGCGAGGGCCTCGTCGGCGAAGCGCTGAGGACGGCTGCCTGATGCCAGAGCAGAAACCCGGCCTTTTCTCGCGCCTGTTTGGTGTCGATGCGCCGGCGCCGCAGACGCCCGGCCCCCCGGAGATGTCGCCGCCGCCTCAAGGGGCTGCCCCAAAGACCAGCTGGATGCAGCGCCTCGCCTCCGGTCTCAAGCGCTCGTCCGACCAGCTCACCGGCGGCATTGCCGAGATCTTCACCAAGAAGAAGCTCGACCAGGCAATGCTGGACGAGCTTGAGGATGTGCTGATCCAGGCCGATTTCGGGCTCGATGTCGCGTCGTCGATCACCGCAGCGCTGCGGCGCGACCGCTTCGAGCGCGACATCTCCCCCGAGGAGGTCCGTGCGCTGATGGCGGCCGAGATCGAAAGGACACTCGCGCCCGTCGCCCAGCCGTTGCCGATCGACGCCGCCCAGAAGCCCTTCGTGATCCTGATGGTCGGGGTTAATGGGTCCGGAAAGACCACCACCATCGGCAAGCTCGCTTCGCTGTTCTCCGCGCAGGGCAAATCCGTCATCCTCGCTGCGGGCGATACGTTCCGCGCCGCGGCCATCGAGCAGCTTCAGGTCTGGGGCCAGCGCACCGGCGCCCCCGTGATCGCGCGCCCCGCCGGCTCCGATGCCGCGGGCCTCGCCTTCGACGCCCTCACCGAAGCCAAGGCGCAGGGCCGCGATATCCTCATCATCGACACCGCCGGGCGGCTCCAGAACCGCGACGAGCTGATGGGCGAGCTCGAAAAGATCATCCGCGTCATCAAGAAGGTCGATCCGAGCGCGCCGCATGCGACGCTGTTGACGCTCGATGCGACAACTGGACAGAACGCCCTCAATCAGGTCGAAATCTTCGGGCGCCGGGCCGGCGTGACCGGGCTGGTGATGACCAAGCTCGACGGCACCGCGCGCGGGGGCATTCTGGTGGCGATCGCCAAAAAATACGGGTTGCCCGTGCATTTCATCGGCGTCGGCGAAGGGATCGACAATCTCGAGCCATTCGCCGCCAATGATTTCGCCCGCGCCCTCACCGGAGAGATTGCATGACCGAGGCGAAGGACACCAAGGACGCGGAGGTCAACTGGGACGAGCTCCGTCCCCAGCTCATCAAGATGGCGCTCGAGCTCGGGCCGCTGGTCGTGTTCTTCATCGTCAATTCGCGCGCCGACATCTTCACTGGTACGGCCTGGTTCATGGGCGCGATGGTCATCTCGCTCCTGCTCAGCTGGCTGCTGCTCAAAAAGATCGCGATCATGCCGCTGGTGACCGCCGTGGTCGTGCTGATCTTCGGCGGGCTGACGCTCTGGCTCCACGACGACACCTTCATCAAGATGAAGCCGACCATCGTCGACTCGCTGTTCGGCATCGTCCTGCTGGGTGGTCTCGCCTTCCACCAGTCGTTGCTGCGTTACGTCTTCGGCGATGTGTACAAATTGAAGCCCGAGGGCTGGACGATCCTCACCCTCCGCTGGGGTCTTTTCTTCTTTGCGCTCGCGGCGCTCAACGAAATCGTGTGGCGCACGCAGTCGACCGATTTCTGGGTGGCGTTCAAGGTCTGGGCCACGATGCCGCTCACTATCGTCTTCGCCGCGTTCCAAATGCCGGTGCTGCAGAAATATGCACCCGACCATAAGGTGCACGAGATCATGCCGCCGATGGATCCGCTGCCCTAGGCGTAGATCTCTCCGAGCAGCGCAATCAGGCGTTCGGCCTTCGCAGGTCCGAGCCGATCCAGATAGCGCTGTTCGTGCGCCGCGATGCGACGGCGCGCGTCTTTCAGCAATATCTGGCCATCCTCCGTGAGGCTTAGCTCCTGTCGCCGCCGGTCGCGCGCCGAGGGCGTCCGTGCAAGCAAGCCGCGCGCGTCGAGGCGGTCGACCAGGGCCATCATCGTCGCCCGATCCGTCCCGAGCGCCGCCGCCAGATCGATCTGTGAGCATTGTGGATTGGCCGCGATCAGCTCGAGCACCGCGCATTGCTTCTGCGTGAGGTTGAGCTCGTCCATGGCCTCGCCGAAATCGCGGGCCATCGCCGCGCTCGCCATGCGCAAATGAAAGCCGAGCAGCTCGTCGAGCCGCCCATAGTTCAGGCCAGTACCGGTCTCGATCATGCTCACTTGCGACGGTCCTCCAATAATTGTATGTGTGACATACAAATTGCGCACCCACAATCGCGGAGGAGCGGTTGCTCGCAGACGATTTTGCCGACGACCCGCTCGCGACGGCGCTGGCCGGCACGCCCGACAAGGTGGCCGTCATCGAGCTCGCGACCGGGCAGCGCCTGACTTACCGGCAGCTCGACGCACTGGTGGCGCGGACCGCGGGCTGGCTTGCGGACCGGCTGCCGGCAGCGGGCGAACGCATCGCTTATCTGGGGCGGAACTCCGTTCCGATGCTGGTTACGGCGCTCGCGGCCGAGCGCGCCGGCGCGATCTTCGTGCCGCTCAACTGGCGCCTCGCGGCCCCCGAGATCACCGCGCTCGCGGCCGACTGCGCCCCGGCCCTCAAGCTTGCCGATGCCGAGTTCTCCGCCGCGCTGCCGGGCGCCATGCTCCCCTCCGAGCTTCTCGTCGAAATCGGGAGGCACGCGCCGGCATCCCCGCGCCCGCTCGACCCGCACCGGACGGTGATCCTGCTTTATACCTCCGGCACCACCGGCACGCCCAAAGGGGTGATCGTCACGGTCATCAATGCCGGCGCGGGCGCCGCCAATTTCGCGGCGGTGGGACGGGTCGATTCCTCCTCCGTTATGCTGTCGGATCTGCCGATGTTCCATACCATCGGCCTCATCGCCGTCGCACGGACGGCTCTTACTCAGGGCGGGACGGTGGTTCTGGTCGACCGCTTCCTGCCGGCACGAACTTTGAACTCTCTCGCCAATCCGGCGCTCGGGGTGACGCATTATTTCGCCGTACCCACCATGATCGAGGCGATGGAGCGCGAGCCCGGTTTCACGCCCGCCGCCCTGTCGCGCCTGCGGGCGATCTTCGTGGGCGGCTCGCTGGTCGCCCCGTCCCTGATCGCACGACTGCTCGAGCAGGGCATTCGCCTCGTCAACGGCTACGGGATGAGCGAGGCCAATACCGTCATCCATGTACCGATCGACGAAGACTCGGTCCGCAAAAGCGCCGGCGCCGTCGGGCTGCCGGCGCCGAACATGGAGGTCCGCCTCGTCGCCGAGGGCCGCGACGTCGACGCGGGCGACGTCGGTGAAGTCTGGCTGCGCGGCCCGGCCGTCACCCCCGGCTATTGGAACCGCCCCGAAGAGACGGCGGCCGCCTTTTCCGATGGCTGGTACCGCACCGGCGATCTCGCCCGGCGGGACCCCACCGGCTTCTATCGCATCGTCGACCGTCTCAAGGACATGTACGTCTCCGGTGGCGAGAACGTTTATCCGGCCGAGGTCGAGGCGGTGCTTCACGCCCATCCCGCGGTGGCCGACGCCGCGGTCCTCGAGGTCCCCGATCCCCGCTGGGGCGAGTCGGGGCTTGCTCTTGTCGTGCCGCGCGCTGGAGCGGCGTTCGATCCGGCGGCGCTCGCGGCGCATTGTGTGGCCAATCTTGCAAAATTCAAATGCCCGGTCCGCTTCGTGAGGGTCGATGCCATCCCACGCAGCGCCGCCGGCAAAATCCTGAAGCCCGCCCTACGCGAGCGGCTCAACGCTGGAGAATTCGCATGAGCGCATCTGATGTCGTGCTGGTCGAGGTCGACAGGGGCGTGGCGACCGTCACCCTCAATCGCCCACAGAAGCGCAATGCAATGAACCCCGCGCTCAATATCCGCATGCTCGAGGTGCTCGACGAGATCGAAGGCCGCGACGATGTCGGCGTGCTGGTGCTCACCGGGGCGGGCGAGTCGTGGTCGGCCGGCATGGACCTCAAGGAATATTTCAAGGACAATGACGGCAAGCCGCGCGCCGCTACCCTCAAGGTGCGCCGGCAGTCGGGCGGGTGGTGGCAGCGGCTGATGTTTTTCGAAAAGCCCACCATCGCCATGGTCAATGGCTGGTGCTTCGGCGGGGCCTTCACGCCGCTGGTCGCCTGCGACCTCGCGATCGCCGCCGAGGACGCGAAGTTCGGCCTCAGCGAGATCAACTGGGGCATATTGCCGGGTGGCAATGTCACGCGCGCAGTCGCCGAAGTGATGCGCCACCGTGATGCGCTCTACTACATCATGACGGGTGAGGTGTTCGACGGGCGCAAGGCCGCCGAGATGGGGCTGGTCAATCAGGCCGTTCCCGCCAGCGAGCTCAAGGCCCGCGTCCGCGCCCTCGCAGACACCCTGCTCGAAAAGAACCCCGTTACACTCAAGGCCGCCAAGGACACGTTCAAGCGCGTCCGCCTGATGCCATGGGACCAGGCGGACGACTACATCTATGCCAAGCTCGAGCAGATGCTCTTTCTCGACAAGACCGGCGGCCGCAATGAAGGCCTCAAGCAGTTCCTCGAGGACAGGACCTACAAGCCCGGGCTGGGCGCCTACAGGAAATAGCGCCGCTACTGCCGCTTGATCAGTTCGTCGCGTTCCACGTTGAGCGTGACTTCGTCGCCAGCCGCCGAGGCAATCTGCGAAGGCAGGATGTAACGGTCCTTGCCGAGCGGCGTGTCGAGCCGGATATAGCCTTCGCGCAACAGCCGGTCGCGCAGCGCTTCGGGTATCTCTTCCTTGCCGAAGGCCTCGGCGATCGTCCCGAGGATCGTCTCGCCGGTCCGCGGCTTGTCGGTGCCGTCGATCTCGGCGGGTTCCACGTCGGGATGGATCGCATTTTCGGGAAAGCGCAGATCGTCGATCTTACCGATGGTCTTGTTGCGGCTGTCAACGACGCGCATGCCGACATGAATGTTCTGGGGCAGGGTTTCCATAGACTCCTCCTTCTGCTGAGGAGGAAACGGATGGACGGGCTGTGCCGTTCCGCGGGGTTACCCCTGCTTGGCCTTCTTGATTGCCGGGATGATCTCGCGGGCGATGTCGTCTGGTGCCAGTGGTCCAGTATGCTTGAAGCGGATCACGCCTTTGGCATCGACGATAAAGGTCTCGGGCACTCCGTAGACTCCCCAGTCGATCGAGGCGCGGCCATCCGCGTCGGCGCCCACGGCATCATAGGGGTTGCCGAGCTGAGCGAGGAAGGCGGCGGCATTGTCGGGCGCGTCCTTCTGGTTGATGCCGAGCAGGAGCACGCCAG
>Ga0207639_10001936_pt1 | contig 13901 bp, 13 predicted proteins | sample KBSCornC32_FD_184299 | JGI IMG/M metagenome (GOLD analysis project Ga0207639, IMG submission 184299) | Corn rhizosphere microbial communities from Kellogg Biological Station, Michigan, USA - KBS Corn C3-2 (SPAdes) (version 2) | ecosystem: Host-associated > Plants > Roots > Rhizosphere > Soil ...
GAGGATTTCAAAGTTGCTGGAATCAGGATCAATCTCAATGCGGCCGAATCGCGCGAATGCTCCGGCATCGAGCACGTCGCTGGCGTATTCATGCTTTTCTGATTTACCGAGTGCGTAGAGTTTGCCGGTGTTGCCGGTGCCAATGAAAACGCTGTTGCCTCCCGCCGGTTGAACGGCGACTGCACTCAGGCCCTGTTGGGCTTCAACGTGCGCGATGTCGGCGAAGTCGCCGTTTTCCTGAATGCGCATGATCTGTCCGCGATTGCCGCTGATGGCGAGCAGTCCGTCAGGCTGCGCTGTGAGTGCATAGACGATGTCGTCTTTGCTCGACCAGATTTTGCGAGGAGCCTGGTCCTGGGCGAGCGCGTAGATCTCAGTGCCCTCAGGTGTTGAAGTGCTCGCGTTTGCCGCCTGCAGTGAGCTGGGCTGAACAATCGTGAAGCTGATTGATCCGACACCTTGCACGGGAAGCGGAGGAAGGGGATTGTGGCTCTTATCCCCAACGCTCGCGGCAAAGATGGTGCCGCTGGCGGCCACGGTGACAGAGGTGATTTCGCGACGTGGCGTTTCAAAAAGTACGTAGCCTTTGCCCTGCGGGCTGATGCGATAGACCAGTCCGGAGCCGTCAGACCCAGCGATGAGATTCCCTTTCGCATCCCAGGCGAGAGTGCGAATGTGTTGCTCATCGCACTTGAAGAATGCCTGCGGAGCGGCGCTCGGATTTGCGGGATCGACGCGATAGATGGCTCCGGGTCCTCCGACCGCGATGTAGAGCTTGCCGGCAGCGTCGAATGTCATATCCCAGATGTAGTGCGATTTGGATTCGCGTCTCCCGTTTGTGCCGGTTTCGCTGGCGTCGTTGTCGAGCTTGCCGGCATCGAAGATGAGTTTTGCCGTGGACTCGTCTTGCTTCGCCGTGGCATTGGGATCGAGTTTGAAGACCCTGCCACCAGGAACAGTGGCGGCGTAGAGCGCCCCGTCAGGACCGATGCGGACGACCTGCACGCTTACGTCGTGCGATTCAAAGAGCGTGAAGGGCTTGCCGTCTTTCTGCGGAGTGGCGCGAAGCACCGTTGCGGGAGAGCCGGTTCCAAGATAGGGTGTGCCATTTTTGTCTAAGGTCACCGACCAGACAAAGGTAGAAGGGGTGGTCAGAATCTCTTTGAGGCCGGGACCTTCGCGGAGTTCTCCATTGCTGCCTATGGCGACGCCCTGCGGCGTGCCCTTTTCAAACTCATCGACGCGCGATTGGGACCAGAGGTGGGTTCCCTGAGCGAGCGACTGACCGGACGCAGCTGCGAAGGCGAGGATGGCGGATAAGAATAGGCGGCGTGGTGAAGGGAATTTTGCAGAAACCATTCTGACGTCGAGTCTACTAAAGATGGCTGGAGGAGGGCCTAACGGCCGCTGCGGAACTGGATGATGCGGCGGCGATCGCGCTTGGAAGGGCGGCGATCGGGCAGGGGAGCGTATTGCTGCATGGCTTTGCGTTCGGCGGCTTCGCGCTGCCGCTTTTCCTTGCTGGCTTCGGTTTCGCGGTAGAGAGTCTGCGCGATCGACGCGGGACCGCGCATTTCACTCAGTTGGAGAACCTCAACGTGGAATTCCCCGCCTTCGTTCTTGATACGCAGCATGTCGCCAACGCGGACATCGCGCGCGGGCTTGGCTTCAATCTCGTTGGAGTGTATGCGGCCCAGATCGCAGGCCTTGGAGGCCTGGGCGCGAGTCTTGAAGAAGCGCGCGGCCCAGAGCCACTTGTCGATACGCACGGAGCTGGTGTGTTGCGGAGGCGGCACGAGTCTCGAGGGGAATCCTAAGATTCCGTGGGTGGAGTCTTCCAGACGTAAAGAAATCCGGTGTCGCTGGAGGTGGAAACGTCAATGCCTTTCTGCCGGGTGGCACGATTGAGCGCCGAACGGATGTTCTCTTTGCTGTCGGGTAGAGCCTCAAGCGGTATCTTGAGAGCGCGGCCGGATTCCAGGTGCTCCAGGTCGTTCAGCAATTGACTGATGATTTTCTTATGCTTGCCGTCCCGTCCTTTGGGGACGTCGGACTGATCGATTGACTCGTATTCAATGCGGGTTGCGTCTGAATTGGCGTTAGTGGCCATTCGTAGGTTCCTCGGCGATGATGGTCCTCCCCATCGTTCGGGAGACGCGGTCTTAACGTATGGCTAATCGCGCGTAAAACTATCCTTATATCACTGCAATACCTGTAGTCAAGATGCATATGGCAATGCTGCAGATGCCTCGCCGATCGTTGCCTAATAGTGGCGATTACCTATATCTCACGAGGTTATAAGGGTTTAGATCCTGAGATCAAAGAGGTCCCCCGTATGCTACAAAGTCTGCTACGGTATTCCGAGAGGTGAAGATCGAAGTGAGCAAGGACAAGAATTTCCCAACTGTTCCGCTCAAGGACGTCCCAGCGCATATTGATGAGAATAAGACCGGCGGCCATCGGCCGATGGTACTGGTTGTGGACGACGAGAGTGTGATTGCCGATACGCTTGCTGAGATTCTCACGCGGAGCGGTTACAACGCGATGGCTGAATATGACGGAGACAGTGCGCTGGAGACGGCCCTGTTGTCGCCGCCGGAGATGCTGATTACCGATGTAGTGCTGCCGGGAATGACGGGTATTGAACTCGCCATCACGATCCGACGGATCTTTCCCGAGTGCAAAATCATTCTGTTCTCCGGGCAGGCTTCTACGGCCGACCTGCTGGCCAGTGCTCGGGCAGACGGACATCAATTTACGCTGCTGAACAAGCCGCTCCATCCGCAGGATCTTTTGCAGAGAGTGTCCGAGGGTTTGAAGCCGCACAAGCAGGTTCCGGTGTAGAACTGCCGGACTAGACGAATGATTGGTTTAAAACTTGATGGGCGCCTCTTAGGGGCGCCCATTTGATTTAGTTGGACAGGACAGCGCGGTATCGCACCTTGTTCTTCTTGACCTTCTCAATGGCGTCGTTCGCCTTTGCCATGGGGAATGCTTCGGTGGTTGCTTTGACGTCGTGGCGCGCAGCGACATCGAGCATCTCGCGAATTTTTTGTGGACTGCCGATGGGGCTGCCGGTCACTGTGCGGATTCCGCCGATGAGGGGAAACGCCTGCAGCGAAACGGGCGAGGGTGGTACCCCTACGAAACATAGGGTTCCCGTGGGACGAAGGGCCTGGATGTATACGTTCCAATCCTGATCGGCGTTGGCGGTATTCAAAATGAAGTCGAGCGATCCGGCAACTTCTTTCATCGACTTCGATTCGCGCGAATGGACGAAGTGATGAGCTCCGAGGGCGCGGGCTTCCTCTTCCTTGCCTGTGGAGGTGGAGAAGGCAACGACTTCTGCTCCGAAGATGCGTGCAAATTGAATGGCGATGTGTCCAAGGCCGCCGATACCCACAATGCCCACGCGCGAAGACGGATTGATGCCGTGGTCACGCAACGGACTGTAGACGGTGATGCCGCCACACAGCAGAGGAGCAGCTTGTTCGCTGGGAAGGGCATCCGGAATGCGCATGACGAAGCGTGCGTTGGCGCGCACGTGATTTGCGTATCCGCCATTGCGATGTACGCAAGTCGCTTCCAGCGAAGCGCAGAGATTTTCCAGACCGCGGCTGCACCACTCGCATTCTCCGCAGGAGTTTGACTGCCAGCCCAGCCCCACGCGCTGCCCAACCTTGAGCGAGCGAACGTGTGAACCGATTGCAGTGACGGTGCCGATTATTTCGTGACCGGGAATAAAGGGATATTGGCTCATGCCCCAGTCGTTTGAAATCAAATGAAGATCGCTATGACAAATGCCGCAGTGGGTAATGCCGATTTCGACTTCCTGCATGCCCAGTTCTCCCGGGTCATAACGAAAAGGCAAAAGTTCGGCGCCCGCTGCGTGAGCTGCCAGTCCTTGAATTAGGGCCATGATCGTTCCGCAGTCCTCGCTGGGGGGATGTCGCAAAAAAGGCCGGATCTCTCAGCATTACGCATGCGACAAATTTGCGTTAGCGCTGCAGGTCAAGTCTAATCTAAGCCGCCGCCCGACTCGACGTGCAGATTGAGGATTTGAAATCCGCTGAGAACGCCGCCTGCGGAAGCCTGTCCGGCGACGACTGCGGATTCGCCGTTGAGGGTTACATCCTTGGCGGTGCGCATGGGCTCGAAGGCGTTGGCCATGGACAACGGCAAGGTAGAGAGAGTCTGTCCATTTACGCCTGCCTGGGCTTCGGGAATAAGGAAACTAACGAAGATACGATCCGCGGGGTGCTGGCCGCGCGCCTGGGCGAGTGCGGTCTCAAGGTCGATGGTGTGCGTAGAGAAGCGCGGCTGATTCATGGCGCGATCTAGAGTGCCGGCATCCGATACAAGCATCCGGATATTTCCGCTTGCGATGCCGGGAGGCAGTTTGACGGGGATTCGGATATTCCGCTCGGGCCGTTGCCAGGGACGTACAGTGGCTTCAACAAGAATCGTGTCACCGGCGTGAACGATGTTGCTGGAATCAATGCGGGCGGTTTCAAGCTCGACCTGAGCGCGGCGTGGAATGGAGTCCACGTCGAGGTTGATGGCCTTGATTGCGCCTTGGCGCGCGCCGTTGGCATACAGCAGGGCGAAGCTCTGGTTTGCCTGCATGGCGGCAGAGAGCTGAGCGGGCATTTGATCTCCGGCGGAAGCCCAGATATCGACGGGTGATGCCGGATAGCCTTCGATGTGTACGCTGCCGGTGACGTGGTAACTGGTTTCGGCGCTGCTTTGATTGTTCTCGATCAGCGAATCATAGAGCGTGACGAGCAAGGCCTGAGGAGTGAGCGACGGAAGGTCCACAACTTCGATGTTGAGCTTGCGGTCTGGTCCTTCGCCATGCACCGTGATGTGAACAGGGATCATGCGGGGCTTCGCACGGAGCACGCCGCGAATGGCAGAGTTGCGATCTTCGGTAAAGGTGCCGATGGGGTCGCCGGTGTTGATGATCTTGAATGCGTTCAGAGGCGAGGCCAGAGTCTCCACAACTTCGGCAGTAGTCATGGGGAGGGAGACGGTGCCTGCCTGCAAGATCGGATGACCGCAGGCGAGAAGCTGCGTGGGATCGACGTAGGTAACGGTGCAGGTGGCGGAGACCTCCAGATCGCCGCGAACAAGCTGGGCACTGACGGCGGAGCCGGGGACAACGCTGGCTATGGCCGATGCCGAAATGGCGCCGAAGGAGCCATCGGGGTTGAGCTTGGACGAACCGCTGCCCCCGCCGGCGGCAACGATATCGAGCCCAGTGCCAGCCATTTCTTTTTGCCAGAGGCGGATGGCTTCAGGGCGGAAGCCGCTCATGACGAGCGGAGTTTCCATGGCCTGAAATTCCATGCCAATCGAGGAGGAGTTGTTTTCCCTTTGCAGGGAGGGGGACGACGATGGAGCAGAGGCCCACTGGGTGTTGACCGGCAGGTCTTTGACTTCGAGCATTTGTTCGATAGGGGTAATACCGGCGATCGGATCCTTGGCAAATTGGCCGATGCGGTAGGAGAGCGAGCCGAGGAGCTTTTTGCCAATGTATACCGGGCTGCCGCTCATACCGGCGACGACGCCGGTATATTCCGGCTTGGCGCCTTGGAGCCTGGCTAGGATCATGTCCTGGCCCGGACCGCGCGCACCGCGCAGCACACCAAGGATTTCGACCTGCATGGGCTCTGGTTTTGTTCCGGTAAAAACGGTCCACGCGGTAGCCATTTGACCGCGGTGCAACTGGCTGACAGGGTAGAAGCCGCTTCCGGATGGCGGAGGAGCACTAGGGGCAGGGGAGTCCTGGGCCTGGAGAGAAACTGCCAGGCAGCATGCCAGCAGAGACAGGGTGGCGGTGCGGGCAAGGCTTTGAGCAATCGTTCGGCGTGAGGGCGGGATTGCTTTCTGGCAGGGTTTCACGTCTATAGATTAAACCGGAGCGGCATCGGACAGTGAGGCCCCTCTTTGAATTCGTGTGACATCCGTTACGGTTGTTTGACGCCTAGACGGGAAGGTTGTTTCAACGGATGTGCTGGTTTGCTTGCCGATCCCTTCGGGAAGTCCCTATGCTGTGAACACAGAGGCCGTTATGCCAATGAATTACCTGTTTAATTTCCGCCGCTTCCGTTTTGGTTCGCTTCCCTTGCTGGCAGTTTTGACGCTGGCGCCCCTGGCTTCGGCGCAGAGCGCTCCGCCAGCACAACAGACGCCGCCGGCACAGCAGACTCCGCCAGCCCAGCAGCCTGACCAGACGGCGCCAGATGCGGGCGGCCCGGGCGGCGATACGGGACCGGTGGCCCTGCCCAAAAAGAAGGACAAAGCTGATGAGCCGCCAGTACCAGCCGCGCCAGCCGAGCCGAAGTTCAAAAATCCCGAGGGAGCGAGCGATTATTCTCTGCGCGTCAATGTGCCCGAGGTGACGGTGGACGTGGGCGTGCTGCTGGAAAAGACAGGCCAGTTTGTGCCGGGGCTGAAGCCAGCGAATTTCAAGATCTATGAAAACGGCGTAGAGCAGAAAGTTACGGGGTTCAAGCGCGTGGAAGCACCGATTACGGCGCTGATGCTCTGCGAGTTCGCGAATAGCAACTATACCTACCAATTCCTCTACGACATGCGGAATGCGGCCTGGTCGTTTGCACAGCAACTGCGCCCTCAGGATTATGTCGCGCTGATGACTTTCGACATGCGAACGCAGATCTGGCTGGATTTCACACAGGACAAGCGGCAGCTCTTGAATGCCATTCAATCACTGGTGATTCCGGGATTCTCTGAGCGAAATCTCTTCGATGCTCTGTATGAGGCTGAAGACCGGCTGAGCAGGATTGAGGGGCATAAATACATCATCCTGATCGCTTCGGGGCGCGACACCTTCTCAAAGCTCACGCTGGACAAGATCTACCAGAAGGTTAAGACCACGCCGGATATCACGATCTTCGCAATTTCAACGGGCGGCGCGATGCGCGCCATCACCGAAGGCCGCGGCGGAATGAACTCGCAAATGCGAGATATTGACTATCTGCAGGCGGATAATGAGATGAAGACGTTCGCAAAAATGACCGGCGGCATGTGGTTCAGCCCGCGGTTTGTAGGCGAGATGCCGGACATCTTCGCGGACATCAACAAGGCTATCCGGTCGAAATATGAACTGGTGTATCACCCAAGCGACGCCAAGCAGGACGGCACCTACCGCAAGCTGCGCGTTGAGCTGGTGGATGACGAAGGAAAGCCGCTGCGCTTCCAGGATGAAAAGCACAAGCAGTTGAAGTACGAAATCATTGCGCGCGATGGTTATCGGGCGAAACAGGAAGTGGAATAAGAGTAAGCCAGCAAAAGGGCAAGCGGCAGCCGGATGGCTGCCGCTTGTTTTGGAGGGAGACGGGCAAACTACATTCTTTATTTGAACTGGTTGAGAACATCGTTGATGTAGTAGCCGATGACGAAAAGGGTAGCGACTCCGGCTACGATCTCAGAAACTCTGATCAAGGGCTGAACTTTCTCGACTTTTGCGATGATGGCTTGTTGCGCTGAGCGCTCGTGGCTGAAGGAGTCATCGAGAAAAATCTGGTCTTCTTCATCCCGGGTAAGCCGGGAGCGATAGAGAAACATCATGGCCATGACGAGGATAGTTAATCCCCAGATGGACCACATAACGGGAACGAACGGCATAAAGTCTCCTCCTGCGTGTAATTACACCCAGCTTTCGGCGGGGACCTCTGGTTTGCATGGTGCGCCGGACCGCAGGGGTTCTACGGCTGAAAGCATAGCCCCGGTCTACATGTGAATCCCGTGACGCGAATCACAGGTAATTTGCTAGTGATTTGTGGGGTTAAAAACAGAATGTGTTGACACGAAAGTGTTTAGGCTTGGGACCGGGTGGGGCATTTCCGCGACTTTTGCCTTCCCAGTAGCATCCAATGGGATGAATAAGTGAATGGGCCTTGTAACGCCCCTCACGGGGCAGTACAGTACCACTTAAGACCTTAACTGGACGGGGAGAAACCAAATGGCGACGACAACAACGGCACCGGAAACGACTACGCAGGGAACTGAAAAGAAGGCACCTCTCATCCTCACTCCGCAGGCGATCGCCAAGGTGCGCGAGATCATGGCAACTCAGGATCCGATTCCGGCGGGGCTGCGCATTGGCGTTGTGGGCGGCGGCTGCTCCGGGTTCCAGTATTCGATGGCCTTTGAGAACCAGGCCGGGATGATGGACAAGGTGTTCAAGTTTGACGACCTGAGCGTTTATGTCGATGCCACTTCATTGATGTATTTGAATGGGTGCATCGTCGATTATGTCGAGACACTGGAAGCGGCCGGGTTCAAGTTCGAGAATCCCCAGGTGAAGTCGACTTGCGGTTGCGGATCTTCGTTCAGCGTCTAACGGCTAAGGATTTGAAGCATGAAAAAGGCCCGTCCTAAAGGACGGGCCTTTTTGCGTCTGGAGACATTATTGCTGTGGCTGCTGCGGCGTTATAGGGGCGGGTGGAGTCGCAGGCGGGGTTGTGGGGGTGCCGCCGATCGGAGTGGTAGTGCTCGCAGCTGGCTGGCCCACGGCGCCAGTGTTGCCCCCCGAAATGGTCTGTTGATCCATCATTGGGCTATAGAGGAATTCCCACTCGTTGTAGTGGTTCTTTTTCTTGTACACGAGAATGGATTGCTTGGGGCTCTGGGGGGAGAAGCCGATGATTCCGCCTCCGCCAAAAGTTTGCCCCGTGCCGGTGGGGTTATTGGTCGAGCCGAATGCCGAGCCTGTCCCTGCACCTGGGGTAGGGGTTCCAGTCGTGCCGGTCGCCGGGACTGGGTTGCCGTTGGCGTCCGTGCCCCCAGCAGCAGCGCCTGGTGTCGGATTGGCAGTCGTGGTTGGCGGCGAGTTGAAAAGTCCGGTTGTAGAACCGGGAGCACCCGCGGCACCCGGGAGCCCATTGTTGCCGGCAGGGCCCGTGCCGGCGCCGATTGCGGCCGCGAGGGGCTGGCCAAAGAATCCCATGGCCTGGGGAGTTTTGTTCTGGCCGAAGAGAACGGGTTTCCACTCATCCTTGCCCGTGGTTGGATCGATGTATTTTTTGCGCAGGAAGCGGATGTTGTTGGTCTTGATGAGCGCGTCGACGTTGGGCGGATAGGAGTTGAATTTCTTGTAGTAGAGCTGCACGGCGCGAATGTACTGCTTACCGCGCTGCATGGTTTCGACTTCGCGATCGCGCTGAATGGCGGCTTTAACGCGCGGCACTGCAATTGATAAAGAGAGGATGAGGATAGCCATCATGAAGATAACCGCTACGAGGATGTAGCCTTCTTCGGATGGGCGGGGACGTTTTGGTGGCTGCTGTTCCATTTTCGATCGGCTGTAAATCCTCAGGGGCTAAAGCCCCACACCCTTTCTATTGTTTTTTGGCACGGCTAAAGCCGTGCCCCTCCAAATCGAACCCTTTTCGATCAAGCACTAATTTGCCGAGAGCGGCAGGGTCTGGGTGTTGTTGTAGCCGAGGTCGGTGATTTGCACTGAACCCGGCATGATGGTGATTACTTTGTAGCGGTGGTCGACTACGTCTCCGGTACGCGCCATGAAGATGTCGTCACCATGCACGAGGAAGGCTCGCATGGCCTTGTCAGGGCTCTGTGAATAGCCGAAGTATTTCAGGTCGATCGCCGGGGGGCGGGGAACTTGCGGAACCGAGACTGCTGCTTGATTCACATCGGGCCGCGCGGGCGCTATAGGCTTTGGAATCTCGACCGGGGCGGATTCGGCGGAGAAGATATTGCGGCCGGTTCCGGCGTAGACAACATCTTCGCTCTGAGAAAGCTTGTCGAAGTGCAGGGAGGGATCAATGTTGTTGCTGGCAACATGCTGGGCCTGCGGACCTGCAGTGCTGGCTTGCTGGGCTCTCCCGCCAGTTGTACGTCGGGCAGGGGCCGTGGTGATGTTTGGCCGAACCGGCACCGGCGTAGCTGTGGTCGATGGGGAACTGAGATAGTTCGACAGTTCATAGCCGCCGATGCAGAGGATGACGACTGCGAGCCCGATCGCGATGTAGACCTGGCGCTTGTTTTCAGTACCGAGAGCGATGGCCATGTTATTCGCCCTCCTGTGCTGGCGGAGCCGAGGTGGAAGGCGTGTCGGGCGGGGTAGGGGGCAGCCAGCCGGGCACGTCAGCGGGGCGTAGCCATGTAGAGACGCGGAGACGCAGGCTAACCAGTCCGCCTTGCTGGCCGGTGAAGGCCATGGAGCGAATCAGAAAGAAGGTCTTGTCGCGCTCCAGCCCGTTTACGAAATGCATGATCTGGTGATACTGGCCGGTGATCGAAGAATCGAGCGAAATCTCTGTGAGGTCGCCGGCCGATGCACCCTGGGTGTACTGCATACGGGATAGCTGCACACCGGAATTCACTGCAAGATTGCCAACATCAGAAGAGATAGACGAATAGTTGGCGGGAATGCGCCGGTTGTAGAAATCCTGGATATGGACACGAGAATCTTTGACTCGCTGTTCCAGTCCGCGCAATGGGGCGGTCTGTACTTCGAGCGTCTTTAGCTCAATCTGCTTGTTGACCAGAGCGTCGTTCGAACCTGCGCCAGTTGCCGACCAATCGAGTGCAAGACGGATAGCGAGGACGCTGACGATGAGGATCATGACTGCAAACCCCACCCAGTGCCAGGTGAGAGGAGAAGCCAGCCGCTCGCGTGTGGTCACGGGGTTGGAACTCATTGCGGCCCTCCTCTAGATGGCTGAACAGGAACACGCGGCCGGACAGCGCCGGTGTAAGGAGGCCGGCCATGGCCCGAGGCCGTTCCGGATTCGCGGTCATCGCTTTTGCTGCTGCCTTTGGCTCTCTCGTGAGCGAGCTTGCGCTCTTCCGCAGTTCCCGGAGTGTAATCGGCGAGCATGTCAAAGTTGACGCGGTTGGAGGTACTGACGGGTTCAGCGCGCTGGTTCGGCCCTTCTTCGGATGCGGTCGTTTCGTTGACGATGCGAGGCAGAAGGAAGTGGCGGGAGTGCTCGAGATTCTGCACCAGCTCGACGTCGCGATTACGCGGACCGACGACGCGAAGATGGACGGTAATCTGACCGTTTTTTATACTCGGTTCCAAAGTTGTGACCTGGACGCCTGCGGGCAGAACTGTTTCCAGATCTTCCATGGCGAGGGTCCAGGAAAAGGCCTTCTCATCAAATAGCTGATTGAGATTCTCAGACTGCTGGAGGGTGCGCGCGTTCTCAGGCTGCTGCATCATGGCCTGGTACTGCTGGCGTTCGTGAGTGAGGTCGGCAATTTTTCCATCGAGCGAATGAACGCGCGCTCGAGCGGTTTCAGCCTTGTCGTGGATGAAATGCAGTCCCAACCCCAGGCCGGCGGCAACCAGCACAAGCGCACCCATGGCGATTCGCAGACTCTTAAGCGCCGGGGCGACGTCTGCAAATGGCCGTGAAGCTAGATTGATTGCTACGCGCACTCTATACCGCTCCTGCCAAGGCGCCGGCCAAGCCGGCAGTGCTCATATTGGCCATGTTCGTTGTGACGCCGCTCGAAGGCCGCGGGGCCAGATCGATAATCTTCAGCTCCGAGGGCCCAAACCAGTGCTCGAACTCCGACGCGGTTCCATTTCCGGCGAAGTATAACTCCTTCGGCAAGACTGAGACCTTGTCTTCATAATATGCCGCGGCAACGGCAACGCTGCGTTGGACTTCAAGCAGGCGCTGCTGAGGATCGTCGGGGAGGTCGAGGGTGCGGTAGAGGAGCAGGTCGTCCCCGCGGGTGATCGAAGTGGTAATGGCAACCTTGCTGAGACAGGCGGCAAGTAAAGGTTCTGAAGATTCGAGGGTAGCCAGTGTGGCGAGCGCGGATGGCATCACGGCGCCGGGCTCGTAGCCCGCGCCGCGAACGACTGATTCGTATTCCTCGAGAATGTTGCTGGGCAGGATTGCAACCAGGACGCGGGCTTCTGTCTTGCTTTGGGTGAGGATCTGGTAGCTCAAGCCGGCGTGCTCTACCTCGAAAGGAACCATTTTGCGAAGCCGAAAGCGGAGGACGGGAATGGCTTCGCTGGAGCGAGCGGGCAGAGAATCGAAATCGAGTACGAAGACGCGAACGGCGGTGTCGGGAATCACGACGGTGACAAAGCGTCCGCGCGCAGAGACGCTGGCAAGAGCGTTGCGAATGGCCAGAGAGACAGCTTCTGGAGAGCTCATGTTCAGTTCGCTGATGCCGGGCACGAGCACGCCGGGACGGAGGGGCTCAAAGGCATAGACTGGCGCTTCGTTTTTGCCGGGCAGAGCTGCAGCCAGCACGCCGTCGGGGGTGAGCTCGATGGCTGCGGGCGGACGGCCTGCGTATTGTGCGGCTGCACTCGATCTGCTGAGAATGGAACTCACTATCGCGATGCCTCGATGAAGGTGACTTTGTTGATCTCCTTGAGCGTGGTCAGACCACGGCGAACACGGTCAAGGGCGGATTCGCGCAGAAAACTCATGCCTTCGCGCTGGGCCAGCTTGCGAATTTCTGAAGTTGGCTTCTTTTCAAGGATCAACTCACGGATGGGGTCGGTCAAGTCCAAAAGCTCATGGATCGCGGTACGTCCGCGATACCCTGTGCCGCCGCACTCGATGCAACCGACGCCTTCGCGGAAGCCAAAGCCGCGCCATTCGGCGGGATTCATACCGCTGGCGATCAGCACTTCATCGGGGACAGAGACGGTGCGGACACAGTGTTCGCATACGGTGCGGACAAGTCTCTGGGCGAGGATGCAGTTGAGCGCGGAGACGAAGTTGTACGCCTCGACGCCCATGTTGAGGAAGCGGCCGAGCACATCGACCACGTTGTTGGCGTGGACGGTGGTGAAGACGAGGTGGCCGGTGAGGGCGGAGTTGATAGCAATCTGCGCAGTTTCCTGGTCACGGATTTCGCCGACGAGGATCTTGTCGGGATCATGACGCAGGATGGAGCGAAGACCGCGGGCGAAGGTCAGGCCCTTTTTCTCGTTTACGGGAATCTGGGTAATGCCACGGATCTGATATTCGACCGGATCCTCAATGGTGATGATCTTGTCTTCGTCGCTCTTGATTTCGTTCAGGGCGGCGTACAGGGTAGTGGTTTTACCGGAGCCGGTCGGGCCGGTAACGAGCACCATTCCGTAAGGCTCGCGAATATACCGGCGGAAGCGGCGAAGATCTTCTTCAGCGAAGCCCACCACGTCGAGCGTGAGGTGGCGGAACTTTTCGCTCATCGATTCTTTGTCGAGCACGCGGAGGACAGCATTCTCGCCATGCACGGTGGGCATGATGGAGACGCGGAAGTCGATGAGGCGGCCCTTGTAGCGAACGCGGAAGCGGCCGTCCTGCGGCACGCGGCGCTCGGCGATATCGAGTTCGCTCATGATCTTGATGCGGCTCAGAATCGTCGTGTGATGTTCGCGCGCGATAGGCGCCATGGCTTCCTGTAGCACGCCGTCGATGCGGTACTTGACGTGAAGCGAATCGTCGTAGGTCTCGATATGGATGTCCGAGGCACGGCGTTCGAGCGCGGTAAAGATAGTCGTGTCAACCAGGCGAATGATGGGGCTGATGTCTTCGTCGCTGGTTAGTTTTTCAATCGAGATGTTTTCGTCGGACTGGGTGTCGTCGCCGGTGAGAACGTCGAAGGTGAGGCCTTCACTGGCTTCGTCGAGGACACGCTGGGACTGCTCGGTTTTCTTGAGCAGGTCAGTAATCTGCGAGAGCGTGGCGACACGTGCGATGATGCGATGGCCGAGCAGGCCGGCGATCTCGTCGAGCACCATGAGGCGCGACGGATCACTGACGGCGATGACGAGTACATCCGCCTGCTGCTCGATGGGCACGAAGTTATAGCGGAACATGAGTTCCACGGGCACGGTGCGGAGCAGGTCGTGCTGGATCTTGAAATTTTTGAGATCGACGAATTCG
>Ga0207639_10001944_pt1 | contig 13871 bp, 15 predicted proteins | sample KBSCornC32_FD_184299 | JGI IMG/M metagenome (GOLD analysis project Ga0207639, IMG submission 184299) | Corn rhizosphere microbial communities from Kellogg Biological Station, Michigan, USA - KBS Corn C3-2 (SPAdes) (version 2) | ecosystem: Host-associated > Plants > Roots > Rhizosphere > Soil ...
AACGTCTGAGCGGAAGGCCTTTCCTAAGCCGGCGAAGACAGACTCGAGATACTCCGTCGCATCATTCAGTTCCTCAAGGGCTAATTCCGAGAAAATGACCTTCATTCGTCACCGAAGATCTCTTCTGCCGGGATTCCCTTTAGCCTGCCTTCACGATAAGCAATGAGTCGACGTTCTGCCTCATCAAGCCATATCTTGTTCAGGTTTTCATCCGGCCGATCAAGACTCTGGATAAGAGAATCCACGATTGTGAATCTCTCATAAGGTGTTAGCTTGAGAGCTTGGTCTAGGACTTCTGCTGTGCTCATGTCTGCGATTATATCTCAGAATTAGAAAGCGAATTCAGCAACTACGGGCGCGTGATCGCTCGGCTTCTCCAGCTTTCGCGGCTCGGTGTCGACCCAACTCGCCTTAAGGGCGTCCGCTAACGGTGCCGAAACCCATATGTGGTCGATGCGCAGGCCGTGGTTCTTTTGCCACGCGCCGGCGCGGTAATCCCACCAGGAGAATTGTTTTACGTCGCCATTTACCTTTCGGAACGCATCAGTAAAACCCCACTGTTTGATGTAGGTCACGGCAGCGCGTTCCGGTAACGAAAAGTGTATATGACCTTCCCACGCTCCAGGGTTCCAGACGTCAGGAGGTTCCGGAGCGACGTTAAAGTCACCGCACAGCAGCACCTTTTCGTCCGTCGAGTAGCACTCGTCAAAGAGATTGCGTAAATGCTGCATCCAGTCGAGCTTGAAAACAAACTTATCGCTGTCGAGTGCCTGCCCATTTGGGAAATACGTGTTCACGATCCGAATGCCGTTAACCGTCGCGGCAATGAGACGCTTTTGCGATTCGTCATCATCGTGGTCGAAGCCCAGTCGGACGTCGCTGATAGGCTGCTTCGATAGGATGGCGACGCCGTTGTAGGACTTCTCGCCGTGAAAGACGGCTTTATAGCCTGCCTCCTCGAGGATGCCTTCGGGAAACATGTCGTCGGTACACTTCGTCTCCTGCACACACAGCACGTCGACATCAGCCTCACGAAGCCAGCCTATAAGCTGCGGCAGACGGACGTTGATCGAGTTGACGTTCCAGGTCGCGATCTTCATTAAAGAAGTTTAAGTCGAGACGGCGTTTGGAGCTAGCCTGCCGCATGATCTGGCTTACGTTTGCCTAAGCTGCAACACAACCTGTATCTTATTGTTTTGATTTCCTGGAGGAAATAATGGCTGAGAAGGGCGTGGACATTGCTCCCGCAGAAGGTAAGTTAGGCGTTCTTTTAGTTGGACTCGGAGCGGTGAGCACGACGCTCGTCGCGGGTGTCGAGTCGATCAAGCGCGGGATCTCGGAGCCGATCGGCAGCCTCACGCAGATGGGCACGATCCGTTTGGGCAAGCGCACCGACAATCGCGTGCCGAAGATAAAAGATTTTGTCCCTCTTGCCGACATCAACGATATCGTTTTTGGCGCGTGGGACATTTTTACGGACACCGCCTTTGAGGCGGCGATGAATGCCGGCGTTCTCGACAAGGACCTTCTCAACCAAGTCTCTGAGCAGCTCTCGTCGCTCAAGCCGATGCCTGCCGTTTTTGAGCAGAACTACGTCAAGCGTCTCCACGGTGAGAACGTCAAAACTGGCAAGAACAAGATGGAGCTTGCCGAGCAGCTCATCGAGGACATCGCGAAGTTCAAGTCCGACAACGGCTGCTCTCGGCTTGTCATCGTTTGGGCCGCCTCGACAGAGATCTTTCTCGAGGCGAGCGATGTTCACCAGACGATCGAGGCATTTGAAAAAGGTCTCTACGATAGCGATCCCAAGATCTCGCCCTCGATGATCTACGCCTACGCCGCCATTAAATCGGCCGTGCCTTTTGCAAATGGCGCACCGAATCTTACAGCCGATATTCCAGCGCTTTTAAAGCTCGCGGAGGACAGCCGCGTTCCGATCTGCGGCAAGGATTTCAAGACTGGCCAAACCTTGATGAAGACGATCCTCGCTCCCGGCTTCAAGGCGCGAATGCTCGGACTCGAGGGCTGGTACTCAACAAACATTCTAGGCAACCGCGACGGCGAGGTGCTGGACGACCCAGAGAACTTCAAGACAAAGGAAGAGTCAAAACTCTCCGTACTCGAGCACATTCTGCAGCCGGACGTTTATCCGGATCTGTACAAGGATTTCAGTCACGTCGTGCGTATCAATTACTACCCACCGCGTGGTGATAATAAAGAAGGCTGGGACAACATCGACATCTTTGGCTGGCTCGGCTACAAGATGCAGATCAAGATCGATTTCCTCTGCCGCGATTCGATCCTTGCGGCTCCGCTCGCGCTCGATCTCGCGCTCTTTATGGACTTAGCGCAGCGCGCCGGAATGCGCGGTATCCAGGAATGGCTGTCGTTCTACTTTAAAGCCCCGCAGCATGCGGAAGGGCTGTATCCCGAGCACGATCTTTTTATCCAATTGATGAAGCTCAAGAATACGCTGCGTCATCTTAAGGGCGAGGAGATGATCACGCATCTCGGGCTTGAGTATTACGACTGACATTCAGCACGAGAGCATTGCTGCTATCCTGCAGTCGATGCGAGCATCAGAATCACCGCCAAGTTATTCGTTTTGCTGTTGCAAGCCGCGCGCGACTGTGCTAAATGTATGCACTGACGGCGGGCCTTCATACTCGCGAGTCTCCCAGATCAGAAGTTCAGCCAACGAACATTCCATAGGATTCATCTTTGCTGTGGCAGTCAGCGGCCACTGGCAAGTCCAAATTGAAAAGTCGTTCTATTGAGTAGAGAGGCGAGCGGCAGACAGCGCACGCTTGAGGAGAAAAGATGAAACAGGAAGCGGCCAAAAAAGAAAGAAGTGAAAAAGGAATCTTGCTCGATCCCGATCGCAAGAGTCCGCGGGCTGCCGAGTTTGAAGATAAGCTCTCGGGCTTGATCGTCGGTCAGGAGCGCGCCGTTCGTCGGATGAGCGGACTCTTTCAGATCTATCTCGCCAGCATGAACAACCCGTCGCGCCCGATCGGCACAATGCTTTTTCTCGGGCCGACCGGCTCGGGAAAAACGCGTGTTGTCGAGGCGGCGTCCGAGGTTTTGTTCAACGACCCTTATGCTGTGGTGAAGATCGACTGTGCCGAGTTCCAGCATTCGCACGAGATCGCGAAACTCATCGGTTCGCCTCCAGGATACTTGGGTCATCGCGAGACCTCGCCGATGCTCACGCAGGAGAATCTCGACAAGGCACACACCGACGACACAAAGCTCAGTTTTGTTTTGTTCGACGAGATCGAGAAGGCATCGGATTCGCTCTGGCAATTGCTGCTTGGAATTCTCGATAAAGCGACGCTCACGCTGGGCGACAATCGGCGTGTTGATTTCTCAAAAACCGTGGTCATCATGACCTCCAATTTAGGTGCCCGCGAGATGTCGGATATGATCTCGGGCGGGATCGGTTTTGCGCCGTCGGCAAAGGACCAGGCGAAGGCCGACAACGAGATCGACACCAAGATCTATCGCACTGCGCTCGAGGCGGCTAAGCGTAAATTCTCGCCCGAGTTCATGAACCGCATCGACAAGGTCGTCGTCTTCCGCAGCCTGAAAGAGCATCACCTCAGGCAGATCCTCGATATCGAGCTCAACTCGGTGCAGGATCGGATCACGGAGTCCGCGGGGACCAAATTCGTGTTTGAATGTACGGACGCGGCTAAGGAATTCCTGCTCGGCGAGGGTATCGATCTCAAATATGGTGCCCGCCATCTGAAGCGCGCGATCGAGCGTTTCCTCGTATATTCTCTATCGAATCTCGTCGCGACCGAGCAGGTCGAGACTGGCGATCTTGTAATTGTCGACTTTGACAAGGATAAGGATGCGCTGATCTTTAGAAAACAGGCAGGGAAGATGATCGTCTCGGATGGACCGACGGATAACGACTCCACGGATGAGCCGCTCGTGAGCGCCGACGCGGTCGGTCTGCCGCTGCCCACGGCGTCAGCCGCACCGCAGCTCAGCAAGAGTAAGGGCGAGGACCCGCGCGAAGGCTGATCTAACTCTTAGTGGATATATGAAAAGGGAGCGGAAACGCTCCCTTTTTCAGATTTTGTCGAGAGCCTGCTCGAGGTCGGCGATCAGCTCATCCGAATCCTCGATGCCTACGGATAGGCGAATAAGGCCATCGGTTACCCCGGCCTTTTTTCGCTCCTCGGGCGGGACTGCAGCGTGTGTCATTGACGCGGAGTGCTGCAGGATAGTCTCAACGCCGCCGAGCGAGGTTGCCAGCGTGCATAGCCGGACGTTATTGCAAACTGTCTTGCCCGCCTCGACCGTTCCTACATCAAATGCGATCATGCCCCCAAATCCCGGCGACATTTGCTTCGCGGCGATAGCATGACCTGGATGGAACTTGAGGCCGGGGTAAAATGTCGCTTTGATCTTATTATGCTGCGATAACATATTCGCTATAGCAGATGCGTTATCATTATGCCGCTCCATTCTGAGGGCCAGCGTCTTTATCCCGCGGAGTACCAGCCATGCTACCTGAGGTGCGATATTCCCGCCGTAGAACTTGTTTGCGGCCTTTTTTATTGTATCGATGATCTCAGCACTGCCAACGATCACACCCGCGCTCAGATCGCTGTGACCGCCCAAATACTTGGTAGCTGAATGAATGACCGCGTCGATCCCGTGTTCCAACGGGCGTTGGTTAAACGGACTGGCGAACGTGTTGTCCGCGATCGTGGCTATCCCATGCTCACTGGCGATCGACGCAACGGCCGCAAGATCGGTGACGAGCAGAAGCGGATTTGAAGGCGACTCTATCCAAAAGAGCCGCGTGTTTGTACGAATGGCGGATCGGTAAGCCTCTGGATCCGAGCCGTCGACAAAGCTGGTCTCTACTCCAAATCGTTCAATGTGCCGCAGCAGATTCTGCGTCGTCGGATAACCGGACGCCGGTGCAACGATGTGGTCACCACTTTTGACGAGAGAGAGAACGATGCCTGATATGGCGGCCATTCCTGAGGCGAGAGCGAGAGCCGCCTCGCCATTCTCAAGCTCGGCCATCGCCTTTTCCAGGGAAGTTTGGGTCGGATTCCCAAGGCGGCCGTAGTAGTAGCCGGGCTTTTCCTCGTTGTGTATGGCGGACGCCTCTTCGGCATCGGGGAACGCAAACACCGAGGCGGGATAGATAGGTACAGATAACGCGCCGAAATGCTGCTCGTGATCGTCTGCTGCGTGAACGGCCTTTGTAAACATTGAAGTCATACGCCGTCAATCGTAAACGAGCTTGTCAAGCGACGCAATCTATCCGATCAACATACTTGTTGCAAAACATATGCGTCTGACGTAATATGATGCTGCCTCGGAGGACGCTATGCCTGCTGATCTCAATGCTCTCGAGAATCTTTTTCTCGGACTCGCCGACAAAACTCGGCTTAGACTCCTCGCGCTTATGGCTGAGGGGCCGGTGTCGGTCGGGTATTTGGTTGCTGAAACGGCCGAGAGCCAACCCAAGATCTCGCGACACCTCGCCTATCTGCGAAACGCCGGGCTGGTCGATACGACCCGTGATGGCAAGTGGATCTATTACGGGATCGCCAGCCTCGCTGACGAGACGGCGGACTCCGTCTTTCGCTGCGTCATCAATGAGTTGAGCGGGGGATCAGGTAAACAACACGCTCCTAGCAGTCGAACCAACCTTCCACAGTCTCAGATAGCAACGAGCGATCCTCAGTACGATGCCGAGGGATATGTTCGGGATCGGGCTGATCGGGATGAAATCTCCAACATTGAGCTTTGGGACGATCACTCCGAGGAGCGGTCCAGCGAGCTGGAGATATTTCTGCTATAAGCTTCTCGTGTAGTGTGCGAGAAACTCTTTGTTGCCCTCTGCTCCGAGGATCGGCGAATCGATCACGCCGTCAACGCTCAGGCCGAGGCTTGCCGCAAACGCATTTACCGCATTCACAACCCTCGTGTGCTTCTCAGCTTCTCTGACAATACCGCCCTTACCGACCTCACCTCTGCCGACCTCAAATTGCGGCTTGATGAGGACGATGAGCTGACCGTCCAGACGAATGAGGGGCACTAGGGCCGGCAAGATCTTAGTCACGGAAATGAACGATACGTCCACGACTCCGATGTCGAACAGAGTCGTAAAATCCGCCGGCGTAAGAGATCTCGCATTGGTATTCTCCCGCACCTCTACCCGTTCGTTGGTCCTGATCCGCCAGTCGAGTTGATTGGTACCCGAGTCGATGCAGGTCACGTGACGTGCACCATGCTGCAGGAGACAATCGGTAAATCCACCGGTAGACGAACCGACATCGATACATTCGAGACCTGTTGGGTCTATTGCAAAAGTGTCGAGAGCGGCCTCTAGCTTGAGCCCGCCGCGGCTGACGTACTTGTTCTCCGGCGAATCGCCTTTGATGCGGATCCTGGCGGTCGCCTCAAACATCTCTGAGGGTTTTTCAACTCGTTTTTCGTCAACCAACACGACGCCGGCCATCACCATAGCTTGTGCCTTGGTGCGAGATATGGCGAGCCCGTGGTCGGTCAGAAGTTTGTCGATGCGTTCCTTCGGCATTAGCTCGATTCATGTTATCGCACGTCGGGGTGAGACGCTTCTGGTTTAGAATTAGCGTAGATGTCACCGCGCCAAAAACTTACCGGCTTTGCCCGATATGCATGGCTGACTCTCGGCTGGAATCTGCTCGTGATCCTCTGGGGCGTCTTTCTACGTGCCTCAAAGTCCGGAGACGGCTGCGGACAGCACTGGCTGACGTGTCAGGGCGAGGTTATCCCGTCCGCTCCTGAACTGAAGACGGTGATCGAATTTTCGCATCGGATCACCAGCAGTCTGGCAGGCATCGCGATCATCGTTCTCTTGATCTGGGCGATCGTCCGTTGGCGTCGAATGCGAGATGAGATATCCAGATCGGCGATGTGGGCGGCGGTCGGGAGCTTTGTCTTTGTTGTCTTTGAGGGCTTGCTCGGACGGAGCCTTGTCCTAACCGGAAACACGGCCTTAAACCTCACGCCGGAGCGCCCGTTTTGGATGGCCGCTCATTTGATCAACACGTTCATCCTGCTGGCGTTTCTGACGCTTACCGGCTACTACGCAAGCGGAGGCAAGAAGATGCGGTGGAAGGCGGCAGGCAAGTACAAAGCGGCGATCATTGATGGAGTGGCTGCAATTTTCATTGTCGGTATTACAGGCTCGATCGCCGCGCTTGCAAGCATGATCTTCCCGTCAGGCACTCTGGCCGAGGGATTCGCGGCCGATCTCTCTCCGACCTCCAACATGCTCGTGCGTCTAAGGCTGCTGCATCCGATCACGGCGATCGCGGCTGGCGTCGCATTGATCTTTATCGCTGGCTGGATCGGCAGAAAGGCTGGCGTCGGAACAAAGACAAAGTGGTGGTCCAACGTGCTCTCGCTACTCGTGCTCGGACAACTCCTATTTGGTGCCGCGACGCTGCTGATGCTCGCACCTATTGTCATGCAGCTCGGTCACCTGTTTCTCGTCGATGCGATCTGGATCAGCTTTGTGATGATGGCGGCGAACTTCCTTTCAAGAACTGACACCGCAAACGACTAGGTCGCTCGCCACGACTCTGCCTCTGCATTGAGCCGTAGCAGCACGCCTTCAAGCTCCCGACGTTTTCCCTCTATAACATCACTGCTTGCATCTGCTTGGACATAGATCGGTTCAGCGACGCTGACGAGACAGCGCGTGAACGGCCGCGGTATCTGCATTCTGTCCCAGCTTTTTAGCGTCCAAAACGAGCGTGGTTGCAGCACAAAAGGCACCATCGGATTTCCAGTCTTTGACGCAAGCAGCACGGGTCCGGGCTTTACCTGATATCGCGGTCCTTTCGGTCCATCGACGCTGAATCCCATCGGTAGTCCGGCGCGCATCGCTCGTATCATCTGGACAAGGGCACGCGTTCCTCCCCGAGTCGACGAGCCGCGGATCGCACCGTATCCTAACCGCTGAATGAATCTCGCAATATACTCACCGTCGAAGCTCTGCGACGTCATTATGACGATGCCGCGCTCGCGAAAAAAGTACGTTCCCAAAAAAATGCGGTCATGCCAAAAGGTATAGATCGGCACCCTGCCGGCGGCCGCGACCTCCTCGAAGTGCTCCATTCCACGCGTCTCAAACTTTACCGTCGATGAGATCAGCCTTATCGCCCAATGGAAGACAAACGCTGCGGCGCGTATCTTCAACCGGTCAAGACGGCCGTATTCCGCAAGCGAGACGGGTGCGTAGACGATGTCTGATGAGGCGGGCACCGATAGAATAACTACCAACATTAGGCTATTATTTGCAACAAGCATAAACCGAAGTTCGTAAATCACGGTTAGCTTTCCCCTTCGCACCTGATGCACAGACGGATCCTGATCGTTGATGACCACGATGACCTCGCTTCGGCTCTAGCCGAGGTCTTCGTGTCGCAACAGCATGAGGTGAAGGTGCTCGAACGGCGTTCCGATGCGGTCGCTCTCGACAGCCTGGAAAGTTTTGATCTTGTCATTTCCGACCTTGATGTCCGACCTGAAGCGAAAACGGAAAATGGTGCCGCCGTTTGTCTTCCAGACCTGCCAGAGCCGGCTGCCGACGAGAACATCAAAGCATTCAAACTTTGTGCCGCGAATTACCGCCGCGAGGCTTTTGACGAGGAGGAGCTAAAGGCTTTCGTCGCGACTGTGCTTGATTACAAGATCCGGTTTGTCGACACTGTCGAGTTCGTCAAAGGTATTCGCGAGAACATACAGTTCGAGCTGCCGAGTGCGTTGTCGCTCATGCACATCGTGCTCGAGTACCTCATGAAAAGGGTCGAGAAGCTTGGCGTCTGCAAGCCCGAGCAGTCGAACCTTTTCGTCGCCCTCGACGAGGCGTTTGTTAACGCGATCAAGCACGGTAACAAATTTGACCCGCAGAAGTTGATCCGCATCACGGCCGACGTTTCGCCCGCCGAGGCCAGTTTTACGATCGAGGACGAGGGCGAGGGCTTTGACGTCAACAACATTCCCGATCCGCTCGACCCTGAGAATCTCTTCAAGACCAGTGGCCGCGGCGTCCTGTTTATCTACAACATCATGGACGAGGTCATCTATAACGACCGCGGCAATCGGCTGACGATGGTGAAAAAGGCTCCGCAGACTGAAAGGGGATAGGGTCAGGAAGCGTGACATCTTGATTGTGGTGTGGCATATCTGTTAAGATATGGCAAATGCATAGCGGCACGACAAAGATGACTGAGGGTGGCAGAGTCGTCATACCTGCAGAGGCTCGTAGGCGGTTGGGGCTTAGAATTGGAGAAACGCTCAGTTGGGAGATCACTGAGGACGACGAGCTTAAGATATCGAGCCGTGAGAGAGATCTGCGCAAAGCTCAAGAGTTGTTTCGTAAATACGTGCCCGAGGGCCGCAATCTTGTAGACGAGTTAATAGCGGACCGTCGCAGAGAGGCCGCGGATGAGTAGATACGTCATCGACTCTTCCGCGGTTATCGCGTACCTCAATCAAGAAACAGGTTTCGAGAAAGTGCACGATCTGATCGCTGAGGCAGAGATCAGCGCCGTCAATTTGGCTGAGGTCCTGACAAAGGCCGTCGAGGCCGGTCACAGCATCGAGACGGCCGTTACCACAGTCAGCCTGCTGCGACTTGATGTCGTCGACTACGATTCACGCCAAGCGCAAAAAGCAGCGGAAATACGGCCGAGCACACGACGGTTGGGCCTGTCGTTGGGCGACCGGAGCTGTCTCGCGCTTGCGATCCTGTCAGATGCCGTCGCGGTCACAGCAGACCGAGCATGGGCTGGATTGGACGTATGTCCTACTGAACTCATTCGCTAAACTAATCTCATGCGAGTCACCATTGCGCAGATCAACACCACCAACGGCGATCTCAAGGGGAATACTCAAAAGATAATTCAGGCGATCGAGAAGGCGCGCTCGGACGGGTCGGATCTCGTCGTGTTTCCTGAGGTCGTGACGCATGGGTATACGTCGCAGGATTGGTTTCAGGATCCGGACATAATCGAGCATTGCGAGGAGCCTCTGCGGGAAATCATTCCGGAGACGAAGGGCTTGACCGTCGTGCTCGGTACGATCCGCAAACGGAACGAGAACGAAGGGCGCAAGCTTTTTAACTGCGCGGCGGTCATTCATGACGGCGAGCTTCTGGGTTTTGAAGACAAGACGCTGCTACCCGAGTACGACGTTTTTGACGATCCGAGATATTTCGAGCCATCACCGGAGAGGCGAATATTCGAGATCGGCGACATCAAGCTAGGTGTCGTCGTCTGCGAGGACTTTTGGAACGATAAGACCTTTTGGAGCGAGCGGCTCTACGATTACGATCCCACCGACGAGGTGATCGATCTCGGTGCGGATGTGATCGTATCGGTCAACGCTTCGCCTTATAACAAGGGCAAGATCAAGCTCCGCTGCGACATGGTCGCGCATCGTGCGAAGCTGCAAAAAAAGCCGATCGTCTTTGTGAATCTGGTCGGCGGCAACGACGGGATCATCTTCGATGGCGCGAGCGTGATCGCTGACGAAGAGGGCGACATCATTCTGCAAGCGAATGCGTTTGAGGAGTTCGTCGAGACTGTCGAGCTCGATTGCCGCAAGCCGGACGCACGCGGTATCACCGGATCGGAGTGCGAGGCCATACATCAGGCGCTCGTGCTCGGAGTCCGCGATTACGCGCGGAAGAATGGTTTTCAAAAAGCGCTGCTGGGACTCTCTGGCGGTATCGACTCCGCTCTTGTCGCCGCGATAGCCTGCGAGGCATTGGGCCCCGAGAACGTTCTCTGCGTGATGATGCCGTCACCGTACTCGTCCGCGGGCAGCGTCACGGACAGCAAAGAGCTTATCCGCAATCTTGGCTGTACAGGGCGCATTGAACCGATCTCGGACGCTTTCAACGTGCTGCTCCATCAGATGAAGCTGAATGAGCCGACCAAAAGCGGCGACTCGCTCGCGGCCGAGAATATGCAGTCGCGCGTTCGCGGCGTCATCCTGATGGCGATCTCTAACTCGGAAGGCCGACTCTTGCTCTCGACCGGCAACAAGAGCGAACTCGCGGTCGGCTACTGCACACTCTACGGCGATACGAACGGCGGTCTGGCCGTTCTAGGCGACGTGTTAAAAACAGAGGTCTGGGAAGTGGCACGCGAGATCAACCATCGCGCGGGCCGGGAGATCATTCCAAATTCGATCATCGAAAAAAAGCCCTCGGCCGAGCTTGCTCCGAATCAATTCGACCAAGACTCGCTGCCGCCATACGAGCTGATGGACCCGGTACTCGAGATGTACTTCGAGCTAAAGGCCTCACCTGCCGAGATCATTGCTGCGGGTCACGATCCCGAGCTTGTTTATGGTCTCCTCAACAAAGTCGAGCACCCCGCAAACGAATTCAAACGGCAACAGCTCCCGCCCACGATAATCGTCTCGCGTAATGCGATCGGTGTCGGCCGAAGGAGGCCCATTACGCATAAGTACAGAAGAGTGTCGGATTAGCTATGCTACGATGGGTCTGTTATGAGTGTGACTTTCACCGATATAGTCGATAATGTACAACAACTCTCTGTCACAGAACAGAAGGAACTGCACGATCTGCTAGAAAAGTACCTTATCGAAGCTCGCCGCGAGGAGATCTTTAGAAACTACGAGGAGAGCATCAATGAGGAACTTGAGTCCTCATCGGACATCGAGCGTTTGAAAGAATTAATCGATGCTTGAGGTCGAATTTAGCAGTTCGTTCAAAAGGGCTTTTCGTCGTCGGATCACTAAACATCCTGTAAGGGTGGAACGCTTCTGGAGAGCTGTCGAGATATTCAAGGCGAATCCCCGCGATCCTTCCCTCCGGTTACACAAACTTACCGGTAAACTGGGCGATCTGCTGAGCTTTTCGGTCGAGCAGGACCTTCGTGTGGTCTTCTTCTTTTCAAAGGAGAACACTGCTCGCTTCGTCGATATAGGCTCTCACGACGAAGTCTATTAAAGCCTGCAAGTCTTGACAGGTATGTCCGTTCTCCTCACATCAGCAGTTGCTGTATCGGAGGGAATGGATTTATGTCACGCTTTTATAGTCCGCTCGAGAATGTGAGGATCGCGAGTCCGTGCTCGGCAGATTGGGACTCGATGTACGGTGATGACCAGAAAAGGTTTTGCAAGGAGTGCAAGCTCAATGTTTATAACCTTTCGGGAATGACGCGTGAGGATGCCGAGCGACTCGTCACCAACGCCCAGGGACGGCTTTGCGTACGGTTCTATAAACGATCCGACGGCACGATCATCACGCAGGATTGTCCGGTCGGCTGGGCAAAGATCAAGCAGCGCACTCGCATTTACGCAACCGCCGCGATGTCGATGTTGATGGCTCTCTTGACAGGACTTTTCGTCGTCTCATTCCTAAAGAGATCCGATACGTCCGTAACAATGGGCGAGATCGCAATGCCGGCCAGGACGCCGACGCCGATGATGGGCAATTACATGACTATGGGTGCGATCGCACCTCGCCCGCAAAAGAACACCAACAGTCAGGGTTTTGAGATGGGCAAGACCAAAGCCCTCGCCCCTGATGTTAATTAATTTTTTACGTAATAGCCCTGTCTTGCACGCACCTTTGCGGCCGAGTGCGTGGGAACTGCGACACTGAGCTTTACGAATTTGCCGTTAGGATACTCGGCGTCCGAATAATACTGGACCAGATACTGCGAACGCAGCTCGCTCGCGAGTTGGCGAAAGATCTGCTCCAGCATCTCGTTGTTGAGACGGCTGTTCGTGGCATCGTCATATGACAGCTTTGTATTCGTCGAGCGGAATTTTGGCACGAATGCTGTCCCGCCTGTGTCCTGCGCAAACTTCTGCATGTTCTCCTCGCCAAAGATACTGATCTTGTTTAGCTGGTATGAGCTGCCTGCCGGATTGATCGAGTAAAAAACTGTATCGACATTCTGCAAAAGCTGCAGCACGCGCTGGCGTTCGGCAATGCTCGCGTCGAGATTATTCTGCACAGTCAGTTGATAGCGCGTCTTGTCGTCCAGGGTGTCGATCTTCTTGCCCAGCTTGCGATAGCCCTCTTGTATCGCTTGGGCGATGTGCGTGCTGTTCGTATCCTCGCCGTCCGAGATCACCACGATCACACGGCGCGAGTGCTCGGGCGCGTTCTTGCGCAGGTAATCGGCGGCTGCGGAAACAGTGTCAAAGAATGCCGTGTATCCTTTTGTCGGCTGGAGACCTTTGATCGCCGTGACCGCTTTATCGACCGTGTCGCGCGGCTGAACGAGCACAGGAGTCTCTCCGATCGAGAAAACCGAAGCGCGGTCCTCAGGCTTCATCACGCCGGCTAAAAAACTCGCCGCAGTCTCCAGCTCATAATTAAACATTGCGTCGGTACTCGCAGATACGTCGAACAGCAGAGCGATCTCGAGCGGTACTTTCTCGCCGGGAGCGACGCTCTCGATAGTTTGCAGACGCCCCTCCTCATCGATCTTGAAATCGTTTGCGGTGAGACCCGGAACGGTGTTGCCGTTGGCGTCCGTGACTGATGTCGGCACGACAACGAGTCGCGAATTAACCTTGATAACGTCGTTTGGATCGTCGATCCTGACGACAGGTGTCGGCGTAGGTTTTTGCGCCATCGCACAAACCGCTAGACCACAAACTACGAGTGCGATCGAGATAAGACGCTTTGACATAAAGAACTCCAAGGCAGGGTAGTGGGTGAGAAATGATGAGGGCATCTCGAGCGGCGAGAGGATTTAGTACTCGCCGCTCGTGAGATGCCCTGCTAAAGGAAAAAGTTACTCTTCGGTGCCGGGATTGGCCTTGACCTGGACGTCCTGGTTGATGCCGCGGCT
>Ga0207639_10001946_pt1 | contig 13862 bp, 14 predicted proteins | sample KBSCornC32_FD_184299 | JGI IMG/M metagenome (GOLD analysis project Ga0207639, IMG submission 184299) | Corn rhizosphere microbial communities from Kellogg Biological Station, Michigan, USA - KBS Corn C3-2 (SPAdes) (version 2) | ecosystem: Host-associated > Plants > Roots > Rhizosphere > Soil ...
GGCCTCGACAAGGTCGCCGCGAGCCACCTCCTCGGCCAGGTCGTCCGCTACGATGTCGGCAACGTCTTCGACCCCGCTTATACGGTCGGCTGCCGCGTTGCCAAGAAATGGCTGCCCGCCCGCGCCTGATGTGACGTTTGGCGCCTTACGGCCCCGCGGGGCGTCGTGCTAACGGCCTCCGCCAGAGCACGCCATGGAGGGGGCTGATGGACGCCGCGCCAACGTTCGGACCGGAGTTTCGGGAGAAACTCCTCGATCTCTTCGTCTGGCGGCGCGACGTTCGCCGCTTTCGGCGCGACCCGCTGCCGGAGGGCGCCCTCGAGCGGCTGATCGGCCTCGCCGCCCTCGCGCCTTCGGTCGGGCTCAGCGAGCCATGGCGTTTCGTCGTTGTCGACCAGCCGGCCGCGCGCGCCGCGATCCGCGCCTCTTTCGAAGCCGCAAACGCCGAGGCGCTGGCGGCCCAACCGGGCGAGCGCGCCGGCCTCTATGCGCGGCTCAAGCTCGCCGGCCTCGATGACGCGCCCTGCCAGTTCGCCCTTTTCGCGGATGGCGGCACGGCGCAGGGCCATGGCCTCGGCCGCCTGACCATGCCCGAAACCATCGACTACTCGGTGGCCATGGCAGCCCACACGCTCTGGCTCGCGGCCCGGGCCGAAGGTATCGGGCTCGGCTGGGTCTCGATCCTCGATCCGCGCGAGGTGTCGGCGGCCCTCGACGTGCCTGCACACTGGCGGCTCGTCGGCTATTTCTGCCTCGGCTGGCCGCAGCAGGAAGATCACCAGCCCGCCCTGCAACGCCTTGGCTGGGAAGAGCGCCGGCCGGTGGCCTCGATCATCCACTATCGCTAGCGCAGAGCGGCCCGACAAAGTCGCTTGACAAGCCGGCCACGCCAGATCATAACCAAATCGTTCTGAAATGTTTTGGTTATGGAATGACCGAATCCGAGCGTCTCGACGCCACCTTCATTGCTCTCGCCGACCCCACCCGTCGCGCCATCCTGGCGCGGCTGGCGACCGGCGAGGCCTCGGTCGCGGAGCTGGCGGCGCCGTTTTCCATCAGCCAGCCGGCGATCTCGAAGCACCTCAAGATCCTCGAGCGCGCCGGGCTGATTTCGACCGGCCAGAACGCCACCCGCCGCCCGCGCAAGCTTGAAGCCGCGCCGATGGCCGAGGCCTCGAGCTGGATCGAAAAATACCGCGAGCATTGGGAGCACAACTTCCGCCGCCTCGACACGCTGCTCGCCGAACTGCAGACGCCGGTCAATGCCGGCGACAAGCCGGCCTAGCCCGGCCGACGACCGCACGCCGGCGCAGCCGGCAGGCAAACGAGGACGTTTCGATTTTCACCGCCCGGCGTCGCATGGCCCGGCAACGCGAACGGCTGCCCGGCAGCCAGCATCAGAAGGAGAGACAAATGCAGAAGATCACCCCGTTTATGTGGTTCGACACCGAGGCCGAAGAAGCGGCAAAATTCTACGTCTCGCTGTTCCCCAATTCGCGCATCACCAACACGACCTATTACGGCAGCGCCGGCCCCGGCGAGAAGGGCAAGGTGATGACCGTGAGCTTCGAGCTCGCCGGCATGCCCGTCACTGCCCTCAACGGCGGACCGCAGTACAAGCCGACCGAGGCGTTCTCCCTCTCCATCGACTGCGCCGATCAGGCCGAGGTCGACAAATACTGGAGCGCGCTAACCGCCGACGGCGGCGAGGAAGGCCCGTGCGCCTGGTGCAAGGACAGGTTCGGCTACTCCTGGCAGGTCGTGCCGAGCGCCCTGCCCCGCCTTCTCGGCAATCCTGATCCTAAGAAATCCCAGGCTGCGATGCAGGCGATGTTCAAGATGAAAAAGATCGTCATCGCCGATCTCGAAAAAGCCGTCGCGGCCGCCTGAACCCCGGAGGAAACGATGCCCGCACCTGCCGACGTAAAACTCACGTCCGACACCGAGATCATGGTGACGCGCGATTTCGATGCGCCCCGCAATCTCGTCTATCTCGCCTTCACCAAGCCCGAGCTGGTCAAGCGGTGGCTGCTCGGCCCGCCCGGCTGGAGCATGCCGGTCTGCGACATCGACCTCAGGGTCGGCGGCCAGTACCACTATCGCTGGCGCAACGATGCCAGCGGCAACGAATTCGGCCTCCGCGGCACGTTCGAGCGCATCGAACGCGACAAGACCCTCGACAGCCGCGAGGCCTTCGAGGACGCCGAGCCCAGCGGCGAAGCCAAGGTCGAGACCAGCTTCCTTGACCACGGCCAGGGCACGCGCGTCGTCTATCTCATCATTGCGGAGTCCAAGGAGAAACGCGACGCCGCCATCGCCACCGGCATGACCGACGGCATGGAGATGAGCTTTAAGGCACTCGACATGCTGATCGGCGACGGGGCGCTGGAGTGAATAGCCCTTCCAACACCCACAAGGTCATCCCCGCGAAAGCGGGGATCTCCGTTTGAATCACAAGCGCCGCGCTTTCCGGAAACAGAGATTCCCGCTTTTCGCGGGAATGACCCGGTGGTTGGGGAATGGTCGGCAGTTGGCGAGTTCTAGCAGCAACCTCATCCTGAGGTGCGAGCGCAGCGAGCCTCGAAGGACCCTCGGCGGTACGCCGCGCATGGTTCGAGGCTCGCCTGCGGCTCGCACCTCACCATGAGGATGTTGGTGGTGGATAGAGACGCCCCTCACCCACAACGTCATCCCCGCGAAAGCGGGGATCTCCGTTTGAATCACAAGCGCCGCGCTTTCCGGGAACAGAGATTCCGCTTTCGCGGGAATGACCCCGTGGTTGGGGACTGGTCGGCAGTTGGCGAGTTCTAACAGCAACCTCATCCTGAGGTGCGAAGGGCCGTCAGGACCGAGCCTCGAAGGACCCTCGGCGGTACACGGCGCGTGGTTCGAGGCTCGCCTAACGGCTCGCACCTCACCATGAGGTATGGCAACTACCCCTTCCGCCCCAGCGCATCCTCGGCGGCCGGCTCGAACCGGCCGCTGAGCGGGTCGCGCACCAGGAGCCGGCCCGTGGCGACGCCGAAATAGGCGCCGTGAAGCTGCAGCTTCCCGGCTTCGACCTTGGCCTTCACCCAGGGGAAGCTCATCAGGTTCTGCAAGCTGAGCTCGACCGAGGCGAATTCGAGCCGCCGCTGGTAGGCCTCGCGATCGTATCTGGCATGCGGTCCCAGCGCTTCGGCTGCGGGCGCAATCTGGCTCATCCACTGGCTGATGAAATCGCCCTTCGACAAGGGCGCGCTCTCCTCGGCGAAGAACTTGATGCCGCCGCACTGCGCATGGCCCAGCACCACCACGTGCTTTACACCCAGCGCTTGAACGCCAAATTCGAGTGCCGCGCTCGTGCCGTGCTGGGTCGCCCGGTCCGGCTGATAGGGCGGCACGATATTAGCGACGTTGCGGACGACGAGGATTTCGCCGGGCGCCGCGTCGAAGATCACTTCCGGCGAGACGCGCGAGTCGACGCATCCGATCAGCATGATTTCCGGCTGCTGCCCGGCTTCGGCCAGCATGGCGTAACGCGATCGTTCGCGCGCAAAGCGCCCTTCGACAAAGCTGCGATAGCCGTTGATCAGACGATCGGGAAACATCGACACCTCGGATAGACAAAATCCGACCGGCCCGAAGGCCGACCGGATCTGTCCTAGCAAGGTGAAAGCTGCGCCTCAACCGGCGCAAGCGGCGATAGCGCTACTGCTTGCTCACCCGCCAGATCGTGCCGCTCCCATCGTCGGAGACGTAGAGCGAACCATCCTGTGCCACGGCGAGGCCCACCGGCCGGCCCCAGACATTGTCCTTGTCGATGACGAACCCCGTCATGAAGTCCTGGTATTCACCAGTTGGCGTGCCGTCCTTGAACTTCAAGAGCACCACCTTGTAACCGGTGCGCTCGCCGCGGTTCCACGAACCATGCATCGCCACGAAGGCGCTGCCCTTGAAATCCGCGCCGAACCCGTCGCCCTCGTAAAAGGCGATATTGAGCGGCGCCGAATGCGCCTGCATCAGCACGTCCGGCACCGTCGCCTTGCCGGCGAGGTCCGGCCGCACGGCGGCGTGGCGCGGGTCTTCATGGTTGCCGAGATAGTACCAGGGCCAGCCGTAATAGGCGCCGGCCTGCACGTGGGTCGCATACTCGAAGGGTACGTTGTCGCCGAGGTCGTCGCGCTCGTTGACCACGCACCAGACCTTGTCGGTGCCCGGCTGCACCGTCATCCCGGCGCAATTCCTCAGGCCCGTGGCGAAAATCTTCTTGTCCTTGCCGTCGGGCGTCATCGACCAGACGTCGGCGCGGCCTTCCTCGCTGCCCCAGGAATCGCCGAGCGCGTGGTCCTTGGCCCAGGCCTCGAGACCACCGGGCGGCTCCTTGCCGATGCCCTCGGCAACGTTCGAGCCCGAGCCGACCGAGAGATACATCGTCTTGCCGTCCGGCGAAAACACGATGTCTCGCGTCCAATGGTGATTGTCCGGAATATCGGCGACGACGGTCTCGGGCTTGCCCTCGGCCTGCGTCTCGCCCGCCTTGTACGGGAAACGCACCACCGAATTGCTGTTGGCGACATAGACCCATTGCGGGTCCGTGGCCGGGTAGAAGTTAATGCCATAGGGCTGGTGCAGCCCCTTGGCGAAGATCGTCGGCTCGGCCTTTCCCGACGTGTCGGCCGTGTGGAAGACCAGCACGCGGTCGGACTCGCTGTCGGCAACGAAAAGATCGCCATTCGGCGCAAAGCGCATGGCGCGCGGGTTCTTGAGGCCGGTCGCAAATACCTCGACCTTGAAACCGTCCGGCACCTTCGGCATCGCGCCATCCGGCCGGTCGACGAGCCCCGGCGCGTTCGAAGAGTCTGGGGTGGCGTTCGGCTTGTCGAGATCGTCGATGGTGATGTGGCGGGTGACGCCCGGCGCGTCCTTGCTCCAGTCGCCGAAGGCATCCTTGCCGGTGAGCACGGTGCCTTGCGCCAGGGCGCCAGTTGCCAGCGCGGCAAACGAGCAGGCGGCAAGCACAATTCTGAACATGGTCATCCCCTTCTCCCCGCTCCGCCAAACGTCGGTCGCGCAACGCTGTTCCGTCGCACACGGAACGGTGAGCCGCAGCCGGCGCCGGCCCAGCAATCTCATTGCGTCAAACCCGTCCGGCCCACAACAAATTCCCTCCATCGGCACTTGCCGATGGAGCGCCGGCACGGCAGTGTCCCGGCAGCATCCTCCCAACTTTGTGCAGCAAGATGTCAGTCCTCTTTTCTCCCCTTACCCTCCGCGGCATCACCTTCAAGAACCGCACCGTCATTTCCCCGATGTGCCAGTATTCCGCCAAGCACGGAGTCGCCAACGACTGGCACCTGGTGCACCTCGGCCGCTTCGCGCTGGGCGGTTTCGGCCTCGTCATCGTCGAAGCCACGGGCGTCGTGCCCGAGGGCCGCATTTCCTATGGCGACCTCGGCTTCTGGGAGGACGCGCAGATCGCACCGCTGAAGCGCATCGTCGATTTCCTCCACAGCCAGGGCAGCAAGGCCGGCATCCAGCTCGGCCACGCCGGCCGCAAGGCCTCGACCCCGATCTGGTGGCGCGGCGCCTTCAACGAGACCGACGACGAGAAGCAGGAGTTCGGCTACGAGGACTGGATTCCCGTCGCCCCGAGCGCCATCCGCCACACCGAGAGCAATCCCGACTTCAAGCTGCCCACCGCGCTCGATCGGGCCGGCATGGACCGGGTGCGCGATGGCTTCGTCTCGGCGGCTCGCCGGGCCCATGCTGCCGGCTTCGATGTGATCGAGCTCCACGGCGCACACGGCTACCTGATCGACCAGTTCCTCTCCCCGCTCGCCAACAAGCGCAACGATGAATATGGCGGCACGCGCGAAAACCGCATGCGCTTCCCGCTCGAGATCGTCGAGGCCACCCGCGCCGCCTGGCCCGCCGAAAAGCCGCTGATGATCCGCATCTCGACCAGCGACAACCATCCGGAGGGCTGGCAGGTCGAGGATTCGATCGCCTTCGCCGAGGAATGCAAGGCGCGCGGCGTCGACCTCATCGACTGCTCGTCGGGCGGTTTCGACGGTGCCGCGATCAAGATCGGCCCGATGTACCAGGTGCCGTTCGCCCGTGCCGTCCGCGACGGCGCCGAGATCCCCACCATGGCCATCGGCCTCATCACCGAGCCCAGGGATGCCGAAGCGATCCTAACCGGCGGGGACGCCGACCTCATCGCCTTCGCTCGCGGCGCGCTCGACGACCCGAACTGGCCGGTCCACGCCCGCCACGCCCTCGGCGGCGAGGACGACGCCTACGCCCACTGGCCCAAGCAGGCCGCCAACCGGGTGCGCGAAAAGGATCGGGCGCTGAAACTGCGCGATTTCGCGCCCGTCTAGGCTTCGGGTGGCGGCAGTCTTCCTGCCGCTCCCCTCTTCCTCGAGCAAACAACTGCAGCGCAGCCGAGAAATGTTCGGCCTGCAGCGGCACAATTCAAGCCAGGTTCATCTACTAACCGATATCCTCTTCGCAGCGTCAATCAACACTGTGAAGGGGATATCCAAATGCCTGCTTCCCGTTTTGCTTCCGCTACGTTTCCCAAACGCCTCGCAATGCTTGCCGTTTTCGCCGGTGCCGCTGCCTTTGTTGGCCCGTCCCTGGCAATGGACGACAATGACATCCTGGACATGTGCATGCAGCGCGAGGACAACTGCCACAAGAAATGTGGCGATAGCGATGCCTGCTGGGACGTCTGCAACCAGCTCTTCGCCGATTGCGTCGACCATGGCGGATGGTCGAAGGGCCGCAAGCTGATGCAGGTCGAGCCCGGCGACGGCCCCAAGCGCTTCCCGCACGGCCCGATGACCGGCGTGACCAAGCCGCTCGATGCGATGCCGCTCAACCCGAGCGGTGGCGACAAGCCAACGCACGGCCACCGCCATCCGCTGGATATGGAGCCGAACATGCAGTTGCAGCTCCAATAGTCCCCTCGGGCTGCCGGCCGGCTTGGCCCGCGGCCCGATCGGTACAAATTACGACGTCATGCTAACGGCTGCTTCATGCCGGACGTGGATAATTTGCGCCGGGGACCGTCTGGAACTTGAGTCATGCTTGTGGCGAAGGGCAAGCTGCGCCTTCACTATTGGGAAACCATCACCGCTATCCGGAATGACTTGCCGATCTACCTGGCGGTCGCCGTGTATATCTTGGCCGGCTCGACCTACGTGTTGGCCAAGGGCGGCATGCTCATGGGCGCGCTCGACCTCTATGCGCACGCAGCGCTCATCACCTATTGCCTGATCCTGCCCCTGGTGGTGCTGGTCATCGGTATCCTGCGCATCACCCATCATCTCGATGCACGCCGCGGCCTTGCCTATCGGCATATGTTCGCGCCGCGCCGCACCGCCCGCTTCTTCGCCGGCTCGCTGCTGATGATCGCGGTCGTGGTGCTGTTCCAGTCGATGTTCGCTTCGGTGAAAACCAGCTTTTCCCGCGATGGCTTCCCGTACGAGAAGGCGCTGGCCGACCTCGACAAGCTCATTCACTTCGGCCACTCGCCGGCCAAATACCTCTATTCGTTCGCCAAGAACGAGTGGGTGCTGCGCACGGTCGAATTCAACTACAACGTGCTCTGGTTCGTCGTCTGCTTCGGCGTCCTCTACTGGGTGGCGATCTCGCCCCGCGCCGACCGCATCCGGCTCCGCTTCGTGTTCAGCTTCATGATGGTCTGGGTCGTGGTCGGCAATGTCGTCGCGGCGCTCTTGCCCACCGCCGGCCCCGCCTTCTACAGCCTCGTGACCGGCGATCCCGACCGCTTCCACAAGGTGCGTGACTTCGTCGGCACCACCGCCGGCACGTTTTCGTCCGCCGCCGACGAGCAGCGCTATCTCTGGGCACTGCATCTCGCCGGCAGCGACGGCTTCGGCTCCGGCATTTCGGCCTTCCCGAGCATGCACGTCGCGCTGATCTCGCTAATGGCGATGTTCGCAACCGAGCACAATCGCCGCCTCGGGATTGCGGTCTGGGTCTATGTCGCATTCATCGTCGCAAGCTCGACCTATCTCGGCTGGCACTACGCCGTTGATGGCTATGCGGCGATCATCCTCGTCGCGATGGTCTATTGGGCCGTCCGGTCCGCCCCGGCGGCCTGGCGCGCCATGGTGCCTGCCATCGAGGCCGCTCCGGTCCCCGTGCCGGTGCCCTCGCCGCTGCCGGTGGCCGCGGACCCCGAGCTCGCCGCCGGTTAATCCCAGTCAATCTTGCGGCCGGATTGCGCCCGCTAACCCTCCGTTAGCCATGCCGCGGCATGGTTGCCGAATTGTAACGGCGGCAGCCAAAATCGGTCGCAATTTCCCCGGCACCCTTGCTGGACGAAGCGCGGCGCACCACGTGCCGTTCGAACAGGGAGCCGCGATCATGACCTCGAAAGCTGCGCTGTTTGCGCTGATGGCCGTTTGGGGCGTGGGACTGGGCGGTGCCTTGCCGGTGCGCGCCGAAGATACGACCGATCCGGCGCCCGCCGAGATGACCAAGGAAACCGGTCTCGCGCCGGCCGGCTTTGCCAACCGCGTATGGCAAAAGGCTGACGGCGACATGCCGGGCGTCATCCGCATCTTCCTCTCCGACGGCACGCTCGTGCAGGACAGCTGCTGGGAGACGCACCGCCTCTCCGTGTGGAAGATGCGCAATGCCTCCGACCTCACCTGGAACGAGGACGGCACCGACATCGACGCCTCGATCGCCAAGCTCGAGCCGAACGCCCTGACCCTGGTGCTCAAGCTCAAGGGCGGCTCGGTTGAAGAGCACTACACCGCCGCCGCGGCGCCGTGGGTTTGCCCGGACATGCCGAAGTCGTAGGGTACCCAAGACCCGATACGGCAACAAAAAAGGCGCGGTCTGGAAACCGCGCCTTTTGCTTTGCTGGAACTGCCGAGCCTACTCGGCCGGCACCTGGATCGGGCCTTCGACCGGCGGCGAGTCGCCACGGATCGTAAACTGGGTCAGCACGAACGCGATCGTCGCACAGGCGGCAAAGGCCACCACCATCGGCAGCGCCGTGCCGTTGAAGAACGCCCCGGTGATGCCCATCACCGCGGCACCCGCCACCATCTGCAGCGTCCCCATGAGGGCCGATGCCGTGCCGGCGATCTCACCATGCTCTTCCATCGCCAAAACACCCGTCGTCGGCAACACGAGGCCGAGGAAGGCGAAGGCGACGACCATCAGCGTCGCGAGCACCGCGAAGCTGTCGATGCCGGCGAGGAACAGGGCGAGGAGCGACACCATCGAGGCCGCAAAGCCCCAGACGGCATAGCGCACGACCCGGTTGAGGCCGAAGCGGCGGACCAGGAACCCGGTCATCTGCGACGCGCCGAAGAAGCCCACGGCGTTGATCGAGAAGGCAAGGCTGTACATCGTGGGGCTGAGGCCATAGTGGCCCTGGTAGACGAACGCCGAGCTGCCGATGAAGGCCATGAAGCTCGCCATGCCGAAGCCGCCGATGAAGCTGAGGCCAAGGAAACGCGGGTCGCGCAGCAGGATCCAGTAGCCCTGGATGGCGCTGGCAAGGCTGCTCTCGACGCGAGCCTCTTTCGGCCGGGTCTCCTTCAACGCAAACGCCGCAATCAGCAGCGCCACGACGCCAGACCCCGACATGATCCAGAAGATCGTCCGCCAATCGCCGAACTGGATGACGAGGCTGCCCAGCGACGGTGCGAGGATCGGCGAAATTGAAAACACCAGCATCAGCAGGCTGAAAAGCTGGGCCGCGGCAGCGCCGGTATAGTTGTCGCGGACGATCGCCCGCGGCAGGTTGAACGACGCGCACGCGCCTACCCCCTGCACGAAGCGGAAGGCGACGAGCCACTCGATGTTCTGCGCCACCGCGCAGCCGAGCGCGCCGATCACGTAGAGCGCGATGCCGAAGTAGAGCGGCGGCTTGCGGCCGACCATGTCGCTGACCGGCCCATACGCCAGCCCGAAGACGGCCGAGGCCAGCATGAAGGCCATGATCGAAAGCTGCGCGGAGGCTGTATCCGCCCCCAGCGCCTTGGCGATCGCCGGCAGCGTCGGCAAGTACATGTCGATGGCGAACGGCCCGATCACGGAGAGGAGGCCAAGCACCACCCCCGCACGAAAAATCTTGCTATCCATAGAAGATACTCTTTCCGGCCCAACGGCCGATTTTGTCCCGTGTAGTCAGTTACTTGTCGGCGACGCTCAACAATCGCCCGCCGACGCTTCAACAGAACTGCGCATCTGAAAATTCCTTCGGTTTTCGGGGAGACGACTGCTCTCTTCGCGCAAGCGAAGCTGCTGGTCGATTACCCGTGAAGTCATGGTTTTGTAGCGGCCAGGCCCACGAGTGGACCGTGGGCTGGCGAGGCATGCCGGACCAACCTCGGGCGAGGCATCCGTCATCCACCACGTTGTTCTAGTCGCAGTCGGTGCCAGCTAATGGCAGCAGGCCGCTGGCTCTTATTGGATCATGTTCCCGGCACCTCGCCGACTCGACCTGTCCAGAAAATTGGACACAACCGTCAAGAACAGAAATTGGACACACTTGTCCAATTCGTCAACCCCCATTATGTTCCGTGGCATGGATTCCGTCGACGATCTGCCGCGCAGTGCTGCCATGCAGCAGCGTGGGAACTACAACAAGCGGTGCCGCATCATCGAAGCGGCGACCGAGGTCTTCTGCCGTGACGGATATGTGGGCGCCTCGATCGACGCCGTGGCGGCCGGCGCCGGCGTCTCGCGCCAGACCATTTACAACCAGATGGGCGATAAGGAGCAGCTCTTCGCCGAGGTGGTGCGCGGCATCACGGAACGCTCGAGCGCCATCATGGTCAAGACGCTCGCGACCTTCCCGGATCACCCCGACGACCTCGCGGCCGAGCTGACCGACTTCGCCGTACGCCTATCCAGCAACTGCATGTGCGACGCCGACGCCACCGCCCTGCGCAAGCTCATCGAGAACGAAGGCCAGCGCTACCCAAAACTCTTCGACACCTGGCGCGAATATGGCCCCGGCAAGAACTGGCCAGCGATCGCGGCCCGCTTTGCCCGGCTCGCCCGTGACAACCGCATCGAGATCGGCGACGCCGACCTCGCGGCGCGTCAGTTTATGGCGCTGATCAACGTCGAGCTGCCGGACTACGCGGAGCTCGGCCGTCCCCCGAACCAGGCCGAAATCCGCGAGGCCGCGACGAACGCCGTGAGCACGTTCCTCCGCGCCTACCCGCCGTGCGGCGAGGCGCCACGAAAACCGGCCTCCGCCAAAGCCAAGAGCGCCGCTTCCTCCTGAGGCACGCCTTCGGCCAGCCGCGCCGCAGCGACAAACGGCAGCCAGGCCATCACCGCCGCCCGGCTGACGCCCGTCGCTGCGACGTAGGAGTCGACATAGTCACGGGCCACCGACTCCCAGCGCGGCCGCATCAGCACATAGGACCGGCAGACATCTGCGGCAGGATCGCCGGCCGTGGCATCGAGCCAGTCGACCACCATCGCCGCGCCCGGTTCGCCGAGGATGTTGAACGGATGGAAATCGCCGTGGCAGAGCTGCGCGCCATCCGGCATCTCGGCGAGGCCGGCCAGTAGCTTGGCCCGCAGCGCGTCATCCAACTGTGGCGCTCGTCCGATATTCGTCGCGAGGCGAGCTTTGAGGCTGCCGAGCTGCGGCAGTGACCGCGCATGGATGGCGCGATGCAATGCGGCCATCGCCTCGATGTATCGCGGCGCGGCGGTGGGCGTCTGCTGCATCGCCGCGCCAAACGAAACACCATCGGCGCGGCCCATGACGATTCCCCAGCGGTCCCCGAACCGGTCCACGGCGTGCACGCCCGGCGTCGGCAACCCCACCGTTTCGACCATGGCCAGGATCGCGGCCTCGCGAAACGCCACGGCCTTCCCCGCGCCGGTCCTGTAGAGCTTGGCGACAGCGGCGCCGTAGGCGAAGACCTCGGCCTCCTTGCCGGTGCCGAGCAGCGGTCCGAGCGCCGCGTCATCCACCGCTGCCAATCCTTCGCAGACCCAGCGCCTTGAGCGGTCCGAATAGGTTGCCGGCAACCATCGCCGCCAGTACCTGCGGCGCCGGCGGGACTTTCGCCACGTACGCCACCAGCAGGTCGCGCAGGACCGGTAGCGCGCGGCTCTCGGACTGGTAGAACGGCGTCAGCGTCAACGACAGCGCCTGATAGAGCCGCACATGCCAGCGGCGCAGCGCGGCATAGCGGGCCAGTGCCGCCGGAATGTCAGCCGACGTCTCGAGCGCGATCGCCAGCGCCTTGGCATCGAGCAGCGCCATGTTGGCGCCCTGTCCCAGTTGCGGGCTGGTCGAGTGCGCGCTATCCCCGACAAAGGCAATGCCCTCGCCGGCCGCCACCCGCATCGTGCCGTGCTGGTAGCGCGCCAGCGTCAGCGGTTCGAAGCTCCCGATGGCCGCGAGCAGCGGCTCGGTCTCCGGCCAAAGCCCCGCAACCTGGTCGCTCCACGGAGCAAAGCCGTCGCCGACGAGGGCCGCATGGCTCTCGACCGGCAGGCTCCAGAAGAACGCCGCAAGCTCCTCGCCGCCCGGATGATGCCGCCCGATCGGCAAAACACCGATCATCACGCTGGCGCGGCGGTAACGCTGCATCAGCGCCGCGCCATCGAAACCGGCCGGCGGCCATGGCACCGTCGCCCACACCGCCCCGAACGGCATGGGACGCGGCGTCGCCGCGAACTTGGCTCGGCGTCGCAGCGATGTCCCCGCCCCGCTGCAGTCGACGACAAGATCGAACGGTCCGGCGCGGCGCCCGTCGTCGCGCACCAGCCGCCCGCCGCCGTCGGCGCGCTCGACATCGACCACTGTTGCGCTCGTTTCGACGGCGATGCCGGCCCTCATCAGTGCATCATGCAGCACATTGAAGAGCGCCGCCCGATGCACGCCGATCGCGTGCTGGCCACCCTTGAGCGCGTCGTAGCGAACGTCCAGCACCACCCGGCCGGTGCGGGCGTCGCGCCCGTCGAGCCGGTCGATGCGCCGGCCAAGCGAGCGAATCTCCGGCAGCAGGCCAAGATCGTCGAGCACTGCCTGCCCGGTCGGCTGCAGCATCAGCCCTGAGCCAACCGGCCGCGCCACATCGAACCGCTCGAAAACGGTGACGCGGTGCCGAAGCCGATCGAGGTAGAGCGCCGAGGCGAGCCCGGCCGGGCCCGCGCCGACAATGGCGATGTCGAGTTTTCCCTGCATGCCGCTCCCAACCGCCCCGCGTCATGAAGCGGCGGGCGGCGCAGCGAGTCAATGCGCGCCGGGCGGACGGGCCAAGCTCGCCTAAATCGTGACCTGCGTCCCGATCTCGACCACCCGGCCGGTGGGGATGTGGAAGTATTCCGTCGCGTCGGTCGCGTTGCGGGCCAGCGCGATAAAAATCCGGTCAGCCCAGAATGGCATGCCGCCCTTGGGCGATGGCCTGAGCGACCGCCGCGACAGGAAGAACGAGGTCGACATGATGTCGAACTTCCAGCCGAGCTTTCGCGCCAGTTGCAAAGCCTTCGGGATGTTCGGCGTCTCGACGTAGCCGAAGGTGACAATCACCCGGTAGAAGAGCTCGCTCAACCCTTCGATGCGCACCTTATCGTCGTCCGGCACGCGCGGCAGGTTCGAGGTCTGCACAGTGAGGATGACGTTCTTCTCGTGCAGCACTTTGTAGTGCTTGAGGCTGTGGAGCAGCGCCGTCGGCGCGCCGGTCGCGTCGCTGGTGAGGAAAACCGCGGTGCCCGGTACGATGGTCGGCTTCTTCTTGGTGAGGTTCTGCACCAGAAACTCGAGCGGCACCTCGTCGCGGCGGGTCTTTTCGATCAGCCGCTGCCGGCCGACCATCCAGATGATCATGACCACCACCACCGTGACCGCG
>Ga0207639_10001948_pt1 | contig 13860 bp, 26 predicted proteins | sample KBSCornC32_FD_184299 | JGI IMG/M metagenome (GOLD analysis project Ga0207639, IMG submission 184299) | Corn rhizosphere microbial communities from Kellogg Biological Station, Michigan, USA - KBS Corn C3-2 (SPAdes) (version 2) | ecosystem: Host-associated > Plants > Roots > Rhizosphere > Soil ...
TGTTGGATTTCTGGACGGCGGTTGCGGCGGTCATTGCCACCACGGCCACCTTGACCTGGACCACGTCCTTGATTCTGCTGTGGCGCCTGGACTGGCGCTGCTGGTGCTGGTGTGTCAGCCATGATTAAAACTCCAATCCTGCGTTACGGGCGGCATCGGCCAAAGCCTTGACGCGACCATGATACAAATGACCGCGACGGTCGAATACCACTTGTTTTACTTTGGCAGCTTTAGCCTTGGTTGCGATTTCGGTGCCAACCCAGGTTGCTTTCTCTGTCAAGCTGCCTTTGACGGCTTTTTGGCCAACAGTTGAGATGGCAGCCAATGTCTGATGCGTCTCATCGTTGATGATCTGAGCACTAACGTGCAGGTTGCTGACGTGAATGCTCAGCCGTGGACGAGCGGTCGTTCCAGATACGGTAGCCCTGACGCGAGCGGCACGTTGCGCGAAGTTGCGCGCCTTAAGTGTTTGCTTTGGCATGACTATTTATCCTTTCCTGACTTACCGCTCTTGCGGATAATGCGTTCACCTTCGTACTTGATACCCTTGCCCTTGTAAGGCTCAGGCTTCTTAAGAGCACGAATTTCGGCAGCGACTTGGCCGACCTGCTGTTTGCTGATGCCGCTGACAGTGATGTTGGTACCTTCTATAGTGGCAGTCACGCCAGCTGGCATCTTGTAGATGACATCGTGCGAGAAACCTAGATTCAGCTTAAGGTCGGCACCTTGAGCGGCTACGCGGTAACCAACACCATTGATTTCGAGCTTCTTGCTGAAGCCCTGGGTCACGCCGACAACCATGTTGTTGACGAGGGTGCGCATCAGACCGTGCTTGGAACGGTTCTTCGGCTCATCGTTTTCACGAGTTACGACGACTTGGTCACCCTCTTGCTTAACGGTAACACCTGGCATTGTAAATTGCTCCAGGGTACCTTTGCCACCCGCGACCACGATCTTGTCGGGGTCGACAGTGATTGTCACACCGCTCGGCACTGCGATCGGTAGTTTTCCTATACGACTCATATTACTTTCCTTCTAATCCTTTAATTGCTTCTTGGAGATGATATGCGATATTACTTGGGCTTACCCCAAATTCTACTAATGAGCTAACCAACTGAGAAGCCGCAATCCTAGTCATCGCATCCTTTGAGCCATTCTCCTGATATAAGTCAAGTAACGGTCCCACTGGATACTCTGTAGTTTTGGTATGCTCGCCGTTGAAACTCATTTTAGTAAACCTTACAAATTAGTTCACCGCCGATGCGCTGCTTCTTGGCATCATCGCCGGTCATCATACCTTTGGAGGTGCTAACGATGACGAGACCACGGCCGCGCTTGACGACAGGAATGTCCTGCGCGCTGATGTAATAGCGACGGCCAGGCTTGCTCAGACGGACGATTTCAGTGATGCGTGCGTTCTCACTCTGGTCGTTAATGGTGATAGTCATAGTCTTGCCGATCTTATCATCAGAGACTTTGACGTCACTGACGAAATTGCTGCTCTTGAGCAGACGGGCGACTGATTCTTTGACCTTGCTGTGCGGTAACGTCACTTCATTCTTACGAACAGCGATAGCGTTACGGATGCGGGTGAGCATGTCGGCGATTGGGTCTGTAGATGTAATCATATTTCCTCCTACCAACTACTCTTCGTTACACCAGGGATCTCACCCTTGACTGCGTGTTCGCGGAAACTGATACGACTCAGACCGAACTGACGCATGTAACCATGTGGGCGGCCAGTTTCAATACAACGGTTCTTCCATCGGGTAGGACTCGAGTTGCGAGGCAACTTGGCCAAGCCTTCCTGATCACCGAGCTCTTTAAGCTGGGCACGCTTTGCGGCGTACTGCGTAATCATCTTCTGCCGCTTTAGGTCGCGGGCGACTGCTGATTTCTTAGCCATTACTTGTTCTCCTTTTCGAACGGCATGCCGAACTTCTCTAATAGTGCGCGGGCGTGAGCTTGCTCATGAGCATTGATGACGAAAATCGCTTGCATGCCATGGACAGTAGTAGTCTCATCAAAACTGAGCTCTGGGAAGACTGATTGGTCAGTGAGACCTATGCTGTAGTTACCAGCCTTGTCAAAAGCCTTGGCGCTAACACCGTGGAAGTCACGCAGACGTGGCAGTACGATGTTGATGAAACGATCAGCGAATTCATACATCTTGTCACCGCGCAGGGTGACTTTGAGGCCGATCATGTTGCCTTCGCGGAGCTTAAACCCGGCAATAGACTTCTTAGCGACGGTTTCAACCGGTGCTTGGCCAGTGATCTTGATCAAGGTGTTCTTGGCGGCTTCAATGACTTTCTTATCATCCTTAGCCTTACCAAGACCAACGTTAATGACGATCTTTTCGAGACGTGGCAGCTGGTGCACGTTCTTCAGCCCCAACTCTTTCTCGAGTTCGGACACCAACTTACCATTGTATTCAGCCCGGAGACGAGCAGTAGTAACTGATTTTGCAGTTTTGGTAGCGTTTGCCATTACTTGATCTCCTTTCCGGTCTTCTTGAATACACGAGTTTTGGTGCCGTCATTAGCGACGTTGTAGCCGATTTTGCTGCCCTTTTTGGTGGCTGGGTCGACGATGGCGACTTTACTTACCCAGATTGGCTTAGTCAGCTCAACGATAGCACCTTGTGGGTGTTCGCGGTTCGGCTTAACGTGCTTCTTTACGATGTTGATGCCTTCGACGGTCACTTTGTTCAAAGTCGGGTGTGTGGCGGTCACTTTGCCGGTCTGTCCCTTGTACTTTCCAGCACGGACAACGACTGTGTCACCTTTCTTCAAGCGGATCTTGAAGACATTGGTCAATGTTTTCTGATTAATACTCATAGTTATAGTACCTCCGGAGCGAGCGAGATGATCTTGGCGTAGCCGTAATCACGCAGTTCGCGTGGTACTGGCCCGAAGATACGGGTTGCTCGTGGTTGCTTGTCGTCACCGATGATGACAGCGGCGTTGTCGTCGAACCGAATGGTCGAACCGTCCTTGCGGCGGATCTTCTCGTTGGTGCGGACGATGACAGCTTTGACGACTGACTTCTTCTTGACGTTACCGCTCGGGTTAGCTTCTTTGACAGTTGCGACAATGACGTCACCAACACGGGCGTAACGACGGCGAGTGCCACCAAGTACACGGATACAGAGGATTTCCTTGGCGCCACTGTTGTCGCAGACACCTAAACGGGTTTCTTGCTGAATCATTACTTGGCCTCCTCTTTCGTCGGAGCTTCGGCAGCAGCCTTCTTAGCGGCTTTCTCAGCCTTCACAGCAGCGGATTCCTCGGTTTCACCGGTTACGATCTGACCCTCGCGAAGCTTAGGCTTCTCGATGATCTTGTCGAGCGCAAAGCGCTTGCGGGCGCTGAGTGGACGAGTTTCAATGATGGCAACTTTGTCACCAACTTGTGCTTCATTTTTTTCGTCGTGGGCCATGAACTTCTTGCTCACCGTGTATTGCTTGCGATACAGCGGGTGAGTCTTGCGAGTTCGGACGGTAACGACGATGGTCTTGTCGCCCTTGTCAGACGAGACAACACCGGTAATAGTTTTGGCCATTACTTGGTCTCCTTCACGAGCTGTTCGCTCAATACGGTTAACATACGTGCCAGGTCTTTGCGCTTATTACGGATGAGGCGAACATTTTGCTGTTCACCGCTCATGACGCGGCGTTTCAACTCGGCAATTTCTTCACGTAACTTGGTGCTCTGGGCAGTCAAGTCAGCGGTGCTCAATTTACGGATATCAGTAACTTTCATGATTATGCCTCCTCCCGTACTAGGAATTTGGTCTTAACTGGCAGCTTGTGGGCAGCCAGACGCATAGCTTCGCGGGCAGTTTCTTCTGGAACACCTTGCATTTCGAACAAGATAGTACCAGGACGGACCTTGGCGACGAAGAATTCTGGGTTACCCTTGCCGCTACCCATCTTAACGTCAAGTGGCTTGCGGGTAACGGGGGTGTGCGGGAAAATACGGATCCAGATCTTACCACCACGCTTAATGTAGCGGGTCATGGCCTGTCGAGAAGCCTCGATCTGGCGGCTAGTAATCCGCTCGTGGCCCTGGGCCTGCAAAGCGTAATTTCCAAAAGCGATGTAGTTACCACTGGTAGCGACACCGCGGATCTTACCTTTACGCACCTTGCGGTGCAATGTTCGCTTGGGGACTAACATGTTATGCTTCCCCCTTGTAAATCCACACCTTAACACCGATGATACCGGCTGGGGTTTGAGCCTTTACGGCAGCATAGTCAATGTTAGCGCGAAGAGTGTGGAGTGGTACAGAACCTTGTACTTCCTTTTCAGAACGAGACATTTCAGCACCGTTTAGACGACCTGCAACCTGGATACGAATGCCGAGGGCACCGGCACGCATAGTTGCAGCGGCACCACTCTTGATTGCGCGACGGAAGCTCATGCGGCGCTCCAACTGGTGGGCGATGTTCTCGGCGACCAACTTGGCGAACAGTTCGCTCTTTTTGACCTCTTCAATATTGACGCGCACAGGGGTGCTGTAGATTTTCTCGATAGCATCTTTGAGTTCCTGTGCACCGGAACCGCCACGGCCGATGACAACACCAGCTTTAGCAGTAGCGATAGTCACAGTTACCAGGTTCGGGGTACGACTAATGTCGACCTTATTGATAGCAGCGCGGCTACCAAGCTTGTTATGAATCAGCCGACGTACTGCCAGATCATCACGCAAGTACTTGGCGTAGTCACGCTTGTCTACGAACCATTTGCTGCGCCAGTCCTTGTTGACCTGGAGACGGTAGCTGATGGGGTTAACTTTCTGACCCATTATGCCTCCTTCTTTGCTGCTGGCTTAGCGGCAGCAGGTTTTTTAACTTCACGTTGTTCGCCGTCGACAACGACTCGGATGTGAGATGAACGACGTTGGAATGGTAAAGCACGACCGTGAGCAGCTGGGCGGTAACGCTTGGTGCGCGGGCCATGAGTAACGCTAATTTCGACGATGCGAAGAGTGTTCGGCTTGTAACCGTGATTGTGGTCGGCGTTAGCCTTGGCACTGGCAATGACTTTGCTTACGGCCACGGCGGTACGGCGAGGAGTGTGCTCTAGGATAGTCAGGGCGTCCTCAACAGAATGACCACGAACCAATGCGGCAACTACCGCGACTTTGCGTGGGCTGTGATTAACACCTTTGGCGATTGCTTGTACTGGCATAATCTACTTCTTCAACTTTCCGCCGTGGGAACGGAACTTACGGGTCGGACTGAACTCACCGAGCTTGTGACCGACCATGTTCTCGGTAACGAACACTGGTACGTGCAATTTGCCGTTGTGCACAGCGATAATGCGGCCGACAAACTCAGGCGTAATGGTGCTGGCCCGGGCCCAGGTCTTGATGATAGTGCGGTCGTCATTGCCGAGAGCAGCTACCTTCTTGGCAAGCTTGAAATCAACAAACGGACCTTTCTTTAATGAACGACTCATACTGTTACTCCCAATTCCCGGTTCATTAATTGATCTGTGGCATGATCTATACCCCTGGAGAATCCGTGTAATTCACGGTTATTAAGAGGTGGCTCGATAGCCTCGACAAAAGCTTGCGTATCCACGCTCTGTGCTTCAGCTGCAAGTGCTACCCCCGAAACAGCGATACCCAAAGTATAGAAACCATTTCCTTCTTCATGCCTGTAGAGTTTATTTATTTCTCTAGCTCGTTGCGCAATGAGCGTCCAAGATACTCCCGGCTTAATAACACCATCCGAAACTTCGAATATCTTCATACCGTGACTATTATGTATTTCAGCCATGATTATTTCCTCTTAGCCGTGTGACGGCTTCTTACGATGAACTTGGTGGTCGATTTGCGGCGGCGGGTCTTGAATCCGAGGGTCTTTTGGCCCCATGGCGTCATTGGTGCGGTACCGTGGTTCTTGCCACCACCGACACCGTGTCGGCCACCGTCACCACCACCGTGCGGGTGATCAACAGCGTTCATAACAACACCACGGACAGATGGGCGCTTACCCAAGTGGCGGTTACGGCCAGCCTTACCGATCTTGATGTTTTGGTGCTGCTCGTTACCGACGACACCCATGCTGGCAGTGCAGTTCTCATGGATGAGGCGGACTTCACCAGATGGCAGGCGAACTTGGACATAGCCGTTGTCGGCGCGGCCCATCAGTTGAGCACTGTTGCCGGCGCTGCGGACCATTTGGGCGCCACCACCAACTTTGAGCTCAATGGCGTGGATGGTGCTACCAACTGGAATATTCTTGAGTGGCAGACGGTTACCGTTCTCGATAGGAACTTCGGCACCACTTTGGATCTTCTGACCGACTCGCATACCGTTAGCAGCCAGGATGTAGTGATACACGCCAGCGTTGTCTTTGATACGGGCGATGCGCGCGCTACGGTTCGGGTCGTATTCAATCTGTTCGATAGTCGCTTCGGTACCTTCAGCCAACTTGAAGTTCATAATGCGGTAGAACTGCTTGGCGCCACCACCTTGGTGACGAGTCGTGATGCGACCCTGGTTGTTACGACCATTGCCCCGGCGTTTGATGACTGTAAGGCTGCGTAAAGGCTTCTTGGTAGTAATACCATCGAAGTCCTGGCTGGTCATGCCTCGGCGGCCAGGCGTAGTCGGATTGTATAGTTTAATCGCCATCTTACTTCTCCTCCTTCTTGCTGGAACGCTTGAGGCTCAGCTTCTTGGCTGGCTTAGCTTCTTTTGCGGCCTGCTTAGCTACAGCTTTGTCAACCTTCTCTTGGACGGCTTCCTGCTTGGCTTCGGCTTCTTCGGCAGCAGCGTAGATAGGCAGGCTCTGGCCAACGGCGATGGTGACGTAAGCCTTGCGGCTGGCGACATCGCGGCCACGGGCCTGGAGACGCTTGGTAACGGTTCTCTTGGCTTTGCCGGGACGGTTCAGGATGTTCACGTTAGTGACGGTGACGTCGAATTGGACAGCAACGGCTTGAGCGACGCTCTGCTTGTTAAGGCCCTGTGGAATGTCAAATACATAGGTGCGGTGGAGCTGGCTTACGCGGTAAGCCTTCTCACTCATAATGCGAGGCAATAAGGTTACAGTCTTGGACATTATTTTGTCTCCTCTTTGACCTTAGCGGCTGTCAAAGGTTTCGCAGGCGCATCGGCAGCACCAAGCCACTGGCTGATAGTTGCCAGCGAGGCGTTGGTTACGACGATGCTGTCAGCGTTCAAAACGTCAAATACGTTCAGGTAGTTTGCAACGACCAATTTGAGGTTGGCAATGTTGCTGCTAGAACGGGAAAGTTCAGCAGTCAGGTTATCTACGACAAGAAGTGTCTTCTTGGCAGCACCAACTTTAGCGAGCAGTTTGACCATGTCAGCTGTTTTACCTTCTTTAGAGACAACGTCTTCAACAACGATGATCTTGCCAGCTTCGGCAGCCAGGCTCAATGCCTGGCGAAGAGCCGTGCGCTTAGCCTTGGTGTTGAGCTGTTTGCTGTAGTTTTCGTTACCGGTTGGGCCGAAGGCGATACCACCACCGGTCCAGATTGGGTTACGGGATGAACCGAAACGAGCACGACCAGTACCTTTTTGTTTCCATGGCTTCTTACCACCACCACTGACTTCGCCACGCTTCAGCGTAACAGCGAGGTTGTCGCGGCCGTTTGCAAGGTATGTAGTGTAAGCTTGCTTCAACAATTCATGATTCTTAACATCGACGCCGAAGACGGCTTTGTCGAGCTTGGCAGGCGTTGCAGCCTTGGTGCCAGCCTTAGTATAGGTTGCGATAGCCATTATGCGTCTCCCTTCACGATCACGATGCTCTTGCGGGGGCCAGGAACGGCGCCAGTTACACCTATAACACCGAGATCGGCGTCAACAAATGCAACTTTGAGGTTACGGACAGTAACGGTTTCGTGGCCCATCTGACCAGCCATCTTCTTACCCTTCAGAATGTGCTGTGGGTACATAGAACCGATGGAACCAGGACGACGGTAGCTGCCACCACCATGGGTCTTGCGACCGCGGTGGAAGCCGTGGCGCTTGATAGTGCCAGCCCACCCCTTACCCTTGCTAGTACCGGTGACATGGACTACGTCGCCAACTGAAAAGACCTCGGGGTTGATGGTTTCGCCAACCTTGAGGTCTTCGGTTATTTCGTCGACGCGGAATTCGCGCACAATCTTCGGCATAATCTTTGTGCCGGCAGCCTTGAAATGGCCTTGCTGAGCCTTGGCAGTGTTTTGTGCCTTGGCTTCTTCAAAACCGATCTGTACGGCGGTATAGCCGTCAGTTTCATCGGTTTTGACCTGCGTGATGACGCAGGGACTAGCGGAAAGCAAGGTAACAGCAGTCACAACACCGTCTTCTGCGATGGTGCTGGTCATGCCAACCTTACGAGTGATCAATGCTTTCATAGTTCACCTTATGTTACGTCCGTACTGACATCTAGTGTTTCTGACAAGCAAATGCTTTTGAGCCAGAGCATAAAAATGCTTGGTTGCTAGCGGTTTCTACCCCTGTTAGAGTGCAGACCTACCTAACTCACCAAGTACAGATTTTGATAAATACCCTAACAGATTACCACAATAACCTTACACCTGTCAATGTGTTGTACATAATACATGTAGAAGTTCGATTGTGACTCAACCCAACCTATCAAAAATTGGCCAAGCGGCAGCATTCGTATACGCTAGTTCTCAACTCGGCCAAGTTTAATCTGGGCGAATTTTTCCCCCACCCCCATTAAGGCGTGCGCCGACGTCGGTATGATATCAGTCGTCTCGTTTACTGCCGCCTTAATACCGCGCTCAAAGTGAATACCTACCATCCGGGCACCCTTCGTATCCAATAGTTTTATCTTAATATCCTTTTCTTCGCTAGTCAGCTCAATATTCTGGCTTTTTTTGAAGGCAACTTCTTTTTCCTTGCTTGCAAGCTCTTGAACATGCTCAACATAATCAAGAATAATAGCTCTTCGGACGCCAGGATTCATCATCTTCAACACACCCACGCCGATTGCTTCTTTATACGCGATAACTTTCTCAAACACCTGGCTACCATCCTCATGCGTTTCACCAATAATCGGCACTTCAATATCTGCTAGTGGACGTCGGCGGCGTATCATAGCATAGTCAAAACTAAAAATACCTGACTCGTCACGTTTCATCTGGGGTACCAGTAAATAGCTCTTCTCGCCCTCATTGACGTAGGTGACATTGGGGTGCGTAAACTCACCTTTACGATCGTCACGACGACCGTACACCGTAATTCTGGCGTCCGGTTCGGCAGCCATCACTTGGCGTGGTATGTCACGAATCATACTGTCGAGAGTGCGGGTCGATTCCCAGTCACCGAATTGCCGCGTACCACCGAGCTCCAAAGAAATCCTATCGAATGGCTTGCGGCCCGGAAGCTGGTCAATCTCCCCAAAAACCCGATGGGCAATCTGTCCAAACCAGGTAATAAACTCCCCGGCTTTGGAATACCGCCCGGCACAGGACTCGTATTTGTCATACTCTGGGCTCGGCGTAAATGCTAGGTCATCAACAGCGCGCGCCACATTAAAATCAAGGCCAAGCCGTCCCAAGTTATCGCGCTCATGTAAAAACCGATGTGTATGATTAAGAAGATTCGCCCAGTTTATTGCGTCGGCGATTTCTTCAATTGGGATTGCTTGGCCTTCGGGTGTTTTTTTGCCGCTAAAACGCCGCTCTAGAGCGACTAAGTGTTCGCCCTGTATTACAGCTTGATTCCCCTCCGGGATCCACCAGTCCTGGATGGGATGCTCGAGTGCGCCGATTCCAGAAGACATGATTTTTATCCATCGCCTAGGGTTAGTCTAAGCGGTTGGTTGTTACATTTTGATTTCGACGTCGCAGCCGGCTGGGAGTGATAGGTTCATGAGGCTGTCGATGGTCTTGGGAGTTGGTTCGAAGACGTCTATGAGACGCTTGTGGACGCGCATTTCGAACTGTTCACGGCCCTTCTTGTAGACATGCGGACTCTTGATGACGGTGAAGGTGCTCTTGCGAGTCGGCAGCGGGATTGGACCAGCTAGAGTAGCGCCGGTGCGCAGTGCAGTGTCAACAATCTGTTTAGCTGCCTGGTCGATAACCTTGTGGTCATACGCCTTAAGACGGATACGAATCCGCTGTTTTGCATTTGGTTCTGGTGCTTTGGCGTCAGCCATAGTGAATTCTCCTTACCGGCTCGACCCGGCATGGCGCTGTAACATCTCCGAAACGGCTATAGAGAACCTTGACGGCGACTTTTAGTCAGCACAAATTAGTTTACAAGGTGTAATTGTACAACATCTGCCAGCAAAAGAAAAGTACTCAACATGCTAGGCAATGCGCACCACTTCGAGATACTCTGGCTTTATAAATTGGCGAACTTCATCCGGAGTCGGTAGATCACGCTCGAGCATAGCACCGTTACTGGCGTATTCGATGAGCTTTTCGCCAAGCCGAATTTTTGCCTCCCAGTCATAGCGCCCCGGAACACGTGAATCTTTCCAAGTGTCCTCCCACAAGATATCTTGCAAACTGTAGAGGACTACGTGGCTCACAGGATTCTCTTGGGCCAAGCTGACATTTACTAGTCCACGAATTGCTGGCACCAGCTTATCGCAAGAGCGTCGCAAGATCGTATTTTTCTCTAGGACTGACCGTAAATCGGGAGTTGTGTTAAGGCCACACAGCCAAGCCGTTGCCTCCACAATTGGTGGGTACTGTTGCAAGGCAATGCGGGAAGCCACGCGGCCAACTATTCCAATGTCAGCAGTGCCATATCGATCCTTCGCAACCTTCTCTGCAGCTGCAATTAATACATGCGCCATCATCTTATCCTCTTAATATTTAAGCCCAACTATACAATGAAGTGGTCAGAATACGAAGAGTTTACTTATAAATCAAACAGTTGCTTGAAGCGCTGCTTGACTGTGGGTTTCGGGCTTTTGGGTGGTCCATCACGATATTCGTTGAATAAACTGTCCAGAAAAGAGTCGATCTCATCATCAGACATATCCGTTACGTCATTCACTTCTCGGCCATCATGATAGCTGTAATCACTCGGTTTAGTAGTCCCCGTTTGAAAGTTATGCAACATATCATACGCCGCTTTAGCCGTCGGGCTCATCAGTGTCTTATAGGCGAGGTTTAGTTGCTGCATAGCATCAGTCGTCCCACCAGCGTCAGGGTGATGTTCTTTAGCCTGCTCAATAAACGCCCTCCTGATCTGGGGTATGTCAGCACTCGGCGGCACGCCCAGCAATTCGTAATAGTCAACAAACTTCTCACTCTCACTCATAGACTCTCAGTATACAATATGGAAATCTGAAACTATTGAGGACCTGCATAGGGAATAATTCACGGTGTTTAAAAAGCGGCTCCAAGGGTATCCCCTACGCGCAGTCTGCACTGCTATTACAGTGAACGGCTACCAGGGTTATAAAGCCGCCTAGTACTAACAGTACGAACAGTATTATCAGGGCTGTGGCAATAAAAATCTGACTCCTGAGCTTCATTGTGCGCGCGTATTTTCTATACAGGATCTCCCATAATGTGAGAGTTAATACCGCCGCGCCCACAAAAATTACCGTTACAGTCATGAACATGAGTATACACTTTGTGTGTTTACTCTTGTCACACAAAAAGAGCGCCTCTTGCGAAGCGCTCTTTCGAGTAACCTAGAGAACTAAGATTACTTGGTGACTTTAGTAACGACACCAGCACCAACGGTGCGACCGCCTTCGCGGATAGCGAAGCGCAGACCTTGCTCCATGGCGATTGGCGCCAGCAGCTTCACATTAAAGGTGATGGTATCGCCAGGCATGACCATTTCCTTGTCAGCCGGCAGCTCAACCTCACCAGTTACGTCCGTAGTACGGAAGTAGAACTGGGGCTTGTAGCCCTTGAAGAATGGTGTGTGACGACCACCCTCTTCCTTGGTAAGGATGTACACTTCAGACTCAAACTCGGTGTGAGGAGTGATAGTCCCTGGCTTAGCCAAGACCTGACCACGCTCAATGTCATCACGCTCGATACCGCGGAGCAGGATACCGACGTTGTCGCCAGCCTGACCTTGGTCAAGGTTCTTCTTGAACATCTCAACACCGGTAACAACAGTCTTGCGAGTGTCGCGGATACCGACGATTTCGACTTCTTCGTTAACCTTAACAATACCTTGCTCAATACGACCGGTGGCAACAGTACCACGACCCTTGATTGAGAAGACGTCTTCGATAGGCATCAGGAATGGCTTGTCGAGCTCACGCTTTGGTTCTGGAACGTAGTCGTCAAGAGCCTTAACCAGCTCCATGATAGCGTCTTCGTTGGCGGCGTCGCCCTCGAGAGCCTTGGTAGCCGAACCCTTGATGATGGGACAGTTGCGGTCGAAACCGTTCTTTTCCAATAGGTCGCGGATTTCTTCTTCGACAAGTTCGACCAATTCTGGGTCGGCCAAGTCCATCTTGTTCAGGAAGACCAAGATGCTCGGTACACCAACCTGACGGGCAAGCAATACGTGCTCGCGGGTCTGTGGCAATGGACCGTCGTTGGCACCGACCACTAGGATAGCGCCGTCGATCTGAGCGGCACCAGTGATCATGTTCTTAACGTAGTCGGCGTGACCAGGCATGTCGACGTGAGCGTAGTGACGCTTTTCGCTTTCATATTCCTGGTGAGAGGTGGCGATGGTTATACCACGAGCCTTTTCCTCTGGTGCGTTGTCGATTTCGTCATAGTTCTTAGGAACGTTGACTTTGCTAGGAAGACGCTTGGCAAGCACATGAGTGATTGCAGCAGTTAAAGTAGTCTTACCGTGGTCGACGTGGCCCATAGTACCAACGTTGACGTGAGGCTTGCTACGGTCGAATTGATCTGCCATTGGCTGATGCTCCTTAAATAATTAGTTGCTAGATTGATAGTTCGTTTGCATGAGAATATTAGAACCCACACAAAGTGACCGCTTTAGTATAGAGAAACCTAAGAAGTTTGTAAAGAGTAGTACGGACTATTCGGCTATGGCTGCCTGCTGGGGCTCAACTACTCTAAGCTGTGGGCATATGCTATGACCGATATGTGCCTGCAGCAAGAAGTTGCCTAGAGGTGCTGGCACATCAAGAGCTATTCTCGTTGGGCCTTCACAATGAAAGTCACAGACTGCCAATGCCTCAAGTACTCTCCGGCCTGGCATTGGAACACCTTCTTCATGGCGCAGTTCTGCTTTATGTTTTTCGTTAGCAAATTTTGCTGGACAAACCTTCACTGTTTCTACTCCATATTTTATGTACTGCTGCCATCATAGCATGGCTACATTCTTCTGCTATCGGATAAGACATCTACTCAAATCTCAGCAAGTCAGCCATGTAGCAGTTGGCTTAACCAGGAACGCTAAAAGTGAGTAGCGTAGCTGATTTTTCATTCTCTGAGTGACCAAATAAATCTTCGAGATCCTGTGCCATACGCGCGTCCATACTTTGCGGAAACTCTGTCCTACCCACCCGAAAACCTTCACATTCCACTACGCGGCTCTCATCATCGACATATGTAAGAGGCATAGGAATTTCATTTCCTCCATGCTTACCTGGAATACGCGTTTGGACCGTCAGCCCATGAGTTGCCGCTTCACCACTGACCACCCGTTTATTTGAGTGACAGCCTCTCAGCTCTACATCAGTATCCATGTTAACCGTTACAGCTTTGTACTGCGGTAGACTAAAGTGCACATCGACTATCTTACCGGTGATATCCAGATGCATATGTAAACCATTCTCAATACGTATCCCTGCGTCAACACTGGTAGGCAATAGTATTGGCAGATCAACCCGATTTGAGCTACGTTTTATTAGCATTGCGGAAGCTGTAGCCGATAATTTTCGGTTCGCTAC
>Ga0207639_10001953_pt1 | contig 13840 bp, 17 predicted proteins | sample KBSCornC32_FD_184299 | JGI IMG/M metagenome (GOLD analysis project Ga0207639, IMG submission 184299) | Corn rhizosphere microbial communities from Kellogg Biological Station, Michigan, USA - KBS Corn C3-2 (SPAdes) (version 2) | ecosystem: Host-associated > Plants > Roots > Rhizosphere > Soil ...
GGTCCCGCCGTCATCGCGGCCGCTGGTTCCGCTGTTGGTGGCTGATGCCACGCCGAGAAATGTCAGGCAAACGAACAAAGCGAACAGCTTCTTCATATTTCAAGTCCTTTCTTGAACACGATCTCATCGGTACACAAGAGCTCTTGATCGCTGAAATATTCAGGATGCAGGCCCTGATTGCCCGGCATCGGCCCTTGCACCGTGGGCGAAAAAGTAAAGAAACATGATATGGGAACAAATTGATGAGGATCCGCGGGAAGTTGGACAATCCGGCATTGTCCAAAGGGCTAGAAGCAAGCCACGAAATCGTCTTAACAGTCTCTTAGATGGGTCCTGCCATTGCAGCCGCTCACCGATCATTGGGGCGATTGGGCCGGAGCGATTGGCCTGTGCAGAACTACTGCCGGTGGGCGCCACCGGAAATAGCTGGACCATCATCTAAACTTCTAACTGCTTGTTCCCGCACACGCGTCCGACCCCTCTCGGCGGCAGGTTTCAAGCTGGAGGTCCTATGGAAGGCGTCAGTTCCGGAGACGATCTTCTTCCTGGCACACTCTGCAGCCAGGGCGGCATTTATCAGGTGATTCACCACGAGCATCGGGAGACGCATAATGTCCTGGTGCGAAAGGGCGAGACGTTCCCGCGATGCAACGTATGCGGAGATGCGGTGCGCTTCCGGCTGGTAAGACAGGCCAGTGAGCCAACGCCAATGCGCCCAAAAAAACCTGCTCGCAAAAAGAGCGCTGGAACAAGTTAGCCAGAAATCCAGCCGCGAATTCACGCGAACAAACGCGAACCAGTTGTTGAAATGTTGTTCTTTTACGGAACCAGGCAATTCGCCAAGCGAGGCGCGAAAACCTTATTGTGAGAGGATCCCAATCCCTCGACTTTCGCTAACGGTCGAGGCTTGTGGAGCAACTCACACCAGATGCACGTTCGGCTCGGCTTCCGGCGCGACGACGCCTTCCGGCAGGCGTCCGCCGTTGTATTCAGCAAGCCGGTTCTTCCACTTAAGAAAATCAGTGATGGTCTGCGGCTCTATGCGGACTTCAACGCGGCGCAGGCTGGCCAGCAGCAGATTCATCTCCCACATCAGGCCGGTTTGGCTGCGCTGCGGCTGGCGGCACGGCTTTACCGCCATGCGGACTTCGCGGCCCTTGCATTCCAACAGCCCCCATTTTTTGGGCAGCTCGTCGGGGGCGATAAGCCCTTGCGGAACGAGATAAAAACGTTCGCAGCCCATTCCCAGCTCAGGATCTTTGCGGAAAGGCTTTTCCTGATCGGCAAAAAAATCTGCGCGCGATACCTTGCATTCCACCACCACGGAGCGGCATTTACCTTTCCAGGCGATCACGTCAGGCGTTTCACCACTGGCGCATGATTGCTCTGACAATACGATTCCACAACGATATCGGGTGCGGAGCCACTGCTCAGCCATCCGGACAAGCTGCTGATGGGTCATGCTCTTGTTGTATCGCAGAACCGGAAGGGTAGAGAAGTATTTTTGTCGGCACCGCAGAGAATTGCCGAAATGGCCGAAAATTAGAAAGCAAAAACCTACCACGGAGGCTTTGAGACGCGGAGTAAAGCACAGAGCAAAAGCAAAACCTTTGAAACGCAGAGGAACGGAGGAGCGGAGGATATTGGCAACCATTCCCCGCGTCCGATCCGCGTTCATCCGATTCATCCGCAGTAAATTTTTGTTCTTCTCCATGGTTCTGCCCGTCCAAGGTGATATTCTTCGCCCGATGAATTCCCGACAACAAAGCGGCGTGGCCAGAGCACCCGCCATATTACTTTTGCTGGGCGTGGCAATTTTTCTTGCGGGTGTCGCGCGCTATCATCGGCAAGGAAATTTCTCGCTGGCTCAGGCAGGGTATTGCATGGTTGCAACACTGGTGTCACTGGTGGTGCTATTGGTTTTTGATTACACGCTGCATCATGCCAGGATCGTGGCAGTGATGGTGTTGATCTTTGTCGTGCTGTTTCTCATCGCCAACCCTGCGTTCTGCGTCGGCTTGGGAGCGGGGCTTGCAGGGATGGTTGTTGTGCAGGCACGAAGGTAGAAAGACGGCCTGCTGATTAGCACATTGGTCTGGTCGGAAAGCCCAAGGCTGAGCCTGCGACAGACATCGCAGCGAACCCGCAAGCTCCATCGATTCAGCCGCTTACAAGACCATGCCGATCCATTCCGGATCCTCGTTTTTTTCTAGACCGATACTTTCCGTGCGACTACAATATGCGTGTCCGCATCCTACATGTGGACAAACAGGCGGTATCGGGAGTTCCCGAACTGCACTGGAGGCAAAATGAGCATCACTTCGTTTAACGGACGGCAGCCTCACGGCGCTCAACCGATCCAACCGAAAGTTACCACCACCACAATCCACGAGAAAAAGCTGCGGCATGAGCCCATTACCTGCCTTACGGCGTATGACTACGCCACGGCGCGGCTGGTGGACCAGGCTGGGATTGACATGATCCTGGTGGGCGACTCACTGGCCCAGGTTGTGCTGGGCTATGACAACACCCTGCCCGTCACGATGGAAGAAATGCTGCACCACACCCGGGCCGTGCGTCGGGCGGTGCGCTCTGCCATGGTGATTGCCGACATGCCCTTTGGCGCCTACCATGAAGACGAAAAAGACGGCGTACACAACGCTTTGCGCTTTGTGAAGGAAGCTGGCGCGGAGGCCGTAAAGCTGGAAGGCGGCGCGCAGCGCGTGGGCCTGGTGAAGCGCGTGCTCGACGCTGAAGTGCCGGTGATGGGACACATTGGATTGACTCCGCAGTCACTACACAAGATGGGCGGTTATAAAGTCCAAGGCAAGGATTTCTCCGGCATTGAGCGCCTGGTAAAAGATGCAGTGGCGCTGGATAAAGCTGGCGTATTTTCAATTGTGCTGGAAGGCGTGCCGCGCGAAGTTGCCGCGATGATTACCCGCGAGGTCAGCGCTCCAACGATCGGCATTGGCGCCGGCCCCGAATGCGATGGTCAGGTGCTGGTCTTCCATGACCTGGTGAACCTCACGTTCCACGAGCCGGCGAAATTTGTGCGTCGCTATGGAGACGCAGCGGCCCTTTTCACCAACGCTGTGCAGCAGTTCAAGGCCGACGTAGAGACGCGAATGTATCCGTCAGACGCAGAATCCTACCACCTACCCAAAGACACCAAGGTGGAACTGGAAGCGATTCTGCGACGCAAGGAAATGAAGGCGTACAGCAGATAGCAGTACTTGGTATTTAGTAGTTAGTATTTGGCCAGCGCCGAAACCAGAGCGTCGAGGTACGACGTTGCCTTGCTTTGATGAATTACTTCCGGAAAGACTGTTCAGTTTCCAGCGCTAGTATTCAGGTGTCACTAAATACCAAGTAACTAACTACTAAATACCGTTCTTCCCCATGCTCATTCTCACTTCCGCCGCTGAAGTCACCGCAGTAGGCAAAGAAACGCGCCAAGCCGGCAAGCGCGTGGGCTTTGTGCCCACCATGGGCGCGCTGCACCAAGGTCATCTTTCGCTGGTGCGCACCGCGCGGGCGCAGGCTGACGTAGTGATTACCTCAATCTTTGTGAATCCCTTGCAGTTTGGCCCCACGGAGGATTTCAGCAAGTATCCGCGAGACGTGGAAAAAGATTCAGCCATGCTGGCCGCGGAAAAATGCGACTACCTTTTTCTGCCGTCGGTGGAAGAAATGTATCCGCCGGGCGCGACAACGTGGGTGAACGTGGAAGGCCTGAGTGAAAAGCTGGATGGCCGCTCCCGTCCCGGACATTTTCGCGGCGTGACGACAGTCGTGGCCAAGCTGTTCAACATTGTGCAGCCGGATTTTGCTTTCTTCGGCCAGAAAGACGCCGCGCAGGTTGCGATCATAAACAAGATGGTCCGCGACCTTAACTTTGATGTGCGGATCGTCGTCTGCCCCATCGTACGCGAAACCGACGGACTCGCCATGAGCTCACGCAACGCTTACCTAAATCCCGATCAGCGCAAGCAGGCGCTGGTTTTATATCGTGCGCTCATGCGCGTGCAAACGCTGGCTGACCGTGGCGAAAGCAGCTCTGCCCGGCTGAAAGTCGCCGGTGAACAGGTAATGGCGGAAGAAGCTGCCGTCAAGCCGGATTATTTTGAGATCGTAAACCGTGATACGCTCGATGCTGTAGCCGATATTTCTGGTGGCGCGCTCGTTGCAGTGGCCGCTTACGTCGGCAGTACACGGTTGATCGATAATATTGTGGTCACCGGAAAAGGCAATGCCGCCACGCCGCGATGACAAAGCTACGCTGCTTTTCCAGTGACTGCTTCTTGATACCGGGCCAGTGCCTTAGGGTCATCAAAAGAGCCATGATGATGCAGTTGTTGCCAGCGTCCATTAACTCGCGCAAAGATGCGGCTGGTACGGATTGCTAAAGGAAACACGATGCCATGGCGCTCGAATTCCCCGCGTTCACGGCCGACGGCAAGAAAGATATCGCCATGTTCATGGAGCGTATAGTCAAAAAATTCGACGCGAATTTGCGCATCGCTGTGGAACAGCTTGGCATACAAGGCGCTTATCTCGTTCCAACTGCGTGCAATTCCGCCCAGCGGATTATCCATGCTTGCTTCATTGGTTTGCAGCCATACGCCGGACATACGTTGAAGATCGCGCTGATTGAAGGCTGCATAGAACTCATTCAGGGCACTGAGCGGCGTGCCCTCCGGATAACTGCCGTTTCCGTTGATCGGAATTGATTCCATGATGAACCTCCCAGAATCTACATAGGGAATCAGATGCGCCCGGGCGATGATGGTCGCAATCTGCGCAGGGCTTGCTCATCGGCGAGAAACAAACGGAGAGTTCGAGATGATATATCTGAGCGGCATCTCCGCTGATTTTGTGATACCGATGCGCGGCGTGACCGCAACATCGTCTACGTGGAAGCCGTCGTTCATTGCCTGAAGATCGCCCTTAGGTGAAAGCATGTCTTTGCCATTATCGCGCGGACGCGTAATCCCCAGCGCTTCGCACAGCTTCCCGGGACCGCTTGCCAGCTTGCGTAAATCGCGCATCGATGCGTAGTCAATATCGGACATCTCGCGCGCCTTGGCCATCTCGGCAATTCCGCTTATCGGCTCCAGCGCACGAATCAGAATGCAGCCCGCTGCGCCTGCAGGCAGGCAGGAAATGTTCAGGCAGTAATGCACGCCATAAATAAAATAAACGTAAGCGTGTCCGGGAGGCCCCCAAAGCACAGAGTTGCGCGCTGTGTGGCCCGCCGCAGCGTGTGCTGCCAGATCGCCCGCGCCCAGATACGCTTCCACTTCTACGATGCGTCCTGCAAGCTGGTTACGTCCTTCGCGACGGACGATTAGCTTGCCCAGCAGATCACGCGCCACTATCCGTGGATCGCGATTGAAGAAAGCACGGCGCAGCAGCTTGGCATCGCGCGTCATACCGGCCGCGACTGCACGTGCGCGAGTTGCTCTTTCAATCGCAGAAATGGGCTTTCCAGCCAGCGATATGAAGCCGCCGCCAGCAGGATGGTAAGCGCCAGCCCTACGAGCGATTGGGCCAAGACCATGAGAGGTGTTGAAGCATGCACCAGGCGAATCGCGCAGAAATGCGCGAACTCATGCAGCATGTACAATCCGTAAGAAATTTTTCCCAGATAGAGCAGCGCACGGTTGCGAAAGAATCCATGCTGCGTCCCTAGCACGGAGACCAACACCGTTGCGCTGGCCAGAGCGGTAAAAGGATGCCCCACCGCCATCTGCCATGTCGTGTACTTCAGCGTAGGACTGGTAACGGTGAATGCGTACACCGCAATCCACGTGACCACGCCGCCGCAGAGCATCGCCACGCGTTGCAGACGAGTAAACGACGGCAGGTTGTGGCCGAACAGCGCAATCAGAATCCCAAGCGCGATAGGATCAAGCCGCGTGAAGGTGTTGTATTCAATTCTCTCCGACGGCGCAGCGGAGATTGCCAGCCACACGCGCCACGCGTTCGCAACCACCAATATCCCAATCGACATAATCGCCATGGCGCGAACCGACGCTTTGCGCATCGCCAGCGGCCATGCCAGATAGAACTGTTCTTCAATCGAAACGGTCCATAGCGGAACAGCGAACGACGCGGGCAATCCATAGAAGACGTAAATCCAGTTTCCAGCCAGCAGGCTATAGCCGACCACATATCTCATCGGCAGATGCTGCTCGGGAAGTAACACCGCGAATATCGCTGCAAACGCGACGAAGGCAAGATACAGTGGCCATATGCGCAGGATGCGCCGCAGGTAAAAGCCGCGCAGGTCCAAAGCTCCAGTAGCAGCGCGCTCGCGCAGCAGGAGGCTCGTAATCAGATACGCGCTCAGCGCAAAAAATAAATCCACGCCGTAAGCGCCCGCACCAAACATCGGAATGAGCAGGCTGCTCAGCCAGTGCGGATATCCCGCGCGGTCGTAAAAATCCATGGTGCGCGGCGCCGCATGAAAGATGAACACGCCAAGAAAAGCGAAGAACCGCAGTACATCCAGCTCTGGTCGATAAAAGCGCACCGAATGCTCTGAGAGAGCGCGCGCGTTAACGCTTGCCACCGCCGGAACTGTCTCTACAACTGCTGTCATCTACTTGTTTGCCGTGCCAGATTTCGCGGCGCTAAGCTTCGTCACGCTTTGCTTAGCCGAATTCGCCGCTGAGGCGCCAGCACGAGTCGCAATCCATTCATCCACATTCCGCTCCAGAATATCCAGCGGCAGGGAACCTGATCCCAGCACCACATCGTGAAATTCTTTCAGGTCAAACTTTGCACCCAGCTTCTCTTTCGCACGAGCGCGCAATTCTTTGATCTTCAGCTCGCCCGTCTTGTAGGCCAGCGCCTGTCCCGGCCACGCGATGTAGCGATCAATTTCATTTGTGATGTCCAGTTCGTGCTTTGGACAGTTTTCCATGAAGTATTTGATCGCCTGTTCGCGCGTCCAGTGCTTCACGTGGATTCCCGTATCAACCACTAGCCGCACGGCGCGCCACATCTCATAGCTAAGCTGGCCGAATTTGGAATACGGATCGCCATAAAGCCCCATATCTTCGCCCAGAGACTCCGCGTAAAGCCCCCAGCCTTCCACGTAAGCCGTATATTCGCCAAAGCGGCGGAATTTGGGCATTTCTCCCAATTCATGGGCCCGCGCGATCTGCAGATGATGTCCCGGCACCGATTCATGCAGTGAAAGCGCCATCATCTCCCACTTGGGCCGGGCATCAGGCTTATAAAGATTAACGAAGTAGGTTCCAGCGCGTGATCCGTCAGCCGCCCCGGGGCGATAATATGCGGCGGTCGTGTCCGGAGCAAAGGCCATGGGGATAGCTTCCACTCCATAAGGCTCGCGGGGCAGCGTGCGGAAGACCTTCACCAGGTTCGGATCAACGGTTTTGGCCATCGCCTTATATGCCTCAAAGAGTTCGTCGGGCGTCTTGTAGAAGAATTGCGGATCAGTTCTCAGGAATTTAAAGAACTCATCGCGCGGTCCTTTGAACCCTGCCTGCTGCATCACGCGGTCCATCTCGGCATTGATGCGCGCAACTTCCTTCAGGCCGATCTGGTGTACCTCTTCCGGGGTTTCATTCGTCGTGGTGTAATGGCGGATCATCTGTGCATAGAGTTCTTCACCATGAGGCAGTTGCCATGCGCCCACCTGCCCATAACAGGCCGGCAGGTATTCGCTCACAAAGAACTGCTTAAACTTCGTAAATGCCGGCACAACCTGCTGCTCCACCGCATTGCGCGCGTCCTGCTGAAGCCGCTGCTGATCAGCCTGGCCGATTGCAGATGGAAAGCTCTTGAACGGCTTATAGAAGCCGCTCTGCGTGGGATCACTCACAATCTGTTTGTCGATCTGCGCCGGAATCCGCTCCATTATCACCCGCGGATGCACCATTCGTTCGCGGATTCCCTCTCTCAGCAACGCGGCAAATTGGTCCAGCGCCGTGGGGACCGCGCGTAGCCGGGCCAGCCAGTCCTGATAATCTTTCATGGTCTCAAAGCGCAGCGAGTTCCCCAGATCGTCGCTGGTCTGCGGGCCCTCGCGCTGGTTAAAGCTCAGCAGAAACCAGCGGACTTTGTATTGCGCAATGCGGTCAGCATAGCGTTTCTGGAACAGGTCGTAATTGAGCTGATCAATCGTGCTGAGCTGCTTGCGGTCGATCTTCGAAAGCTTCGCCAGAATCGCGTGGCTATTCTGGTCGCGGTGCGCATACGCTTCCGGACTTCGGTCCATCCAGTGATCGTTCCACCGGCGATCGCCCAATTCAGACGCGTCTTCCGGACGCTCCTGCATCTCATGGTCCCATGCTGCGGTGAAGAGATCGTGCAGCGCTTTTGCAGCGGTCGACCGTGGCGCAGACCGTCCCACTACAGGCAAGGTTAAAAGCAGAAACATGAAAGGCCACGCTCGCATTGGTTCCTCCGACTTCCAGCAGAAAGTGTATAGCAGCTTGCGGCAGCATTAAAATCATCACTGCATCCAAAGCTGCTCAAAGCAAGGCGCAGCTGTTCTTGGACTTCGAACTGGAGACGTGCCATGAGTTTTAGAAGATCAATTGTAATGGCCGTGCTATTTGCCCTCGCAGTGCCGTGGGCCGGGGCCGCAGCCATTCCTGCTGGAAGCCATGCCACCGTCCGGCTCAACACGTCCCTGAGTTCAGCCACGGCGCACACCGGCGAAGTATGGAGCGGCACTCTTACGCATGACATTGTTGAACGTGGCAAGGTCGTGGCCAAGGCAGGCGCTCCGGTCAAAAGCAAGGTCACCTACGTGAACCGCAGCGGACGCCTGCATAAACCCGGCGCGCTTACACTGCGGTTGAGTTCCATCAACGGAGAGACTGTTTACAGCTCGGCTGTGAGCCGCAAGGGCAAAAGCCATACCAAGGGCAATGCCGAAAAGATCAGTGGTGGCGCAGGCGCAGGAGCTGTGATCGGCGCGCTGGCCGGAGGCGGTAAAGGAGCTGCCATCGACGCTGGAGCGGGTGCTGCTGCCGGAACCGGAGTTGCCGTTGCTACTGGCAAAGAAGAAGTTAGGATTCCGGCAGAGAGCATTCTCACATTTACGATTACCGGATCAAAATAATTTTTCCGGAAGTCAGAACAAGCTGTGAGAAGCCGCCTAGATTACAAAATCTTTCGGGTTCTATATTTCGGTTTGATTTGGGAATTCAGATAAGTTCCCTTTGAAGGTGCCATCAGCAGTCCTTGATATTCATCATTTGGAACGTCAAAGTATCGATAGGTTTCACCGGAACTCTTAAATTCAATATCGAGCGTTTGCGATTCAGGGTCGTAGAAAATTGACGAAATAGCGCTTGATTCGACAAAAACTTTCGTCGGGTTTTTCCCGGCGATTGGATCAATTGGAAAAAAGGATGAATCGAGATCTAATCCAAACTGTCGAATCTCTGCAGAATAGGAATGAAGAACATCCTCGATTTCTTTTGTTGAGCAGTTTCCAAGCCTGATCCACACGACTTTTGGAGGAGGACCGAAAAGAAAACCCCTTTGGCTGAAATCGGTGTCCTTGGACACAATTGTGAAGCCAAATTGCTTTGCGTGTTCCCACACCTCAATATCTAAGGCTGAAGCTAGTCCCAAATCACGCACGTGTGCAGAGCCCGGGAACTCGTCGGAGAAGCTCCGTACCAGCTTATAAGAAAGGTTCTGATCAAAGAGTAATTTCAAGCGGGGGCAGTGAACAGTTTGCGCTCGCGGTCCGCGGCAAAAGTGAGACAAGCTTTGATGTCTTCGGCTTCCAGATCAGGAAAATCCTTGAGAATCTCTTCCTGAGACATGCCTGAAGCCAGATACTCAAGCACTTCGTAGACGGTTATACGCAGACCACGGATGCAAGGCTTTCCACCTCGTTTCCCCGCCTCCATGGTGATCCGTCCTCCGTAGTTCATGGAACCAGAGTATGTCTTCCGGCACTGCTGGTCAAGGACGTTTAAGCCCGCTTCTCCTTTGCAAATCTTCCATTTGAAATGCCGCAAGACTCATCGGGGAGAATCCGCGTAGTCGCAGCTATTTCCCCTTCAGCGCCGCAATCGCCGCCGCTGCATGCTCGTCCGGCTTCAGGCCGGTCAGCACTGCGGAAATCCGGCCTTCCGGGCTGATCACGAAAGTCGTCCGCTCGATTCCCATATATTTCTTGCCGTACATACTTTTTTCTTTCATCACGCCATACTTGTTGCAAACGGCCTTGTCCTCGTCCGCCAGCAGCGAATACGGCAGGTCATATTTCTCTTTAAACTTCTTCTGGGCAGAGGGCTTGTCAGCCGAGATACCCAACACCACTGCGCCGGCTTTCTGGATCTTAGTGAATGCGTCGCGGAACCCGCACGCCTCAATCGTTCAACCGGGTGTGTTGGCCTTGGGAAAGAAGAACAGCACCACGTTCTTGCCGCGATAGTCTTTTAATGCGGTTGGCTTGCCTTCTTCATTGGCAAGAGAGAACTCCGGGGCTTTATCATTAACTTGCATGGTTTTTCCGTGTTTATAAGATCAATGAATTTATATAGCAGAAGCAGGTTCCTGGCCAGCGCGATGCTTGTGCTGGTATGTGCGGCGGCCGTCACCACCGCGTTTGCGCAGCGCCGTAAACCGCACAAGTTGCGCGCGACCGCCGTGATTGAGGTCACTACAGACTCCGCCGGCATTGTTGGTACTCATATCTTTCCCGTGACTATCCTCGACGAAGGCGGTTTCCATGATGCCAGTATTTACAAAGCCGCGCCACAGCCCATGGCGCTCGATAACGGCATTGTCTATGAAGTGCAAAAAGAGGGCATACCCGTTGGTTACGCCGCCATCCTAAGCAGCACAAATAATAAAGGCTGGACCGCGCTGGGCAAATGGCAAGCGGCGGAGGCACCCAAGAAAGCGCAGGCGCAAGCTGCCACACCTGTGGCCACCGGCGATGATCGTCCGATTATTCACCGCGCCGATGCCACTCCTTCAGCTACTCCGTCCAGCACTCCCGCGCCGGGCACTTCTGATTCAACCACCAACTCGTCTCCAGCAAGCTCTTCCTCGAGTGATTCTTCCGCCGGCGCTCCGGAGGATGCTGATAGACCCGTGTTGCGTCGTCGCTCACCCTCGCAGCCTGAACCAGCGTCCAACCCGCAGCCTTCGCCCACTCCGTCTGCCCAAGCGCCCGCAGAGGGATTACCCTCTCCGCGCGTTAAGCTGCCTGTAATTACGTCCGGCACCAAGACATTTGTGGCCGTCTCTGACAATGAACCCACCGACGTGCGCTCCTTCGCCTTCAAATGGAAGGCCGGGGAGGAACAGCAAATGGAAGCCAAGATGCGCAAGCTTGCACTGGCGCAGCTTCCGCCGGAAAACGCGCAGCTTAATACTAATTCTCTTCAAAATGTGGTAATACGCTCCTTTGACCTGGACCTTAGCAATGACGCCGTCATAGTATTCAGCGCAGAGATTCCCGGCAGCTATTTGGCGCAAAGCGGGAAAGGCACGACGGGAAAATTTATCTCCCGTTACGTCACGGTGATTGCGCGTGTGGACTTTGAAGGCGTGCCGCAGAAGCTTGCCTCAAGCGTGACAGACTCTTCACGGCTGGACGTGGCGCCTCGACTGGAGCTAATTGATGCAGTTGACGTTGATGGTGACGGCTTGGCCGAGCTGCTTTTCCGTGAATACGGCTTCGACGACAAAAGCTTCATCATCTACGGCGTTGGCCGCAGCACCGTAACCAAAGTATTTGAAGGCGCAAGCATGCCGCTGCGGTAGCCTGCTAAGGAACGTTGAGCGGCGTGCTGAGCGTACCGATCAGGTTCGATTTCCGGTCAAGCACGCCGAGGCGCAGCGTGTATTGACCGGCTTTCAGGTCCAGTGCTCGCTGGCAAGGGAAAAAACTCTTCATCATCTTGTCATAGTCGCTCTGCGGCAGGGCAGCGGTAATGGTGCCGCCTTCAATTCGTACAGGATCGCCCTTTTTAGGATAAGCCCACACCACACAGTTCAGTTCGGCATGCTCCAGGCCGTCGCTACCCTGCTGAAAGGCCAGCGTGTGCGGATCAATGTGAAACACCACTGACATTTTATTCTGTGTTTGCGGCGAAGCGGGAAGCACAGCTGCGGCGAAAGAAACCGCGGTCAGCGCAGGCGCATTGATATCCAGGGCCTGGCTGAATTCATTTTCCATGGTACTGGTGCTTAATACAGTGAGCGGATTGTTGGCATAGTAGCCATCACGATACTGCAGCTTTACTCCCGGGCGGCCCACGCTGACTTTGATGTGGCGGAATTTATTGTTCCAAGTTTTGTTGGCTGGGTAGTACTCCAGTGTGTAATAGGTTGAGCCGTCATCCAAACTGGTGCGCACGCCGGTATCAATGTCATTGCGATTGAAAAACGTTTTTCCTCCAGTGCGCTGGGCCATGCTTGCCATCGCCGTATGGGCGGAAAACTGATCGTCCTTGGAAACTCCGGCAGCGCTGATGGGATACAGCGCAACCTGCGCTCCCATCAACTCGTCGGCAATCTTCTCCACCATGGGCGAATAATCCTCTATCTGCATAATTTCTGGGCTCATGACCGAGTCCGGATAAAGACTGAGTGGAAAGCCTTCAGAAATCCAGATCAAATTTTTGCGGCCCGGATACCCGGCCAGTGTCTGGGCAAGAAAAATCATGCCGCGAAAGGCGGCTCCACGCCCCTGGGGAACATTACGGAATGTGCCTCTCTGGGTGAATGGCGAAGCTGCCGCTTCCACAGTGGGCAGGTGGGCCACGCCAATGCCTCTGTAATGTGTGATGGCATCCCGCAACGCCGCGGGATCGGTGCTGAAATCATGCAACAGGCGCAAATTGTTCTCTAATGCGTAAACCGCGGTCGGCTGAAGCCTGGGGTTCGTTCCCAAGTATTTCACCAGCATGTCCTGCGCATAGGCATGATTGCTGAAATCCGTATTGATTGCGTCCAGCAGGATTACATTGAGCGAGCTGTTGCCGCTATAGAGCGGCTCGTTCGAAAAAACGTTTGGCGCAGGTTGATGAGACACAGCCTTCACAGCACCAGGCTGATGGAAGCTGAAATCCACCACTTTTTGCGGGGCATCATTCTCTTTTACAACAAAATCTTCGGCTTTCAAGTCCTTTACCGGTGAGCCTTTTTCGTCGGTGGCAACCACGTCTACCACAACCAGCCGTGTAGTGCTGCGAAAGGTCTGCGGCGCGCGCCCGGTTTGGTTTTGCGCAAACATGCCCTGTGCTTGCAGACAGAACAGGGTGACCATGAGCAGGCGAGCTGCCAGAAACCGCTCAACGGATGAATTCATGCAGAATCTCCAGAGAAGCTGGAACAATATAACAAAAGCGGTTTCGGTTTAGTTGGATGAAGTTAGATCTTTTTAACAGCTAGGCCGAACTTAGGCCAAACATCTTATGCAACTATCCGCCGCTTACCGCCGGCACAATCAAAACTTCCGCGTCGGCTGGCACTTTGGTCGAAAGCCCGTCGGCAAAGCGGATGGCTTCATCGCCCACAAATATGTTGATGTGCTGGCGGACCGCGCCTTGCTCATCCATGATCCGGTCTCGCAAGCCGGGATATTCCTTCCACAGCGCTGTGAGCGCTTCCGCGACGGTTGCCGGTGATCCATCAATCGCAAGCAGATTGCGGCCTGCGGCGAATGAAGCCAGATAGGTTGGAATGCGAACCGTGACTGGCACAGGCTATCTCGCAGCCCGCGCACGGCCAGCGGCCTTGCGCTTTGCCGGTTTCGATTTTCCGACCGTCCTGCTTGTTACTGCCCTGCTGCTGGCTTTGTTCTTTACAGACTTCCTCTTCT
>Ga0207639_10001959_pt1 | contig 13826 bp, 8 predicted proteins | sample KBSCornC32_FD_184299 | JGI IMG/M metagenome (GOLD analysis project Ga0207639, IMG submission 184299) | Corn rhizosphere microbial communities from Kellogg Biological Station, Michigan, USA - KBS Corn C3-2 (SPAdes) (version 2) | ecosystem: Host-associated > Plants > Roots > Rhizosphere > Soil ...
GAGCCTGCATGGCGGGCCTGGGACGCGAAGGCGGTGCTTTGCGAGAGGCGATCCTGGCCTCCGTCCGCGCCGGCAAGCCGTACCTGGGCATCTGCCTGGGCCTGCAGGTGCTCTTCGAGAGCAGCGAGGAGGTCGCCGGCTGTCCGGGGCTGGGGTTGCTGCCGGGGACCGTGCGCCGTTTCCCGAGCCACGATCCGGCGCTGAAGGTGCCCCACATGGGCTGGAACCGGACCACCCGGCCCGCAGCGCGACCGACGTCGGCCGGCGTCGGCTCGGGCGCCCTGCCCTCGGCCCTGGCCCGCGTTCCCGACGGAACGTTCTTCTATTTCGTCCACAGCTACTTCCCGGTGCCGGCGCGACCGGAGGACGTGGCGCTCGAGTGCGACCACGGCGTTCGGTTCTGTGCGGCGGTCGCGCGCGACAACATCTTCGCCTCGCAATTCCACCCCGAGAAGAGCCAGGACGCGGGGGCCGCGCTGCTGTCGGCGTTCATCGCCGCCTGATGCGGCTTCGCCGCAGGCGAGGGGCCGCGGACGGCCCCACCGGGCCGGTCCGCTTGGGGTATAAGGCCGCCCCATGTTGATCTTCCCGGCCATCGATCTGCTCGGCGGCAAGGCCGTTCGCCTGCGACAAGGACTGCGCGAGACCGCCACCGTCTACTCGGACCGCCCGTGGGAGCTGGCGGCGGCGTTCACGGCCGCGGGCGCCCCACGCATCCACGTCGTCGATCTGGACGCGGCCTTCAGCAAGGGTCAGCAGAACAACCACGACACCATCCGCCGCATCGTGGCCGCCACGACCGCAGACGTCGAGGTGGGCGGGGGCGTCCGCTCCGTCGACGACTGCGCGCGGCTGTTCGATCTGGGCGCGCGGTTCGCCGTGACCGGGACCGCCGCCATCAAGACGCCCGAGATCGTCGACGCCGCGTGCGCGAAGTTCCCGCGCCGGATCGTGGTCGCCGTCGACGCGCGCGAGGGCATGGTGGCCGTCGAGGGCTGGCAAGAGGCGACCGCCACCACCGCTCTGGAGATCGGCGAGGCGGTGGCGCGGGCCGGCGCGGCCGCGGTCCTTTACACCGACATCGGCCGCGACGGCATGCGCACCGGCCCGAACCTGGAGGCGACGGGACGACTGGCGATGCGCATCACCCCCTGTCCGGTGATCGCGTCGGGCGGCGTGGCCACGCTGGCCGACATCGACGAGACCGTGAAGACCGGGGCGTTCGCCGTCATCATCGGCAAGGCCATCTACGAGAAGGCCTTCACCGTCGAGGAAGCGATCCAGCGGGCCCACGTCAGACCGGTCTGACGACACCCGGTCTGACGACACCCGGTCCAGATCCTTCTGGTGCGCGCCCGCCAGGTCGGCCGCCGAGACCTTGCCGGCCCCGAGGTGATGCACGTCGAGGAACAACTTCTTGCCCGGCTCTCACGACGGGATGACCGAAAATGGTGGAGGCGCACGTCTTTGCGGCGCGCCCGTTGTTTTTGCGGTAGGGAAGGGGCCGTCATCGTGCTGGCCAAACGAGTCATCCCTTGCCTGGACGTCGACGCCGGGCGCGTCAAGAAGGGCGTGCGCTTCCAGGAGCTGCGCGACGCCGGCGATCCGGTGGCGGTGGCGGCCGCCTACGACGCGCAAGGCGCCGACGAGATCTGCTTCCTCGACATCTCGGCCTCGTCGGACGGCAGGTCGACCACCCTCGACGTCGTGCGGGCCACCGCCGAGCGCGTGTTCCTGCCGCTGACGGTGGGGGGCGGCGTGCGGTCGGTCGAGAACGTGCGAGAGCTGCTGCTGGCCGGCGCCGACAAGGCCGGCATCAACACGGCGGCCGTCGCGGATCCCGAGCTGGTGCGGCGAGCCGCCGACGCCTTCGGCTCGCAGGCCATCGTCGTCGCGGTGGACGCGCGCCGCGATCCGGCCGCGCCGCCGAGCGATCCGCGCTGGAAGGTGTACACGCACGGCGGGCGACGCCCCACCGACCTGGATGCGGTTGCCTGGTGCGTCCGCATGGCCGAGCTGGGCGCGGGCGAGATCCTGCTGACCAGCATGGATCGCGACGGCACGCGCGACGGGTTCGATCTGGAGCTGACGCGCGCGGTGGCCGATCGGGTCAGCGTCCCCGTCATCGCGTCGGGTGGCGTGGGGACGCTGGAGCACCTCTACGAGGGCATCGCCCTCGGCCACGCCGAGGCGGTCCTGGCCGCATCGATCTTCCACTTCGGCGACCACACGGTGGGGCAGACCCACGATTACTTGCGCAGCCGCGGGATTCCCGTGCGAGATCCTTACCGATGACGCCCCCCGACGCCGCGACACAAACCGCCTCGCCCACCGGCGGCGATCCCACCGCGCTCCTCGGCGTGGTCAAGCTGGACGCCGCCGGGCTGGTCCCGGTCATCGCTCAGGACGCCCGCACCGGCGGCGTGCGCATGTTCGCGTGGGCCAACCGCGAGGCGCTGGAGCTGACCGCGCGCACGGGCCAGGGTCACTTCTACAGTCGGTCTCGAAAGGCGCTGTGGCGCAAGGGCGAGACCTCGGGGAACGGGCTGGCGGTGCGCGAGCTGCGCATCGACTGCGACGGCGACGTGGTGCTTTATCTGGTCGACGCCGACGGACCGTCGTGCCACACCGGCCACACGAGCTGCTTCTTCCGCAAGCTCGACGGAGGGGCGGGCGACGCGACGAACGGCGGCACGCTGGTCGAGGACGACGGCCCGCCCGATCCGCCGGCCGTCGTCGTCTCGCGCGTGGCCGACGTCATCGCCCGCCGCCGCCGCGAGCGTCCCGAGAAGTCTTACGTGGTGTCGCTGCTCGACGCCGGGTGGCCGAAGATCCTGGCCAAGATCACCGAGGAGTCGGGCGAGCTCGCCGAATCGCTGCCCACGGCCGACAAGGGCCACACCGCGCACGAGGCGGCCGATCTGATGTTCCACATCCTCGTCGGGCTCGAGGCGGCCGGCGTTCCCGCGGAGGACGTGTTCGCCCAGCTCAAACGGCGCTTCGGCGTGTCGGGGATCGACGAGAAAGCGAGCCGGAGCAAGCCCCGGTGAACGCGGCGGAGGTGCTGGGCCCGAGCGGGCGCCTGGCCGGCGCGCTCGCCGGCTTCCAGCACCGCCCCGAGCAGGTGGCCATGGCCGAGCGCATCGCCCGCGCGCTCGACGAGGACGAGCGGCTGCTGGTCGAGGCGGGGACGGGCACCGGCAAGACCCTCGCCTACCTGGTGCCGGCGATTCTGTCCGGGCGCAAGGTCGTGGTCAGCACGGCGACCAAGACGTTGCAGGACCAGATCGCGCGCGTCGACTTGCCGCGGCTGGCGCGCGTGATGCCGCGCCCGTTCACGTGGGGGGTCATGAAGGGCCTCGGCAACTACGTGTGCCGGCGGCGGCTGGAGGCCTTCGAGCGCCAGCTGACCCTGGTGGCGGACCCGGTGTTCGCGCGCCTGCGCGCGTGGGTCGACGAGACGGAGACCGGCGACCGCGCCGATCTGGCCGAGCTGCCCGACGACAGCCCGCACTGGCGCGAGGTGCAGAGCTCGCCCGAGACGCGGGTGGGGGCGCGCTGCCCACACCATGACCGCTGCTTTGTGACGGCCATGCGGCGCGGGGCCGCGGCGGCCGACGTGGTGGTCACCAACCACCACCTGTTCTTCGCCGATCTCGCGCTGCGCGCCGCGTGGCCCGAGGCTCAGGTGTTACCGCGGTACGACGCGGTCGTGTTCGACGAGGCCCACCAGATCGAGGACATCGCGGGCGACTTCTTCGGCGTGCACGTGTCCAGCTCCCGCCTGCTGGCGCTGGCGCGCGATCTCGGACGATCGGCGGGGTTGCACCCGCTGCGCGCCGACTCGCTGTCGTCGCGCCTCAAGGGCGTGACCGCGGCCTTCGCGGACTCGCTGCGCGAGCGCCTGCCACGGGCGCGCGCCGGCGAGGAGGCCCGCCACCCCCTTGGCGCCGACGTGTGGACGCCCGCCGTGCGCGCGCGCTACCACGAGCTGGACGGCGTGCTCGAGGAGATCGCGGCGTGGCTCGATCCGGACGGCCCCGCCGTCCGCGACGCGGCCCGCGGCGCGCCCGAGCTGGCCTCGCTGGGACGGCGCGCGGACGCCGCGCGCGCCGACCTGTCGGCCCTGGTCGACGTCGGCGGCGGCGTGGACCCGCGCGGCCGCGCGCGCTCGGACGTCCGGTGGATCGCCGCCGGCCCCCGCGGCTTGAGCCTGCACGCGGCGCCCGTCGACGTCGGGCCGCGGCTGGCCGACGCGTTCGCGGCGCACGCCGGCCCGGCCATCTTCACCTCGGCCACGCTGACGGTGGCCGGCTCGTTCGATTACGTCCGCCAGCGCCTGGGCCTGGGCGACACCGCCAGCGACGCCGTCTTCCCGTCGCCCTTTCGCTACGATCGGCAGGCGCTCCTCTACGTGGCGGTCGACCTGCCCGAGCCCACCGCCGACACGTTCGCCGAGGCCGCCGCCGCGCGCGCCGTCGAGCTGTGCCGGATCACCGACGGCCGGGCCCTGTTGCTGTTCACCAGCTACCGCGGCCTGCGACACGCCGCCGAGATCGTGCGGGCCGGGTTGCCCGATCACCGCGTGCTGGTTCAAGGCGAGCGGCCGCGGCACGTGCTGCTCGAGACCCTCCGCACCGAGATCGGAACCACCTTGCTGGCGACCCAGAGCTTCTGGGAGGGCGTCGACGTCCCAGGCGAGGCGCTCTCGCTGGTGGTGATCGATCGGCTGCCCTTCGCCGTGCCCGACGATCCCCTCACCGCCGCGCGCATTCAGCGCCTCCGTGACGACGGCGGCGACCCGTTCGACGGCTACCAGCTGCCGCGGGCCGCGCTGGCCCTGAAGCAAGGGTTCGGGCGCCTCATCCGCACCCACGCGGACGCCGGCATCGTGGCGTTGCTCGACGGACGCATCTCGCGGCGCCGCTACGGCGCGACGCTGCTGGCCAGCTTGCCGCGCGACTGCCCGCGCACCGAATCGTTGTCCGACGTGGCCGCGTTCTGGGCCCGGATCCGGCCCGCCACGCCCACGCCCCCGGAGCGAGCGCCAGGAGGTTCGGAGCCCGCCGGAGGCTCGGGATGACGTGGGCCATCGCTTATTGCCTCGGCGCGTACCTGCTCGGCTCGTTCCCGACGGGGCTCGTCGTCGGGCGCGCCCGGGGCGTCGACGTGCGCACCGTCGGCAGCGGAAACATCGGGGCCACCAACGTCGCGAGGGCCCTTGGCAAGGGCTGGGCGGCGCTGGTGCTGGCCTGCGACGCGCTGAAGGGGTTCCTGCCCGTGTGGGGGGCGCCGCGCCTGCTGCCCCAGCACGGGCCGCTGCTGGTCGCGCTCGCCGGGCTGGCCACGATCGTCGGCCACATGTTCACCGTGTTCCTGCGAGGCCGGGGCGGCAAGGGCGTGGCCACCTCGCTCGGCGTCTCGCTCGGCCTGTCGCCGATCATCGGCCTCGGCTGTCTCGGCATCTACGCCGCCGCCTACGGGCTGACGCGGCTGTCGTCGCTCGGCTCGCTGCTCGGGATCTGGGCGTTCCCCGTGATCGCGACGATCCATGGCGGCGTCGACCGTGCCTACGTCGCCCTGTCCGTCGCCGTCGCCATCCTGGTAACCGTGCGCCACCGGCAGAACATCCGGAACCTCCTGCGCGGAGACGAGAAGAGAGCCTGAGCGCCGGCTCAAGCCGCTCGTGCGACGTTCACGTCTCCGGGACGGGGCTGCTGACCGAGCGTCGGGCAGCTCGCCGGGAGCTCGGGCCGCACCGCCACGACGAGCTCGTCGGGCGCGATCTCGACCACCAGGTGCCGCCTGAGCTGGTGCCGGGCCCTGAACAGGCGCGTGCTCACGGTCGCGATCGGGATCTGCAGCTCCTCGGAGATCTCTCGCAGCGAGCGGCCCGCCGCCTGCATCTCCACGACCTGCCGCAGCCGGGGCGCGATCTGCGTCAAGGCAGCGCCGACCTCGACCTGTCGCCAGAGCGGGATGGCTTCGGGTGCCGGCGCCGCATGCCGCTCGAGATCGACGTTGACCCAGCCTCGCCAGCGCGTGGACCGGCGCCCGTCGATGAAGAGGCGCCGGATGACGATCTGCAGCCAGGCGCGCAGCTCGTCGTGAGTGGTCACGCTCGGCCGGGTGCGCAGGGCCCGCTCGAACGCCTCCTGCATCAAGTCCGCGGCCTCGGCGGCGCTGCCCCCCCGAACGATGGTCCAGCGCTGCAGCGCTCGACCGTGTCGTTCGCCGACCTCGGCCAGCAGTTGCCGGAGAGATCGCGCGCCCGTGCCGCCGCCGCCAAGCGCTGCCGATTCTTCCGCGTCGCGTCCGTTCTTGTACACGGCCGCCTCGGCGAGCAAGCCTCATGCCGCGCGTGCGGTGGGGCGAAAATGACCGCGTGGTCACGAGCGGCCGAGCGCCGCCCGCGGGCTATTTCCCGTCGCGTGGTCCGTCGATCGGGTGCGGCCCCTTCTGGGGCCTCGGGATCCCGTAGTGGGCCAGCTTCGAGACCAGCGTCCGGCGCGAGATGCCGAGCAGCTTCGCGGCGCGGGTCTGGTTGGACGCGCACAGCACGAGGGCCCGGATGATGCGCTCCTTCTCGTCGGCCTTCTGGGGGTCGGAGAGCTCGGCCGCCGCAGCCCCGTCGGGCCGTGGGACCAAGGTCGGGATCCTGTCGGGGGGGATCGCGGGCTCCCCGGTCGCCGCGGGCTTTCGCATCCGTTCGAGCGGCAGGTGTTCGAGCTGGATCTCGGGTCCGTCACAGAGAACGACGGCGCGCTCCACCACGTTCCGCAGCTCGCGAATGTTGCCGGGCCACTCGTAAGCGAGCAGCAGGTCCAGCACCTCGCCCGAGACCGTGGGCCGGTCCGGCCGGTCCATCTCGACGCAGACCTCGTCGATGAAGGTCGTCATCAGCTCCGGAACCTCATCCGTTCTCTCGCGCAGGGGCGGGATGAGCAGGCTGATCCCGTTGAGGCGATAGTAGAGGTCGCGCCGGAAGTGGCCGGCGATGGTCGCCGCTTCCAGATCGCGGTTGGTGGCGGAGATCAGGCGAATGTCGACCGACCGCGTGCGAACGGATCCGACGGGCATCACCTGGCGGGTCTCGAGGACCCGCAGCAGCTTCGCCTGCATCGCGAGGGGCATCTCCCCGATCTCGTCGAGGAACAACGTCCCCCCGTTGGCCGATTCGATGAGCCCCATCTTCGCCTGGGTGGCGCCGGTGAAGGCGCCCCGCTCGTGCCCGAACAGCTCGCTCTCGATGAGCGACTCGGCCAGCCCGGCGCAGTTGAGGGCCACGAGGGGCTGGTCCGCGCGGCCCGACAACTGGTGAATCAGCCGCGCCAGGACCTCCTTGCCGACCCCCGTCTCGCCCAGGACGAGCACGTTGATCGACGAGGACGCCACGCGGCTCGCCATCTTGCGAACCCCCTCCATGGGCGCGACCTCGACGGCCGCTCGGCCCGCCGCCGGGCGCTCGGAACCGGTCCCGCCTCGCCTGAGCATCCCATGGGCCCGGGCGAACAGGGCATCTCCCGATCGGCCGTCCCGCGGATAACAGGCCAGGCCGGTACGGGGCCGGGCCCCCACCTCGTCGAAGGCCGCCGCCAATCGCTGGGTCGCGATCTCGGCGCCTTCGGCCGAGACGTCCTGGAAGAGAACCTCGTAGTCACGCGGGCCGTACGCCGCGAAGAGGTGAGGTGGCGGGACCTCGCGGGCCAAGATTGGCAAGACGCTCGTCCAGACGACATTGGCGTCGAAGCGCAACCGGGCGAGAGCGAAGGTGACGCGATCCGATGGCGCTGGCCGGCCGCACGCGTCCTCCAACCTGTGCTCGAAGAAGGCGTGCGACCAGATCCGCCGGGGTGGTCCCATCGGACGCCCCTGCATGATCATCATCACCGTGGCGCCGATGCTGAACGCCTCGCCGACGCCCAGGGAGACCGTCTCACCGGCCGGGACCCGCTGCCCGCGGATGCGGGTTCCGTTGGCGCTGCGCAGATCCTCGAGCCGGTAAGCTGGGTTGCCGGGGCCCGGATCCACCCAGAGGACGGCGTGCTGGCGAGACACCGATCGATCGTCCAGGCGAATGTCGTTGTTCGACGACCGCCCGATGCTGATCGCTCCATCGGTCGGAAGCGGCTCTGTCGACAAGGAATCCGCGGAGAGCAGCACCAGGTGGAAAACGCCCGCCCCGTGCCCCGTTTGCTCATCGACTTCGTGGATGGTGGTCTCGGTCGTCACGACGGCCACCCTCAACAAAGTGCCATTTGCGCAAATCGAGCACCGGTGCGCGAACTGAGAAGGCGTCGGACGTTACGTCCGCCTCCTGCTCGCCGGCTGCCGCGTCTCACTGCCATGCCTCTGCCCGATCTCTTTGGTGCGCCAGCGCACAATCCCGCGGCGCGCGATTATTGTCAAGGTGACGCACCCCGGCGGTCCGCCCAAGCCGAGCCCGAAATCACCAGCTCCGCGCCACGCGACGGACTCGCCCGGACCAGGAGGCCCCCGCGATTGCATCTCCGCTCCGGGCGCGGCAGTCTGGTGCCCACTTCATGCTCGAGCTTCACGGCGCCCCCGCGCTCACCCCCGCCCGCCTCGAAAAACGCCTCGCCGTCGTCCGCGCCGCCAACCCGGAGGTCACGCAGCTCTCGGCGACGTTCACGCACTTCGTCGACCTGGCCGCGCCCCTGGACGGGGCCGCGTCCGGCGTCCTGGCGCGCCTCTTGCGCTATGGCCCGCGGGTCGCGCCCGCGCCGCTCATGGCGCCGAGCGCGCGCCTGCTGGTGGTCCCGCGGCTCGGGACCATCTCGCCCTGGTCCTCGAAGGCCACCGAGATCGCGCGCGGGTGCGGCCTCGAAGGGGTGCGGCGCATCGAGCGCGGGATCTGGTACGCCGTGACCGGCTCCGTCAGGGACGTCGGCGCGCTGGGCGCCGCCCTGCACGATCGCATGACGGAGTCGGTCCTTCACGGCACGGCGGAGGCCGAGGCGCTGTTCAGCCGCGCCGATCCGCGCCCCCTGTCGACCGTGCCGCTCGGCAGCGGCGGGCGCGCCGCGCTGGAGCAGGCCAACCGCGCGCTCGGGCTGGCCCTGGCCGCGGACGAGATCGACTACCTGCTGGAGGCGTACCGGACCGCGGGGCGCGATCCCACGGACGTCGAGCTCATGATGTTCGCCCAGGCCAACAGCGAGCATTGCCGCCACAAGATCTTCAACGCCGAGTTCGTGCTGGACGGCGCGCGGCAGCCGATGTCGCTGTTCAAGATGATCCGCCGCAGCACCGAGGCGTCGCCGGTCGGCGTGCTGTCCGCGTACCACGACAACGCCGCCGTCATGCAGGGGACGCGCGCGGCCCGCTTCTTCCCGGATCCCGCCACGGGCGTCTACGGCCGCCACGTCGAGCCGGTCCACATCCTGATGAAGGTCGAGACCCACAACCACCCGACCGCCATCTCGCCCTATCCCGGCGCGGCGACCGGCTCGGGCGGTGAGATCCGAGACGAGGGCGCCACCGGCCGCGGCGCCAAGCCCAAGGCGGGCCTGGTCGGGTTCGCGGTGTCGAACCTTCGCCTGCCGGGCGCCGTGCGGCCGTGGGAGCGCGACAACGGCAAGCCGGAGCGCATCGCCTCGGCGCTGGACATCATGATCGACGGACCGCTGGGCGGAGCCGCGTTCAACAACGAGTTCGGGAGGCCGTGCATCACGGGCATGTTCCGGACGTTCGAGCTTTCCGAGCTTTCCGAGGCCGACCCGGCCGCACCCCAGGCCCCCGAGGACGGCGAGCGCCGGATCCGCGGCTACCACAAGCCGATCATGGTCGCCGGGGGGCTCGGCAACATCCGCCCCGAGCACGTGCAGAAGGGGCAGATCCCGCCGGGCGCGGCGCTCATCGTGCTCGGCGGGCCGGCGCTGCTCATCGGCCTGGGCGGCGGGGCTGCGTCGTCCATGACGTCGGGCGCGTCGGCGGAGGACCTCGACTTCGCGTCGGTCCAGCGCGACAACGCCGAGATGCAGCGGCGTTGCCAGGAGGTCATCGATCGCTGCTGGGCCATGGGCGAGGCCAATCCCATCGTCTCGATCCACGACGTGGGAGCGGGCGGGCTGTCGAACGCTTTGCCCGAGCTGGTCAACGACAGCAAGCGCGGCGCGCGGCTGGACCTGCGCAAGGTCCCGAGTGACGAGCCCGGGATGTCACCGCTCGAGCTGTGGTGCAACGAGGCGCAGGAGCGCTACGTCCTGGGCGTCGCAACCGATCGCTTGCCCGAGCTGGCCGCGCTGTGCGCGCGCGAGCGCTGCCCCTACGCGGTGGTGGGGCACGCCACGGACGACGGCCGACTGGTCGTCGAGGACGCGCACTTCGGAAACCGTCCCATCGACCTGCCGCTCGGCACGTTGCTGGGCAAGCCGCCGCGCATGACCCGGGACGCGCGCCGCGTGACCTCCCCTGCCCGTCCCCTGGACACCCGCGGGATCCGCCTCGGCGAGGCCGTCACGCGCCTCTTGCGACTGCCGACCATCGCCGACAAGACCTTCCTGGTCACGATCGGCGATCGCACCGTCGGTGGACTGATTGCGCGCGACCAGATGGTCGGCCCCTGGCAGGTGCCGGTGGCGGACGCCGGCGTGACCAGCGCCGGGTTCGACACCTACGCCGGCGAGGCCATGGCGATGGGCGAGCGTCCGCCCGTCGCGCTCCTCGACGCGGCGGCGTCGGCGCGCCTGGCGGTGGGCGAGGCCATCACGAACATCGCGTCGGCCCCCGTCGCCCAGCTCGGCGACGTCAAGCTGTCGGCCAACTGGATGGCGCCCGCCGGCCAGCCCGGCGAGGACGCGCGCCTCTACGAGGCGGTCAAGGCGGTCGGCACCGAGCTGGGCCCGGCGCTGGGGATCGCCATCCCGGTGGGCAAGGACTCGCTGTCGATGCGCACCGTCTGGACCGAAGGCGGCGAGCGGCGCTCGGTGACGGCCCCGCTGTCGCTGATCATCAGCGCGTTCGCGCCCGTGACCGACGTGCGCCGCGCGCTGACACCCGAGCTGCGGCGAGACGCGGGCGCGACCGAGCTTCTGCTGGTGGATCTCGGCGCGGGGAAGAATCGCCTCGGCGGCTCGTGCCTGGCGCAGGTCTACGAGCAGGTCGGCGATCGCCCCGCCGACCTCGACGCTCCGGGGCTGCTGGCCGGCTTCTTCGCGGCGGTGCGCGAGCTGGCCGACGCAGGCGTGATCCTGGCGTATCACGACCGCTCTGACGGAGGCCTGTTCGTGACCGCGCTGGAGATGGCGTTCGCGGGCGGGACGGGCGTGGATCTGGACGTGGGCCCGCTGCTCCCGCCGGCCACGCCCGAGGCCGACGACCTCGAGGCGCGGGCGCTGGGCCCGCTGTTCAGCGAGGAGCTGGGCGCCGTCCTGCAGGTGCGGGTCGCCGACCTGGCCCGCGCCACGGAGGCTTTCGCCCGGCGCGGGCTCGGCGCGCTGGTCCACCGGGTCGGAGGCCCCACCGCCGACAACCGCATCCGCGTGTTCGCTGGATCCCGGACGCTGTTCGACGAGCCTCGCGGTCAGTTGCGGGGCCTCTGGTCCGAGACCACCCACGCCCTCCAGCGCCTGCGAGACGACGCCGTTTGCGCCGACGAGGAGCAGGCGACCCGTCTGGACGAGGCCGATCCGGGCCTCTCGGTCACCACCCCGTTCGATCCCGACGACGACATCGCGGCGCACCTGCTGACGGTGGCGCCGCGCCCGCGCGTGGCGATCCTCCGCGAGCAGGGCGTGAACAGCCAGGTCGAGATGGCAGCCGCCTTCGACCGCGCCGGGTTCGAGGCGGTCGACGTCCACATGAGCGACATCCTGGCCGGCCGCCTGGACCTGGCGCCGTTCCGCGGCCTGGCGGCGTGCGGCGGCTTCTCGTACGGGGACGTGCTCGGCGCCGGCGAAGGCTGGGCCAAGTCGATCCTCTTCCACGCCCGCGCGCGCGAGCTGTTCGCGCAGTTCTTCGCGCGCCCCGACACGTTCACGCTCGGCGCCTGCAACGGCTGTCAGATGCTGGCCGCCCTGAAGGAGATCATCCCAGGGGCCGAGCTCTGGCCGCGCTTCGTGCGCAACCGCAGCGAGCAGTTCGAGGCGCGCCTCGGGCGCGTGCGCGTCGAGGAGAGCCCGTCGATCCTCCTCGCCGGAATGGCCGGCACCATCGCGCCCATCGCGGTCGCGCACGGCGAGGGGCGGGCCGAGTTCGCGTCGGACACGCTGCGCGACGCCTTCGAACGCGCGGGCCTCGCCGCCGGCCGCTTCCTCGACAACCGCGATCGCGTGGCGACCACCTACCCCGCCAACCCCAACGGCTCCCCCGGCGGCGTCATGGGCGTGACCACCACCGACGGCCGCGTGACCGCGCTGATGCCCCACGCCGAGCGGGTCTTCCGCGCGACGCAGCTGTCCTTCAACCCGTACGCCGGCGAGGACAGCCCCTGGATGCGCCTGTTCCGCAACGCGCGCGTGTGGGTGGGTTGACGGGCGTTCTCAATCGCTCGTCACGGCGAACGGAGGGGACGTCCAGTGCACCGCCGCGGTCGTGGGTGGGCCTACGCCGGGTCGCGCAGGACGACCCAGTCGTACGTGACGGATGACGGACCACCGGCGGGCGCCGTCAGAGCGGCCTCGAGGTTGATGGTGAAGCCGTTGCTCGTGCCGGCGACCACCCCTGGGTCCTTCGTGATGGCGACCACTCGTCGGGCGCCGGCGGGAACCGTGCCCGTCGCGCCCACCGCCGTCACGACCACGCGATAGCTCATGTCGGGCTCCGGAACCAGCGTCGAGGCCGGGTCGCGGAAGGTGACCGCGATGGTGGTGCCGCAATTCGTGCCGGCGGCGCAGGTCTTGGTGACCGTGCCCGAGGCGTTGCGCCCCGAATGAAGACCGGATGCGGCGCCCTTCCAGCCGAGGTTGTTGGCGATCTCGAAAGCTCCCGTCGGGGTGGTTCCGACCGACACGGGCGTGAAGGTGCCGGCGCCGGCCACCAGCGTGTTCGAGGCGAAGATCACGTCCGAGAGATTGCTGGAGTTGAGCTGTACGCCGGTGCTGGCTGCTGCACCGCCGCGGATGATGTTCCCCGTCAGGACCATCCGGGAGACTCCGCCCTTGACCCCCGTGAGGACACGGACCCCGTACGCCCCATCGCGGACTTGATTCTTGCTGACCACGACGTCGCTGGCATCGCTGAGGTAGACGCCGGCGTCGGTGGCGCTGGAGATCGTGTTGTTGCTGATGGTGACGTTCGAAAAGCGTGAATTCGTCGTATTGGAGACGCTGACGCCGCGAGCGAACCCGCTCATGACGTTGCCGTTCACCTGGACGTCCGAGTTGTAATCATAGGCGCCACCGCCCAGCGCGACCGCGGCGCCCGCGGACGCGGCGCCCTGCAGAACGTTGTTGGCCACGATGGTGGAGCGAACCCCGGACTCGAGCGCTATCGCCGTCCCATTGTCGGCCGTGATGGCGTTGCCGTCGATGATCACGTCGCTCACGCCGCGCAACCACATCGCCAGGCCTGCCGAGTGATTCAGCTTGATGGCGTTGTTGGTCACGCTGATCTTGCTCAGCGTCGGCGGCTGCGGGGACCCCAGGATGGCGATGCCCGAGTCGACGGATTGCAGGACGTTGTCCGTGAGCTGGATGTTCGAGTACGAGCCCGTGCCGGCGACGATGTTGGCGGCGGCGGTCGTGATGTTTCGCATGTTGAGGCGGGAGATCGAGACGTTGCTGCCGGCGATGTTGAACGCCGGAACGGGGCGTGAGTTCCCGTCGATCGTCAGGTCGGTGACCCGGAAGTCGTTGGCGCCTCCG
>Ga0207639_10001961_pt1 | contig 13824 bp, 10 predicted proteins | sample KBSCornC32_FD_184299 | JGI IMG/M metagenome (GOLD analysis project Ga0207639, IMG submission 184299) | Corn rhizosphere microbial communities from Kellogg Biological Station, Michigan, USA - KBS Corn C3-2 (SPAdes) (version 2) | ecosystem: Host-associated > Plants > Roots > Rhizosphere > Soil ...
CAGGCTGGCCCCCAATCCCGATCGGGCATCGCGCGCACGAACCGTGATGATGTTTCGCGCCTGCACCGGCATGGATGTGACCAGCAGCACGCGCTGCACGCCGGATGCGCGCGCATTGGCGATGGCGTGATCGATCAGCCGACGCCCCGCCAGTCTTTCCTTGAGCTTGTCGCGCCGTCCGAAGCGGCGCGAGGCGCCCGCCGCGAGCAGGATCGCGGCGCGCATGCCCGGCCTAGATCTCGACCTGGCTGCCGAGTTCGACCACGCGATTGGTCGGCAGGCGGAAGAATTCCATCGCGCTTTCCGCGTTGCGCAGCATCCAGGCGAACAGTTTCTCGCGCCAGATCGCCATGCCCGGCCGGGCCGAGGCGATCAGCGTCTGGCGGGCGAGGAAGAAGCTGGTGTCCATCATCTTGAACTTGGCGCCGCATTCGGTCGCCAGCGCGAGCGCTGCGGGCACGTCGGGCTCCTCCATAAAGCCATAGCGCACGACCAATCGGAAAAATCCTGCCTCGAGATCCTCGAACCAGATCCGCTTGATCGGATCGACATAAGGCACATCCTCGATCTTTACGGTCAGCAGGATCACGCGCTCGTGCAGCACCTTGTTGTGCTTGAGGTTGTGGAGCAGCGCATGCGGCACGCCGCCCGCGCTGGAGGTCATGAACACCGCGGTGCCGGGCACGCGCGTCGCCGAATTGACCGCCGACTTGATGAAAACCGGCACCGGGATTGCGGCCTCGCGCATCCGCTCGATCATCAGGCCGCGGCCGCGTGCCCACGTCGTCAGCAAGGTGAAGATGATGAAGCCCATCAGCAGCGGGAACCAGCCGCCATCGGGCACCTTGGTCATGTTGGCGGCGAAATAGGCGCCATCAACCATGAAGAACGCGGCGACGGCGAGGCCGGCGACTATCTTGTTCCACTTCCACAGCGTGAACAGGACCACGGCAATCAGGCAGGTATCGATCAGCATCGCGCCGCTGACCGCGATGCCGTAGGCGGCCGCCAGATTGGATGAGGTGCGGAAGAACAGCACCAACAGCATGACCATGATCATCAGCGCCCAATTGACCGCCGGGATGTAGATCTGCCCGGCCGAACTAGCGCTGGTATGCTCGATCCTCAGCCGCGGCATGAAGCCGAGCTGGATCGCCTGCTGCGTGACGGAGAAGGCGCCGGAGATAACCGCCTGGCTGGCGATCACCGTCGCCAGCGTCGCCAGGATCACCAACGGCAGCCGCACATTTTCGGGCGCCATTAGGAAGAAAGGATTGTGAATGATGTGCCGAAGATTCTCGGGCGACGCAGATAGGAACATCGCGCCCTGCCCAAGATAGTTCAGCATCAGTGCCGGCAGCACGAAGACCAGCCAGGACATGCCGATCGGGCGGCGGCCGAAATGCCCCATGTCGGCATAAAGAGCCTCGGCGCCGGTCACGGCCAGCACGACCGACCCCATCGCCAGGAAGGCGCGGATGCCATCGTCGACGAAGAAGCGGAAGGCATAATAGGGATTGAGCGCGGCGAATACGCCGGGCGCGGCCATGATGTTGACCACGCCGAGCACCGCCAGCACGAGGAAATAAAGCAGCATGATCGGGCCGAACAGCAGGCCGACCTTGCCGACTCCGCGCGACTGGATTGCAAACAGGCCGACGAGAATTCCGACCGCGATCGGGATCACGAAACTGCCGAAATGGTGATTGACGACGGCGAGACCCTCGACCGCGGTAAGCACCGACATGGCCGGGGTGATCATACTGTCGCCATAGAATAAGGCGGTCGCGAACACGCCGAGCAGGATCAAACCCTTGGTCCAGCGCGCCTTCGTCGATCCCGAGCGCGAGATCAAAGCCAGCAGCGCGAGGCTTCCGCCTTCGCCCTTATTATCCGCGCGCATGATGATGGTGACGTATTTGATCGTCACCACGATCATCATCGACCAGAAAATCAGGCTGAGCACCCCCAGCACATTGGCCGGGGTCGCGTCGAGTGTGTGATGCCCGGCAAAGGTTTCGCGGAAGGCGTAGAGCGGGCTCGTACCGATGTCGCCGAAGACGACGCCGACCGCGCCGAGCGCAAGGCGCACGAAGCTCTGATTGCCATGACCATGCGATTCCGAGCCGAGAGACGGCGCGAGAGGATCGGCTTGATTCTGAACGGCGGTGCCGGATGTCATTGAAACGAGGGTACCTTAAGTGAAGGCGGCTGCTTCATTCACGCCCGGGCTTCCCTCTCCGGTGGCAGCGGGGGCGCGCGTTAGCATTTCCATATGGGGGCCGCAACCGCAGCGCGGAAGAGGCGCTCCTGAACGTCATTTGAACAGAGCGTCCGCTTCGCTGCGCGTGGGCACGGCACGGAGCACGAAGCTGCTGCTGATCGTGGTGACGCGCGGCAGGCGGCCGAGATGCTCGCGGTGGAGCCGCTCATAATCGTCGAGGTCGCGGCAGATGATCTTGAGCCGATAATCGTGCGCGCCTGAAACCAGCATGCATTCGACCACGCCGTCGATCTCGGCGACCGCGCGCTCGAACTGCGCCAGTTCTTCCTCAACCTGAGTCGAAAGCGTGATGTCGACCAAAGCGGTCACGTGGAAGCCGAGTGCCCGATGGCCGAAACGTGCGCCATAACCTTTAAGCCGCCCCGATGCCTCCAGCGCCTGGATGCGGCGCGTACAGGCGGATTGTGACAATCCCACCTCTTCGGCAACGCGGCTGACCGAGGTCCGCGCATCGCGCGCGAGTGACAGCATGATGGCGCGGTCGGCTCGATCTACTTCCTGCATGGATTCCTCCAAAACTGCATTAATGACGCAAAACTCATGCGTAAACAGGTCGCTTAGGTAACGTCTTTGCACGGATTTCTCGCGTGAAAATGCATATGATTGCCGCGAACGTAATCAGGAGCGGATCAGATGCGCATCGGCGTGCCCAAGGAAATCAAGAATCACGAATATCGCGTCGGCCTGACGCCGCCGTCTGTGGCGGAGCTGGTTGCAGCCGGCCATCAGGTGGTGGTCGAAACCGGCGCCGGCAAAGGGATCGACTTCGAAGACAGCGATTATGTCGAGGCGGGTGCCACGATCCTGCCCGATGCCGACCAAGTGTTCGAACAGGCTGAGATGATCGTGAAGGTGAAGGAGCCACAGCCGGTCGAGATCGCGCGCCTGCGCCCGCATCATCTGCTCTTCACCTATCTCCACCTCGCCGCCGACAAGCCGCAGGCGGAGGGCCTGATGAAGTCGGGTGCGACCTGCATCGCCTATGAGACGGTGACCAGCCCCAAGGGCGGTCTGCCCCTGCTCAAGCCGATGTCCGAGGTTGCCGGCCGCATGGCGGTGCAGGTGGGGGCGCATTATCTGGAAAAGGAGCAAGGCGGCCGCGGCGTATTGCTTGGCGGCGTGCCGGGCGTGGCGCCCGCGCGCGTTGCGATCCTGGGCGGCGGCATTGCCGGCGTGAATGCGGCGCAGATGGCGGTCGGCATGCGTGCCGACGTGACGATCTACGACATCAGCAACGACCGGCTGGCCGAGTTGGACATGTTCTTCTCGAACCAGATCAAGACCGCCTACGCCTCCAAGGCGGCGATCGCCTCGGCGGTAGCCAAGGCGCATCTCGTGATCGGCGCGGTGCTGATTCCGGGTGCGGCAGCGCCCAAGCTGGTCACGCGCGACATGCTCAAGACGATGAAGCGCGGATCGGTGCTGGTGGATATCGCGATCGACCAGGGCGGCTGTTTCGAAACGAGCCATGCCACCACGCATGACGACCCCGTGTTCGAGGTCGACGGCATCATCCATTATTGCGTGGCGAATATGCCGGGCGCGGTCGCGCGCACATCGGCCTTCGCGCTCAATAATGCGACGTTGCCCTTCGCGCTCAAGCTCGCGAAGCTTGGCGCCGAGGCGGCAATGAAGGCCGACCCGCATCTGGCGAACGGCCTCAACGTCTCGAGTGGCAAGATCCGTCATGCGGCGGTGGCGGAAGCGCTCGATCTGCCGCTCAACTGAGGAAATGGCGCCGCCGGTCAGCCTTGCATGAAAGGTGCGATCGGCGGCGCTTTCACATCTCCCGCGGCAACAAAGCCAGAATTGAAGAAGCGCGGCTTGCCGTAAGCCATCGAGCTCCCATCCGGCGCGGAGAGCGTGCCGCCGGCCGCGCGCAGGACGGCATCTCCCGCAGCGATGTCCCATTCCATCGTCGGCCCGAGGCGCGGATACAGGTCGGCTTCGCCGCACGCGACCATGCAGATTTTGAGCGACGACCCGCGCGAAATACGCGAGGCCACATCGAACTGATCGAGATAGGCCTCGGTCGCGGGAGAATTGTGCGAGCGCGACGCCACCGCCGCCAATCCCTCAGCCGGTGCTCTGCGGATGCGTAGCGGCTCGGCCGCGCCGATCGTGCCGAGCGGATCGACACTTGCAGTCCACGCCTCGCCGGCGCGCACGTCGCCAACGAACAAGCGTCCTTCCACTGGTGCGAACACCACGCCAAGGCTGGGTGCATGATCCTCGATCAATGCGATATTGACCGTGAAGTCGCCGTTGCGGTGGATGAATTCCTTGGTGCCATCGAGCGGGTCGACGAGAAAGAAATGGCCGTCGGTATCGGGAATTCGGCCCGCGGCGGCCTCCTCCTCCGCCACCACCGGTATGCCGGGCGCGATCCTTGCCAGCGCCGCCAGAATGACGGCTTCGCCCGCGGCATCCGCCGCCGTCACGGGCGAGGCATCCTCCTTCATCTCGACCGCGAAATCGCTGTCGTAGATTGTCATTATCGCCGCACCCGCGGCCACGGCCGCCTGCGCCAGCCCCTGCAACAACGTTCCCCGGTCGATGGTCATGCTAATCCGATATGCCCGCCTGCTGATCCCAAACCGTTCGTGTCGAGTAGGTTCGAGCTTGTCGAGAACCCTTATCGAGACACCCAGCCCCGAACCCCTAGATATGCCGTCTCGACAAGCTCGACTGCTAGTCGGGGCGAACGGATTCTGTTTGATCCGGCCCGCCGTTAAGGCATGTAGCACATTGCCGCCGCAAAGATTTTGTGTTGCGACAAGCGCGGATGATCATGCTTGAGACCGCCGCAACATGACTGCATCGCTTACCCACCTGCAGCGGCTCGAAGCCGAGAGCATTCATATTTTACGCGAGGTCGTCGCCGAGACCGAGAAGCCGGTGATGCTCTATTCGATCGGCAAGGATTCAGCGGTGATGCTGCACCTTGCGCGCAAGGCCTTCTACCCCTCGCCCCCGCCCTTCCCCTTGCTCCATGTCGATACGACCTGGAAGTTCAAGGCGATGTACGACTTGCGCGATCGCGCCGCGCGCGAAGCCGGGATGGAGTTGTTGGTCTATCAAAATCCGGAGGCCAGGGAGAAGGGCATCAACCCGTTCGACCACGGCAGCCTGCACACCGATATGTGGAAGACCGAGGGGCTCAAGCAGGCGCTCGACCTCCACGGCTTCGACGCGGCGTTCGGGGGCGCGCGGCGTGACGAGGAGAAGTCCAGAGCCAAGGAGCGCATCTTCTCCTTCCGCTCGGCCAATCATCGTTGGGATCCCAAGAACCAGCGGCCCGAATTGTGGCGGCTCTACAATGCCAGGAAGGCGAAGGGCGAAAGCATCCGCGTCTTCCCGATCTCGAACTGGACCGAGCTCGACATCTGGCAATATATCCATCTCGAAAATATCGAGATCGTGCCGCTTTATTTCGCGGCGCCGCGCCCGACCGTGGAGCGCGACGGGCTGATCCTGATGGTGGACGACGATCGCTTCCGGCTGAAGCCGGGCGAGGTACCGGTGGAGCGCTCGGTTCGCTTCCGTACCTTGGGCTGCTATCCGCTCACCGGCGCGGTCGAGAGCGAGGCCACGACCTTGCCCGAGGTCATCCAGGAAATGCTGCTCACGACCACCTCCGAACGCCAGGGCCGCGCGATCGACCACGACCAGGCCGCCAGCATGGAGAAGAAGAAGCAGGAGGGCTATTTCTGATGGCCAACCCTTCTTCCTACGAAGCCGACGCGCTCATCGCCGAGGATATCGACGCCTATCTCGAGCGGCATCAGCATAAGAGCCTGCTGCGCTTCATCACCTGCGGATCGGTCGACGACGGCAAATCCACGTTGATCGGGCGGCTGCTCTACGATTCGAAGATGATCTTCGAGGATCAGCTCGCCGCGCTCGAGGCGGATTCGAAGCGGGTCGGCACGCAGGGGCAGAATATCGATTTCGCGTTGCTGGTGGATGGCCTTGCCGCCGAGCGCGAACAGGGCATCACGATCGACGTCGCCTACCGCTTCTTCGCGACCGACCGGCGCAAGTTCATCGTCGCCGACACGCCCGGCCACGAACAATATACGCGCAATATGGTGACCGGCGCCTCGACGGCGGACCTCGCCGTGATCCTGGTCGATGCGCGCAAGGGTGTGCTGACCCAGACGCGGCGGCACAGCTATCTTTGCCACCTGCTCGGTATCCGCAACATCGTGCTGGCGGTGAACAAGATGGATCTGGTCGACTACGACCAGCATGTGTTCGACCGCATCCGGCTGGCCTATTCGGCCTTCGCCCAGTCGATCGGCATCACCCATTTCACCCCGATCCCGATCTCGGGCTTCGTCGGCGACAATATCACGGCCAAGAGCGACAAAACGCCCTGGTATGATGGCGCGCCATTGATGGAGCTGCTCGAAACGGTCGAGATCGATGCCGAGGCGGATCGTGCCAAGGCCTTCCGTCTGCCGGTGCAGTGGGTCAATCGCCCCAATCTCGATTTCCGCGGCTTCTCTGGCCTGATCGCGGGCGGCACGGTCAAGCCAGGTGACGCGGTGCGCATCCTGCCTTCTGGCAAAACCTCGACCGTGGCGCGTGTCGTCACCTTCGATGGAGATCTGGAGCAGGGTGTCGCCGGTCAATCGGTCACGCTGACTCTGGCCGACGAGGTCGATTGCTCACGCGGCGACGTGATCGCGGCCGCGGGCGATCCGCCCCAGGCCGCCGACCAATTCGAGGCGACGATCGTCTGGATGGCGGACGAGGAAATGCTGCCGGGCCGTTCCTATTGGCTCAAGCTCGGCACGCAGACCGTGACCGCCAATGTCCAGCAGCCCAAATATCAGGTCAATGTCAACACGATGGAGCACACGGCGGCGAAGACGCTGGAGCTCAACGCGATCGGCGTCGCCAATCTGTCGACCGACCGACCACTCGTGTTCGAAGCCTATGATGCGGGCGCCAACGCGTCCCCCAACCGCGACCTGGGCGGCTTCATTCTGATCGACAAATTCACCAACGCTACTGTCGCGGCGGGCATGATCCACTTCTCGCTGCGGCGCGCGCAGAATGTGCATTGGCAGGCGACCGACATCACGCGTGAGGCGCGTGCGGGCGCGATGCGGCAGAAGCCGGCGGTATTGTGGTTCACCGGGCTTTCGGGCGCGGGCAAATCGACCATCGCCAATCTGGTCGAAAAGAAGCTGGTGCGGATGAACCGGCACACCTTCCTGCTCGACGGCGACAATGTGCGCCATGGCCTTAATCGTGATCTTGGCTTCACCGATGCCGACCGGGTCGAGAATATCCGACGCGTCGGCGAGGTCGCCAAATTGATGACCGATGCCGGGCTGATCGTGATCACCGCCTTCATCTCCCCCTTCCGCGCCGAGCGCGAGATGGTGCGGCAGATGCTGCCGGCCGGCGAGTTCATCGAGGTGTTCGTCAACACCACGTTGGCCGAAGCCGAAAAGCGCGACGTGAAGGGTCTCTACGCCAAGGCGCGCAGCGGTCAGCTCAAGAATTTCACGGGGATCGACAGCCCCTATGAGGCGCCGGACGATGCGGAGATCCGGATCGATACGACCGAGCTTACGCCCGACGAAGCCGCCGACCGGATCGTGGACTATCTACTGGACCGCTGATCCGGCCCGGCGCCAACGGGCGAAATCGACTACCTGGCGCGCGACGAGGCCGATCTGGTCCCCGATCTTGGCATCGAGCGCGACGCCGTCATTGTCGAATACCTGACCCTGCGCGAGGAAGGCGGCGCCATAAGGCGTGGGCCAGGCGCGCAACGCATGCGCGATCGAGCGCAAGGTGACGAGCGTGGTACCGCAGGCGAGCCAGCCGAATGCGCCGACGATCGCGCCGAACGCGCAGCCATCGAGATAGGGGCGCTCGTCGCGGGACAGATCTTCCAGCAAATCGAGCGCATTCTTGATCGGGCCGGTGATGCTGCCGTGATAGCCAGCCGAGGCGACGATCACGCCGTCGCACTCACGCACCGCGTCGATGAAGGCACATTCGTCCGCCGTGCGCTCGGTCCGGCCGGGCACGTAAAGCGGAAGGCCCGAAATCAGCGCGCCGTCGATCAGTTTCGTGCGCGCGCCCATCGCCTCCGCCGCGCTGAGGGCGCAGCGCACCGCGAGCTCGCTGGTCGAATTGGGGCGCGACGTGCCGCCGATGCCGAGGATCAGGGGTGAAAATGAGCTCAAGACGGTCTCCCACTCCCGCCTAGCCGGGCGCCTATCGGGGTGCAACCGCTGCTAAAGCGTCACGCGTTCCCTTGAGCGAACAACGCTAAAGCGTCACGCGTTCCTTTGGGCGAACAACGTTAAAGCGTCACGCCGCGCTTCCAGATGGCGATTTCGCGTTCGCCGTTGCGCTCGGCGGCGGTTTCTTTGCCGGAGGCGATGGCGACGACCGTATCGAGCAATGTCTCGGCGGCTTTATCCATCCCGTCGTCGAGCACCTTGCCGGCGTCGAAATCGATCCAGTTGGGCTTACGCGCGGCGAGCACGCTGTTCGATGCGATCTTGATCGTGGGCACGGGGAAGCCGAGCGGCGTGCCGCGGCCGGTGGTGAAGAGGATCGCCGTCGCGCCCGCCGCCGCCAGCGCGGTCGAGGAGACCGCGTCGTTGCCCGGCGCTTCAAGCAAGGTCAGCCCGCTCTTGCGCACGCGCTCGCCATAATAACGCACGTCCGTGACGATCGCCCGGCCCGATTTCTGGACCGCGCCGAGCGACTTTTCCTCCAGCGTGGTAATGCCGCCCGCAATGTTGCCGGGCGAAGGATTTTCCGAGACGGGCTCACCATGATCGGTGAAGTAACGCTTGAAGCCGTTCACAAGATCGACGACCTCGCCGAACACCTGCTCGTCGGCGGCGCGCATCATCAGAATCTGTTCGGCGCCGAAGATTTCGGGGATTTCCGTCAAAACCGAAATGCCCCCTGCCCCGGTCACAGCATCGCTCATCCGGCCAACCAGGGGGTTGGCGGTAAGGCCGGAGAATCCATCCGACCCGCCGCACTTCACGCCGAGCACCAATTTGGACAAGGGAACCTCGGTCCGCGGAGTCCGCGCGGCCTGCTCGATCAGTTGCTCGACCAGAGCCACGCCCTCTTCCACCTCGTCGCCAGCAAGCTGCGCGGTGAGCGTGCGGATATGGTCCCGCGCCTTGGGGTCGACCTCCTCCAACAACCGCTGGATCTGGTTGGATTCGCACCCCAGCCCGACGATCAGCACGCCGCCAGCATTAGGATGGCTGGCGAGAGCGGCGAGGATGCTGCGCGTACCGTCGAGGTCCTCACTCAGCTGCGAGCAACCGAACGGGTGCGGAAAGGCATGGACGCCGTCGACGCGGCCCGCGACCGCACGCCCGGCAATCTCGGCAATCTTGCTCGAGGTGCGCGCGACGCAGCCGACCGTGGGCAGGATCCAGATTTCGTTGCGCGTGCCCACGCGGCCATCGGCGCGGACATAGCCCTGGAAGGTCGGGGCAGCGCTGGTCTCCGCAGGGTCGAGCTCGGGATGATAGAGATAAGCGCCCGTGCCTTCGAGCGAGGTCGCGATATTGTGCGTATGGACATGTTCGCCGGCCGCGATCGCGCGCGTGGCGTGACCGATCGGGAAGCCGAATTTCAGCACGGGCTGCCCCTCGGCGAGGTCGCGGAGCGCGAGCTTGTGCCCCATCGGAATATCCTGAAGCGCGATCACGCCAAGCAAAGTCTCGCCCGCCTTGATCTCGCGCAGGGCAGCAGCGACATCGTCGCGCGGATCGACCTGAAAAGCGGCGAGCGTCATTTTACCAACATATCCCGATTTAGGTCGCGGACCGAGGTGCAGCCGGTGAGCGCCATCGCCACCTTCATCTCGGCCTCGAACAATTGCAGCACATGCGCGATGCCGGCCTCGCCGCGCGCCGCCAGCGCATAGACCCAGGCACGGCCGAGCAACACGCCTTTCGCGCCGAGCGCCATCATCCGCAGGACATCGAGCCCCGATCGCACCCCGCCATCCGCCAGCAAGGTGAGCCGGTCCCCAACCGCATCCGCGATGGCGGGCAGCGCCTGCGTGGTCGAGGGTACACCATCCAGCTGGCGCCCGCCATGGTTGGAAACGATGATCCCGTCGATGCCGACGCCGGCAGCGGTCCGCGCATCGTCGGCATCGAGAATGCCCTTGATCAGGATCGGCCCGTCCCAATGCTGACGGAGAAAATCGAGGTCGGCCCAGGTGCAGGTCGGGTCGAAATTGTCGCGCATCCAGCCGAGGAAGTCCTCCAGCCCCGAATTCTTGCCAAGCACCGGCGCGACATTGCCGAGCTGGTGCGGGCGGCCATGAATGCCGACATTCCAGGCCCAATGCGGCTTGCCCAGCGCCTGCATCGTCCGGCGGATGTTACCGCGCAGACCTGGCGCGCCCGCCAGTCCCGAGCGCAGGTCGCGATAGCGCGAGCCCGGCAGCGGCATATCCACCGTGAAGACCAGCATGCTGCAGCCCGCCGCCTTCGCCTGCGCGATCAGGTCGATCATGAAGGCGCGGTCGCGGATCATGTAGAGCTGGAACCAGAAAGGTGCCGGGCTGGCTTGGGCGACCTCGCCGAGCGGACAGGCGGAAACGGTCGAGAGGCAGAAGGGAATACCTGCCTTGGCGGCGGCGCGCGCGGCCTGCGTCTCGCCTCGGCGCGCGGTCATGCCGGCGAGCCCGATCGGCGCGAGCGCGATCGGCAGGCGCATGTCGTGGCCGAACAAATTGGTCGAGAGGTCGATCGCGGACACATCGCGCAGTACGCGCTGGCGGAGCGCGACCGCCTCCAGATCGGCGACGTTTCGGCGCAGCGTCACCTCCGCATAGGAACCTCCGTCGATATATTCGAACAGGAAGCGCGGCAGCCGGCGGCGGGCCAGTTCGCGATAATCGGAGGCGGAAGCAGCTTTTGCCATGGGCGCTTGTTGGGTGGGTCGTGCGGAGAGATCAAGCAAAGATCATATTATGATTGGAAAGTTGGTGGCGGGTTCGCTCTCCGGCCTACGCGGAAGTGAGGGGGTTGAGAGGAAGCCGTCATGCCGGACTTGTTCCGGCATCCACTCAGCGGCTTGGCGCTTGCCTCCCGGTGGACCCCGGAACAAGTCCGGGGTGACGATGGATGTATCGGGGGCCCGCGGTTGAAAGTCTCAGTTCGGACGGAGAAGGGCCGGCTAAGTTTCACCCGGCTCAAGGTCGGGGTGACGAGAGGATTCGGGGGTCCCTTATCCGACCAAAGCACCGGTCGACGGCGCGCTTGTGCGTGTTACACCCGCCGCCATGATCCTTTTCCCCATCGCCGCCGCCGTCGCCCTGCTAATTCTGCTGATCGCCGCAGGCAAGGTCCCGCCCTTCGTCGCCTTCATCGTCTCCGCTCTGGCGGCGGCGCTGCTGCTGGGGATGCCGCTCGCCAAGATACCGGGGAGCATCGAACATGGCGTCGGCGATCTGCTCGGCGGACTCGCGGGCGTGATCGTGTTGGGGGCGATGTTCGGCAAACTGATCGCGGACAGTGGCGCGGCTGAACGGATCGCGGAGAGCCTGACGCGCCTGTTCGGTGAGAAACGGCTGCCGATTGCGATGACCTTCACCGGCTTCATCGTCGGCATCCCGCTTTATTACAATGTCGGCTTCGTGCTGATGGTGCCGCTGATCTTCTCGATCACCTACCGGGCCAAATTGCCTCCGGTTTATGTCGGGATGCCGTTGCTGGCGGGCCTGTCAATCGCGCACGGCTTCTTGCCGCCCCATCCCTCGCCCACCGCCTTGGTCACCCAGTTCGGTGCCGATCTCGGCACGACATTGATGTATGGGCTGATCGTCGGCATCCCGACTTTGCTGATCGCCGGCCCGCTCTTCTCGATGACGCTCAAGGGGATCGTCGGCGGGCCCTCGACCTTGTTCACGCCATCGGAGAACAAAAAGGAGGCGCTGCCCGGTACCTTCAACAGCTTCATCTGCGCGCTGCTGCCGGTGATCCTGATCGGGATTGCGACCGCGCTCAATTATGCGCCCGGCCTGACGCCCGGACAGAAGGCGCTGCTGACGCTGGTCGGGAACCCCACGATCGTGCTGCTGATCTCGGTCGCGATCGCCACCGTCACGCTGGGCACGATGCGCGGCCGAGGGATGAGCGAGGTGATGGAGAGCTTCGGCGTGGCGATGCGAGATATCGCCACGATCCTGATGATCATCGCCGGCGCGGGCGCGCTCAAGCAGGTGCTGATCGACAGCGGCGCCGACGTCCAGCTCGCGGCCTTGCTGCAGAATGTGCCGTTGCCGCCGCTAATGCTCGGCTGGCTGATCGCCTTCGCGATCCGCATCGCGCTCGGCTCGGCGACGGTCGCCGGCCTCACCGCCGCCAGCCTCGTCCGGCCACTGGTCGTCGCCAGCCATGTCGATCCGAACTTGATGGTGCTGGCGGTCGGTGCGGGCAGCCTGATGTGCAGCCATGTCAACGATAGCGGCTTCTGGATGTTCAAGGAGTATTTCGGTCTAAGCCTGAAGGATACGTTCCGGTCATGGTCGTTGATGGAGACGATTGTGGGGGTGTTCGGGTTGGCGTTTGTGATGGTGTTGAGTTTGTGGGTGTAAAGCGCTGCCATTTGAGCGTGTGATTTCGATTATTGCGGACGTAGAGCCGTCCTCATCGAACACCCGAAAGCTGCCATGGCCTAACAGCGAGGCTGGTTTAATATCGGGCAGTGAAGGATTGCTCTATGCCGAACGCACACCGATACGAAGGTCTCCATATAACAGCGTTCGCAACCTCGGCGGCTATCGTCTACGGCATATTGCACGATCAGGTCACCGCGCACGTATGCGTTGAGTATTTCACCATTGCACATCCACCGGTGTTCCCTACGACCTCGCCTTTCCTGTTGGCGATTGGTTGGGGTGTCATCGCGACTTGGTGGGTCGGACTGCCGCTGGGCGTCGCCCTTGCTCTTGCTGCTCGAGTGGGCGGGGCGCCACGCCTCACGCTGCTCGAACTGCGTCTGCCGATACTCGTATTGATGCTCACAAGTGGAGTGCTTGCGTTGATTTCTGGCCTTGTGGGCGCCGCTTTGGTGGCATCTGGCCTAGCTGAAATACCAGGCGGCTGGGCTGAAACCATTCCGCCCGCCAAGCATGTGGCATTTTCGGCGGATGCTTGGGCGCATGTGGCAAGCTATGCTTCCGGCGCAGTTGGTGGTCTCATCTTAATCGCCCATACGGTATGGAGACGCCACGTAAGGTCTACTTCTGATCGTTCGACCTTCAAAGTCGACGGCCTGTAGCACCGATGGCGGACCTTCGGCGCGTTTGGGCCGAAACATTTGCAAGCGCGTCTTCAGGCATGAAAAAGCCCCGGAAAACTCAATGGTTTCCGGGGCTTGATCTGGTGGGCGTGGCAAGGATTGAACTTGCGACCCCTGCGATGTCAACACAGTGCTCTACCACTGAGCTACACGCCCACTGAGCGCGGGTTGAATCGCGCTCGGAAAGGGGTTCGGCGCTGTTAGCGGGGGGAGTT
>Ga0207639_10001965_pt1 | contig 13822 bp, 11 predicted proteins | sample KBSCornC32_FD_184299 | JGI IMG/M metagenome (GOLD analysis project Ga0207639, IMG submission 184299) | Corn rhizosphere microbial communities from Kellogg Biological Station, Michigan, USA - KBS Corn C3-2 (SPAdes) (version 2) | ecosystem: Host-associated > Plants > Roots > Rhizosphere > Soil ...
GGATACAGGCGATGGCGTCCGGTCGAAGCCGACACGCCTCTTCGCGACAAGCATTGGTTCTGGCACCCCAACGATGAATCTTCATTGAAGAGCCTGGACGCGCTGCTGGACACCTATGAGAAAACGGTGGGCAGGGGTGCGCAGTTGATGCTGGGGATTGCTCCGGATAAGCGAGGGCTTCTTCCGGACTCTGATGTGAAGCGGCTCGAAGAATTTGGCTCTGCCCTGCGCAAGCGGAGAGAGGGCAATCTCGTCCTGCACAAACATCATGACGAGGCCGGATTTGAAGCTGCGCTGGATGGCGACGCGGACACATTCTGGTCCGCGCCTGAAGGTTCGCGTCACGCGGAACTTGAAGTTGGATTCGATGAGGCAATTACATTTGATCATGCGGTGACAATGGAATGGCTGAACGATGGGCAGCATGTCCAGAAATACGCAATCGAATCATGGAACGAGAAAGACAGGCATTGGACTCGAATTGCGGAAGGCGAAGCGATCGGACATACCAAAATCGACAAGTTTCCGGCGGTGACAACGCGGCGCGTGCGATTGCGTATTCTCTCAAGCAGTGGAGAGGCGCACATCCGGGAGTTTCAGCTTTACGACTGGAGCCATTCCGGTTCGCGCTGACGACGGCACATGTTCGGATATCGAACGCAGGCTGCTAGCGCGGTGCTCCTAGCTTGGCTTCTCTTGCAATGTCATCCAGTGCGGATCTGAATGCCCGCACGTCCTCCTCGAGCACGCGGTACGGTTGAGGGCCATTGCCGACTCCCTGATCAGGTGATTGAGATGCCGTGTTCTGGCTGAGCGAAGAGTGAACCTCGCGAACGCCGGTCTGCAGTGCGATAGCGCGCAAATTGGATGCGCGGATACCACCGCCAGCCATGATCTTGATGCGGTTGCCGGCTTTTTTCTGCAGGCGAGCAATGGTGGCGGCTCCGCGGATTGCATCAGGCTGGCCGCCCGATGTGAGGATGCGGTCGACGCCGCAACGAATGACATCCTCAAGCGCGCGGTCAAGGTCTTCGCAGGCGTCGAACGCCTTGTGAAACGTGACTTGAAGCGGCCGGGCTACGGCAACCAGATCACGCATGCGCGCAACGTCGACGGAGTTGGTGTCGGTCAGCACACCTAATACGACACCATCAACTCTGCGCGATTTTGCCTCCAGTATGTCATCGCGCATGATTTGCAGCTCACAGGCGGAATAAACAAAGTCGCCACCCCGCGGCCGAATGATCACGAATTGCTGGATGCTTAGGGAGGCACGAACTGCGCTGATCAGTCCGGCGCTTGGAGTGATGCCGCCTTCACTTAACGCGCTGCATAACTCGATGCGTGTTGCTCCACCTTTTTCCGAGGCAATCGCTGATTCAACCGAGTCTACACAGACTTCAAGATCCATCACGGATATACCTATTTCCGAGCCCTGCCTTTTGAAATGGGGATAGATGTGGACTCACCCCGTCACGACCAGTATTTCAAATCGGGAGTGCGCAAATGGGATTGTGGAGGATGAAACGTGAGGCGAACCTGAGAATGCACTGCGTACGAGGGGTTGCGCGGAAAGAGAAAGAGGCTTCTGAATTTGATAGCGAGCACAGTCTGCGCATTTTGATCATTGAAGGAAGGCGGGGCCCGGACTTCATTCGACCACATTGAAATCCAGGCCTCAGAGATCACTTTGTTAGCTAGAAACTATCGCGTCTTCAATTCCGGCTCGTCGGACTGATCCGATCGATTCCTCTGCGTGATGCGTACCGGATGATCGAGAGTGAAGGTCAGCAGGGTTTCGGCGGGCAAAACAATCTGCTTGTTGCCGGTAAGCGCAGTGCCTGCAGTTCCGGCACCCCCGCCTGCGAGAGCGCCAATGGCCGCGCCTTTTCCACCTCCGGCGATTCCACCAATGATCGCGCCAAGACCTGCACCACCGCCAATAAAGCCTGCGGAGCGCTTGCCTTTGCCTTGTTCGGCATGCGAGATGGAGGTGGTGGCAACCGGGTAGCTTCCCCAACGCGTGCGAACCCTTTCCAATTTGACAGAGAGAAGAGCGCCGCCTTTAAAGCGCCCAAGCGGTTTCGCATCCACTACGGTGCCTTCGGCGCGGGCTCCCTTCGGGACAACCACCTCTCCATTTTTCATGATGCTGTCAGCAACGGTGGCAGTGAATGAATCGCCTGGCTGTGAAATCTTCGAGCCGAGATCGGTGTCGAGCCGCACGCGAATCTCAGTGCCGCTGGGAAGGGTGACCACTGCCGGTGGCGGAGGCGGTGCAGGGGCTGCGGCCTGCTGGCCGGCAGGGGCCGTTGCAGGAGTTCCGGCAGGCGCGGGCGAAGCAGGCTGCATTGATGACGGCTGGCCCGGCGCAGGTTGAGAATTATCCGCCGTTGCAGTTGGCTGATTTACCGGCGGGGCGGGGTTCGATTTGCATCCGGCGAGCGAGAGAGCGATGGCGAGCGCAACAGCACTGGCCGCGAAATTTTTACGGAAGTTCATGGTGCAGGCTCCTTTTCCAAAGGGGATTCTCGGAACAGAGCAACCGGCAAAAGAAGGCTTCAGAATCCCGCGGAAACGATAATACGCTCCGCGGGATTCAAGATGAAGAAAATCAGAGGTAGTTAGATATCGAGATTCTTTACGTCGAGTGCATTGTCTTCGATGAACTTGCGACGGGATTCGACATCCTCGCCCATCAGCGTAGTAAAAATGGCTTCAGTTTCGGCGATGTCTTCCAGCTTGACCTGTAACAGCGTGCGGCGGTCTGGATCCATGGTAGTTTCCCAGAGCTGAGGCGCGGTCATTTCTCCGAGGCCTTTATAGCGCTGGACGTCATAGTCTTTTTTGCCTTGCTCAACGATGTACGCGAAAAGTTCTCGAGCCGTCGCCTTCTCTACGGGCTCGTGAAGGATGCGCGAAGCGCGACGGGCTGCTTTGACTTCCGCCTTGACCTTGGCAGGAGTTTGACCTTCTTCGAATTCGGTGCCTTCGAGCTCTTCGGTTACAGGCTCCTGCGATGCTTTGGCAGCGTACTCGATGAGGAAAGGTGGTTCGAGGTACTGGCTGATCTGCGAGTACTTCGCCATCATCTGACGAAACTCGGGACTTGAGGCCAGCGCATAGTCAACGCAGCGAGATGCTCCCTGGGTGGTGGTGTAGCAGACCGACCAGGTGTGGTGCTCCTCGTCCTCAACCGGCTTGCTGACCTTGATTCCAAAATCACCGGAATGCTCCACCAGCTCATCATAGAGACGCGCGAGCTTCGCCGGCACTTCGTTGCCATTCTTTGAGGTGAAGTCGGCGCGATGGGTCAACTCCGCACGGGCGATGAGCTCCGTGAGCTGCTCGTTGCGGATGCGCTTGTCCACTTTCTCGACAAAGGCGAGGTACTCGTTGAGGTAGCCCATGAACCGCGTCAGTTCGCTGCCCTCAATGTGGCTGGCGTTTTCGCCATGGCGAACGATCATGCCTTCTGAGGCGCGCTTGATGGCGACTCGATTCAACTCCCGCTCGTCTTTTACATATTGCTCAGAGCGGCCCTTCTTGATTTTGAACAATGGGGGCTGGGCGATGTAGATGTTGCCGCGCTTGATCAATTCCGTCATATGGCGGAAGAAGAACGTGAGGAGCAGCGTGCGGATGTGCGACCCGTCGACGTCGGCGTCAGTCATCAGGATGATCTTGCCGTAGCGGATCTTGGCGGCGTCGAAGTCGTCCTTACCGATGCCACAGCCGAGGGCGGTGATCATGGCGCGAATTTCTTCGTGCCCCAGCATCTTGTCGTAGCGGGCCTTCTCAACGTTCAGAATCTTTCCCTTAAGGGGGAGAATCGCCTGGAATCGGCGATCGCGTCCCTGCTTCGCGGTGCCACCTGCGCTCTCACCCTCGACGAGGTAGAGTTCGCAGCGATCGGGATTCCGTTCGGAGCAGTCAGCAAGCTTGCCGGGCAGGCCGCCGCCATCCAGCGCGCCTTTGCGGCGTGTGAGATCGCGGGCTTTGCGGGCGGCCTCGCGGGCGCGCGCAGCTTCAATCGCTTTATTGATGATTTTGCGGGCTACGGGCGGGTTTTGCTCCAGGAACATGCCGAGACGTTCGTTCACGAATGCCTGGACTGTTCCGGCGATGTCGGAGTTGAGCTTGCCCTTGGTCTGGCCTTCAAACTGCGGCTGAGACAACTTCACGCTGACGACAGCGACAAGACCCTCGCGCACGTCGTCGCCGCTCAGGTTCTCCTTCACATCTTTAAAAAGCCCGAGCTGTTGACCGATGGCGTTAATGGTGCGGGTCAGGGAGGTTCGGAATCCAGAGAGATGGGTGCCACCGTCTACGGTGTTGATGTTATTCGCGAAACTGAAGACAGTTTCAGAGTAGCTGTCGTTGTACTGCAGCGCGATTTCGATCTCAACGTTATCGCGTTGAGCTTCCATCACAATCGGCTTCTCGTGCAACACAGACTTGCCACGATTGAGATGCTTGACGAACTCGGCGATGCCGCCGGCATAACGAAACTCGGCGCGCCTTGCTTCGCCCGTCTTTGGATCGGAGGTGCGCTCGTCGGTCAGAACGATTTCGAGTCCCTTGTTGAGGAAGGCGAGTTCGCGCAGTCGCTGGGCAAGGGTGTCGTAGTTGTACTCCGTTGCGGTGAAGATGCTCTTGTCGGGCAGGAAGTGAATTTTTGTACCGAGCCGCTTGGATGTACCGGACATGCGCAGCTCGCTGGTAGCGACACCGCAGCTAAAATCCATCTCCCAGGTATGTCCATCGCGCCAGATCTCAACATTCAGTTCCTGGCTGAGCGCGTTGACGCAGCTGACGCCGACGCCGTGCAGGCCGCCGGAGACCTTGTAGTTCGAAGAGTCGAATTTTCCGCCGGCATTGAGCTTGGTGAGCACGACCTGGACAGCTGGCATCTTCTCACCGTTTGCCAGCACCATCATATCGACGGGAATACCTCGGCCATCGTCTACAACGGTGATCGAGTTGTCGACGTGAATTGTGACGTCAATTCTTTTGGCGTAACCCGCCAGCGCTTCGTCGACAGAATTGTCTACTACTTCGTAAACAAGATGGTGAAGTCCCATCTCACCTGTTGAGCCAATGTACATGGCGGGACGAAGCCTGACGTGCTCCATGCCTTCAAGGACAGTGATGTCTTCGCCGGTGTAGTTGCCCTTAGGTTCAACGGTCGGGGTCAAATCGCGGGGTTCAGTCGCCATATTTTTCCATTCGCAGAATCTTCGCCTTAACCCTTCGTCTTCCAAGCCCGAATTTCATCGCGATCCAAGCCACAGATTTGGGGAATAACCGCTTGAAACGCGAGGGTTTTGTGGGAGCTCTACCAGCGTCAATTTTACCATGCGAGGCTCTGCAAAAAAGGTCTTCAACCACCCCATTACGAGCGGATGAGGGCAGTAACCAAACTGAGTACCTTTGGGTAGATTACCGAAGAATAATGTTACTTTTGTCACTTACGTCTGCGATACTTTCGATGTAGTTGAAAAAGTTGGACTTAGTGGGCAAATCTGCAGTACCATAAAAGTGTCATCAAGACAACAAATTGTACCGACATTTCTGCAAGGGGTAACCATTTATGAAACTCGCTTTCCGCGTTTTTGTGCTCTCCGTAGTCGTCGCCGGTGCCGCCGCCGCGTCGGTTTCTTCAACCCCGAAGCACTCATTTTCGAGCCATCAATCGGCCACGGCGGGCCTGCCTGTTCCGACCTGCGGACCTGGCATGGGATGCACCAACACCACCAAGTAGAAGTCGTCTGCTAGCACCAAAGTGCTACAGGGTGGAGCTGAGTTTTCAATTGAATCCATAGGCTGCAAGGACTATTCTGAGAGAACCCTCAGAATAGAAAGGGTCTTGTATGCCTCTGGACTTTAAGATGTCGCTGATGAGCGTTGTCGAGTTCGCGCTTTGGGCGACGCTTGGCTTTCTGTTTTGGAAGAAGGGGTTGCACAAACGTTTCCCTACGCTGAGCATTTATATCGCTCTGCACGTCGTTTCGACGCCAGTTCTCCTGGGACTCCTGTATGTACAGGCGCAATCTTGGGGACATCAGTATTTTCCATTTTATTTCTACCCCTATTTTGCGGTTTACATTGCGAGCGCGATCCTTCTTTTCTTCGTAACCCTGGAAATTTTCCGTTCAATACTCTCGGCTTTCTCCGGCCTGATGCGGCTGGGCACGGTTGTATTTCGCTGGGTGGCGTTGGTATCGACTGTGGCTAGTCTTGGATCCATCTCTTACACACATCCGAGTGTTGGCTTGATTCCAGATTTTGCGTTGGCCCTGATGCGCTCTGTCAGTATTCTGGAATTGTGTCTTCTTGCTTTTCTTGGTCTATGCATCAACGCTTTGCAACTTTCCATCAAGGATCTAGCCGTCGGTTTCGGACTTGGATTCGGGCTCATGTCGGCAAACGAGCTAATCTACGCTGCGTTAAGTCCGGGCAATTCATCCCTGAACTCGCCACTGGAGTTTGCTTTTGAAGGTGGAGTTCTGCTTACGATTTCGATGTGGACAGCCTACTGCGCCATTCCGGAACGGGTCCGCAAGCCAGTGGTAATGCCGGCTAATTCAACCATCTATCGTTGGAATGAAATTGCGGCGGCGCTGGGACACGGGACGCAAGTTGCAGTTCAGCAGCCGGCGAACAGCTTCTTCCTTACCGACGTGGAACGTGTCGTCGAGAAGGTTCTGACACGCAACTTGCAAGGCAACGAATCGAAGTGATCGCTTAATCAAGCGGGACGATATCAAGAAGGCCAAGCCAAAACGGCTTGGCCTTCGGTTTTTTGGTGTGAGCGCGAAACGAACGATGCATTGATGAGATTGCAGTCCGGCTATAATAAATCGATTCATGGATCCGGCTTCCCGCCATCAATGCCTCATTTATGAAGGGCCCCCGTCGCGGCATCTGGCTGCTTTGGCAGAAGTTGTTCGTCAAAAACTAAACGAGAATAAGCGGTGTCTTTACCTTAATAGCGAGCCCATGGTCGCTGGTATGCGCTCGTATCTAGCGGCTGCAGGCGTTGATGTGGCGCATGAGACCGCGAATGCAAAACTGGTGCTGTCGTCTGAACGCCACCATCTTGCCGACGGAATGCAATTTGACGTGGACCAAATGATCCGGGCGCTTGAAGGGGCATTGAAGCAAGCCCTGAAAGACGGCTACGAAGGACTATGGGCGACAGGAGACATGACCTGGGAGCTTGGTCCCGATAAGGACTTCTCCAGACTTCTTGAATACGAGTGGCGGCTTGAAGAGTTCTTCCGCGCGAATCCACAGATGAGCGGCATTTGTCAGTATCACGTCGACAACATACCTCGACCAATTGTTCGGCAAGGTCTTCTGGCTCACCCGTCGATCTTTTTGAATCAGACGCTCTCGCTGCTGAACCCGGTCTACTGCTATCCACAATCTGAAAAATCTCTTGAGGGCCCTGCTACGGAAATCGATTCCTTAATAAATAGTGTGTTGCAGCAGCAGAACGTAGGACTTCGCGATGCGCAGACGGCTGAGCGCTGATTTCCGGCCCGTCGCAATGAAGAGTGAAAAAAGTAAAGGCCGCGGCGAACCGCGACCTTGTTAACACTTATTACTTGCTACTCGGTTGCCGGCTCGATCGATGCGAAGCGACCACGATTGCCGTGGTCAGAAAACCTCACGCGGCCAGTTACCTTGGCGAAGAGCGTGTCATCGGAGCCGATGCCAACGTTCGTGCCGGGCTTGATCTTGGTGCCGCGCTGGCGCATGATGATTGACCCGCCAGTGACGAGTTGCCCGCCAAAGGCCTTCACGCCGAGTCTCTGTGCATTTGAATCGCGTCCGTTTGTGGAGCTGCCTCCACCCTTTTTATGTGCCATTGCCTGATCCCCTTCTCAATCTTGATCCGCTTACTTCTCAGCGGTGTAGGTCACGCCGTCGGCTTCAATGGCCTTAATGCGCACCTCGGTAAAGTTTTGGCGATGTCCCTGCATCTTCTTGTACTGCTTCTTCCGCTTCAGGTGAAATACGAGGATTTTGGGAGCTCGCCCCTGGCCGAGAACCTCGGCCGTGACCTTGGCGCTTGATGGCTTGGCCATGCTGCCCGCCTCGCCGCTGAGGCCGAGAACGTCGCTGAATTCGAGCGTTTTGTCGTCCGAAGTGACGGACTCGATCTTCAATACATCGCCTGGCGCTACCCGATATTGCTTGCCACCGGTACGAATAACCGCGAACATAAATCCTCCAGAGCGAACACACGCGCTAATGCGAGTGCATGCTCCCAATCTTGAATTGCTCGGGCGGAAACTTCCATGGCCGCAGGATGCTCGAGCGCCGGAAAAACTTTGGGCGAGCGGTTGGCTCCGCAGCGTCAGGCAGGAATCGCCAAACTAGAGTAGTTTATCGGGTTTGCGGGTTGGGGTCAATGGAAGCATGCTGCATCTGGGGGACTGAGACTGGCAAAAGCAGGATCTGAGGTTTCGCGACGCCTGGGTCGGCGGCGGATCTTGAATTCTAACCACGCTCGGAGGAAAATTCATTCCAAATCGCTCGGTTTGGGCAGTTTAGGCCTGAGCGAGCTGGTGCATTCTTCGGGCTCATTGCTGCGTCAGGGTCCAGCGCAGGGGTTTATTGGCGGTACTTTCGCCGTGAATTTCGATCCTCCCGTCGGTCGTTTTATTGATGGGAAGACGTCTTCCGTTCACTTCCACCTGCGGCGTCTTGCGGATTGATTCAGGCAGGGTTATTTGAAACTTCCACGTTCCTGCTCGTGATGGGGAGTACCAGCCCTCAAACCGGTCATTCGTCTTCACGACCCCAACGAGCGGGGAACGAAAACTGTAGGAGTCGAGAGGCAGGCGCAGATTCAGGCTCAATCCTTCGCCTGTGAATTCCATGCCGAGAAGTTTGCTCGACGAATACAGGGAGCAGGCATGCGCGTGGAGATTCAGCACGGGAAAGTCTGTGCCGTGGAAGAACGGCTCGTTGGCTGCGCCTCCCGGGTGCTTGCTGAGCGGGGAATTATAGGAATCATTTCCGCTCCAGACGCCGTACCAAATGTCCGGATAAGCATCCGCGTGACAGGCGAGGGTGTTCCGCTTCCATTCCTCCCACGCGGTAGCCGGATCGGTGCGAGCCAGCGCCCAGACGAGTGTCTGATTCAGCGATGGCCAGATGGCGCCGAACTCCAAGGTGCCGACGTTCGCTCCGCCCGCTTTTCTCATGTCGGGACCATCGCCCATCTGGGCTGCACCGAGCGGGCCGGAACGAAGTAGATCATTGATCGTAAGCAACAGATCGCGCGTCTGAGCCTGAGTGGTCGCGCCCGAAAGAATGGCCCAGGGCTGAGGTTCGATCCAAAGTGTGGTATCTCCAAGCCACCCTAGTTTCGGTCCGAGCCAAGTGCGTTTGAACCACTTGCCATTCCATTGCGCGCGCGTGGCATCGCGATGGTGATCCGCCTGATCTCGAACTTCTTTGGACAGCGCTGGATTCATCGCGGCATAGTCGAGCAGCCGCGCATATTGATCAAAGACCCACGCGGCCATGGCAGAGTTCAATACGCTCTCACTTTCGGCGATGCACTCTTTGAATGCCGACTGCGCCCAGGTGTAGATGAGACCGTCATTCCAATCATCAACCCGCATGCGCATGATGCCGTGCTGTCCTACGCCAACATCATTCACCTGATGTCGGAAGCACCGTTCCAGTAAATTACGGACGGTTTCGGATTTGTTCTCGGACGCCGAAAGCCGCGCCGGAATTCTCTCGTTCAGGAAATTGACATCGCGCGTGGCGAGCACATATTCGCTGACCGTCCATAAAAGCCAGAGTGGAAGATCGCTGGCATTGTCTGAAGCCATCGGAGCCACTACGCCGTGGCCGACGATTCCATAAGGGAGTGATCCGTCGTCGCGCACCTCCTTGAGTGTGTAGCGAAGAACACTTCTGACTATTTCCGGATCGCTAAACAGGAAAGGCAGGCAATGTTGCAGCGGATCCCGCGGCGCACCCTGAAATCCCATTGTGTACTGATAGAAGCCGTTCTGATTCAGGATGTGTTCGCCGAAGAAATCGTCGTAGGTCTGGCTGCTTCTGAGGTAATAGTGATTCCATGTAGCTTCGCGCTTTACCCAGGGTTCGGATGGAACTTCAAAGCGCATGCCTTTCTGTTTCCATGCCTGACTCGATCCATGCAAAACAGAGACTGCCGATTTCTCATATCTCGCAACTAGAGAATCCAGTGCGAAGCCGTCTGCAAGATATCCGTAGAGAAAATGGATAGTACGGCTTTCCTTTGGCTTCAGGTGAATTGTTCGCTGGAGCAGAAAGCCCGAGTCGGACCCGCCAGTATCCAGTCTGCTGTCGAATGGCTGCTTCAAGTTGCTGGGATTTGCAGGGCCGCCCGCGCCGAAGAAAGTAACCGCATCGGAACTGAATCCACTCGCTGGGCCATCGAGAGAGACCAGAAAGGTCTGGGGAAGTTCGAGGACCTCAAAATCTGTCCCGGGCCGGAGTTCAGCCACCGGAGACGTGAAGCCATTCGGATTGGCGCGAAGCATGGCTTTGGCACGTTGCCATGCAGCTTCTTCTTCGGCCGATCGTCCGTCGAAATGCTTGGACTCCAGCAAACCTCTGTCTACACCAATTGTGGAGAAGCTGTGGCTGAAGCGGCGTCCGAGATCGCGACGCAATTTGGTTTGATTGCCAAACCCGTTCATCGATTCGATGGCTGAGCGATAGGAGAATTGAAAAGGCTGGCATCCCCAGTACTCGATCCAGCGCACGGTGGCAGGAACGTCCTTGTGATTGGTGACGGTTGCTTGCGAGATGAGAACAGGGTCATCCCCAAAAGGTGCAGCGATCACCTGGTCGATTGCATAGCTCTTGCCATGGACGCGCTTGCGGTAATAGCCGATGCCGAAGATTCGCTCGAACGCTGCGATTGAACCGTCATAATAGGTGGCGAGCGACTCCTCTCCATCCGTCAAATAGCCAAGTCCTCCGCCGAACTGGCTTTTTTCAGGGTCGATATCGTTGAGCAGTTTCGGACAACCCTCATCCTGGCGAACGCGCACATGGCCGTAGTTCGAGGCGAGCGCAGTTATCCTATCGTTCCCAACCTGGTGGATATGGTCGGTACTACTCAGGAGGCCAGGCTGAAGCTGCGTAATGGCACGGCTGTCGGTAGTTTGATCGCACGTGTATTGAAAAGCAGGCAGACCAAACTCATCTTCGATCCACGAGCCGAAATTGCTGGAACCGTACGGGTGCTTGTTGTTACCTGATTGGGAAGTGCGGGCTTCCTCACAAATTCCAGCGGATTGCAGCTTGCTGGCGAGAGCTAATCCGAGAGTTCCGCACAAGAATTCTCTGCGTGTTGCTGCCATCCAGCGCCCTCTTTGTGCAGAAAAATTGGCCGACACGCGATTGTAGTCGGTGTCGGCCATAGCCTGCGAGGCGGCTGTCGTTATCTGCGGGTGCGAGGGAGTTTGAGCCTGTTAGAAGGATCGCTGCGCGGCAAGGCCACGGAAGCGGAAATTCGCCTTTACGCGGCGCTCGAACGGATCGCCATCCGATTCGGGGAGCGGTGCGGGAACATCGAGAAACGAGAAGCGGTGCTCGGCTTCACTGGAGGTTTCTTGTGTGTCGGCTGAAACTTCCAGTGAGGTATGCGGAGCCGGCATCTCAACAACGGACGAACTCACGGGTGCGTCGTGCTTGGCGGAGGAAAGGATCGGCTGTAACGCCAGCACGAGGTTTTCAACGTGCTTCTTTCGATTGCTTAACTGCTCAAACTCCCCGGCAATGGCTGTCAGGTCTTCGAGAGCTTTTTGGTAGGCGTTGCGATAGGGGTCAGATGTCATGCTCGTTCACTCCACGCGAAGTGTAGCATCGGGAATTCTCTGGAAATCGAAAGTCCAATTAACTATCCCACCCGAAAGTAATGGGTGATGTTCCATTAGTGGACAGCTCTTCAGGCGTATAGCTCGAAGGGCGGGGAAGCACACGTCCAGAAATGGCAATGAATCTAGATGTTGCAGGCTTGGGCAGAGGCTTCCTTGTATTGAAGCTTTGGGGAGCCGAGCCTTCGACCGAGAAGTACTTTGACTGGCTGGCTAATACATCCACTTTTTTGCAGGAATTAGAGTCAACTTCATCCTATGGAATTTCGGCGGTCTGGCTCCAGTTTTTTGGATTTTTTGGGTTTAACGTGCCTTAATTGTCGCCAAATACAGCACTTATAGGTACGGCAACATAATTGCCTGTATAGTATGCAGTTTTCCCGCGGAGGACCATCAAAATGAGAATTTTGCGCATTTCGGCGCTGATCGCGCTTGCGCTGTGCTTTGGGTTGGCTCAATTGCGAGCGCAGAGTTTCGCTTCCATCACGGGTACCGTGACAGATCAGACGGGGGCCGTTGTTCAGGGCGTGAGCATTCTGCTGCAGAATCCGGCAACCGGCGTCGAATACAAGGGCGAATCTAACTCGGATGGCTCATACACGATCTCAAATGTGCAACCGGGGCCTGGATACAAAATCACGTTCACGGGTGCAGGTTTTCAGCCGGTTGTCATTACCGGCATGTATCTGAACGTGAATACGACCCGAACGCAGAACGCCAAGTTGCCAGTGGGAGCCAATCTGCAGACCGTAACCGTTTCGGCTACGGCTGAGACGGTCACGCTCGATACAGTAGACGCGACGGTCGGCAACAATTTCGAAGTGCAGGACCTGAACAACCTGCCGGTCGCGAATCGAGACAGCCCACGTGCACTTTTCTTCCAGCAACCTGGGGTTACGCTCGACGGTTCGGTCACGGGAGCCCGCACGGATCAGAGCAACGTAACGCTTGATGGGCTGGATGTGAATGACCTTGCAACGGGCAACTTCGGTGCAATTGTTGGCAATGCTCCGGTTGATTCGGTGCAGGAATTCCGCGGAGTTTCGGCTGGGCCGCTTTCAAGCGCGGGACAGGGTGGCGGCGGGCAATATGACCTGGTGACGCGGAGTGGAACGAATGCCTTCCACGGAGCGCTGGTGGAGTATCACCGCGACACGGCTCTGGAAGCCAATGACTGGTTCAACAACAATAACAACGTGCCGCGCCCTCCACTCATTCGCAACCAGTTTGGCGGCAATCTGGGTGGTCCCATCAAGCGCGACAAGGCATTCTTCTTTTTTGACTGGAACAGCCGTCGCGACACACTCTCGAATCTCGTAAAGCGAACCGTCCCTATGGACACTCTGCGGAACGGACTGGTGGCCTACCACAACACTGCTGGCGGAGTTACCACGATGACTGCGGCGGACATCGCCGCTCACGATCCGTTGGGTATCGGATTCAATTCGGCGTTGCAGAGTCTTTTCACGAGCCGTTATCCCGAACCGAATGACTTTTCCCGTGGCGATGGAATTAACTACGCCGGGTTCATCTTCAACGCTCCGTTTCCGCTCGTTGAAAATGACTACGTTGGTCGCGTGGACTTCAATTTGAAAGATACCCAAAAGCTGTGGGGACGTGTAACGTTTGCGCGCGAAAACGCGACGCAGAGCGCCATCCAGTTCCCTGGCGATCCTGAGACGCATCCCTTCCTCGACAAAAGCCATGCGTGGGTTGTGGGGCACACCTGGACGATCGGCAACAACAAGATCAACCAGGCATCTTTCGGTGAAACTGTGACAGATTACAGTTTCCCTGCCACCTATAACCCGACGGGCGCCGACCAGTTCATTTTCGGTGGCCTGCCGGCAGGAGGTAACTTCCTTTCGGCTGCATATAGCAGCGCCATTAATGCACAGGGTCGCATTTACCCCGTACCG
>Ga0207639_10001971_pt1 | contig 13803 bp, 12 predicted proteins | sample KBSCornC32_FD_184299 | JGI IMG/M metagenome (GOLD analysis project Ga0207639, IMG submission 184299) | Corn rhizosphere microbial communities from Kellogg Biological Station, Michigan, USA - KBS Corn C3-2 (SPAdes) (version 2) | ecosystem: Host-associated > Plants > Roots > Rhizosphere > Soil ...
GAGTTGGAGGTCGAGGGAGGCGTCGCGGGTGAGCTTGCCGGCTGCGACGTCGCTAGCCCTGAAGTCGGCCGGGGCGGCGGCCATTAGGAGGACCTCGCAATCCGGGAACTCGGCGCAGGTGGCCTCGGCAAGCTGGGCGGTGGTTTCGACGTCGATGCGGTGGACGCCCGCCGGCGCCGGCAACGCTACATTCGCGGCGATCAGGGTCACGTCGGCCCCGCGGCGGGCGGCGGCGGCGGCCAGGGCGATGCCCATGCGGCCGCTGGAGCGGTTGCCCAGGAAGCGGACTGAGTCGATCGGCTCGCGGGTGCCGCCTGCCGTGACGAGGACGCGGAGGCCATCCCAAGGGCGCTCTCCCGTCGGCAGCTCGGCTTCGACGCGGGCCAGCAGGTCGGCCGGGTCCGGCAGCCGCCCCTTGCCGTGCTCCCCGCGTGAGGCCAGGGCTCCCTCCTCCGGCTCGATCACGATCACACCGCGCTCGCGCAGGGTGGACAGATTCGCCTGGGTGGCCGCGTCGGCGTACATGCGGTCGTTCATCGCCGGCGCCAGCAGCCGCGGCGCCGTGCAGGCGAGAAAAGAGGTGGTGACCATCGAGTCGGCCTGGCCGGCGGCGAGCTTGGCGATCGTGTTGGCCGAGGCCGGCGCGATCAGGTAGGCGTCGCAGTTGGCCGCGAGCTGGAGGTGGCCTATCGGGTCATGGGTAGGTGCGGAATCGCCGGGGAAGGCGCCGCGCATCGGGTCCCGCTCGAACTCGGAGAGCAGAACCGGAGCGCCGACGATGCCCTCGAAGGAGGCGGCGCCGACGAAGCGGGTCGCTCCCTCGGTCATCAGAACGCGGACGCCATGGCCAGCCGTCGTCGCCAGGCGCGCGAGCTCGAGCGCCTTGTAGGCGGCGATGCCTCCACTCACGCCAAGCAGGATTCTGGCCATGGCTGTTCCTCGCTCCGGCCGCGCCGGAGTGCGCTTAAGCGCGGTACTCGTACTTGAGCTTGCCCGCGGCGACCTCTTCGAGCGCAACCGAGAGGTAGTTCCTGTCGCCCGGAATGTCGACCATCGGCGGCGGGTACTCACCGAAGCTGCCCTCGCCGAGGCTGTGGTAGTAGCTGTTGATCTGACGGGCCCGCTTGGCGGCGACGACTACAGCCGCGTAGTGGGAGTCAGTGTGGTCAAGGAGCTTGTCAACGCGTGGTTTGATCATTCGGCCGCGGAGTCTAGAGGTATCCCCAGCTCGGCGCGCACGATTCCCTCCAACTCGGCGGAGGCGCGCTCGAGATCGTCGTTGATCACGGTGTGGGCGAACTCGCCCTGGGCGGCCAGCTCCTGCTCGGCAACTTCGAGCCGCGCGTCGATTGCCTCGAGGCTGTCGGTGCCGCGCGACTCGAGGCGGCGGCGCAACGAGGCGGGGTCCGGCGGGGCGATGAAGACCTGCACCGACTCCCGCATCGCCGCCCGCACCTGGCGGGCCCCCTGGACCTCGATCTCGAGCACCACGGAGTGGCCCTCGTCAAGGCGGCGGCGGACCTCCGAGCGCAGGGTGCCGTAGCGGTGGCCGCTGTAGGTGGCAAACTCGAGGAAGTCTTCGGCTTTGATCCGCCGATCGAACTCCTCGGGCGTGAGGAAGTGGTAATCGCGCCCGTTCATCTCTCCCTTGCGAGGCTCGCGAGTCGTCGCCGAGATCGAGAGCTCGAGGTCGGGGACGCGCTCGAGCAGCGTCGCGATCAGCGTGCCCTTGCCGACCCCCGAGGGACCGGTGATGACGAAGACCTTGGCCATGCGGCCGGGGATATTGACCAGCGCGGCGGTCGTTACCTGCGGAGCTGCGAAACGAGCTCCGCCCGCTGGCGCTCTGAGAGGCCGCCGATCGTCTTCGACGGCGAGATCCGGCACTGGTTGAGGATCCGGTTCGTCTTCACCCGGCCGTACTTCGGCACCGCCAGGAGCATGTCGAAGACCTTGGCGGTGAGCACATACTCGGGTGGGTCGAGCAGGAGGGTGTGGATGTTCGCCTTGCTCGCTTTGAGGTCCTTCTTCAGCTTCGCCCGGGCGGTACGGATGTCGTTCGCCCGTTTGAGGGCGTCCATCCTTTGGTCCAGTGAACGCTCGGGGGCGGCGGCTGAGGTCTTTACCGGGGCGGGCATGTGGGCGGCGAGTATAGCCGCGGGTCGTGGGCGTGCAAGGCCGTGCGAGCCAAAACGGCGAAATTCACCTGAACCTCCAGTCGAGGTTTAGGCGATGTTGCCGATCGGAGCGCCGCTTCGATCGGCTCGGAGCGCTCCGGCGATCTCGCCTGCTACCCGGCTACCCGCTCGCGGGTCCCGGAAGTTCTCGGTTCCAACGGCAACCAGGGAGGCCCCCGCCCCGATGAATTCCAGGGCGTCGGCGCCGCTCGAGATCCCGCCCATTCCGACCACTGGGCTTCCCACGACCGCAGCGACGGCTCGCACCTGAGCGATGGCCACCGGCCTCACCGCCGGACCGGATAGCCCCCCGTGCCCCGCGGCGATTCCAGGCCGGCCGGTGGCCGGATCGATCGCGCTTGCCTTCAGGGTGTTGATCAAGGAGATCGCGTCCGCCCCGCCTCTCTCCGCCGCCACGGCTACCTCGGCGGGCGCGGCGACGTTGGGCGTGAGCTTGACGATCAACGGCTTGCCGGTACGCGGCCGCAGCGCTTCGAGCAGCCCCTCCGTCTCGTCGGGCTGCTCGCCGACGATCAGCCCGGAATGGACGTTGGGACAGGAGACGTTGAGCTCGATCGCCGCCACCTCGTCCCTCCTTCCCACCTCCTCGACCAAGCGCCCGAAATCCTCGCGGTTCGTTGCCATTACAGAGACAATCAGCGGCACGGGCAGCTGCGCGAGCTGGGGCAGGTCCTCGGCGAGGAAGCCGGCGAGGCCCTTGTTGGGGAGGCCGATCGAGTTGATCATCCCGGCTGGGGTCTCCCAGATCCGCTGCGGCTCGTTGCCGGCCCGGGGCTCGGGGGTGATCGTCTTGGAGACGAAGGCGCTGAAGGGGAAGTCGTCGAGGAGCTGGTTGCCGTAGACGCGGTGAGCTGCGATTGCGTCGAAGGTACCGGACGCATTGATCACCGGATGCTTCAGCGCGATGCCGCAGAAATCAGGCATGGGCAGGTTCGACCTGGTCGGGCCGCACCACCGGGCCGTCCACGCATAGGCGGAGGTACCCCCCGCCCGGTTTCGGCACGGCGCAGCCGAAGCAGGCGCCGTAGCCGCAGGCCATCGGCGACTCCATCGCGAACTCACACGCGACTTCAGCCTCGACGCACATCGCCCCGACTGTCTCCAGCATCTGCGGGGGGCCGCAGGCGTAGACGGCGGCGCTACCTGCGTCGTCGCCCTCGAGCATCGCGGCTAGGAGGTCGGTGACGTAGCCGTGGTGGCCGGCGTGGCCGTCATCGCTGGCCAGGCGGACCTCGCAGCAGGAGAAGAGGTCGTCGAGGCCGCCGGAGTGCGCCGCATCTCGAAAGCCGAGCAGCACGCGAGTCGGGATGTTCTTAGCCGCGAAGCTGCGCCGCAGCAGCGCCAGCGGGGCGATGCCGATTCCACCGCCGACGAGGATCGCGCCCGCCGCCCCTGGGGCGAGCTGGCGCGGAGCCGAGAACGAATTGCCGAGGGGACCGTTGACCCAGACGCCCTCGCCGGGCTCGAGCTCGCAGAGCCGATCGGTGCCGGGACCGATGCTCTCGATCAGGAAGTCGAGCCGGACACCTGCGGCGGCCGGTCCGGTCTCGGCGACGGAGATGGCGCGCGGCAGGAACGGACGCTCGCCGCTCTGCTGCCAATGGCCCTCGGTGGCGAGCATGTAGAACTGGCCCGGCAGCGGCTCGGGACCATCGGGGTCGAGGAGCGAGAAGAGCCGGTAGCCGCCGGAATCGCGGCTCTCCGAGACCCGGCAGCGGCGACGCCCGAAGGGGGCGGTCATCGCGCCTGCTTGGCCCGCTCCAGGCCGTGGATCTCCTGCAGGGAGCGAACCTCGGAGTCGCCTTCGATCTTGGCCGCGATCGCGCGCACGGCGGCGGTGGCGCCGGTCATCGTCGTCACACAAGGGATGTTGTGACGCACCGCGGCAGTGCGGATCTCATAGCCGTCGGCACGGGCGCCCGAGCCGGTTGGGGTGTTGATCACCAGGTTGCAGCGGCGCTCGCGAATCAGGTCAACGACATGGGGCGAGCCCTCGGCGATCTTGTTGATCGGCGTGACCGGCACGCCCATCGTCGAAATCGCCTGGGCAGTGCCGCCGGTGGCGATCAGCTCGAAGCCGAGGTCGTGGAGCTGGGTGGCGATCTGGGTTGCTGCCGGCTTGTCGGTGTCGGTGACGGTGATGAACACCGCCCCCTCAGTCGGCAAAGAGACTCCGGCCGCCGCCTGCGCCTTGCCGAAGGCGGTCGGGAAGTCCTCGGCGATGCCCATCACCTCTCCTGTGCTCTTCATCTCTGGCCCCAGCACCGAGTCGGCGCCGGCAAAGCGGGCGAAGGGCAGCACCGCCTCCTTGACGCTGACCAGGCCGGCAGGCGGCTCGCGCAGCTCTTGGTCGGCGAGCTTCTCCCCCAGCATCAGGCGCGCCGCCAACTTGGCGAGCGGCACGCCGGTCGCCTTCGAGACGAAGGGGACCGTGCGCGAGGCGCGCGGGTTTGCCTCGATCACGTATAGCTCGCCGGCGGCGACCGCGTACTGGATGTTGATCAGGCCGACGACGCCGAGCTCGAGGGCGATCCGTTTGGTCGTCGCCCGGATCTGGTCCAGCATCTCGACGCCGAGGCTCATCGGCGGGATCACGCAGGCCGAATCGCCGGAATGGACGCCCGCCTCCTCGACGTGCTGCATGATCCCGGCGACGTAAGCGTCGCTGCCATCGGCGAGAGCGTCGACGTCGACCTCGATCGCGTTCTCGAGGAAGCGGTCGAGCAGCAGCGGGTGCTCCTGGTCGGCCTTGACATTGGCGTCGAGGTAAGTGGTCAGGTCGTCGATCGAGTAGCAGATCTCCATCGCCCGGCCTCCGAGCACGTAGGAGGGCCGGACGAGCAGGGGGAAGCCGACTTTCTCGGCGATCACGACAGCTTCGTCGGCCGAGAGCGCCGTGCCGTAGGGCGGGTGCTTGACGCCGAGCTTTTGCAACAGGGCGCCGAAGCGGCCACGGTCCTCGGCCAGGTCGATCGCGTCGACCGGGGTGCCGAGCAGGGGAACGCCGGCCTCCTCGAGGGCGCGGGCCAGCTTCAGCGGGGTCTGACCGCCGAACTGGACGATTACCCCCTCGGGCCGCTCCTGCGCGCAGACCGCGAGCACGTCCTCGGCCGTCAGCGGCTCGAAGTAGAGGCGGTCCGAAGTGTCGTAATCGGTCGAGACCGTCTCCGGGTTGCAGTTGATCATCACTGCGTCGCGGTCGAGCTCGCGCGCGGTCATCGCCGCGTGCACGCAGCAGTAGTCGAACTCGATCCCCTGGCCGATCCGGTTCGGGCCGGCGCCGAGGATGACGACCGAGTCGCGCCCAGTTTGGCGGCGCACCTCGCTCGAGGCGACGCCGGCGGACGCTCGCTCGTGTGCTGAGTAGTAGTAGGGCGTAGCGGCCTCGAACTCGGCGGCACATGTATCGACCGACTTGTACACGCGCTCAAGCCCATCGGTGCCGTCCCCCTCGGTTGCCAGCGCCTGCAGCTCGCGAAGGAACCAGGGATCGACCAGGCAGCGCTCGTGCACGGCCTCGACGCCTAGGCCGCGGCGGAAGGCGGCGAGGATCAGGTCGAAGCGCTCGGCGCAGGGCTTCTCCAGCAGGGTGAGCAGCTCCTCGTCATCCTCCGGAACCTCGGCGGCGTCGTCGAGCTCGCGCGAGCGCATCGCCTTGGCGAAGGACTCGCGGAAGGTCCGGCCGATCGCCATCGCCTCGCCAACGCTCTGCATGTAGGTCGAGAGCTTGCCCTCAGTGCCGGGGAACTTCTCGAAGGCGAAGCGCGGGATCTTCGTCACCACGTAGTCGATCGTCGGCTCGAAGCTGGCCGGCGTGGCGCGGGTGATGTCGTTCGGTATCTCCTCCAGCGCGTAGCCGACGGCGAGCTTGGCCGCCATCTTGGCGATCGGGAAGCCGGTCGCCTTCGAGGCCAGGGCGGAGGAGCGCGAGACGCGCGGGTTCATCTCGATCACGGCGATTTCGCCGTTCTTTGGGTTGACCGCGAACTGCACGTTGGAGCCGCCGGTCTCGACTCCGACCGCGCGGATCACCTTGATCGCCTGATCGCGCAGGTCCTGGTAGAGCGCGTCGGTGAGGGTCTGGGCGGGGGCGACGGTGACCGAGTCGCCGGTGTGCACCCCCATCGGGTCGACGTTCTCGATCGAGCAGATGATCACGACGTTGTCGTTGTGATCGCGCATCACCTCGAGCTCGAACTCGCCCCAGCCGATCACCGACTCCTCGACCAGCACCTGGTTGATCGGGCTGGCGGCGAGGCCCTCGGAGACGACCTGGCGCAACTCGGTCTCGGTCTCCCCAACACCGCCACCCTGTCCCCCCATGGTGAAGGCGGGTCGGACGATCGCCGGCAGGGTGATGCGGCCGTCGGCGAGCGCCGCCTCGACCTCGCCGAGCGTCTCCACGGTCATCGACCACGGGATGCGCAGGCCCGCCTCGTTCATCGTCTGGCGGAACTCCTCGCGGTCCTCGGCGCGGCGGATCGCGGCGTGGTCGGCGCCGATCAGCTCGACCCCGTGCTTCTCCAGGGTGCCGTCCTCGTAAAGGGTCATCGCCAGGTTGAGCGCGGTCTGGCCGCCGAGTGTCGGCAGCAGCGCGTCGGGCTGCTCCTTTTCGATGATCCGCGTCACCGGGCCCGGCAGCAGCGGCTCGATGTAGGTCGCGGTGGCGAACTCTGGGTCGGTCATGATCGTCGCCGGGTTGGAGTTGACGAGGATCACCTCGTAGCCCTCCTCGAGCAGCACCTTGCAGGCCTGCACGCCGGAGTAGTCGAACTCGGCCGCCTGGCCGATCACGATCGGCCCCGAGCCGATCAGGAGGATCTTCTCGATGTCGGTGCGCTTAGGCATGAGCAAGCTCCAGGAAGGAATCGAACAGGTGGCGGGCGTCGTGGGGGCCGGGGCCGGCCTCGGGGTGGTACTGGACCGTCGCCGCCCCGACCTCCTTCAGCACCAGGCCCTCGACCGTGCGGTCGTAGAGATTGAGGTGGGAGAGCTCGGCGGCGCCGAAGTCGGTCTGCCAGCGAACCGGCTCGTCGGCCTCGATCCGCGGCTCACCGCCGGGGCCCTGCACGGCGAAGCCGTGGTTCTGCGAGGTGATGTCGATCCGACCCGTCGCCAGCTCCTTGACCGGGTGGTTGGCGCCGCGGTGCCCGAAGGGCAGCTTGAAGGTCTCGAGGCCGACCGCGCGGCAGAGCAGCTGGTGGCCGAGGCAGATGCCGAAGAGGGGCTTTTGGCCGACCAGCTCGCGAACGGTCTCGACGACGTAGCCGAGAGCAGCTGGGTCGCCGGGACCGTTAGCGAGGAAGACGACGTCGGGCTCCTCGGCCAGGACCTGCTCCGGCGAAGATGTGCAGGGCAGCAATGTGAGCTGGCAGCCGCGCTCGCGCAGCTGGCGGACGATGTTGAGCTTGATCCCGGTGTCGATGCCGACCACGTGCGGGCCGCCCTCGCCAGCGAAGCGAACCGGCTCGACGGGTGTGACGGTGCGGGCGAGGTCGGCGCCGTCCATGGTGGGCTCGGCGACGACGCGCTCGCGCGCCTCGGACTCCGGCGTGTCGGCGGGAAAGATGCCGCCGCGCATCGCGCCGCGGTCGCGGATGTGGCGGACGACCGCGCGGGTGTCGACGCCGCCGATGGCGGGCACGCCGCAGTCGGCGAGCCAGTCGAGCCAGCCACCCTCGGCGGTGGCGACGTCCTCGCCGTTCTTGGGATCGCGCATGACGACGCCGCGAGCGTGGGCGCGGTCGGACTCCATCGCCGCCACCGAGACGCCGTAGTTGCCGATCAGGGGATAGGTGAAGACGATGATCTGGCCGGCATAGGAAGGGTCGGTAACCGACTCCTGGTAGCCGGTCATCGCCGTGTTGAAGACGACCTCCCCGGTTACGGCACCCTCGGCCCCGCAGGAAATCCCGTCGAATCGAGCCCCGTCCTCGAGCAGCAGGAACCCCTCGCTCATGCGGCAACTCCCATCGAGAAGGAGCGGAGGCGGTAGGCGACCTGGCCGCCGGCGACGGTCATCAGGACGCGGCCGGTCAGCTCCTTGCCGGCGCACCAGGAGTTGGAGGAGCGGCTCTCGTAGCCGTCCTCGCCGACCGTCCAGCGGGCCGAGAGGTCGCAGAGGGCGATGTTGGCCTCGCTGCCCAGCGCCAGCGAAGGACGCTCAACCCCGAACGGCTCCGCGCCGCCGGCGAGGCGCTCGATCAGCGGCCCGAGCTCGATCGTGCCCGGCAGGACCAGCTCGGTGTGGAGCGCCGCAAAGGCGGTCTCCAGACCGGTGACGCCCATCGCCGCCTGCTCGAAGGGCACTTCCTTTTCCTCAGCCGCGTGAGGAGCGTGGTCGGTGGCGATGCACTCGATCGTACCGTCGCGCAGGCCTTCGATCAGGGCCTGGCGGTCGGTCTCGCTGCGCAGCGGGGGGTTCATCTTGAAGCGCTGCGGGTCGAGGCTGCGCACCTCCTCGTCGGTGAGGCAGAGATGGTGTGGCGATGCCTCGCAGCTGATCTGCACCCCGGCGGCCTTGGCGGCGCGCACCGCTTCGACCGACTCGGCGGCAGAGAGGTGCTGGACGTGAATGCGGCCGCCCTCGTAGCGGGCCAGGGCGGCGTCGCGGGCGATCATCGTCGACTCCGAGACGGAGGGAATGCCCTCGAGGCCGAGCGCCGCAGAGACCGGGCCCTCGTGCATGACGCCGGCGCCGGAGAGCTCCGGGTCCTCCTCGTGCAGGGCGATCGTGCCGCCGCAGAGCCGCTGGTACTGCAGCGCCCGGCGCAGCACCCGGGCGCTGCGAATCGGCAGGCCGTCGTCGCTGAAGCCGGCGGCGCCGGCGTCGCGCAGCGAAGCCATCTCGGTCAGCTCCTCCCCCTCCATCGCCCGGGTGACCGTCGCGAGGAAGCCGACCTTGACCGCGGCGGCGGTCCCGGCCTCGGCAAGCAGGGCCTCGACGTCGGCGGGCGTGGAGACCGGAGGCTCGGTGTTGGCCATCGCCAGGACGCCGCAGTAACCACCGGCGGCGGCGGCGCGGGCCCCTGTCTCGATGTCCTCCTTGTGCTCCTGGCCGGGCGTGCGCAGGTGGACGTGGGGGTCGAAGAAGGCCGGGAAGGCGTGCAGGGCGCCGGCATCGATCTCCTCGATGCCATCGGCGTTGGCCTCGCCGGGGGCGACCAGCTCGGCGATCACGCCATTGCGGACGACGATGTCGTGCTTGGCGTCGATTCCCGCAACGGGATCGAGCACCGTGGCCTCGCGCAGGACCAGGCTGGCGCTCTCTCCGGCGCGCATCTGCAGCCGCGGAGCGCTCACGCGGGCTGTCCGATCGGGGTCGCGTGGCCGTTACCGGCGACCGGAGCCGGCTCCTGATCGCCGGCGGCGAGCAACTCGTAGAGAATCGCCATCCGCACGACCAGACCAGAGGCGACCTGCTCGGCGATCAGCGACTGCGGCGAGTCGATCACCTCGCCGGAGAGCTCAACCCCGCGGTTGACCGGGCCGGGGTGCATCAGCAGCTGGCGCGAGCCGAGGCGGCGCGAGTCGATCTGGAAGTGGGCCGCGTACTCGCGGATCGAGGGCACGAAGCTCTCGTTCATGCGCTCGCGCTGCAGGCGCAGCGCGTAGACGACGTCGGCCTCCCCCAGCCGCTCCAAAGAGTGCTCGACCTCGCAGCCGAGCTGCTCGAGGCCGCGGGGGATCAGCGCCGGCGGGCCGCAGACGGTGAGCTCGGCCCCCATTGCCTTGAAGGCGATCAGGTTGGAGCGGGCGACGCGGCTGTGCAGGACGTCGCCGACGATCCAGATCCGCTTGCCCTCGAGCGAGCCGAGACGGCGGCGCAGGGTGTAGACGTCGAGCAGCGCCTGACTCGGATGCTCGTGCTTGCCATCGCCGGCGTTGACGACGGCGGCGTCGGCCCAGCCGGCGACGAGCTGAGCGGCGCCGGCGTAAGGATGGCGCAGCACGATCGCCGCCGGGTCGTAGGCGGAGAGCGTGGCGACGGTGTCCTTGAGCGACTCGCCCTTGTCGACCGAGGACCCCGCCGCCTTGACCGAGACGAGGTCGGCCGAGAGACGCTTGGCGGCAAGCTCGAAGGAGGAGCTGGTGCGGGTGCTCGCCTCGTAGAAGAGGGTGACGACGGTGCGGCCGCGCAGGGTCGGCACCTTCTTGATGTCGCGGCGGCCGACCTCGGCGAAGCTCTCGGCGCGGTCGAGGATCGCCTCGATCTCGACTTTGGAGAGCTGCTCGATCGAGAGCAGGTGCCTCATACCTCAACCTCCACGGGCCGGGGATCCGCGATCGCGACCTCGTCGCTGCCGTCGAGCTCCTCGAGGTGCACGTTGACCCGCTGCTCGCGACCGGTCGGCAGGTTCTTACCGACGTAGTCGGGCCGAATCGGCAGCTCGCGGTGGCCGCGGTCGCACAGGACGGCGAGCTGGACCCGCTGGGGGCGACCGTAGTCGAAGAGGGCGTCGATCGCGGCCCGCACGGTGCGTCCGGTGAAGAGAACGTCGTCGACCAGCACCACTGTGCGGCCGGCGAGGTCGAAGTCGATGTGAGAGGCGTGGACGACCGGCTGGGAGGCGGGTGACTTGGCGCCGACGTCGTCGCGGTAGAAGGAGATGTCGATGTCGCCGATCGGCACCTCGGTGCCGGTCAGCTCGGCGAGCGAGGCGTGCAGGCGCCGGGCGAGGAGGGCACCGCGGGTGTGGATGCCGACGATCGCCAGAGTCGCGGGGTCCGGGTTCTTCTCGGCGATCTCGTGGGCGATCCGCCGCAGCGTTCGCCTCAAATCGTCGCGCTGGAGCACGACCGTCTCGTTCACTTGGGTTGTTTCCTTCCTGGCCTCACGGGGCCTGGTTAAAGGACGGCTCGCAGCCTAGCAGTGGTGGGTGACTGCTTTTGGGCCTAACCCGCTATTTCGGGCTCCGGCTCGGATCGTTCGCGTGCTCCGTTAGGCACGAGCTCCGGCTCTCCGCGCTCTGGGAAAGGGATCTCGATCAGGTCGAAATCTTTGGGCGCGACGCAGTCCTCGAATACCTCCCGGGCCTCGTCGAGCACCGTGCCGACGTGGTAGCGCGAGGAGATATGGACCAGGGCCAGCATCTTGACGTGGGCCTCGCGGGCGACCGCGGCTGCCTGGCCGACCGTGGAGTGGCCGGTGTCCGCGGCACGCTGGGCCTCCTCCTCGGAGAAGCTGGCGTCGTGGACCAGCAGGTCGGCGTCGGCCGCCGCCGCCACGGTCGAGTGACAGGGAGCGGTATCGCCGGAGATCGCGACGATGCGCCCCGGGCGCGGCTCCCCCATCACGTCCTGCGGGCGCACCGTCCCGTCGCTCCCTTCCACCTCCTCCCCCCTCTGCAACGCCGCGAAAGCGGGTCCTTCGGCCACGCCGAGCCGCTTCGCCTCGTCGGGATCGAAGCGGCCGGGACGCTCCTCCTCGATCAACACGTAGCCATTGGACCTGACGCTGTGCTCCACCGCGAACGCCTGTACCTCGGCGCCCTCATGGCGCACCGCTTCGCCGGGGTCGATTTCGATCAGGTCGATGCTGTAATCGGTACGCCCGATCAGGCGGCCGAGCGTTTTGAAGAGGTCGCGCAGCCCGCGCGGCCCGTAGATCGTCAGCGGCTCCTCGCGGGAGGTCAGGTCATAGGTCTTGAGCAGGCCAGGCAGACCGAGGATGTGATCGGCGTGGAAGTGGGTGAGGAAGATCTCGTCGACCTGCGCCAGGCCCAAGGAGCGCTGCAACTGCCGTTGGGTCCCTTCACCGCAGTCGAACATCAGTCGCTGGCCGCCGCGGACCAGCATCACGCTCGCGGTCGAGCGCCGCGCCGAGGGCACCGATCCGCCGGTGCCGAGGAAGATCGCCGAGAGATCCATGCGAGCCTGCGAGCCTACGCGACGCGGCAGCTCCGCTACCCGAAGCTAGACTGGCCGTTGAGCGCCCGTAGCTCAGCTGGATAGAGCGTTCGCCTCCGGAGCGAAAGGTCACAGGTTCGAATCCTGTCGGGCGCGTCTCCACCGATCTTGGATCAGGCGACCTTGAAGCGGGCGCGCCACTCGTCGCGATCGAACTGCGCCGGCTCGGTCTCGGCGAGGAAGTCCTCGAGCACGGCGATGAAGTGGCCGGGCTGCTCGATCTGAGGTAGGTGCCCCACCCCGTCGAAGACCTCCAGCTTGCTGCCGGGAAGGGCGCGGTGGGCATCTTCGCCGTGGCGGACAGGGATGATCGGATCGCGGGCGCCCCAGACGATCAGCACCGGGACCGACTCCGCCAGATAGAAGCGGTCGGCGGCGGATACCCGCTGACCCTCGGTGTCGACCACGGAGCGCAGGGTCGCGAGGAAGGCCTTGCGGCGGGCCGGCTCGGCGAGCGAGCCGTAGCCGCGGGCGACCTCGGCGACGTCTGCGGCCGGCTTCATGCCGAGCTTCGAGAGGCCGTTGCCGATCGCGCCACCGAGCTTTTGGCCCGTGGCGGCCGTGGCGGCGATGAAGAGATCGGCGCCGGGCAGGGCCGCGGCGCGCAGGACGGGGCTCACCTCGAGCCCGAGCCCGCCACTCGAGACGAGGACGAGGCGCTCGACCAGCTCGGGGAACTGGTAGGAGAACTGCATCGCGATGCCGCCGCCGAGCGAGTGGCCGACGAGGGTTGCCCGCTCGTGGCCGAGGACGAGCAAGAGGTCGCGCAGCCCGGCGGCGAGGTTGCCAAGTGAGTAATCGCCCGGCCCCCCGGCCGAGAGACCGTGCCCCGGGAGATCGGGGGCGATCACGGTGTTGTGGCGAGCCAGCGGCTCGAGCACGCTGCGCCAGTTCTCACAGGTGCCCGCCATGCCGTGAATCAGCAGCAGCACCGGCCCCTCGCCGCCAACGAGATAACCGCTCTCGCGGCCGTGCAGGGTCACCGTCTCGAAGCTGATCTCACCCAGGTCGGATGGCGTTGCGCGCTTGGTCACGCCTAAACGGTAGCTTGCGGCCCAGCCGTGGCCGACGAACGTAAAGACCGTCCCCCGCGTGGTGCCCTGATCGTCGTCGCAATCGGGCTGATCGCCTGCGTTGCCGCTGCCCTGCTGTCCACCGACAAGGCGAGTGGCGAAGCTGCCCAGCTCGAATGGGTGAGGAAGGTGCCGATCGCAGACTCCAAGCCGGTGCCCCTGTCGGGCGGCGGCACGATGCAGCTGACCGATGGCGCGATCCGCACCACCGGAACCAACGTCAGCGGCTACTCGCTCTTCCGCGTCTCCTCGCGGGTTAGGATCGACGCGGGCGCTCCCGTGGGCGGCGGCCGCATCACCTGCGCAGTGAGTGGCGACGGGCGGGCGGAAATCTCGCAGAGCGCGGGTGGCCTGCGCGCCACCTACCCGCGCTCGAGCACCGGTCTCTACAACCAGGAAGTGCCGGAAGTGATCCTGCTCGACTTCAGCTCGCACGCCACGGAACTCGCGGTGCTCGAACTCGACGGCCTGCCCGCGCACTTCAGCACCGAGAAAGGCGTCAAGCTCGAATGGCCCGAATACCAGCCCGGCGTCGAGCATCTCGAATACTTCCTGCCCGCCGGTAAGCCGAAGCAGGACCTCGTGCTGCCGTTCGAGACGGTCTGGCGGACGACCTCCCCCCC
>Ga0207639_10001976_pt1 | contig 13792 bp, 10 predicted proteins | sample KBSCornC32_FD_184299 | JGI IMG/M metagenome (GOLD analysis project Ga0207639, IMG submission 184299) | Corn rhizosphere microbial communities from Kellogg Biological Station, Michigan, USA - KBS Corn C3-2 (SPAdes) (version 2) | ecosystem: Host-associated > Plants > Roots > Rhizosphere > Soil ...
CAAACCGGTGCCGCTGCCATTGCAGGCGCTGGATCACGCCACCGGGTATTTGATGGCGGCCAGTGCGATTCAGGCACTCAGTGAGCGATTGAAATCCGGCCGTGGTGGGTCGGCGCTGTTGTCGCTGGCGCGTACGGCGAAGTTGCTGGTGGACGCCGGACAAGTGCCGGAGCAGCCGGCGTTGCGGGCCGAGCAACCGAGCGATCAAGGCCTGGTAGTGGAACAGACGGCCTGGGGCCAGGCGCATCGATTGTTGCCGCCGGTGACTATCAGCGGCACGCCGTTGCAATGGGATCTGCCGGCTGGGGAACTGGGTTCACACCGAGCGCAGTGGTGACTCGACTATCGCCATCGGGGGCAAGCCCCCTCCCACATCTTGACCACATTCCAAAGGTTGTATTCGGTCAAGTGTGGGAGCTGGCTTGCCGGCGATGAGGCCAGTACAGGCACCATCAATCTGAGCGCTGCAACGACGTCCAGAGATGCTGCGCTGCATACGCCCGCAACGGCCGCCACGCCTCGGCCCGCGCCAGCAACTGTCGCGCCGACACCGGCCCTCCTTCCAGTGCCGCCAGCGCATTGATCAACCCGATATCCCCCGACGCAAATGCATCCGCCTCACGCATCTGGCGCATGGCGATGTACTGCGCGGTCCAGTCGCCAATCCCCGGCAACGCCACCAAGCGCGCCACACCTTCCTTGAGGCTGGCCTTGGGTTCGAACACCTCAGGGTCATCCAGGAGCGCCTGCGCGACACCGGACAAGGTCCGCCCACGCGCCTTCGGCATGCCCAAGGTGGCCAGGTCCGCCGCCGCCAGCACCTCAGGCGCGGGGAACACATGGGTGATACCGGCGTACGGCGTCTCCAGCAGTTGGCCATACTGCGCCACCAACTTGCCTGCCAGGCGAATCGCAGCCACCACCGTAATCTGCTGGCCCAGCACTGCACGAATCGCCAACTCCAGACCGTCCCAGGTGCCCGGCACACGCAGGCCGGGACGGGCCGCGACCAACTGCGCCATCAAGGGGTCCGTGGCCAATTGCGGGTTGATCCGTTGGGGCTCGGCATCCAGATCAAACATGTTGCGCACGCGCCGCTCGATCTCGGGCAGCGCCGCCTCCGGAAAATCCACCGCAACGTCCAACCAGTCACCCGCGCCCGGCGCGACGCTGAGCCAGCCATGCCGGCCACCCACGCTGATGCTGCGCCGGTAAACGCCGGCCTCTACGGTCTCCATACCCGTAATCGCCCGCGCCGCCAGAAAACCCACCATCGCCGCCCAATCATAAGGCGGCTGATACGTCAGCCTCACAACGACAATACCCCGCTGTACAGCCCATACGCCGCCAGCCCTGCGCCGGTGATCACACAGCTGAAAATGCCTTTTTCCATGTGGGTAAACAAGGGCTGGCGCTGCTCACGCTTGGCGAGGGCAAACAGGATCACCCCCGGCGCATACAACAGCGCCGACAGCAGCAGGTACTTCAAGCCCCCGGCGTAGAGCAGCCACACGGCGTAGCCGAGTGCAATCAGGCCCACCAGCAAGTCCTTCAAGCGCTGGCCGTGGGCATCTTCGTAGGTTTCGCCGCGCCCACTCAATAACACGGCATACGCCGCCGACCACAGGTAGGGCACCAGGATCATCGACGAGGCCAGGTAAATCAGGGTGGTGTAGGTACTGTGGGAAAACAGCGTGATCACCAGGAACACCTGGATCATCACATTGGTCAGCCACAGCGCGTTGACTGGCACCTGGTTGGCGTTTTCCTTTTTCAGGAACGCCGGCATGGTCTTGTCATGGGCCGTGGCGTAGAGGATTTCCGCACAGAGCAGCGCCCAGGACAACAAGGCGCCGAGCAGTGACACCGCCAGGCCGATGCTGATCGCCATCGCACCCCAGGGGCCGACGATATGCTCCAGCACACCGGCCAGGGACGGGTTTTGCAATTGCGCGAGTTCCGGCTGGCTCATGATGCCCAGGGACAACACATTCACCAGCACCAGCAGGGCCAGCACGCCCAGAAAACCGATCACCGTGGCGCGGCCCACGTCCGAGCGTTTCTCGGCCCGCGCCGAGTACACACTGGCGCCCTCGATGCCGATAAACACAAACACGGTGACCAGCATCATGTTGCGCACCTGGTCCACCACGTTGCCCATATTCGGGTTGCCCAGGCCCCAGATATCGCGAGTGAAGATATCCGCCTTGAACGCTACGGCGGCGATCACGATAAACATCAGCAACGGCACGATCTTCGCCACCGTGGTGATCTGGTTGATGAACGCTGCCTCCTTGATCCCGCGCAGCACCAGGAAATGCACGGCCCACAGCAACAATGATGCGCAGCCGATGGCCACCGGCGTGTTGCCCTGGCCGAACACCGGGAAAAAGTAGCCGAGGGTACTGAATAGCAACACGAAGTAACCGACGTTGCCCATCCACGCGCTGATCCAGTAGCCCCAGGCCGAGGAGAACCCCATGTAGTCACCAAACCCGGCCTTGGCGTAGGCATACACGCCCGAATCCAGTTCGGGCTTGCGATTGGCCAGGGTCTGGAACACGAAGGCCAGGGTCAGCATGCCGACCGCGGTGATCGCCCAGCCGATCAACACGGCCCCCACCTCGGCGCGTGCGGCCATGTTTTGCGGCAAGGAAAAAATCCCGCCGCCGATCATCGACCCCACCACCAAGGCAATCAGGGCACCAAGACGCAGTTTCTGGGCCGGTTGAGACATGAACACTCCTGAATGAACAGCAACTTGAGCTGACAACCGTGCACTCGGCTAATTAACTCAGCGAGTGTAGCGGTTATTAGTGAAGGCGATAAAACAGACGAGCTCATAACACAATGGCATGTCAGGTCGTCCCGTTCAGGCGTATTTAGAATTTAAATACGCCCGGGGCTGAGACTTCGTAAAACATCGTTCAAAAAGTTTGCACATTCAGGAATACGGACTAGCTTCAAACGTCCATAGACTTGGCCAAATGATTAATCAAAAAGGGATAGATGGCTCTGCGCCAAGCTTTCCCGAGGATTTGCATCGCCCACGAACTTCTACCCTAAGTCATTAATTCACAATGGAATGTGCCAATGAAGTGATCTGAGTCAGCTGTTTGATTAGCGCACGGATTTATTCTGTGGTCTCTCTTCTCCTGCATTGGAGTTATGCGATGTCTGAATCTCCCGGAAAACTACGACTCGGCGCACTGGTTGCACTTGTCGTGGGCTCGATGATTGGCGGCGGGATCTTTTCACTGCCGCAAAACATGGCTGCCAGTGCCGATGTCGGCGCGGTATTGATTGGTTGGGTAATTACCGCCATCGGCATGTTGACCCTCGCTTTTGTGTTCCAGACCCTCGCCAACCGCAAGCCCGACCTCGACGGTGGCGTGTACGCCTACGCCAAGGCGGGTTTCGGCGATTACATGGGTTTCTCGTCCGCCTGGGGTTACTGGATCAGCGCGTGGCTGGGCAACGTGGGTTACTTCGTGTTGCTGTTCAGCACCCTGGGTTACTTCTTCCCCATTTTCGGCGAAGGCAACACGCCGGCTGCGGTGATCGGTGCCTCGGTGCTGCTGTGGGCCGTGCATTTCCTGGTGCTGCGCGGGATCAAGGAAGCGGCGTTCATCAACCTGGTGACCACCGTCGCCAAGGTCGTGCCGCTGGTGCTGTTCGTGCTGATCGCGCTGTTCGCATTCAAGCTGGACATCTTCACCGCCGACATCTGGGGCGTGAAAAACCCCGACCTGGGCAGTGTGATGAACCAGGTGCGCAACATGATGCTGGTCACCGTGTGGGTGTTCATCGGCATCGAAGGCGCGAGCATCTTCTCGTCCCGTGCGGAAAAACGCTCCGACGTGGGCAAGGCCACCGTGATCGGCTTTATCACCGTGCTGCTGTTCCTGATGCTGGTGAACGTGCTGTCCCTGGGGATCATGACCCAGCCGGAACTGGCCAAGCTGCAGAACCCGTCGATGGCCGCCGTGCTGGAGCATGTGGTAGGCCACTGGGGCGCGGTGCTGATCAGCGTCGGTTTGATCATCTCGCTGCTGGGGGCACTGCTGTCGTGGGTGCTGCTGTGTGCGGAGATCATGTTCGCCGCCGCCAAGGACCACACCATGCCGGAGCTCCTGCGCAAGGAGAACGCCAATCACGTACCGGCCAACGCCCTGTGGCTGACCAACGCCATGGTGCAGATATTCCTGGTGATCACGCTGTTTTCCGCCAGCACCTACCTGTCGCTGATCTACCTCGCCACCTCGATGATCCTGGTGCCCTACCTGTGGTCGGCGGCCTACGCGTTGCTGCTGGCGGTACGCGGCGAGACTTACGAAAACGCCATTGCCGAGCGCAAGAAAGATCTGTTCATCGGCGCTATCGCGCTGGTCTATGCGGTCTGGCTGCTCTACGCCGGCGGCGTCAAATACCTGCTGCTTTCCGCCCTGCTGTATGCCCCCGGCGTGATCCTGTTCGCCAAGGCCAAGCATGAACTGGGCAAACCGATTTTCACCAACGTCGAGAAGCTGATTTTCGCCGCAGTAGTCATTGGCGCCTTGGTGGCTGCCTATGGCCTCTACGACGGCTTCCTGACTCTGTAATTCTGACTGGAGGATCTGTAATGACCACGGAAAAAGTGAAGTACGGCGTACATTCCGAAGCCGGCAAACTGCGCAAAGTCATGGTGTGCTCCCCAGGTTTGGCCCACCAGCGGCTGACCCCCAACAACTGCGATGAACTGCTGTTCGATGACGTGCTGTGGGTGGCCCAGGCCAAGCGCGATCACTTCGACTTCGTCACCAAGATGCGCGAGCGGGATATTGATGTGCTGGAAATGCACAACCTGCTCACCGACATCGTCGCCATCCCCGAAGCATTGGACTGGATTCTGGAGCGCAAGATCACCGCCAACACGGTTGGCCTCGGCCTGGTCGATGAAGTCGGCTCCTGGCTGCGCAGCCTGGAGCCGCGCAAAATCAGCGAGTACCTGATTGGCGGCGTGTCGGCCGACGACCTGCCGAGCAGCTTCGGCGGCAAGACCATCGAGATGTTCCGCGACTTCCTCGGGCATTCGAGCTTCATCCTGCCGCCGCTGCCCAACACCCAGTTCACCCGCGATACCACCTGCTGGATCTACGGCGGCGTGACGCTGAACCCGATGTACTGGCCGGCGCGACGCCAGGAAACCCTGCTGGCCTCGGCCATCTATAAATTCCACCCCGAGTTCACCAACGCGGACTTCCAGATCTGGTACGGCGACCCCGACCAGGAGCACGGCGCCTCCACCCTGGAAGGCGGCGACGTGATGCCGATCGGCAACGGCGTGGTACTGATCGGCATGGGCGAGCGCTCATCCCACCAGGCCATCGGCCAACTGGCGCGCAACCTGTTCAAGAACAAGGCCGTGGAGCGCGTGATCGTCGCCGGCCTGCCGAAATCCCGCGCGGCGATGCACCTGGACACCGTGTTCAGCTTCTGCGACCGCGACCTGGTGACCGTCTTCCCCGAAGTGGTCAACCAGATCGTGCCGTTCACCCTGCGCCCGGATGAGAGCAAGCCGCACGGCATCGACATCCAACGCGAGAAAACCAACTTCCTCGAAACCGTGGCCGCAGCCCTCAACCTCAAGGCACTGCGCGTGGTCGAGACCGGCGGCAACAGCTTCGCCGCCGAGCGCGAACAGTGGGATGACGGTAACAACGTGGTGGCCGTGGAGCCTGGCGTGGTGATCGGTTACGACCGCAATACCTACACCAACACCCTGCTGCGCAAGGCCGGCGTGGAAGTCATCACCATCAGCGCCGGTGAACTCGGCCGCGGGCGTGGCGGCGGCCACTGCATGACCTGCCCGATCATCCGCGACCCTATCGACTATTAAGGAGATTCCATCATGGCTTTCAATATGCGCAACCGCAGCCTGCTGTCGCTGATGCACCACACCACCCGCGAACTGCACTACCTGCTGGACCTTTCACGCGACCTCAAGCGCGCCAAATACACCGGCACCGAGCGTCCGCACCTGCAGGGCAAGAACATCGCGCTGATCTTCGAAAAAACCTCGACCCGCACCCGCTGCGCGTTCGAAGTCGCGGCCCATGACCAGGGCGCCCACGTCACCTACATCGACCCGGTGTCGTCGCAGATCGGCCACAAGGAAAGCATGAAAGACACCGCCCGCGTGCTCGGCCGCATGTTTGATGCGATCGAGTACCGTGGCTTCGAGCAGGAAATCGTCGAAGAGCTGGCCAAGTTCGCCGGCGTGCCGGTGTTCAACGGCCTCACCGCCGAATTCCACCCGACCCAAATGATCGCCGACACCCTGACCATGCGCGAACACAGCGACAAGCCGCTGCATGACATCAGCTACGCCTACCTTGGTGACGCGCGCTACAACATGGGCAATTCGCTGTTGATGATCGGCGCCAAGCTGGGCATGGACGTGCGCATCGGCGCACCGAAAGCGCTGTGGCCGCACGCGGACTTCATCAAGCAATGCCAGGCGTTTGCCGAAGAAAGCGGCGCACGCATCACCATCACTGAAGACCCGAAGGAAGCAGTGAAAGGCGTGGACTTCATCCACACCGATATCTGGGTCTCCATGGGCGAGCCGGTGGAAGCGTGGGACGAGCGCATCGAGCAACTGCTGCCGTACCAGGTCAACGCCAAGATGATGAAAGCCTCGGGCAACCCACGGGTGAAATTCATGCACTGCCTGCCGGCGTTTCACAACAGCGAAACCAAGGTGGGCAAGGACATCGCCGCGCGGTACCCGAACCTGGCCAATGGCGTGGAGGTGACTGAAGAGGTGTTCGAGTCGCCGGCCAACATCGCGTTCGAGCAGGCGGAAAACCGCATGCATACCATCAAGGCGATTCTGGTGTCGGCACTCGCAGATATCTAAACCTCTAGTTGGCAATGAGGACAAACGTGGGAGCCGGGCTTGCCCGCGATGCAGGCACCTCGGTCTTTCAAGAAGGCTGCAGTGATGCTATCGCAGGCAAGCCAGCTCCCACATTGACCGCGTTCCTTCATCAGAACTTTCAGAAGGACATTTTGTATGCGCATCGTCGTAGCCCTGGGCGGCAACGCCCTCCTGCGCCGTGGTGAACCCATGACCGCGGACAACCAGCGCTCCAATATCCGCATCGCCACCGAACAGATCGCCAAGATCCATGCCGGCAACGAGCTGGTGATCGCCCACGGCAATGGCCCGCAGGTCGGTCTGCTGTCGTTGCAGGCGGCGGCCTACACCCAGGTGTCACCGTACCCGCTGGACGTGCTCGGCGCCGAGACCGAAGGCATGATCGGCTACATCATCGAACAGGAACTGGGCAACCTGCTGGACTTCGAGGTGCCCTTCGCCACCCTGCTCACCCAAGTGGAAGTGGACGCCAAGGACCCTGCCTTCAAGAACCCGACCAAGCCCATCGGCCCGGTGTATTCCAAGGCCGAAGCGGAGAAACTCGCCGCCGAAAAAGGCTGGGCCATTGCGCCGGATGGTGACAAGTACCGTCGCGTTGTTGCCAGCCCACGGCCCAAACGCATTTTTGAAATCCGCCCGATCAAGTGGCTGCTGGAAAAAAGCGCTATCGTGATCTGCGCTGGCGGCGGCGGCATCCCGACGATGTATGGCGAAGACGGCAAGCTGCGCGGGATTGAGGCCGTGATCGACAAAGACCTGTGTTCTTCGCTGCTGGCCTCGCAACTGGACGCCGATTTGCTGGTGATCGCCACCGACGTCAACGCGGCCTTCATCGACTACGGCAAGCCGACCCAGAAAGCCATCGGCCAGGCCCATCCCGACGAAATGGAAAAGCTCGGCTTCGCCGCCGGTTCCATGGGCCCCAAGGTGCAAGCGGCCTGCGAGTTCGCCCGCAAGACTGGCAAAACCGCCGTCATCGGTTCACTCTCGGACATCGAAGCCATCGTCCAGGGCAGCGCCGGCACCCGCATCAGCACGGCAACACCTGGCATCACCTATCTGTGAAGTAGAGGAGAGACGCCTATGGCCACCTTTGAACCCGGTCACTTGCACGTTGAACGTCACGCACTGAATGCCCAGGACTACAGCTACAACCTGTGCATCGACTACGAAGTCAGCCAGGACCCAAAGGAGGGCAAGGGCATGCTGTTCAAGCTGCATGGCTCGGTGCAGGGCAAGGACCTCAAGGAAGAGTTCTTCCTGCCCAAGGACCAGGCGTTCGACTTTGCGCGGCATGCGATGAACATCGCGCAGAAGTATGGGATGCCGAAGGTTGCGGTATTGAACGGCTCGATGCACAAGCAGTACGACCTGATGTTCGAGGATGTGCGGCATCAATTGGATGTGAAGGCCGGGGACCCGATCAAACCCGAACACCTGGAATAAAGGTCACTCAGCTTCAACGGTGGGAGGCGGCTTGCCCCCTCCCACATTTTGATCTCCAACATCTGCAAGGCATACTTGCCGCCTCCAGCTCCCCAGAATCGTTAGCGCCCCATGCGTATCCACGTCAGCTTCATCGACCGCGTCGGCATTACCCAGGAAGTCCTGGCCCTGCTCGGTGGGCGCAATCTCAATCTGGATGCGGTGGAGATGGTGCCGCCCAACGTCTACATCGACGCGCCGACCCTCAGCGCCGATGTGCTCGAAGAACTGCGCGACGCGCTGTTCAGCGTGCACGGCGTGCAGGCGGTGACCGTGGTGGACATCCTCCCCGGCCAACGCCGTCACCTGCAACTCGACGCCCTGCTGGCCGCCATGACCGACCCGGTGCTGGCGCTGGACAGCGCGGGCAAGATCCTGCTCGCGAACCCGGCGCTGATTGCCCTGTATGGCCGCGAACCGGCCGGCGAAAGCATCAGCGAACTGTTCAACGACCCTACGCTGCTGGACACCTTGCTGGAACAGGGCTTTCGCTTGCCGCTGCGCGAGATCAGCGTCAACGGTCAGACCCTGCTGCTGGACGCCACGCCGATCACTGACGCGGGCGCCCTGCTCACCCTCTACCAACCCAACCGCATCGGTGAACAACTGTCGGCGCTGCACCATGATCATGCGGAGGGCTTTGACGCGCTGCTTGGCGAGTCGCCGGTGATCCGCACCCTAAAGGCGCGCGCGCAGCGCGTGGCGGCGTTGGATGCGCCGCTGTTGATCCAGGGTGAGACCGGCACCGGCAAGGAATTGGTGGCGCGTGCCTGTCACGCCATCAGTGCACGTCACAGTGCGCCGTTCCTGGCCTTGAACTGCGCGGCGCTGCCGGAAAACCTCGCCGAGAGTGAACTGTTCGGCTATGCGCCCGGCGCCTTTACCGGCGCGCAACGCGGTGGCAAGCCGGGGCTGATGGAACTGGCCAACCAGGGCACGGTGTTCCTCGATGAGATCGGCGAGATGTCGCCGTACTTGCAGGCCAAGCTGCTGCGTTTTCTCAATGACGGCAGCTTCCGGCGTGTCGGTGGCGACCGTGAAGTGAAGGTCAATGTGCGCATCCTCAGCGCCACCCACCGCGACCTGGAGAAGATGGTCAGCGAAGGCACCTTCCGCGAAGACCTGTTCTACCGCCTCAACGTGCTCAACGTCGAAGTACCGCCCCTGCGCGCACGCGGCCAGGACATCCTGTTGCTGGCCCGCTATTTCATGCAGCAGGCCTGTGCGCAGATCCAGCGCCCGGTCTGCCGCCTGGCGCCCGGCACTTACCCGGCGCTGCTGGGCAACCGCTGGCCGGGCAACGTACGCCAGTTGCAGAACGTGATCTTCCGCGCCGCAGCGATCTGCGAAAGTAGCCTGGTGGACATCGGCGACCTCGACATCGCTGGCACCTCGGTGGCGCGCCAGAGCGACGGCGAAATCGACAGCCTGGAACAGGCAGTGGAAGACTTCGAGCGCAACCTGCTGGAAACCCTCTACACCAGCTACCCCTCGACTCGCCAACTGGCCAGCCGCTTGCAGACTTCCCATACGGCGATTGCCCATCGTCTGCGCAAGTACGGCATTCCCACCGGCAAGCCCTGACTGGCTGGGTCGTTAGAGGTCAAATGCGGGAGGGGGCTTGCCCCCTCCCGCAGTGGCAGCATTCCAAACGTCGACCGCATTACAGATTTTGGTCTGAGAACGACATCCGCTGTACTGAAAGCGCTACAGCGTAACGATATCGCTACAACCCTGTTTTTTACGCGCCATGCAAGGCTTTGATCCACATAGGCTTTTTTTCACAGGCCCAACTGTAGCGAAATCGCTACAGCCAACATGCATATCCTCATAACCGATTTTATCAAGCTATTGATTTACAACGGTTTAATCACGTTGGCCGCGATATTGCTAAGCAACTCCCCATTATTCCAATCCCGTCCACCAGACGAATCTGGCCCTGAGGAGTTTCCATGAGCGAGTTGCGTTTCACTGAAGATCACGAATGGCTGCGCGCCGAAGCCGACGGCAGCGTCACCGTGGGTATCACCGCTTTTGCGCAGAACGCGCTGGGTGATGTGGTTTTCGTGCAACTGCCGGAGTTGCAGGCCTACGACAAGGGCGCCGAAGCGTCCACCGTGGAATCGGTCAAGGCCGCAAGCGGCGTGTACATGCCGCTGGACGGGGAAGTCCTCGAAGTGAACGACAAGCTTGACGGCAGCCCGGAACTGGTCAACGAAGACCCGATGGGCGAAGGTTGGTTCTTCCGCTTTAAACCGGCCGATGCCGGGGCAGTCGCTAAACTGTTGGATCAGGACGCGTACGATCGCCTGATCAAAGCCAACGCTGAAGCTTGAGGAGCGCGCCATGACCGTTAATCTCACCACCGCCAACGAATTCATCGCCCGCCATATCGGCCCGCGCCACGAAGACGAGCAGCAGATGCTCGCCAGCCTGGGCTTTGACTCCCTGGAAGCCCTGAGCGCCAGCGTGATCCCGGAAAGCATCAAGGGCACCAGCGTGCTCGGCCTGGAAGACGGCCTCAGCGAAGCCGAGGCCCTGGCCAAGATCAAGGCCATCGCCAGCAAGAACCAACTGTTCAAGACCTACATCGGCCAGGGCTACTACAACTGCCACACGCCGTCGCCGATCCTGCGCAACCTCCTGGAAAACCCGGCCTGGTACACCGCCTACACCCCGTACCAGCCCGAAATTTCCCAAGGCCGCCTGGAAGCGCTGCTGAACTTTCAGACCCTGATCAGCGACCTCACCGGCCTGCCGATCGCCAACGCCTCCCTGCTCGACGAAGCCACCGCCGCCGCCGAAGCCATGACCTTCTGCAAGCGCCTGAGCAAGAACAAGAGCAGCAACGCCTTCTTCGCCTCGATCCACAGCCACCCGCAAACCCTCGACGTGCTGCGCACCCGTGCCGAACCGCTGGGCATCGACGTGGTCGTCGGCGATGAGCGTGAACTGACCGACGTCAGCCCATTCTTCGGCGCCCTGCTGCAATACCCGGCCAGCAACGGCGACGTGTTCGACTACCGCGAACTGACCGAGCGCTTCCACGCCGCCAATGCCCTGGTGGCCGTGGCCGCCGACCTGCTGGCCCTGACCCTGCTGACCCCACCGGGTGAGTTCGGCGCCGACGTGGCCATCGGCAGCGCGCAGCGCTTCGGCGTGCCGCTGGGCTTTGGTGGCCCGCATGCGGCGTACTTCTCCACCAAGGATGCGTTCAAGCGCGACATGCCGGGCCGTCTGGTCGGCGTGTCCGTCGACCGTTTCGGCAAGCCGGCCCTGCGCCTGGCCATGCAGACCCGTGAGCAACATATCCGTCGCGAGAAAGCCACGTCGAACATCTGCACCGCCCAGGTGCTGCTGGCCAACATCGCCAGCATGTACGCCGTGTACCACGGCCCTAAGGGCCTGACCCAGATTGCCCGGCGCGTGCACCAGCTGACGGCGATCCTGGCCAAGGGCTTGACCGCCCTGGGCCTGACCGTCGAACAAGCCAACTTCTTCGATACCATTACCCTGAACACTGGCGCCAAGACCGCCGCCCTGCACGACACGGCCCGCGCACAAAGCATCAACCTGCGCGTGGTGGACGCCGAGCGCCTGGGTATTTCGGTTGACGAAACCACCACCCAGGCCGATATCGAAGCCCTGTGGTCGATCTTCGCCGACGGCAAGTCCCTGCCGGCCTTCAACGACAGCGTAGACAGCACCCTACCTGCCGCCCTGCTGCGCCAGTCGCCTGTGCTCAGCCACCCGGTGTTCAACCGCTATCACTCGGAAACCGAGCTGATGCGCTACCTGCGCAAACTGGCCGACAAGGACCTGGCGCTGGACCGCACCATGATCCCGCTGGGCTCGTGCACCATGAAACTCAACGCCGCCAGCGAAATGATCCCGGTGACCTGGGCCGAATTCGGCGCCCTGCACCCATTCGCCCCAGCCGAACAAAGCGCCGGCTACCTGCAATTGACGTCCGAGCTGGAAGCCATGCTGTGCGCGGCCACCGGCTACGACGCGATCTCGCTGCAACCGAACGCCGGTTCCCAGGGTGAGTACGCCGGCCTCCTGGCCATTCGCGCCTACCACCAGAGCCGTGGCGAGGAACGTCGCGACATCTGCCTGATCCCGTCATCGGCCCACGGCACCAACCCGGCGACCGCCAACATGGCCGGCATGCGCGTGGTCGTCACCGCGTGCGACGCACGTGGCAACGTCGACATCGAAGACCTGCGCGCCAAGGCCATCGAGCACCGCGAGCACCTTGCGGCCTTGATGATCACCTACCCGTCCACCCACGGCGTGTTCGAAGAAGGCATCCGCGAAATCTGCGGCATCATTCACGACAACGGCGGCCAGGTGTACATCGATGGTGCCAACATGAACGCCATGGTCGGCCTGTGCGCCCCGGGCAAGTTCGGCGGCGACGTGTCCCACCTGAACCTGCACAAGACCTTCTGCATCCCCCACGGCGGTGGCGGCCCGGGCGTCGGCCCGATTGGCGTCAAGTCGCACCTCACGCCGTTCCTGCCCGGCCACGCGGCCATGGAACGCAAGGAAGGCGCGGTGTGCGCCGCGCCGTTCGGCAGCGCGAGCATCCTGCCGATCACCTGGATGTACATCAGCATGATGGGCGGCGCAGGCCTCAAGCGCGCTTCGCAATTGGCGATCCTGAATGCCAACTACATTTCCCGTCGCCTGGAAGAGCACTACCCGGTGCTGTACACCGGCAGCAACGGCCTGGTGGCGCACGAATGCATCCTGGATCTGCGCCCGCTGAAGGACAGCAGCGGCATCAGCGTGGATGACGTGGCCAAGCGCCTGATCGACTTCGGCTTCCATGCGCCGACCATGTCGTTCCCAGTGGCCGGCACCTTGATGATCGAGCCGACCGAAAGCGAATCCAAGGAGGAACTGGACCGTTTCTGCAACGCCATGATCGCCATCCGCGAAGAAATCCGCGCAGTGGAGAACGGCACGCTGGACAAGGACGACAACCCGCTGAAAAACGCACCCCACACCGCAGCTGAACTGGTAAGTGAGTGGACCCACCCCTACACCCGCGAACAGGCGGTGTATCCAGTGCCATCGTTGATCGAAGGCAAGTACTGGCCGCCGGTGGGGCGTGTCGACAACGTGTTTGGTGACCGAAATCTGGTGTGTGCGTGCCCGTCGATCGAGAGCTACGCATAACCAAAGGATACATTGGGTACAAATGTGGGAGGGGGCTTGCCCCCGATTGCGGTGCATCAGCCACAGATAAGCTGACTGACACACTGTCATCGGGGGCAAGCCCCCTCCCACACTAGATCGAGTCAACTTTCAGAAAATAATAAGAAACCGGAGAACAACCATGTCCCTTAGCGTGTTCGACCTGTTCAAGATTGGCAT